>MAAC01009618.1_pt1 | contig 154641 bp, 138 predicted proteins | sample 1115981 | NCBI WGS metagenome assembly MAAC01 (sample SAMN04961126, study PRJNA320927) | seawater metagenome | isolation source: sample BD02T64 sea water enriched with oil for 64 days | place: USA:Gulf of Mexico | collected 2013-07-27 | reverse complement strand
TGAGGGCTGCCTCAACGGTGATTTTGGTGAGCATGGCCCTGAAGTCGTTGAGGTCTTGTTCTGTTTTTAAGGTTTTTACTGCTTCGAGAGCAAAGGCTTCGAGGTCTTCTTTGTTCATGATCTGTCTATCCTTCCCGTGAGGGGGTTAATGATAGACAGTTACACAGTTTTAATTACAGTCTCTCTTTTCCGGGTCAATCGATATTTGTTTTTATTAATCTTGGTCTGGTTTTTTGATTATTGTGAGTATGACGTTATCTGATAGTGCCGTCTGGCTGCTGAGAGCCTCTGTAGCTGCCTGCTTAATTGTAACTGCTGCAACGATATCCACCTCCGATTGTACGCTTTGGAGGTGGTTGTCGTTCTGAGACTTTATTTATTGTGTTTCGATGTCTTTTAATGGGCCTCTTGAATGTTCGCTGATTTGTGACTCCTGCCAATCGGGTGCTGTTATTTCATTTTCTTTCGTTGCTTCGATAATGATTTTTGACGGGCCGTTGGCTTCATTGATGGCGACAACATTTTTTCCGGATAGAAGCGTCATGTCCTCGGTAGTGCCGTTTTCCTTCTGTGCTGGCAATACCTCATTTATCTCCGTCGGGCTTTTGTTAGCGGCAGTTTTTTTGCTAATAGAACGGTCGCTTTTAGTGGAGTTAGCGGTCTTTTTGACTTTGATACTAGAAGGCTTGCCCACGTTTTTATCTGTCGTGTTATCAATGCCTAATGCTTTCTTTAGTTTGTTCAGTGAGGTCTTGTTAAGCGCCTCATACTGATCTGTTTGTGGGTTGAGCCAGAAAGACTTTCCTCTCTGTAGGGCTGAGGGGGGGAGGCCTTCACTTTTTAGAATAGACTTATCAGCCTGATGGCCCAGTGTCATGGGTATATTGTCTACAACTCTCACCACCAGAGGCCGAGTTTTTGGATCCAATTCCTGGGCTACAACGGTGCTCAATTGTTTGGCGCTGAGCTTGGCATCACTTCTTAACTGTAGGGCGACAGCGGGTAAGTCGTAGTCATAGCCCTCGATTCGAAGGCCATAGGCAGCGGCCAGGCTGGTGGATTCAAGCTGCCAAAGGCCACTTTCTATGATTGTGGTGGCTAGGTAGTCATCTTTGACTCTGATTAGGTTTTTACACCTATCTAGAAAGCGGTATTCACCATCACTATCGACCTGGAATAAGTCGCCCGAAACTTGCCAGCAATCACCCTTGGAGAAGACGTTGTAGATGGTCTGTTCACCGAGATACTCGGCGCAATTTTCACTTTTGCTAAGCAGCATGCCCATGACACCGTCGGGAACGGGGCATAGGTAGCCCGCTGCGTCCAAAAAGGGCAGGTTCTTTTCATAGTTCCAGTAGACGAGGGCAATTTCGCTGCAGCCCGGTATTGCCTGAAACACGGGTCCCGTTTTTTGGCAGGAGATGTTCGCCAGATAGGCGTTACTACCCCGGACGATGAAGATTTCCATAATCTTTGCCGGTTTTAAACGAGCCCCGACGCGCTTTGATAGCGCCTCGGGCATGCCGACACCGGCGAAGAGGCGAATGGAATGGCCTTTTTCAAGCTTGTGGATTGGCGCATCGACCAACTCTCGCAACATACAGCCAGAGTAGAAGACTATCCGGGCGCCATAGCCACGGGCTTCTTTCCAAAATGTGGCGATGTCAAACTCTTTGGCGAGTGCGACCCTAGCGCCAGCGACTAAAGAGGCGCTAACCGCTACCACTAGGCCGGTAGCATCGTGCAGGGGTGTCCAGCAGTAAGAGGTATCCGAGCGCCTTATGGCGGTTGATGAGGCAGTGCCCAGGGCAGTCAGAGCCCATCGTTGGTTAGTAATGCTGAAGCAATGGGTGTCATCGCCGCGCTTCGAAAACATGACAAAAGCAATGTCACTAGCCTTTCCTGGCGAAGCCTGGTACCAGTCTGGTAGGGCAACACAGGCTGGGTCTATGCTCTCAAGGTCAATGACTTGGTTGGGTAAGTCGCGTTCTAGCTGGCCAATGCCACCGAGGACATAAACTTGACCGGGAAAGCTGGTCGCTGCGGCTGCAGCATTTTCTGGGTCGGCAATCAGGTGTTGGACCTTACCCAGCCTCAACTCTATGGCTAATTGCCCCTTGCTTGGCATGGTGCGTAGTAATACCACCACCGCGCCGAGCCGGTTGACGGCCATGATTGTTGCCAGGGAGGAGGGGCGAGCGTACATATAAATCCCAACATGGTCGCCGGCACGAATACCTATGGAGATCAGGCCGCGAACAATATTGTCGACACGCTTACTGGCATCGGCGTAACTGTGAGCTATGCCGTCGTAAAGAAAAAAGGTGTCTTGTGGTGCTTTTGTCGCCTGTTCTTGAAGGGATAGCGCCAGGCCCACCTTGCTGTCACTGTTTAGTTTCTCGAGGCGAGTAAAGTGGGAGAGGTGGGTGCTGAAATTACTGCTAATGGCCTGTACGGAGTCTTTGGTGATGCCGAGTAGATCTCCGGCGGTGGCAAGTGCGCCCTGGCCCATGCCAAATAGGGTGTTTGCTATTGTTGTGGGTAAGGTATCGCGCTTGCTGTCTTGTGGGGGGGTATTGTCTTGCTCTCCAAGTAAGTCGATGGCCTCGGGTTGTTCGCCCTTGCCTTCTCGCCACTGCACCCATTGTGCGACGGCGGGCCAGACATTTTTTCTGGCGCCTGAGCCAATGACTATGCCCATGTGGCCGCCCTGGGCGTAGAGCTCATACAGTTCCGCGTTGGGGACGGCGTCAGCAATGCCGCGCACGGAGGGTGCGCGTGCAATTTCATCCTTGCTGCCAATGACTGCGAGAATGGGGCAGGTGATTTCTGTGAGAGAGATAGCGCGAGCTTCGATCACGCAGCCTCCCGACACAAGTCGGTTGCCAATTAACATTTGTTGTAGAAATTCGTATAGGGCCGGTCCTGGCCAGGCGACAAAACCTTCGCCGCCAAGAAAACTTCGGCCCTCTTCCGTTTGCAATAGTGCATCGCGATCGTGAAGCGAGCCGAGGAAAGAAATCCAGCGTTTGACTTCTTTGGTGGGGCTCAAGAGTTTAAATAAATTTTTTGTTGCCCAGGCGGGGATAACGCTCGGCGTCAGGCTTTTTGGAATGACCTTGCCAATATTTTCAAACACCCGAGTGGTGACTTCATCGGGTACGCCCGGGAAAAAATTCTTATAAATGTTAACTGGCGCGCCAAAGGTGATAATAGACGCGACATCGTTAGAGTGGCGATAGGCGGCAGCGAGGTAGCAAAAAATACCGCCCTGGCAATAACCGGCCAAATGAACGGGCACCTTTTTTTGTTCATAGACATAGTCAATCGCATCGTTGACAGCGAGAATATGGTCGCTAAAGTTTCGCTCTAGGCCGCCAACTTGGCGTTCGGGTGCACCGAAGTCAACAATCCAAACAGAATAACCCTGGGCCGTTAAATAGGCGACGGCACTGCTTTCGGGATCGACATCAAAGACCTCGGCAGAAATCATTAGAGGAGGCACGATAATGATGGGTATGCGCTTGCTATCCGATTTTTTTATTTCGTAACAGCGCAAACGATAGTTTTCGCCTTCATGGGCAATGTAATAAACGGTACCGGTTCGCGCCTGCAGACGCCCGAAGCGGGCAATGGCTGAGCCGTTCTTAATTGCTGCGCTTAAACGAGTCGGGGCATCAAATACTTGACTGCGTTTCTTCAAGCCTTTCTTTTCTAGGTCCATTACCTCTATTCCTTGTCACTAGTGGCTAGTAACTTTTGGGTATTACATTGCCGATCACTCGGTAAGCTTTTTTGTGGCGATTGGCTGCCCCTACCTCATGCTGTTTTAGATACCTTTTTTGACCAAACTGAGCTTGCTCAAATGAACTTGGGTGCAGACTTCCTTTCTTGCACCCGCGATATCTTTCTTAAAAAAGAGAAGAGTAGGTATAGCACAAAGATTTCACATGTGGGGATTATTTTTAGAGGGTTGACGTCTTGCTATAATTGGTGTAGCAGTCGTTTAGGGCGTTGTCGATAAAGGTGTTGACTGTTTTTTCCCAGGGAAAGGTTAGGTGGTTACCTGCATACCATTGAATTTTAGGTCGTCCCCAGTGCTTCCACAGATCGATGGGGTCTTCGGGGCGGGCCAGTCGATCGAGTATCCCGGCATAGATATAACGCCTATCGGCAGGTACTTTTGGTTTCAAGGCGATCGGTGAAATAACCTGAGTCATACGTTCGATGTCACGCCAGGACATGCCGGTGTTATCCATAACCGAAAGTAGCTTACCCTGATTCAGTCGTTGTGTGGTGCGCACTAGGTTTATGGCGGGAACGCCGGCGATAGCGCAGGCTAGGTCACCCTCAAGTCCGGCCAAGAGGGCGGTGGTATAGCCCCCGAGGGAAATGCCGTGCACACCTACTTGTGGCGCACCGTCATTGCGTAACCAGTTGATGATGCCCCGCAATTCGAACATCGCCTGGGCCTCGGTGTGGATCAAGTTGAGGTAGTCGGGTGTTAAAACACCATCGCCACTGCTAGCGCCGATTTTTCGCGGGCCATGTAAGGGCAGTACATAGTGCAGGATATTAAGGCCTTTGTTCTCGTGCAGTGCCTGGGTGTGGAAAAAAGGCAAATCAATATAGGGCATGCCCATGCGATAACCGTGGATGTTAATCAGCCACGGTCGCTGTGGTCCCGAGTGGCGCAGTACCCAGCAGTGTCCGGTTTGGTTGGCGGTGTAGCCGAGCCAACGGGAGCGTCCGGCTTCCCCTGTGTGGGGGACGTAAGCACTTTCAAAGGTCATATGCTCGTAGTGGACGCCACGGGATGTATCGTGTTTGAACTTGACTTTCTCCAGTGCCGGAGGTGACTGATGATAGCCCCTGGGCTTGTCGATCCAGCCCTTGGCGGTGAAAAATTCTAGGGTATCGTGCATTTCGTCAGTACAGCGCTTGCGGTAGTTAGTGGTTGGAAAGTGCAATCGCGATGCTATGCCTAGACCCATCATCAGGGCTTCGTCGACGCCAACCATGGCGATAGCGCCGAATGATAATTTTGGTTTTGGTGCTTCATCGGGCCAATGTAGAAAATCATTGATGGTTGTGGCGCCAGGAATCCAGCGGGGAACACTTCCGTTGTGTAGATCACAGGATTTAGGCAAAAAAGAAGAAATCTTCATTTTTCCGACCTCGTTTATCTATAATTACACAATAATCTATTTATAGAATTTTGCTGTATATAGTGATGAAATAATCGATACATGGTCTTTTAAAACGTCAAGGTGCTAAATATTTGCTCTGAAAGCGGATGGTTTTAAGAGTGTTGCTGGGTTTAAATAAGGTTTTTTCCGAAATATTGCCACAGGGTGATATTCGATACTTTGAATGGATTTTTTAGACTAAAACTAACTATTAAATTATGCACTTCAGGTTTGAATCCCAAGAAACATTAATTCCATAGATGAATAAAATGATGCAGTGGCCCTGGACCATTGCCGACACTGAGAGCACTCGCGCCAGCAAGAGTTTTTGTGAGGTATTTTTTTGATTGACCCACGGCGCAATTGAGTTGACTCGCGTTCACGGCAAGCTGGGCAGCAATGGCCGCAGAGAGGGTGCAGCCGGTGCCATGATTATCGGCAGTGTTAATACGTCTACCGACAAACCATTGGCTGTTACCGGTGCTCTCAACCAACAAGTCGGGGCATTCGTCACCGGGTAAATGCCCACCCTTCAACAACACGGAACAGCGGCCTAGGGTTTGTAATTGCTGGGCCATGGCGAGCATTTCCTCTCGTGCTGCGGGAGACTGTGTACCGAGCAGGCAGGCCCCTTCGTCTAAATTGGGGGTGTAGAGGCTGGCGAGTGGCAGCAGCTCGTGAACCAGTCTATCCAGTGCTGCGGGGTCGAGCAGGCGCTGGCCACTGGAGGCGAGCATCACTGGGTCAATGACAATATTGTCGGCACGATAATACTTTAGCCGTTCCGCAACCCGACGAATGATGGCGTCGTTGGCGAGCATGCCGATTTTTACCGCGGCGGGTTGAATATCCTCGAACAGGCAGTCAATTTGCGCCTCAATAAAACCGGGGTCGGGGCAGTGGATGGCCCTGACGCCGCGAGTGCTCTGCGCCGTGAGAGCGGTAATGATGGCCATGCCGTAAACACCGTTGGCGGCGAAGGTTTTCAAGTCGGCCTGAATACCGGCACCACCACTGGGGTCGGAGCCGCCGATACTCAAGACGTTTTTGATACTGCTCGTTGATGTTGTCTTCATGCGCTGACCTTCTAATCCAAACTCAAAATAGCCAGATTGACGTAGTGCCGGTCGGCCAAGATGTGTGCGGCGCTACTGGCGCGGCGGCCACTCATACAGCACAGGACGACCCGTTGCCCACGGGGTATTTCAGCAAGACGTTGACTCATCTCAGCAAGGGGGATGTGCCGGGCGCCGGGTAGTGGCGGCGCCTGCAATTCATCGCTGTTACGGACATCGACCATGATGTCGTCGCTGCCTATTTCCTCAATATTGAGTACGGCAAGAGGCGTTAATTGTTCGGGCTCTGGGGCATTGGAAAAATCAATGCTGGAAAAGTGATTGCGCCAAAGGTCAACACTCAGGAGTGAGGCCGGGCCGGGTGGGGCAAGCAGGCACTTGATTGCCGCCTGAGCCTGCAGGGCGCCCAGCACGGCTACCACGGGGCCGAGCACGCCATTGCGAGCACAGGATAAACCCTGGTCGGGGGGGGCGGGGAACAGTGCTCGATAGCTGGGTGCATCCCGGCAAAAAACACCGATATAACCCTTCATCCCCGCTGCCGACGCCGATATGAGTGGCTGGCGTAATTGTTGGCAGGTATCACTGAGTAAATAGGTCGTTGTGAAGTTGTCGGCGGCGTCGATAACGCAGTCACAGTCGGTGATCAGTGCTTCGATATTACTTGAAACCAGACGTTCGCTTATCGCTTCGACCACAACCTCGCTATTTAACGCCGTCATTTTTCGGGCGGCGACATCGACCTTGTATCGACCCTCGTCGGCCTCGCTAAATAATACCTGACGGTGAAGATTGTGGATGGCAATACGGTCGTTATCAATTAGCCGTAGATGGCCGATGCCGGCACCCACTAGGTAAGTGAGGGCGGGTACACCGAGGCCACCGGCGCCGATGATGGCGATGCGCGCGGCGGCGAGCTTGGCCTGTCCAGCGCTGCCGACTTCGGGCAGGGCGAGTTGTCGGGCATAGCGGTTTTCACTCATAGACTTCCCCACCTATTGGGCTGAGACCGCCAGCCACTCCTGCAGCCGTTGCTCGGGCTGTGGATGCCAGAGCACATCGGTAACCACGGCAATGGAATTCGCCCCCGCTGTATAGGCACCCGCAGCCCGTTCGACGCTCATGCCGCCGATGGCGACTAGAGGCGTATCGCCGACCCGCTGACGCCAGCGGGCCAGTTTTTCCAAGCCCTGTGGTGCCCAGGGCATCTTTTTTAATTGCGTGGCGTAGACCGGCCCTAGGGCGACGTAGTCGGGCTGCAGACTCAAGGCATAGGCCAGCTCTTTACCGTCGTGGGTGCTAATGCCGAGTTTGAGGCCGGCGCGGCGAATGTGTGCTAAATCGGCGTCGACGAGATCTTCTTGACCGAGGTGAATAAAATCACAACCCAGTTCCAGTGCCAGTTGCCAGTGGTCGTTGATGATGAGCTGGCAGTCGTGGGCGGCGCAAAGAGCCTTGGCTTTCGCAATTTCAGCGCGCAGGGCCTCGGCGGGTAGGTCTTTAATGCGCAATTGCACCAGCTTTAGGCCGAGGGGCAGAAAGCGCTCCAGCCACTCACAGCTGTCGACAATTAAATAAAATTTGTGCAGCCAGTTACCAGTGGGTTTTGCTCGCAGGGTGTGTTGCTCGGTCATTGCTCATGCTCGCTATGCCAAAAGGGACTGCCCAGTACCGGGGTGGAGGGCGCGGCCATATCGCGAGCCTCAATGGCCCCGGCCAGAAAGGCAAGGCGTCCAGCCTCTATCGCCTGGGCAAAGGCGCGGGCCATCGCCACGGGGTCGCCGGCTTTGGCAACGGCGGTGTTGAGTAAGATGGCGTCGTAGCCCAGCTCCATGGCCTGTGTGGTTTGTGAAGGCAAGCCAATACCGGCATCGACAACCAGCGTGGTATCGGGGAAGTGAGCGCGCAGGGCTCGCAGGGCGAAGGGATTATTGAGCCCCCGGCCACTACCGATGGGCGAGCCCCAGGGCATTAATACTTCGCAGCCGGCGGCGAGTAATTTATCGGCCACCACGAGGTCGTCGGTGGTGTAGGGGAAGACCTGAAAGCCCTCGGCGCAGAGAATGCGGGCTGCTTCCACCAAGCCAAAGACATCCGGTTGCAGGGTATCGTCCTCGCCGATGACCTCGAGTTTGATCCAGCGGGTATCGAATAGTTCTCGTGCCATGTGGGCCGTGTTGACGGCCTCTTTCACCGTTTTACAGCCCGCCGTATTGGGTAATAGACGGGCGCCGGATTGTTGGATCAGCGACCAGAATTGTTGCCCTGCGCCGTCTTTACCTGCTTCGCGCCGTAGGGAAACGGTCACAATTCCAGCATGGCTGGCGGTAATGGCGTCGAGTAAAATCGCCGGGGAGGGGTATTGAGCACTGCCGATTAAAAAGCGCGAATCAAATTCACTACCGTATAAACTCAGTTTTTTGCAAGCGGGGCCTTTGGCGCTATCCATCAGCCGCCCTCCATGGGCGCCACTATTTCGACGGCACAGCCTTCGTTTAAAGGGCTTTGTGAACGATTTTGTCGAGCCACAAACAGGCCATCGATTGCGGTGGCGACCTTATCGCCCTCGTGGCCGAGAGCGGCGACGAGGGCGGCGAGGTCTGGGTGTTCGGTGTCGTGGCTTGCGCCATTAAGCTGTATTTTCATCCATTACCTCCGGGGGAATGATGCCGTCGAGGGCAAATTCGACGCAGCGTCGGGCCATGGCGGGGGCGGCGAGAAAGCCGTGGCGGTACATGCCGTTGACCGATAGGGTTTTGCCCCGGCGGCGCAGGCGCGGTAGGTTGTCGGTAAAGGCCGGACGCGCTTCGACGCCAATCTCGATGATTGTCGCCTCACCAAATGCGGGGTGTAGGGCGTAGGCCGCCGATAGTAATTCGAGCACCGAGCGCACACTGGCGCGTGTGCGCTCGGTGCTCTCTATCATCGTTGCGCCAATCATAAACACGCCCTTGGCGCGGGGCACAATGTAGAGTGGAATGCGCGGGTGAAGTAGACGCACCGGGCGCTTGAGGGCGATTTCGTCGCTGTGGATATGCAGCATTTCACCCTTCACGCCACGTAAATCAGTCAGTGTTTGCTGTGCGCCGAGGCCGCGGCAATCGATGATCCAGTCGGCAGCACTGTGGTAGTCATTGCCGGGCGCATCGTCGATCTGGCGCTGCTCAAAGCTCACCCCGGACTTTTTTAAGGTGTTAATTAAGTGAGCAAGCGCTTGTCGCGGATCGAGGTGAGCCTCGTCGGTAAAGAACAGGCCGCAGTTAAAACGCTCGGCAAGGTCGGGCTCAAGCTGGTGTACTTGCTTCCCTTCAACGCGCTGCCAGCCCTCGGTGTTACGGGCGAAATTATTGATCAGGGGCTGGTCGCGCGAGGTGGCCACCACCAGGGTGCCAGCCGTGGTGTAGTCGGGGGCGATGGCTTGCCAGAAGGCCATGCTCTCGACCCCCAGTGTGGCAATGAGCGGCTCGGCGCTCTCGCCTTCACAACCGGGTGCCAGCATGCCGCCGGCCCACCACGAACAGCAGGTGCTATCGAGGGCGTCGCTGGCGGCAATAATACTCACCTCGCAACCGCGTTCGGCAAAGGCGTGAGCGCAGCACAGGCCGCTAACGCCACTGCCAATAATCTCAACTTTCATCGTCAGTGCCGATGCTAACTGAGATTCTCAATATAAATTTCGCTGCCCTGGTCTTTAAATTCGTCGGATTTTTTGTCCATGCCATTGGCGACGTAGTCGCGCACATCCTGGGTGATTTTCATCGAGCAAAACTTGGGCCCACACATCGAACAAAAGTGGGCCACCTTGGCGGAATCCTTGGGCAGGGTTTCATCGTGGTAAGACCGTGCGGTATCGGGGTCTAGGCCCAAATTGAATTGATCGTCCCAGCGAAAATCAAAGCGCGCCTTCGACAGCAGGTCATCGCGGTGGCGGGCGTGGGGGTGACCCTTGGCGACATCGGCGGCGTGGGCGGCGATTTTATAGGCGATTAAGCCCTGTTTCACATCGTCGCGGTTGGGCAGGCCGAGGTGTTCCTTGGGGGTGACATAGCAGAGCATGGCGCAGCCGAACCAACCGATCATGGCGGCACCAATGCCGCTGGTGATGTGGTCGTGGCCGGGGGCGATATCGGTGGTGAGCGGGCCGAGGGTGTAGAAGGGCGCCTCGTCGCAGTGCTCCAATTGCAGATCCATATTTTCCTGAATCATATGCATGGGCACGTGGCCGGGGCCTTCGACCATGGTTTGAATATCGTGGCGCCAGGCAATTTTGGTGAGTTCACCGAGGGTTTTTAATTCGGCAAACTGCGCCTCGTCATTGGCGTCGGCGAGGGAGCCGGGGCGCAGGCCATCCCCCAGGGAGAAGCTGACATCATAGGCCTTCATGATTTCGCAAATGTCTTCGAAATGGGTGTAGAGGAAATTTTCCTGGTGGTGGGCGATACACCACTTGGCCATGATGGAACCACCACGGGAGACAATACCGGTGAGGCGGTCGACGGTCATCGGTACATAGCGCAGTAATACGCCGGCGTGGATGGTGAAGTAGTCGACACCCTGCTCGGCCTGCTCGATGAGGGTGTCGCGAAACACTTCCCAGGTTAGATCTTCGGCAACACCGCCGACTTTTTCCAGGGCCTGATAAATCGGCACGGTGCCAATCGGGGCCGGGGAGTTGCGGATAATATGGTCGCGGGTGGAGTGAATGTGCTTGCCGGTCGACAGATCCATTACCGTGTCACCGCCCCAGCGAATCGACCAGACCAGTTTTTCGACCTCTTCATCGATGCCTGAACTCAGCGCCGAGTTGCCGATATTGGCATTAACTTTGACTAAAAAGTTGCGGCCGATAATCACTGGCTCCAGCTCGGGGTGATTAATGTTGGCGGGAATAATCGCCCGTCCGGCAGCTACCTCACTGCGCACAAACTCCGCTGTCACTTCATCGACAAAACCGGCGCCCATGCTATTGCCCTTGAGACGCGCAACGCGCTCGGGGGTGTTGAATTCATTGGCCAGGGAGCCGCGCAGTTCGTTTTCACGAATCGCGATGTACTCCATTTCACGGGTGATAATACCCTTGCGGGCATAGTGCAGTTGGCTGACATTGGCGCCATTCACCGCACGGCGCGGTGTGCGTTGCAGCGCGGGATTGTAGAACCGCGTCGCCTGGTCGGCATCGCTAACACCATTATCGGCGGGCTTGGTTTCACGGCCGGTATAGCTTTCAGTATCGCCGCGACCCTCGATCCACGCTGCGCGTACATCGGGCAGGCCACGGTGAATGTCGATCTCGACATCGACATCGGTATAGGGGCCTGACGTGTCGTAGAGATGGACCTGCTCGCCGGTCGTCAGGGTGAGCTGGCGCATGGGTACGTGCACATCGTCATAATTGGGTGAATCAATATAGACTTTTTTACTGGCGGGCAGCGGGGTTTGGGTAATGCTATTGCCGGAACTGGCTTTCGTTACTGCGCTAGATTTTTTCTCTGACATGGTGGCTCCGTGGCTGGGGTGAGAATAGCCGGGCGCGGAGCTGTAGTTGAATATTTAATGACATTTTCAAATAGCATTATTAAAGGCTTTAAAATGGCACTAAAGATATCGCTCTTTCCTACGCCGGTACTAGACGGTTCAGGTTCAACGGGTTCACTACTGGTAAAAATGTAGTATCTCAGCCTTATTATGAAGGCTCCCCGAGAGACGGAGTGGAATATAACAGTGTTGGGCTTAGGGGGGAACTGCTTTGCCGTTTATTTAACCGCGTTAAATGTAGCGACCCTTGCAACCAGGCGATGCGGGCTGACAACGTGGCCTCGTGGCCAGGGTTTTGCGGGGGTTTTGAATGCAGAGCTGTAATGAAGGGCTTTAATGGCGCAGCTCAATGAAGGGTTTAGGCTGGCAGCAGGTATTGCTTTTCCAGTTCGGCGGCGGGCAGGGGCCTGGCAAAATAGTAGCCTTGCATACGATCGAATTGCAGCTTTTCACAGAGGCTTTTTTGTGCCGCCGTTTCTACACCCTCGGCGACGACTTGCAGCCCGAGAGTTTTAGCAAAGGCATTGATGGCCTGTAGATAGATTTCACCCTCACTATTGGTCGAGCTGGCCTGAATAAAACTTTTATCAATTTTTAGGACGTGGAAAGGATAGGTTTTTAATTGTAATAAGGATGAATAACCGGTGCCGAAATCGTCCATGGCAAGGGTGATGCCGCGGTCAGATAAGGCCTGTAACAATTGCGTGCTGAGTGCTGAGTTTTTACTTACCGCACTCTCCGTGAGTTCGAGCTCTAAGTATTGGTGGGGGATATTATATTTGTACATAATATCTTCAATATTTCCAATTAACACGTCATCGTCTAATTGCAGCGCCGATAAATTAACCGCCATCGATATCTGTAAATCGATGGCGTTGAATGTTTCTCGCCAATGCTGAAATTGTTGACAGGCCTCGGTGAGCACCCAGTCACCAATGGCGACGATGAGGCCTAAGTCCTCGGCCATGGGGATGAAATGGTCGGGGCCTATAAGCCCCCTGCTGGGGTGTTGCCAGCGAATGAGGGCCTCGGCGCCGCTGATCTTGCCACTGCGGGTATCAATCTGGGGTTGGTAGTAGAGTACAAACTCATTGCGCTGCAGTGCGCCGCGTAGATCGTTTTCCAATTCAAGACGTTTTTGAATTCTGTCGTGTAGTTCCTTGGAATAAAAATGGGCCTGATTACGGCCGCTATCTTTGGAGCGGTAGAGGGCGATATCGGCGCATTTCATCAGTTGTGTAGTATCGGTGGCACAATCGGGGTAACTGGCAACGCCGATACTGGCGGAGATGCTAAGGCTATTGCCCTCGATATTGAGGGGTTGTTGTAGGGTGTGGAGGACACGCTGGGTGAGTCGTTCGGCCAGTTCGAGGTTTTCGAGATTGTGAACCAGTATGGCAAATTCATCGCCGCCGAGTCGACACAGTAAATCGCCTTCGCGAATGACTTTTTGCAGGCGCCGGGCGACCTCTTGTAAGAGGGCGTCGCCAATGGGGTGACCGAGGGTATCGTTGATATTTTTGAATTTATCGAGGTCGAGCATCAGCAGTGCCATCCCGGTTTGCTGTCGTTCGGCAAGGGGAAGGGCATGCTTTAAACCGCGCTCAAACATATAGCGGTTGGCTAGGCCGGTGAGGGCATCGACCTCGGCTAAACAACGCAATAGTTCGCGACTGTTACGCAGCTCGCTCTCAATTTTATGGCGCTCCTGGGCGTGGAGTATGGCGCGCATCAGCCGCGAAGCGGTGACCTCGCTCTTGGTGATAAAGTCCTGCGCACCCTTTTCAATACAGCTAATGGCCAGTTCGTCGTCATCACTGTGGCTCAGCATTACCACCGGCGTGTGCTTGGTGTCGGTACTGCGCAGGGTGATAAGAAACTCGAGCCCATTCATGGTGGGCAGTTGGTAATCGAGGAGGATAAGGTCGTAGTGCTGGTTCAAGGCCAGTTTCAAACCCTCCTCAGCGGAGGCGGTCTCGGTGATTTCTGTACTCAGCCCGGGTTGCTGCAGGCTGCGCTTGGCATTCATGCGGTCGATGGTATCGTCGTCGATCAACAACAGTTTCAAATGTTTGGGGTCCTTGGCAGGGGGGGTGGTCTATTCATTGATCGGTAGCTCAACCAAGCGCCAGTAGCAATCGAGTAATTTCAGCAGCTCGTCAAAACCGGTGTCGAGCTTGGTCTTTACGATGTAGCCGGCAATGTGCTCGTTGTAGGCGGCGAGTTTGTCTTGGTCTTCATCGGAGGTGGTGAGGACAAAGACCACGGTGCCACGCAAGGTGGGGTCGCTGCGCAGTTCTTTCAGCATCTCTATGCCGGTCATTCTCGGCATGTTGAGATCGAGCAATAGCATATAGGGTTGCTCGATGCTTTTATTGCGCAGCATCTCCAGGCCCTCGATACCATCGCGGGCGCGGTAAAAGGGGTTTGCCAGTTTCATTTTCTTCAGTGCTCTCTCAATACCCATGGCATCGACATCGTCATCGTCGACCAGAAGAATGGAGGCGGCCTTAAAGTTCTGTTCAGTCATGGATTAAGCTCCTGAGAGTGGCGTCAGCGGGCCAGTTAAAGCGCATGGTAGTGCCCCGCTGGCCATCGGACTCGACGTGGATATGGCAGTGGTAGTTGTCGAGCAGTTTTTTAACAATGGCCAGGCCCATGCCGCTGCCCTCTACCTCATCGCGCGGCTTGAGGGTTTGGAAAATACCAAAGATTCGCTGTTGCTGATCGACGGCAATACCGGGGCCATCGTCGGTAACAGCGAATTCAAAGCCATCGACCGTGGCCTGAGCACTGATGCGGATACTGCCTTCGGTGCGGTCGTGGTGTTTGATGGCATTATTGATCAGGTTGCGCAGGATCTGTTCGAGAGGCACCGATAGTGTGCAAAGGCTGGGCACCTCGTTATCGCAGACCAGCGTAAAGCCGGGGGGTGGGTTGAGTAGGCGAAACAGCTCCTTGCTAAACTCTCCGACCTCGATGGTTTTTAAGTCACCGTGTTTGCGCCCCACTCGTGAATAGGCGAGTAAATCGTTGAGTAGTTGCTCCAGGCGATGAGTGCGGTTGTGAAGTAGCTGCAAGTACTCCCGGGTCTGGTCCTCTAGATGGTCTTTAATATCCTCTTCAATCCAGGAGGCGAGCTGCATGATGCCGCGTAGCGGAGCCTTTAAATCGTGGGAGGCGACGTAGGCAAAGTCATTCAGCTCCTTATTGCTGCGCTCGAGTTCGCGGGTGTATTTTTGTAGGTGTTGTTCGGTCAGTGCCCGGGCCTTGGCCTCCTCCTCTTTGTGTTCGTAGGTGTGAATGTAATCCATTAACAGGCCGAAGAAGGGTACGGCATAGGCAAAAATTTTCAGAAAGTGCGCCATATTAAAATGGGCATCGAAGAGCGCCGTCGAACCAAAGGCCATGTGTAATTCGACCAGGACCTCTGGAATCATGGCAATGACCAGAGCGTGGGCAAAAACACTGGGGTGCTGACGGTAGAAATAGGGAAACAGAAAGAGACCGGCAAACAGATAGAGTAGTAGGGGGATGACGTCGTAGGGACGGGTAATGACGTTGTCGGGAAATTGGGTTTGCGGTAGTGAGCTACTGGCGGCGCTGTAGTGGATGATGCCGTAAGCGACAGTGACCGAGACGATAAAGGCCACCGCCAATAACTTCAGGTTGGTGGTCTCCGAGGCCTTGGCCCGATGAGAGAGTAACAGCGTGACGCCGCCAATCAGAATCAAGGCGTTAAAGACGCGGCAGATGGCCCAGGTAAAAGGTATGAGGTCGCGGTTGTCGGCCACCGCGTGAATTAAACGGTCGGCAGCTAAGGTGTGGAAGGCATCCATGCAGCCGGCTAAAAATAGGGCGGCGCCGATAACCAGGGTGGTGAGGTTTTTTGAGATGAAATAGTGACTGGCGGCGAGAAAAACGGTGAGGATGGCGACGCAAAAGGCTGACCACTCGAGAATGGTGTGAGTAAAGGCGCCGGACAGACGGTTAAACATGAGCTCGATTTGTTGATGGGCCGGCAGGTCGGCAGCGGCGTGGAGATCGAGGGGCGGCGCGGCTGATGCAAAGTTGACGCCGAGTAGAGATAGGCAGTAGGGTGCCAGGCAAATAGCCAGCACGACGTAGAGGAAATAGGGCGGCATTTTTAAGGGCGCCGTAATGATCTCCGCAGTGCCATCGCTGGTGTAGGTACTCACTGAACTGAGCTGTCAATCATGGTCATTCTCTGTCCTATTGTGCGGTGTTCAATGCAGAGGGGGTCGAAGGTGCTGTTAGCGTTGGCGACTCTTTGACTATAGTCGCTTCTAGTCGGCTAAGAAGGCTTGCGTACCCAGAATAAGACCGAATAGCCCGGTGCTATTTATATCAGGTGCCGACCAGATACCGACTTAAGCGGATAGTAAATTACTTTATATCGAGGCGCTGTAATAGGCGGTAAAAATTACTGCGATTGAGACCCAGGTCTCGGGCTGTGGCCGCGAGATTGCCGTTGCGTTGGCTGAGCCGGACATTGATTAATTGGCGCTGGAAGTCGTCGACGGTGTCTTTCAGGTTAATTTGATCGGGCAGATGGGCGATAGCTCTTTGAGAGGCGCGGGGCAATTCCGCAAAACGAATGCTCAGTTGTGAGACTTTAATCAGGAGGTCTTTCTCACGGCCCTGCTCGACGATGGCTTGCCGTGTTGCCCGGCTGAGGAGCTGCTCGAGCTCACGGATATTTCCCGGCCAGGCATAGTGTTGCAATAGTTGGCGGGCATCAATGTCGACGTCTAGGGAGGGTAGGGCGAGGCGTCGCCGCTGTTGTTCGAGAAAATAAGCGGTGAGCAGAGGAATGTCTTCGGGCCTGTCGCGCAATGGTGGCACGGGCAGGGGGTAGAGCATCAATAAGCGATAGAGTTCGGGGCGAAACTCTCCACGACTGACCGCCTGTTGTAGGTTGCAGCGGGTGGCGGCGATGAGTCGTACATTGAGAGGCCGGCTCTGGTCGCTATCGAGGGGCTGAATGCGGCCACTTTTGAGTATTTGCTCGAGTTGAACTTGCACGTCTTGCGGCAGGGTGGCGACTTCGCGAATAAAAACACTGCCCCGCTCGGCGAGCTGAAAGAGACCGCTCTGCACAGTGGGGCCCTTAGCATGGGCACAGCCGAACCATTCACCATACATATTTTCGGGTTCGAAGTCGGCACTGTCGAGACTGATAAAGGGCTGCTCGCTGCGCGTGGAGGTACTGTGAATAGTGCGCGCGACTAGGCTTTTACCGACGCCGTGCTCGCCCTGTAAAAGAATGGTTAATTCCGAGCCGGCAATAATGGCGATCTCTTCTTTGACCCGCAACAGTGCGGGGCTAGTGCCCAGCAAACGTACTCGCGATGACTTTTGTTGGAGAGCCGCGTTCAGGCCGCGCTGCAGGTCTAGCGTCGAACGCAGTTGCTTATTCTGTTGTAACACGGCGATGGCGGACTCAATGAAGTGGATGAAACTCATCAGTTCGCCGTGCTCAATGGTATTCAGGGTCTCGGCCTGACGGGTATTGATACACAGTAGCCCCCAGGGTTTAGCACCCACATGCAGGGCAATACCGAGACTATCCCGTGGCCCGGTGCGACGATCACCGTCCTTGAGAAAGTGTTGGAAGGGGTTGGCGAGCGGGCTCTCGGCGGGGAAAAAAATCGGCTCTTTCGATTGCAGCCAAAGGGCTAGACGGGGGTGCTGGTCGACCACAAAGGCCTGTTGCAGTAAGACATTATCAAGACCGTCAATCGCTAGCGGTTTTAATGTTTGGCCCTCCGTTGTGTCAGTCTGCAAGGCCATGAGTACCGCCATATCGGCGGGTAGTGTCGCCAAAATAGCATCGAGCAGACGCCAGTAACGCAGTTGGTCGGGCAGCTCGCGAGACAAGTCGGCAACGATGGAAATGAGATGTGGTGAGACGCCGAACTTAGCCATTGACACCCTTTGCGGTACTGGTCTTATTGAAGCGCTATTATGTGTGTCTAATTAACATCATTCGGTAAAATTAGTCAAAAGAATTAATAGTATAGCGCCCTTATTAAAGGCTTGATGGCTTAGGGTATCAATTCAACACGGTCACCCGCTGCCACCATGCCTTCAACCAGGACGGCGGCGTAGATACCGGCGTTGCGTTGATGGCTTTTACTGACCTGACGCAATATTTGCGGGGTGGCTTCAGCGGTATCGGGGTCGTAGGTGATCATTGCGCAGCGTGGATCGCGCTCGACAATGGTGATAACGACCTTGTTGCCGAGCTTCAGACTGCGGCCGACCAGCTGGTCCTCGGCGAAACCTTGCCCACTGAGTAAATCGAGGTAGATATTGGCCCTAAAACGCCGCTTATCTATCGTTAGCCCCGTTTCTTCGGCGAGCTGTCGGCCGGTTTGCAGGGAAATCAAAGACAGGGGGCGGCAGTCGGTCATGGCGCGCTGGGAGTGGCTCAGCGCTACCTTGAGGCCCTCTCCGGCACTAGCGGCTAGACGTTGGGCCAGGGCCGGGTCGTCAATGGCATAGATCTCACCGCCGGGGGCTTCGACATCCACAGCCAGTTCATCGATACTGCTGAACAGCGGCGTAATGCCGACACTGGTGGCTTCGGCCTCTGCCCAGTTGACGGGCTGGCGGGCCTTATCGGGTTGGCGAAAGCGTGGGGTATAGAGCAACATTTCCTGGTGATCGCGGGCGGTGAGATAGGGAAAAAAATTGGCCCCACGACTGCTGGTAAAGGCGTATAGACGATCGCCATAAATACCCGAATACGCCACGAAAGCGTGCTCAATGGTTTGCCCACGCATACTTTTTACCGGGTAGCGCCACAGGGCCGCAATACTGCCGATCACTTCTGCCTCGGTACTCATGGGGAAATTCCTCGTTGTTTGAAAGGGCGCTGCTGTTTATTGAAGGCGCTTTTTAAAGAAGACATGAGTTCGTATCTAGGGACTACAACATTCAGCTTCGTCGTTTACTGGCGGTGGCCTAGTCAAGGTTTCTCACTACCGACTTCGCCGCAGCTTAGTGACGGATTTGTTAGCTTTTTTAATCGGGCAGTACATCGCTAATTACGTCCCATGACTTCCATTCCGGGTCGGGCGTGTCTTGGCCGACGACGGGCACGTATATCGATTGCTGCTCACTGGTGGCGGGATGGATATAGCGCGGGCAGTTAATAAAGGTATTGCTAACGGCAACCCTGACGATCATCTGGGCCTCGTGGTAGCTGTCCATTAATTCGTCATCGGCACTGACGGTGGCCTTGCCGTGCAGGCGCAGACGGTGAGGGTTTTCAAAATCGATAAACAGCAGGCCGACCTGGGAGCTGGCCTTGATATTGCCGGCGCTGAGAAACATGCCGTTGCCGTCGTAGAGGGGGAAGGCGATGGTTTGCGGGTCGAGCACCCGTACAAAACCGACGTCACCACCCTTATAAGACACCGTGGGTTGGCCGTCGGGGTCGACGCTACTGATAAACAACATATTGCGCGAGTGAATGAAATCGCGTTCCTCGTCGCCAATGTCTGGTCGAATAATCAGTTCGCTAACGCGGTCGGCTAGGGGCCGGGTGGCGAAGGCATCTTGTAGTTCGCGGTTGCCGGGGTGATAGATATCGTTCATGGCTTGCCTTGTATTTATCGTTATCGTGGTATGAAATCGTCAATGTCGAATCATAGGATAAAGCTTGTGCTGTCGGCTATAGCTCATAAAATACCGGGTTCTTTCTTTTGCGCGGTGTCGCCGACGGTGTGTCGTCGGTTGGCGACTGCTGACTAGGCTATGCATGCAGGATTCAGTGACCAAGTACGATGTGATCATTATTGGTGGTGGGGCGGCCGGATTGATGTGTGCCGCCACTGCCGCGCAGCGCGGTCGTCGTGTGCTGGTGTTGGAAAAGGCCAATAAGGTTGGTAAAAAAATCTTAATGTCCGGTGGCGGGCGCTGTAATTTCACCAACTACAGCATTGAGGCGGAAAACTACATTGCCAATAATCCGCATTTTTGTAAGTCGGCGCTGAGCCGTTACAGCCAGTGGGACTTTATTGCCCTCACCGAGCGCTATGGTATTGCCTACGAAGAGCGCAAACACGGTCAGTTATTCTGTCGGGGTTCGGCCAAAGAAATTCTCGCGATGCTACTCGGCGAATGTGAGGCCGCCGGCGTCGAAATTAACAGCTCCTCTGAAATAGGCCTTATTAGCAGCCATCAAGGCGATGGCCCGGGTTATCAGCTAGAGGTCAATGCTCGCCGCCTGTGGTGTCAATCCCTGGTGGTGGCCAGCGGCGCCCTGTCGATACCGACCCTGGGGGGCAGCGATATCGGCTATGCCATCGCCAGACAGTTCGGGCTTAGCCTGACCGAGTGCCGTGCCGGTCTGGTGCCCTTTATGTTCAGTGATTTTATGAAAGCGATTTGCGAGCGGCTGTCGGGTTTGGCGCTGGAGGTCGAAGTGCACTGTCGGGGGCAGAGCTTTCGAGAAAACCTACTCTTTACCCACCGCGGTCTGAGTGGGCCGGTGAGCCTGCAAATTTCCAATTATTGGCAGCCCGGTGATGAGCTGCAGATTAATTTACTGCCCGATGTTGATGCCACTGCCTGGTTGCTCGCGGCGAAACAGAGCCAGGGCAAAAGCCGTTTGGCGACACTGTTAAATAAACACCTAGCTCGAGGGCTCGTGGCTGAACTACAAGCCCTGTGGTGGCCGGAGCTGGGGGCTAGTCCGCTGGCAGAATTTAGCGACAAACATCTAAAGAGCATTGGCGAACAACTCAATGCCTGGTGTTTAAAGCCCTCGGCAACGGAGGGCTACCGCACGGCCGAAGTGACTTTGGGTGGCGTGGATACCGACGGCATCAGCTCCAAAACCATGGAGGCAAAGCAGCAGAAAGGTCTGTATTTTGTTGGCGAGGTGCTCGATGTCAGCGGCCATTTGGGCGGCTTTAATTTCCAGTGGGCCTGGTCCTCGGGCTATAGCGCGGGGCTCGTGGTTTAGGTCTTTTACTTTCGGTTTTTTTAGCGGTGCAATGTGGCGGCGTGATAAAATGGCCGCCGCTAGCGACTAGCCATCGCCCTTCCTTTTATTAAAAAACCAGTGCTGTCCTCCTATGTTGCGACTTTCGGAAATCAAACTCCCCCTCGATCACAATTCTGCCGATCTCTCGGGGGCCGTTGCGGAGCGCTTGGGCTTCGTGGTGCAAGACCTCCTCGAGTTAACGGTGTTTAAGCGCAGTTACGACGCCCGTAAAAAGCACAAAATATTGCTGATTTATCAGGTCGATGTGGTGCTCAGTGAAGCCCATGAAAAGGCGGCGCTGAAAAAGTTTGCCTCGCAGCCCACGGTGCGCCTGACGCCCGATACCCGCTATCAATTCGTCGCCGAGAATCCGCCGAACTTTCCGGCTGGGGATCAACAGCGCCCCATTATTATTGGCTTTGGCCCCTGTGGCCTGTTGGCGGCTTTACTGCTGGCGCAGATGGGGTTAAAGCCGATTGTTATCGAGCGCGGTGCAGAAGTGCGCCAGCGCACCAAAGATACCTGGGAGCTGTGGCGCCAGGGCAAATTGAATACCGAGTCCAACGTGCAGTTCGGCGAGGGCGGTGCGGGCACCTTCTCCGACGGTAAGCTCTATAGTCAGGTGAAAGACAAGCGCCACCTCGGTCGCAAGGTTTTAGAGGAGTTTGTAAAGGCCGGTGCGCCGGAGGAAATTCTCAGCCTCAGCAAGCCCCATATCGGCACCTTTAAGCTGGTGAAAATGGTCGAAACCATGCGCGGCGAAATACTTCGTCTCGGTGGCGAAATTCGCTTTGATAGCAAAGTCGAGACCCTGCACCGCGAAGCCGTTGATGCCGATAAGGGAGAGGCTGGCAGCGAGGGTGGGCAGGCCACTGCGGTCACCTTGAGCAATGGTGAAACCCTGTATAGCCGTCATATCGTGTTGGCCGTCGGCCACAGCGCGCGCGACAGCTTTGAAATGCTGCTGGCCGAAGGGGTTTATATTGAGGCCAAGCCTTTCTCCATCGGCTTTCGCATCGAGCACCCGCAGTCGGTGATTGATAGGGCGCGCTTTGGTGAGCAGGCCGGTCATCCCATTCTTGGGGCGGCCGATTACAAGCTGGTGCACCACTGTGCCGATGGCCGCAGTGTCTACAGTTTCTGTATGTGCCCGGGTGGCACGGTCGTGGCGGCGACCTCGGAGGAGGGCCGGGTGGTGACTAATGGTATGTCGCAGTATTCACGCAATGAGCGCAATGCCAATGCCGCGATTGTGGTGGGTATTACGCCCCAGCAAGATTACCCGGGAAATGTACTGGCGGGCATCGACCTACAGCGCGAACTCGAAAGCCTGGCCTATCAACTGGGTGGTGCCGACTACCGCGCCCCGGCGCAGTTGGTGGGGGACTTTTTGGAGAATAGAGCCTCGACCGAATTGGGTAGTGTTGAGCCCTCTTATCAGCCGGGGGTGAGCCTCGGTGACTTGTCGAAGGCCCTGCCCGACTTCGCCATTGCCGCCATCCGCGAGGCAATCCCTGTCTTTGATAAAAAAATCAAAGGCTTTGCCATGGCCGATGCGGTGTTGACGGGTGTGGAAACGCGCACCTCGTCGCCGATTTGTATTCGTCGCGGCAAAGATATGCAAAGTATTAATACCCGGGGTTTATACCCGGCGGGCGAAGGGGCTGGTTATGCTGGGGGGATATTATCGGCGGCTATCGATGGCATTAAAGTGGCTGAGGCTCTGGCGCTCGATATACTCCAATAAAAGTTGGGAGCTTTGAAAATCAGAAATTAATCCTCGTGGCCACTACGCTCAACGGACCAGATGTTTTTATTACTTGAGTTAGGCGTTGAGCTAGAGGTTGAACTTGGCTCTGAACTCGGCACCCAGTCGGTCTCGATATAAAGCGCTTCCACTTTTGTTCGTGCCCAGGGCGTCTTGCGCAGAAACTTCAGGCTAGAGCTAATACTGGGGTCGTTGGTAAAGCACTTGATGGTGATGCGTTGCCCCAATTCTTGCCAGCCGTATTTATCGACCAGTTGCGTCAATATTTCTTTTAGGGTGATGCCGTGGAGGGGATCATTACTTGCTGAGTTGCTCATTAAAACCCTTAACTATCCAATAATTCACGTATTTTAGTGAGTAATGCCTGGGCGCGATAGGGCTTAGGCAATAGGTTTTGGTGCAGGCTGGCATCCGTTGCAGCGTTTTCTCTATCGTCACTGAAACCGCTGGTCATCTGTATTTTGATCGCGGGGTATTTTTCGGCGACGATGCCGGCCAGTTCATAACCATCCATATCGGGCATCACCACGTCGCTAAACATCAGGTCGACCGTATTGCCCTCCAGTAGTTGCAGAGCTTCGCTACAATTACAGGCCGCCAGCACTTTGTAGCCTTGTTGGCCGAGAATTTCGAGGCTAAGTTCTAGCAGGTGTTTTTCATCATCGACCACCAAGATCGTTTCATTGCCGTCGGTTTTTTTCTCCGGCGTCTGGGTTGAGTGTTTTTGTCGAGCCGCATGTAATATTTCTCTGGGGAAATAAAGGCGAAACTGCGTGCCGTGCCCCGGCACGGAGCTGACCTCGATAGCACCGTGGCTACGCTCGACAAAACCATAGACCTGACTGAGGCCAAGGCCGGTGCCCTGCTCACCCTTGGTGGTATAAAAAGGGTCAAAAATTTGCTCTCGAGTGGCCTCATCCATGCCCTTGCCGTTATCGATAATACTCAATTGTACATAGTCGCCACTGGCTAAGTTTTTGAGTTGTGCATTGACCGAGCGCAGCCTGATGTTTTCGGTACGCACCGTGACTTGGCCATTGCCCTCAATGGCGTGCATGGCGTTAATACAAATATTGATAATGGCATTATCAAGGTCGTCAGCATCGAGATAGATCGGCCAGGTATCGGGGCCCAATTCATAGACCATGTTAATGCGTGGGGTCAGGGAGGTGGCCAACATATGCTGTTGCTTGTTAATCAAGGCATTGATATTGACGCTGCTGGCGCTGACCACGGCCTGCTGAGAAAAGGCCAGTAATTTACGGGTTAATTTCGCCCCCCGGTCGCCGGCACGGTGTATCTCGTGGGCGTAGTTAGCGAGTTTTTTCTCCTTTGCCAAGGCGTTTTCAAGCAGCTCGGCGTAACCGGTGATAATGCCCAGCATATTGTTGAAGTCGTGGGCAATACCCCCGGTGAGCTTGCCCAGGGCATCCATTTTCTGGCTGCGGCGCAGTTGCTCCTGCTGCTGCTTGGCCTCACTTAAATCGCGAAAGCTACTAATAAAGCGTTGCCTGCCACTACTTTCCTGGCTCAACTCGGCAACCGCCAGAATGGTCGGAAAGCTATCGCCATCTTTACAGGTGATGTTCAACTCCATGCCCATACCGATGAAGCGCAGGTCGCCGGTGTCGAGATAGGCCTGCATATTGTGCTGAAAGTGCTCCCGTTGCTGACCGCTGAGTAGTTGCGTGACATGTTGCCCGAGGAGTTCCTCGGTGCGATAGCCGGTGATGCGTTCGGCCGCTGAATTTACCGAAGAGATCAGGCCCTCGACGTCGGTGACAACGACGCCTTCGACCATGGAGTTGAGGGTTTCACGCTGTAGCTTTTCGCTGTCGTGCAGGGCCTGCTGTGCGGCGCGCTCGTTGGTGAGATCGAGAACGACCGAGGCGGCACCGATGGCTCGGCCCTCGTCATCAAAAAAAGGCGCGTTGTGCCAGCGCGTGTAAATGGTTTTCCCGCACTTGGTGAGGATTTTACTGGTCACGGTTTCACCGCCATTTTGTGCGATTAAATCGCCCCATATTTTCTTTAAGTCGAGGTCTATAGACAGCGGTATAAGGATGCTAAAGGGTTGCCCCATCACGTCACTAAAGCTGTAGCCAAAGAGTTTTTCGGCGGCGTCATTCCAGCCCACGATGCGGTGTTCGGTGCTCCACTCAATGGTGGCGAGGGGTGCTTGGTCGCGATAGCGTCGCAGGCGTTGCTCGGAGGTGCGCAACGCCATTTCCGTGTTTTTCCTAGCGTTGATTTCGCGGGCTTCGACGACCACTTCAGCAACCACGTGGTTGTCATCAAACACGGGATGGGCACTAAAGGCGACCCAAATTTCCCCGTCGAGGGTATTGACTAGCACATCTGTCAGGGTATTTTCGCCCTGGGCTGCGCTTCGCACAACCTGCTCGACACTGGCTGCACTGCTGGGTTTGTAGGCAAACCAGGGGGCCTCCCAGAGTTTGATGCCGAGCACGGCCGCGCGGCTAAAGCCGGTGACCAGTAGGGGGGTATTGTTGATAAAGTTCAAACGACCCTGGGTGTCGAGGATGCCGACCATGGTTTGCATACCGTCAAAAATACGTTGCAAACGCTCCTGGGTGGCCCTGGCTTTCTCGCGCAGGCGGTACTGTTCGCTGACGTCGCTGAACACCAGTATGGCGCCCAGTATGTGGCCTTCACTGTCGCGAATCGGTGCCGCAGAATCGGCTATCTGGTATTCATCACCATTTCGCGTACGCAGAGTGGTGTGATTACTGAGGTGGACAACCTCTCTAGTACGCATCAGTTTTTCGACCGGGCTGGGTAGGCATTGCCCGGTACTGGTATTGAAGATGGAAAAAACGGCCCCGAGGGGTTGGTTCTGGGCCTCGCTAAAGGGCCAGCCGGTAAGTTGTTCGGCGATCGGGTTCATGTGAGTGATATCACCTTGAGCGTCGGTGGTGATTACGGCATCACCGATGCTGTCGAGTGTCACGGCTAAATTCTGCTCTCTTTCTTGTAAGTCCCGCAGGGCCTGTTCGCGCTCTTTCTCGACTTGCCGACGGGCTCTGAGGTCGTGGCCCTCGGCGATCAGCTGTACGATATTGCCGCTCTTATCCCGCGCGGGGTGGACGCTAAATTCGATCCACAGCCACCCCTGGGGGGTGTGGATCTGAATCTCGCCGACGGTCGTGGTGCCGCTCAGTGCACGGCTAATGTCGCTTTTAACCTGCTGTTGGGCGTCTGGATCACCGGTAAACCAGGCGGTGTCCCAGAGCGCTTTGCCGAGCACGTCTTCAGACTTGATACCGGCGATGGACAAGGGCGTATTGTTGACTAGCGTGACTCGGCCCTCGATATCAAGCAGGGCGATCATGCTTTGCATATCATTAAGCAGGCTCTGTAAACACTGCTGATGCCTGAGGGCTTTCGCGTCGAGGCGGGAATTATCGGTTATTTCGTAGCCTTCGACGATCACGTGGGTGATGTGCTCCGCCTCAATGACGGAGTGCAGGCAAAAATTCGCCGACATCGAGCCCTGGACCGTGCTGATTTGTATCTCGTCCCTGATATTCTCACCCGTAGCCGCCTGCAAAATCATGTTCTGTATCTGTTCTTTTGCGGCTTTGTCGTCATGAAACCAGGGGTAGTCCCAGAATTTTTCACCACGCACCGCTTCGAGTGTTATCTCCACAGACTTGAGAGCGGCACTGTTGGTAAAGATCAGTGTGCCATCGACCTCTAGGATGGCGGCAAAGGTCTGCATGGCGTCGATAAGGAGAGGGCTTAGGGCGTGGTCAGCTGGTTGTTTGACGGGCATGGGCAGAGGGTTCTTGATTCCGTTTGAATAGGACGGGGGTGTTGGCATTCCCTAGCCTGTTTCTTGGGCCCCAATGATTTCTGTGCTGATTGCATTATGGTTGAAGAATCAAGAAATATCGCACCGGCCATGCTTTTGATGCGGTGTCGACGGTCATGGCATAAGCAAGCCCTTGGCGCCGTCGAAGAGGAGTTTGCTACCAATCACCAGCAGGAAAAAATAACAAATGCGGTAGACCAGTACCTCGCTGACCTTGTGTAGCAAGAAGTAGCCGAGGCGAACGCCGATGGGGGCGAGGGGGGCCAGTACCGCAGAGGTCAGTAGGTTGGTGGCGTCGAATTGACCGAGCCAGGTGTAGGGCACCAGCTTGAGCAGATTGACGGCAGCAAAAAAAATCGCAAAGGTGCCCATCAAGAGGGTTTTATCCAGGCGTTGGGGCAGCAGGTAAATACTCATCGGCGGCCCGCCGGCGTGAATGCCAAAGCTGGTAAAGCCGGCGATAGCACCCCAAAAGTTGCCGGCTCTAGCCGTGGCCTCTGTCTTCGTTTTGAGCCCCGGCTGCGACCAGTAATTGAGGCAAAAAATAACGCACATAAGGCCAATTAACAGGCGGATAGCGGCCTCCGAAAAATAGCTAAAGGTCAACGCGCCGACAATGACGCCAGCGATAGCGCCGGGCAGGCTGCACTTTATATTTTGTTGACTCCACTGGCCGCGAAAGCTCCAGACGGCGACGCCATCCATAACAATTAACAGGGGCAGTAGAATGGCGGCGGCCTGCACAGGGGGCACGGCTAGCGACATTAAGGGCACGGCAATAATGGCGATACCCCCGCCAAAACCGCCTTTGACCATAGCAAAAATGAGTACGGCGGGAATTGCGCAAAGATAGAAAAAGGGATCGCTAATCATGGCTGATAACGGCGTCAAGCAGGGCGGAAAAAAGAAACAGCATTCTAGCGGGCCGGGCGCTGAATATCGATCAGAGGTTGGCGGTTTATAGTGGCCCGACACCGGGTATAGGCTCTATTAAACGGGGTATAGCAAACGGGGCCTAGCAAACAGAGCCGAGTCGCTAAGCGCAAGCGGGCCTGTTTGCTAGGGTGGTGCTAGATTTTTGTTGCCTTAGTCGACGGGCAGCTTGAACAAGGCTTTGACATTGTCATGCACCACGGCATCTTTTTGTGACTCACTGAGGTTGGCCATTTGGGCGCCGATGATTTCCTGTGAATGGGGGTAGGTGGAGTCGGTATGGGGGTAGTCTGTGGCCCACAGTAATTTATTATTGTCGGTGAGTTTAGTCGACTCGAAAGCGGTTTCGTCGTCCTGAAAGGTAAACCAGATATTCTCGCGAATGTAATCGCTGGGCTGGCGTGAAAGGATGTGCTCCAGCCCCGTGCCCATGTTAGCGGCGGCGTGGTCGGCGCGGTACATATAGTGGGGCACCCAACCGGCGTCGCCCTCGGCCACCACCATTTTAAGTTTGGGGAAACGCTCAAAGACACCGCCGAACACAAACAGCCCGACAATATTTTGTACGCCGCGAATCATATTTATAAAGCCATTGGCGGCATGGCCACGCTCCGCTTTAAAAGCAGTCGATACATCGTGATCTTTCATGGTGAGAATATGAAAGCAGATGGGCAGGTCGAGATCGACAGCGCATTGCCACAGGGCGTCGTAGTCGGGGTGGTCGTAGTCTTCGTGCTGGGGATTACCGGCCATCATCATGCCGTACATGCCCATGGCCTTGGCGGTGCGGAAATCTTCAATGGCCGCGTCAACGGAGCTAACGGCGGTTTGCGCGAGGCCGAAAAGCCGCTTCGCTTGCTCGGCACAAAAGCCTTGTAGCCAGCGGTTATAGGCGGCAAAACAGGCCGCTTTATAGTCGTAATCGGAGTGGCCACAGAGCACCATGCCGACGGAGGCATAAAGGATTTCGCCACAGAGGCCGTCCTGGTCCTGAATCGCCATACGGGCGTTCGGCTCCCAGCTGGCGGTGGCAATATCGTCAAAGTTGGCCTTGCGCTGCTGGCGCAGTTGGTCGGGGGGGATGCCGGCACCGGCCAGTAGGCCCAGTGGCAGGCCGTGTTTCATACCGTGAATTTTAAAGCTGTCGATGCCGTGCTCGTTTTTCTCCAGTCGCGGGGCAATAGCGCGATATTTTGGTTCGATAAAGTCAACGTAACAATGGGGTGGCTCGACAATGTGGGAATCAGCAGAAATACCGGGTTTCATTATTTATCCTTATTATCGTCACTTTGACAGTGACAGCTATTATTGGAAAGTGTGAATAATTGATCGCCAACGCTAACATATCCCCGTGCTAGCATGGAATAGAGCGAGATCAATTACCGGCCTGTCGAGTGGGCGAGGTGGTGGGGCCTGCGGGCATGTGCGAAAATTACGGCCTTAATAGGCCGCGCCACATTAGCGAGGAATAAGTACCACCGATGCCAGCACCCGAAGCCACCCTGCAGCACAAAACCATCGCCATCCCCGAGTCTCGCCAGCAAGATGTGCTGGCCGATTTATTGCTAAGCCGCGGTGCGACTGTGCTGCGCTGCCCCTTGATTGCCATTAAAAACACACCCGATGCCGATGCCGTGCAACAGTGGATGACGGCGATGATAGGCGGCGAGTTCGATGACTTTATTATTCTCACCGGCGAGGGCATGCGTCGCCTCGAGGGCTTTGCCGAGCGCTTTGGCTGTCAGCACGACTGGCATCGGGCACTGGCGACGGTGCGTAGAATTGTCCGCGGCCCGAAGCCGGTGCGCGAACTGCGCAAGTTGCAATTACACGCCGACCTAGCGGGTGCGGCCCCCACTACCGATGGCATTATTGCCTCCTTACAGGATACCGATTTACGCGGGCGGCGGATTGCTGTACAGCTCTATGGCTCGAACCCGAATGACAAGTTGATGAGGTTTTTACGGGATAAAGGCGCACAGGTGAGTGCGGTGGCACCCTATATTTACGCCTCAGAGTCGGAACAGCAGCAGGTGGTAGCCTTGCTTCATCGCCTCGCCGACGGCTCGATAGACGCACTGTTATTTACCAGTCAGCCGCAATACAAACGTCTCGCTAGCGTCGCTAAAAAGGCCGGGCTCGAGGCCCTGCTCAGCGCCGGTTTGGAGGTGACGGTTATCGGCGCTATTGGCCCGGTGATGGCGGATTATTTAAAGACGGAGGGCGTGCGGGTCGACTTTATGCCCGAGGGCAAGTTTTTTATGAAACCCTTTGTTACGGCCTTGGGTGTTTTACTGGCTGAGCATTAAAGCTATTACAAGCTGGATTACTGCAGGTTCTGACAGCGGGAAGCCGTGTAAGAAGGCGATATAATAGGCCCTTAGTCTTTGCGCGGCCATTCTTGAGCGGCTGAGCCACGCCTTAACATGCAAATTTAACGATCAAAAAGAGGATATTAAGTGAGAGTAGACGAGCTTATTCAACAGATAAAAAATAGACCGAATACGGTCGAGTTTGACCAGGTGATGGCCGTGATCGATAGCTGTTACGACTTTACCGAAAGCGCTTTTAGCAATGGCATTGGTGATGACAGGGTTGAAAACGCCAGCGGTGAAAATGCCGGTTCCTGTCGAATTTTTGCCTTTGCCCAGCTCAATGGCTTGAACCCATCGGAAACCCTGGTCTGTTTTGGCCAGTATTTTCGTGACGACGTTATTGGCCACCCCGACGGTAGCGACCACGCCAATATCCGCACCTTTATGCGTCATGGTTGGCAGGGTATACGCTTTGTACAGAGCGTATTGGTGGCAAAGCAAGGCAGTTTATAAGGGCTGTAAAAGGCCGGTAAGGTTCGCGCACGGGTATTGAGTGTGTCGAATGTTTTAATAATAAAGTGTCAAGGTACAGTCGCTTTGATGAGTACTTCTTTCGCGACGATTAAACACACACTCTTTATCAATGGCTTAAAGCTGCTGATTAAATTGGCACCCTCGGCCACCACGCCGATGTCATTTGTCGGGGCTGGCAGCACAGCGCAGTTGAGTCAGCATATTGCGGGCTCGGTGTTAGCAAGGCATTGATTGTTACCGACAAACCCTTGGTCGAGTTGGGAATTGTTGCTAAGGCCGCTGATGTTCTCACGGCGGGAGGTGTTGAGGTAAGGATTTACGATGGCGTATTACCGGACCCCACCTTTGAACTGGTGGAAATGGGCCTGCTCTTACAGCGCCAGCTCGGCCATCGATACGGCGAAAACCATTGCCGCAGCGGCCACCAACGGTGGCAGTGCCAAGGCAATGGTCGGCTATTTTAAGGCGAAAATTCAGCCCCTACCGTTGTTTGCTATTCCGACCACCTCGGGTACGGGTTCGGAGGTGACTTTTGGTGCGGTGATTTCGGACGCGCAAAGCCATGAGAAATTTATTGTCGGCGATTCTAAAATTGTGCCGCTGGCCGTGGCCCTCGACCCTGAATTAATCACCGGGTTACCACCAGCCATCACTGCGGCGACGGGTATGGATGCGCTAACCCATGCCGTTGAAGCCTGTTTAAGCAGCTGGGCGACACCGCAAAGTGATGCCTACGCCAAGGTGGCGATCAAAATAATTTTCGAAAATCTTCCCCTGGCCTACGCCAATGGCGCGGACCTGCAGGCCCGCGAGCAAATGTCGATTGCCGCCTACTATACCGGGCTCGCCATTAATGTCGCGGCGGTGGGCAATGTTCACGCCATCGCCCATCAACTGGGTGCTTGGTACGGTACGCCCCACGGCGTGGCGAATGCCGTGGTGATGCCCGAAGTGCTGCGTTTTAGCAAGGATGCGGTACTTGATCGTCTGGCGGAATTAGCCGATTTAGTGGCGCTGGGTGATAGCACGGGCTCGCCCAATACCAAGGCCGGTAACTTTATTAATGCCGTAGTGCCGTTGAACGAGAGCTTTGGTATTAATACCCAGCTGGAGGCTATTCGCCCGGCCGATATTAGCGCGATTGCCAGCCGTGCGGTGAAAGAGGGGGCGGGTTATCCGGTGCCAAAGTTGATGGATCAGGATGAGTGCGAGACGATGATTCGCGCCCTGTGTACCTAGTTGCGAGCGCTATCGACAGGGCAATCGACAGGGTAAAGTAGGGCGCCCGCCACCTTGTCGAAGCTATAGTGCCGTCAGGGTGGCTGAATAAATGTGCTTGGTGGGCTACAACTCTCCCGTCATACGCTGTAGACGTATCCAGGCGAGGCTGGAGTCGTAGCTGGCACTGGCGTGGTTGCCGAGACTCTGCTGACGTAAATTCTGAGCTTCAAGCACTTCACTGCTACTGACCAGGCCCTCACGATAGCGGTTTTTTGTCATTTTCAGGTTTTCCGCCGATTGCTCCAATACCTGCCCCAGGGCTTTAATGCGCTGGTGTGTCTCATCCAGGTTTAACCAGGCTTGGGTCACTTGCAGTTCAATCAGTTGTTGGTAGTCATCGAGCTGAGCCTGCAGGGCGGCCGCCTGGCGCTGTAGCTCACCGCCACGATGATGGGTGATACCACCGTCGTAGATCGGCCAGACCAAGTTGACGCCGTAGGTGAGCACCTCGTCGTCAAGGAGCAGGTCGTTGTCGAGGTTGTGATAAGACCCACTCAAATAAACCTGGGGGCCCGTTACCGCTTTAATGGTTTTGGCGGTAAAGCCAAGGGCCTTGATTTTATGGGCCAGAGCCGATAGCTCGGGGCGCGCTAGTAGGGCTCTCGCCGTGAGGGTTTGCACGTCGTCGATACTGATGGCCTGCACGGCTATCAACTCGAGGCTGAAGGTGGTATCCAAGGGGCGATTGAGCAACTGGTTGTAGCGGGCACTGGCGACGGCGAGCTGGTTTTTGGCGCTAATACCGCCCTGTACCGCATTGCTGAGGGCGACGCTGGCCATCAGCTCGTCATTGCGTGAGACCAGGCCCTGGCGGAGTAAATTGCCGACATCGTTTTTGTAGCTACCGAGGGCTGCGATATGAGCGCGGGCAATGGTATTCAGCTCGCTGATTTTTAGCACTTGAATATAGGCTTCGGCGACGGCTAACTTAATGTCGAGGGTGGCTTGCTGGTGACCGTCCAAGCTGGCCGCAGCCTGAGCTTCGGCGGCGTTGATACCGGCACTGATACGCCCGCTGGTGTAGAGCGGCAGTGTGGCGACGGCGCTGTAGAGCATGGCCTGATCTTCGGCGATTTGCATTTCAAAGGGCACGCTGACGAGGCCCTGTGCGGCTGGTGCATTGGGCAGTGCCGCGAGGGAGTTACCGCTCAGGGTGGGTGGGCTATCGAGTTTTATATAGTTGGCGCTTAAGGCGAGGTTGGGTAGGCGAGCGGCCTTGGCAATGTCGACCTGTTTGCGGGCGGCGAGCTGGTTTTGCCGCGCCGCTTCGACTTGCTTGTTTTGGCTCAAGGCCATTTGCCAGGCGCTAGCGAGGTCTTCGGCGCTGGCGCAAAGGCTGGTGCCGAGCCCGCTGGCGGTGAGAATAAAGGCGCCGAGTAAGTGTTTAGCCGATACTTTACGGGCTGTAAAAAAGTTCATGGCGTTGTCCAAAAAGCGAAAAATAAACGCAGGGCCGGGCTTTGTCGCCGGGTTTACGCCGCCGCTGTTACGGCCGCGCGCTTGTCTTCGTTGAGCAAAAATTGATAAAACAACAGCGGTACTACGATCACGGTCAACACGGTCGAGACAATCGTACCGTAAATCAGTGAAATCGCTAGGCCGCCAAAAATCGGGTCACTGATCATAATGCCGCTGCCGAGCATGGTCGACAGGGCCGTGAGCAATATCGGTCGCAGGCGCAGTAGCGTGGCGGCGAGAACGGCCTCGCGCAGTGATTCACCCTCGTTGCGTAAATCGAGCACGAAATCGATAATCAGCAGCGAGTTTCTGACCACAATTCCGGCGAGGGCAATAATGCCGATAATCGAGGTAGCGGTGAACGATTGCCCCATCATCCAGTGGCCGGGGAACACCCCAATTAAGCCCAGGGGAATGGCAGACATGGCGATCAGTGGGATTTTAAAGGACTGATAATAGGCCACCAATAGAATATAAATAAACAAGACCGCTAGGCCGAAGGCCTTCATCATGTCGTTGTAGGTGTCGAGGGTGAGGCGAATTTCACCATCCCAAAGAATGCGATAGCCCTCTAGGGTGTTGGGGCTGACGCGGCTAAAATTTAAACCGCTGGTAATGGTTTGATGATCACTGGCAGCGAGATTCTCCAGCTGCTTGTTGATATGCAGAATGGCGTACAGGGGGGCCGACTGGGTGAGCTCGCCGGCGACAAAGACGACGCGCTCGTAGTCTTTGCGGAAGATCGGCTTTTCGGCGATGACCTTTTCGACGCGGGTCAATTCTGAGAGGGGGATGCCCTTGCCCTGGGCATTGCCGATCTCGTACATGGAGAGGCCCTCGGGCTCAATGTTGAAACGCCGGGGCACCATCAATTTAATGGCGATGGGCTGTAATTCATCGTCGAGATGGATGCGTCCGATGTTTTCTCCTGCGGTAATTCTACGCAGTAGAGTGGCGACTTGCAGGGGGCTGACCCCGGCGAGCGCAGCCTTCTCGCGATCGACGCTAATGTGGTACTGGGGAATGCTATCGGGCAGTGAATCGTGGACTTCAACCACGTCGTAGGTGTTATTGAAGGCGTCACTGACCTGGCTGGCAATATCTTCCATCACCGCGAGGTCACGACCGTAGATCTCGGCGAGTACCGTGGCCTGCATGGGGGGGCCGGGTGGATCCTCGACCAGCTGAATAAGGCTGCCGGGAAAGCGTGCCTGAACGGGGGCCAGCAGGGTGCGCAGTTCGCGGACGATGGTAATAGAGGTGGTACTACGTTGGTGTTTGTCACTGAGGTTGACGCGGATCTCTGCTACGTGGGAGCCCTTTTTATTGGTGGCACCACGCAGCAGGCCGTTAAAATCGATAACGCCAGACTGACCAATCCACGTTTGGTAATTGCTGATGTAGAGCTGATCGCGCAGCACCGCACCAATTTCTCGGGAGATGTGGTCGGTGACCTCAACGGCAGTGTTCTCGGGCATATCAATGGTGATATTGAAGGTGTTCTTACTGTCTTTAGGTAGCATGGCCAGCTCCACCCCGAGCAGTGATTGTGGGCCGGTGATGCCGCTAGGGCGCATAAATTGCCAGGCCGGCTGCAGCAGGGCGAGGCCAATGGCGATAATAATCAGGCCATAAACCTGCAGGCGCAGGGGGCGATTGTCGATCAAGGGCACGAGAATGCGTTCGAAAATTCGCGTTAAGCGCGATTCGGAGCCGTAGTCGTTAACCTCGGAGGTGTGTTCGCCGTGGCCGGTTTTTAGCCAGCGGAAGCAGGCCCAGGGTGTCACCACATAGGCGATGATGACCGAGGCGAACATGGCAATCGGCACATTGAAGGCGAGGGGGTAGAAATACTGGCCGACCATACCACTGAGAATAAACTGCGAGGCAAACACTAACATCACCGCAAAGGTGGCGAGGTTGGTGGGGTTGCCGATTTCGTTGGTGGCGAGAATGGTCGCTTGGGCCTTGTCGCCGTCGTTGAGGGTGGCGTAGTGGCGGTGAATATTTTCGACCACCACGATGGCACCGTCGACCAACATGCCGAGGGCGAGAATCAGTGCAAATAAGGTGACCCGGTTAATGGTGGGGCCAAAGAGGTAGTCGGCGCCCAGGGTCAAAGCCAGAATCAGGGGCACGGCGAGCCCAACGATGGAGGCCTCTTTCCAGCCGAGGAAAAACACGGTAATCACGAAGACCGAGACCAGGGCAATGCCGAGGTTTTCGATCAGCAGGTTGACGGCGTCGTTGGCCTTTTTACCATCATTGCGTGTCACCACGACTTCAATATCGGCGGGAATAATGGTGCGCTGCATAGTCTCTATACGCGCCAGTACTTCATCGGCCATAAACACGGCATTGCTACCGGTGATTTTGGCGACCGAGATGGTCACTGCGGGCAGCTCGGGGTCAGCATAGCGATCAAAGCGTGGGTCGGCCTGGCCAAAAGCGAAGCGGCTCAGGGTGTCGCGCTCGGAGGTAGGGCCGTCGACAATGCTGGCGACATCGGCTAAGTACACCGGTCGCTGGCGGTGGGTGCCGATAATGAGTTTTTCGAGCTCGATAGCGCTGGAGAACTCGCCCTTGAACATGACCTGCGACAGGCTGTTGTGGTTGGCTGTGGGGCCGAGAGGGGTGGACAGATTGGCGGCAACAACAGCCTGGCGCACCTGGTCGAGGGAAACGTGAAAGGCTTTCAGTTTGCCGGGATCGATTTCGATACTAATTTCCCGATCGCGGCCACCGCGCACGGCGGTGGCAGAAACGGTTTTTAAGCTGCGCAAGCCTTCGAGTACGCGGTCGGCAACGCGTTTGAGCTGGTAGTCGTCGTAGCTCTCAGAGGCCAGGGTGACGGTGACGATGGGTACGGTATCGACGTCGATACTTTGAATCAGCGGCAGAGAGGTGCCGGCGGGGAGGCTGTCGCGTTGGCCGAGCACCTGATCGTAAAGCTTGACCAGGGATAGCTGTTTGTCCTCACCGACTTCGAATTGCACCATTAAGATGCCGACCGAATTCATGGAGGTTGAAAAAACGTGGTCGACCCCGGTAATTTGTTTGACGATATTTTCGAGAGGCTGTACCAGCAGGTGTTCAATTTCTTGGGGGGAGGCACCGGGCAGGCTGACAATGACATGGGCACCGGGGACAACAATTTGTGGGTTTTCCTCACGGGGGGTGTAGACAATGGCGACGATGCCCAGCAATAGGCAACCGAGGACAAACAGTGAGGTGATTTTGGACTGTACAAAAAAACTGGCCAGTAGTCCGGCTGGGTTGAGGCGAGGCTTACTCACTCTGGGCAACCTCGGTGGTGATGGTGTCATCTTCACTGAGACCGGCGGAGGCGGTGGCGACGATACGCTCCCCGGGCTGTAATCCGGCAGCGATTTCTATCATCTCGGGCCACTTTCGCTTGGTGCGCACCCAGCGAAAGTGAATGCGTTGATGCTCATCCACGACATAGACGCCATTTAGGCCACCCTTAACAATAATGGCGCTGGGGGGCACCACTAAATTGGCCGTCTCACCGACCTTGAAATGGGCGCGGCCAAACATGCCGGAGTGCAGATCGATAACGTTGGGCAGTTTGACTTTGATTTTATAGGTGCGGGAGATGGGATCGCCGGCGTGGACGATGTGTGCCACGGTGCCGGTGAGTTCGTTGGCGACATTATCGATCGTCAGGCGCACGGTGTCGCCAACATCAATATAGGATAACTGAGATTCGGCGACAAAGGTTTCAAATAATAATTGATCGCGGGACTCCACCGTCAGCAGTGGGATTCCGGGCGAGGCGAGGTCACCGGCCTGTTTGTAGCGGGCGGAGACAATACCGTCGGTGGGGCTTGCAATATGGCTGTATTGTCGCTGTGAACGGGCGGTGGCAAGCGCGGCTTTGGCACTGGCTAGACCCTCTTGAGCGGTGTTGTATTGGAGGCGAGCTTTGCGCAGTTTGACCTCGGAAATACTGCCTTCTTTAAATAGTTTTGTGAAGCGTTGTACATCGGAGGCGAGATCTTTGGTGAGGGAGCTTGCCGAATCGACTCCGGCCTGAGCTTGTAAAATAGCATTTTCAATGCCGACATCGTCGAGGTTGAGCAGCAGTTGGCCGCGTTTCACCAGGTCGCCCTCACGTACTTCAAGGGTCTTGATATAGCCAATAATCTTCGAGCTAATATCGATGCGTTGGTCGGCAATCACCGAGCCAATCACGGTATATTCATTGCTCAATAGGGTGCTTTCGAGGCTGATCAAAGGCAGCGCCCACTCGTTGCTGGTGCGCGTTAGCGGCTCCGGCTTTTCACTGCAGGCCAGTAGCGCACTGGATAATAAAATGATGCTGATGAGTGTCGAGCGGGGTGTCAACATAAGATCCCGTTGTCCTAATGTTTGTCGCAAAAGTGAGTCGTGAACGCAACCATAGACTGGTTAGTAACTGGAGGGTAGACCGTTCTTCAAGAGCTTGATGATATGGGCGCTAATGACCCGGGGTTTATCGTGTATCGCTTTGTTGCCGGGCAGATATTGGCGGCCCTGCTGACTTTGAAAGTGGCAGAGGACCAGGCCGATAATAGAAATCGATAGCATGTAGGGGTCGTAGGCGGGGCTGAAACTTTCGGCCAATTTTCGGGTGGTGATAAACAGGTCGGCAAAAACATCTTTCACCAGGATTTGCATGCGCTGGGTGTTGCTGTCGAGCAGAACCCACTGCAATAATTTTTGAAAGTCGTTTTCTTTATCCAGCGTTGCTACAAACCAGGTAATAAATACTTCGAGGTTGGCGATGGCCGCGTCTGTATTTTCAACCAGCTCTTTGGCGGCGGTGGTTTTGGTTTCAAAGGCATGTTTTACCGTTTCAAAATACAAGGCTTCCTTGTCTTTAAAATGGTAGTACAAGGCTGCGGGTGTGAGTTGGCTCTGGCTGGCGACATTGCGTATCGACACGCCATCGTAGCCCGACTTTGCAAACAGGGGGACGGCGAGCTTGAGAATATCTTCGCGAGATTTACGAGAGGCTTTCGACATTTATTAGGCTCTAATTTATAGCCGCAATTGACTTAACGAACGTTTAGTCAATTTTATGCTTTGCGCCCTATAAAAGCAAGGTGGCGGTGTCGAGTTTGTTGGGTTTTAATATTAGCCGGCGACAGCTTAGAGCCAGCGCCTGACCCGGGAGCGATAACCATCATAGGCGGGCTGGAAATACTGCGCGAGGTATTGCTCCTCGGGCACGATGACATAATATTGTAACAAGCCGACGTTCAAGGGTAAAAGAAGTGCTAGCCATAAATTGAGTGTTGAAAAAAACATGGCCAATAGAAGTAGTGAAAAACCGAGATACATCGGGTTGCGAGAATATTGAAAGGGCCCAGAAACCACCAAACGGGTAACAGCTCGATGGGGTAGTAGCGTGGTTTTTTCGCTGCGTAGAGAGCGTATCGCCCAGCTAATAATAAGCAGTGCGGTGATCAGTGTGGCGACGGCAAGTTGACCATTGATGGCGGGTTCGGCCGTTAAAAACAGGGGGGGCTCTAGGGGCAGGTATTTATCCAAAAAATAGGCGCCGCCAACACAGATAAGTGGGTAGATGGCCGGAGGCAAGGGCATTTCGGCACCGTCGATGGGATCGGGTTGGGGGGCTGTCATGGGGTGTCCTAGGTGTTGGCTCGATGTCGGGCTAGGGGGCGCAATTATGCGTCTTCCGGCTGTCGGATTCCAGATTGTAGGCGAGTCGGCTAACGAGGCTGCTGACGGCGACTTCAACGGTGAGAATTCTCGGCCCCAGTGAAACTGCGGAAAAACCAAGTTCGGTTAGTTTTTCGATTTCGTAGGGAATAAAGCCGCCCTCTGGGCCAATGGCTAGTGTCAGGCTAGCCAGCTGTGTTGTGGGCAGTGAAGCTGCAGCGACGGGGTGGGCGACGAGTCGCGTGGTGTCGCCGGCGATGGCGTCGAGCTTGTCTTCGACAAAGGGTTTGAAATAGGGATGCAGGTGAACCTCGGGCAGCTGGGTATCCATTGCCTGCTCGAGACCGAGAATTAATTGCTGGTGGATTTTATCCGCCTCTAGAAAAGGGCTCTGCCAATAGCTTTTTTCGACCCGCCAGCTGCCGATTAAATGTATTTGTTTAATTCCCAAGCTGGTGGCTGCCTGCAAAATGCGCCGCAGCATTTTCGGTCGCGGCAAGGCGAGGATGAGATTGAGAGCGAGTGGCGGCGGTGGTTGCTCGGTGAGGTCAACGCGCAGATCGGCCACTTCTTGATTCAGGCAGAGAATTTCTGCACGGCCTATTTTTCCATTGAGCAGGCCGGCCTTTAAAAAATCGCCCGTTTTAGCCTTCAGGGTTTTATTGATATGGCGCAGGCGGCGGCCGCGAATTTGTACCTGCGAGGGCTTAATAAAATCGTCGGGGCGAAGGAGTAGAAGGTTCATTGCAGGGCACGACGCCGGGGCGTCATGCATATGGCGCCGTGTTTTTAACAGTTATTGGTGCCCCGGAGAGGATTCGAACCTCTGACCTGCCCCTTAGGAGGGGGCCGCGCTATCCAGCTGTGCCACCGGGGCCGTTGATACAGACGGTGTCTGTGCGGCGCACATCTTAACGGTAGGACGCCTATGACTCAATAGGTGTGCTCGCCAGCGATTGAGTGGTTAGGGTTGTGGGTTGCTGGAAAATGGATCGCTAGGGATAAAAAGGATAGACCCTAGGGATGGCGATGAGGGCAATGGTGGCATAGAGCAGGGAGGTGGGCAGGCCTATTTTTAGATAATCACGCCATCGATAGTTACCGGCGCTATAGACCATCAGGTTGGTTTGATAGCCGTGGGGGGTCATAAAACTGGCACTGGCGCCAAAGGCGACGGCCATAATAAAGGGTATGGGGTCGGCTTGATATTGGCTGGCCATACTCAGGGCGACGGGAAAGGTGAGCGCGGCGGCGGCATTGTTGGTGACCATCTCGGTGAGTAATAAGGTGAGCACAAAGCAGGCGATTAACGCAGGATAGGCGCCCTGTGCCCCCGGTGCGCTGAGGATAAGCTCGGCGAGTAAAGTGGCGACGCCGGAATCTTGCATCACCTGGGCGAAACCCAGAGCGGCGCCAATAACCACGATGAGTTCGAAGGGAAAGTGGCGGCGTATTTCATTAATACTGAGCCGATTACTAGCGATCAGAGCGCCGAGTAGAATCAGCAGGCCTTTAAACAGCGGCAGTATTGTCAGCGCCGAAAGGGCGATGACGGCTATAAATCCGCCAATGATAGTGAGTTCCGTGGCAGCGGGCAGGTGTTCCCGAGTGTTAACGCCACCGAGGACAATGAAGTTGCGCGGTAGGTTGTGCCGGGAGTGGAAGTCGTGGCCGGTGGCGAGTACGAGGCTGTCACCGGATTGCAGCTTTATTTTCCCGAGCCCGCCGGCGAGACGCTGATCGCCACGGCGTACCGCGACGACGGCGGCGTCAAACAGGGCGCGAAAATTCACCTCGCGCAGGGGGCGACCGGTAATGGTGGCGTTGTGGCTAACCACGACTTCGCTAAGATTTTTGCTTAAATTAATGGGGTCGTCGTCAAAGATGCTCAAGCCTTTAAAGCGGCTGAGAGTTTGGATATTGGCAATATCCCCCGCAAAAATCAGGGTGTCACCGGCTTCAATAATTTCCTCCGGTGATACCGGGCTGATGATGTGTTGGTCGCGGATGATCTCGACCAGAAACAGATCGAGTAAGTGGCGGAAGCCATTGTCGAACAGGGATTTTCCGATCAAGGGGGAAGCGTCCTGCACCTTCGCCTCGAGAAAGTAGGTTTTACTCTCGGTGTTATCCACGGCCCGGCTGGGTAGTACGCGCGGGGCGATAAGGAGTAATAACAGCATACAGCCAATAAAAATGGGCAGGCCGATGGCGGTGAAATCAAACATGGCGAGGGCGGGTAGGCCGTTGCCTATTACCAGGCCATTGAGCACCATGTTGGTTGAGGTGCCGACCAGAGTCAGTGTGCCACCCAAGATGGAGGCGTAGGAGAGGGGTATGAGCAGCCGTGAGGGTGGTATGGCTTTTTGGCTTTTTACCGCCCCCATAAAGGAGGCAACCACGGCAGTGTTATTGCTCACCGAGGAGACGAGACCGGCGCTGAGCCCTAGTTTGAGTAGAACTTGCGGGTATGTACCGCTGAGAATGCGTTGCCCCAAACGGGCAAAGAGTTGGGTTTTCTCGATGGCGAGTACCGCCATAATCAGTAAAACCAGGGTGGCGAGGGCTTCATTGGTGTAGTGTTGCAGGGCATCGCCGAGGCTGATCATGTCCAGTAGATAGAGGCAGGAGATAGCACCGCTAAACAAGAAGACGGGGCGAATACGTGTTGCGGCGAGGCCAATAAGAATCCCGGCCAGGCAGAGCGTGACGATAACTTGTTCCTGGTTCATGCCTGTTGCCGGCTCATAACAAAGGCCGGGAAGCCCCGTGTCGTTGGTCTCAGGCTTTGGCGCTGCGCGGGTGGTACACCGGCAGGCTTAATCAAACATCTCAGCCTGTTCATCGACAATGACATCGTAGAGGGATTGAAAGGCGAATTTAGCGGATGCTTCGCTGCCAACGGTTTGATAGGTAAGGCGGGCAATATCGGGGCGGATTAACTTCGGGGTGCCAGCCGCTTCGGCGAGTAACTGAGCCTGGCAGTTGCGCTCCATGGTGATAAACCACCAAGCGGCGGCATCGACACTGCCGCCCACTGTAAGTAGACCGTGGTTTTGCAGGATACAGGCTTTGTTTTGGCCCAGGGCTGTAGCAATGCGCTGGCCTTCATTCATATTCAGTACCACGCCGGTAAAGTCATCGAAGAGGGCGTGATCGTTATAAAAGGCACAGGCGTCTTGGGTGATGGGGTCGAGCTTTTTACCCAGTGACGACCAGCTTTTACCGTAGATGGAGTGGGCGTGGGCTGCGGCGATAACATCGGGGCGGGCCTGGTGAATATTGCCGTGAATGGTAAAGGCGGCGCCATTGAGCAGGCCTTCACCCTCGACGACTTCACCTTGGTGATTGACCCGCAGCAATTGCGACATTTTGATTTTTTTAAAGGAAACGCCAAAGGGGTTGACCCAAAAGTGCTCGGGGTACTCGGGGTCGCGCACGGTAATATGGCCGGCGGCACCCTCGTCAAAGCCGAATTTACCGAACAGGCGAAAAGCTGCCGTGAGTCGCTGTTTGCGGTGCAGGCGTTCGGCGGCAAAAGAGGCGAGTGACGCTGTTTGTTGGCCGTAACCTTGCCCAGCCATGACGATTGAATTGACGCTGTTCTCCGTGCTGCTCACTTTATTGCTCCTTGCCGGTGTCTGCAGTTTGCGCTTCAGTGGCAGAGCTTAGCACAGGGTGATGTGAAAATTAGCGGCAGGCTTAGCCACTTTACCTCGCTTGGTGGGTCTATTAAAGACCGAGTAGCGGGTGCAATTAAAAAGAGCTGTTTGTTGATTATCCAGGGTGCTCCCCAGCTGTTAGAATAGCGAGAAAATACATGTCCACCCTTATAAATAGCGGTGCTGGCTTCTTAAAGGGTGGAAATACAAGTAATGAGTAAATACTTTACAGATGGCGCTTTAGCGAGTCGCTGGCGCAGTATCCCCGGACTCGGCTTTTGCTTGCTCGTCGTGCTTTTGCTAAGCCCCTTGCTGGCCTCGGCGCATAATATATCGGGTGCTAATGCACGCTTTGTCGAGGGGCTCGATGGTCCGGCGGTGATCCCCTACCTGTATCTGGGGGCCAAGCATATGGTTACCGGCTACGATCACCTGTTGTACCTGGTTGGCGTGGTATTTTTTCTGCTGCGTCTTAAAGATGTCATCCTCTACGTTAGCCTGTTCACTTTGGGGCACAGTCTTACCCTGATGGGCGGTGTGTTGCTGGAGTGGAGCGTCAATGCCCACCTTATCGACGCGGTGATCGGGCTATCGGTGGCCTATAAAGCCTTTGAAAATATCGGTGGTTTTAAGCAGTTTTTTAGCTGGCAGCTAGACGCTAGGGCGGCGGTGTTCATTTTTGGCTTATTTCATGGCCTCGGTCTGGCGACAAAATTACAGGATTTGAGCCTATCGGCGGATAGCTTGGTCGTCAATATGCTGAGTTTTAACGTCGGTGTGGAAATCGGTCAGGCGCTAGCTCTGGCCGGAATTGTCGTGGTGCTGGGGCTATGGCGCCGCAGTCGCTATTTTCAAAGGCAGGCATTTTCGGCCAATACCCTGCTGATGAGTTTGGGCTTTATGTTGGCGGCGTATCAATTTTCAGCTTACCTGTGGTCATAAATGAAGAGAAGTGGAGGCGTGCTAATGAATGACAATGCAACGGAGATGACGGTTTTGCCAAGGGATAAACGTAAGATTGTAGGGGCTGCTTTACTGGCCCTGGTTTTCGCCGCAGTGGTGTTGGTCGCCTTTATTTTGCCGGCCGAGTTTAACCGCGATCCCTTGGGTTTGGGTGCTGCCATGGGTATTGCCGGTTTGTCGAAGCCTGCTGCCGAGAGCGCGGTGACAGTGCGGCTGGAAGAGGCGGGCTTTCACCAAGACAGTGTTGAATTCGAGCTCCTACCCTTTGAGTTTGTGGAGTATAAATATCAACTGAGCAAGGGTTCCAGCCTGCTCTATAGCTGGACAACGAGCAAAACGCGAGGGGGAGAGGCAAGCCCGGTTGCCTTTGACTTTCACGGTGAATCCCATGAGGTCGAAGATTATGAAGAGAGTTATAGTATGGGTGATGGCGATCGTGAAAATGGCGCCTTTAGCGCTCCCTTTGAGGGCATCCATGGTTGGTTTTGGGCCAATCATGGCTCGGAGGCAGTCACGGTAAAGCTCACCACGACAGGCTTTTACACGCAGGCCTTAGAGTTTCGCGACGGTTTTGTGAAGAAAAAGACTCTGGGGCAGTAGCCCGGAGGGCTTTGTGGAAACTTTGCTGAAGTGACACCGGAAGGTGTCGCCCCAGCAAAGCTGTTATTGCGCTGTCTCAGCCAGGCTGACTAAAAAGCTAGGGTGACTGCTCTGGCTCATCACCCTGAATGTAGACCGAGTGGCAGGATTTACAGACCCGGTAAATTTGCCCACCGGCATCAAACAAGGCGTCAGAATCTTGATTTTTAGCGGCTGCTTGCGCGAGTAGACCCGCGTCAACTAGGCCTTGAGCAATATTCTGCCAGCCTTGATTGTCGACGGCCCGTCCCGGCATCAGTAGTAAGTTACCACTAGCGGCGACGACAGCGGCGTTGTGCTCAACGGCCAGCCAGCCCGCGTCGGTGGTTGGTGCCAGCTCTCGAGTACCGGCAGCGGTAATAATACTACCGGCTGAATCCCAGACAGCATCCGCTGCAGGGTCAAGTACCCATTGCATAATGTGCTTAACATCGCCGCTGAGCTTGAAAGGATTGTCGGCCACTGGTTGCAGTGGTGCCGTTGCTTGCTCTGACGGGCTACAGCCAGCCAGTGCAAGTAACAGTGACGCAAGTGCGAGTTTACTTCGTTGCATTGCTTCGTAGTCCGGCTATGTTATCGGCCAGTATCCGCGCCATCTTCGGGTGCGCCGGTGCCGGAGGAGCCCATAAACAGTTTTTTACCGTTGGCCAAGGTGATGTTACGGCCGTTAGCGCTATTGGAGCGATCCTTGGCTTGATAACCCTCGACGACAATCTCGGTACCGATGGCTATTGAACGCTTGTTAATGCCGCGACGCAGCAAGGTGTTGGGGGTGCCACCTTCAATTCTCCAGGCCTCTGTAGCGCCATCAGCTTTGACAACTTCAATGTGGAACCAGGCGTGGGGGTTGACCCATTCAATTCTGACCACGGCGCCGCGTAGGGTGAGTGGTGCGTCGGCGTCAAATTCGGCACCGAAGGCATGGTGGGCGTGGGACTGGCTGGCAATTAATGAACCGAGGGCTAAGCCGGCAACGGTGGCAACTTTTTTAAAAGACATGAGATTGGCCTCAAGTTATAGAATAGAAATGATTGAAGTAGAGCAGCTGTTCTGCTTTTGCCTTGCTGTGCTTAGTCTAGTGGCTTTGCGCGCAATTTTCCGTAGAGAAGCTCTTCGACAAATTCGACACATTTAAAATCGAGCAACTGGATATTGCTTTCCATGCGGCGATAAAGCGGCATGCTGATTTTCCAGGGCTTGGTATAGGTCTTGGGGTCGGTCAGCGTGGCTTCATACTGGATGTGGTTCGGGCTCATTAAGGTATAGCGCTCGACGACGTGGAGTTGGTCGCTGTGATGATTGCCCGAGCGGTCAAGCCAAGTGCCGGGGTGTAAACCGGTGACATCGACAACCAGAGTATCGCCGTCCCAAGAGGCGACCGATTGCCCCATCCAGCTATCGACGGGGGCTAGACCGGGGTCCTTCATGAAGATATCTCTATCGGCACCGGCATATTGATAGGTGATGAAGACTGAGTCGTCGCCCTGGAAAATTTGAAAGGGCTGGGGCATATAAGTTGCCCTTGGTACGCCTGGGAGATAGCACTTGATTTCAGGGTCGCGCTCGAGCCAATGCAGCTGGTTCTCTTTTTTAATGGCCAGTGCTTCAGGGGTATAGGGAATCTTACCGCCTTCAACGACACCGAGGCTGGGGGGCACAGCGCCGACAGCACCAATTTTCACCAGTTCTTTGATAGGAAGAGGGCCGCCCGGGCCGTCACGTAAGGCCATAGCCGGACGCGCCATATGCATTTCTATATCGTAGTTGGCTTCATTCATGGTTTGCCAAATACCATTGAAGTCAGGGTGTACGCCGTCGGTTGCACGCGGTGCCTTATAGCTATTGTCTGCTGCAAGGATGCCTGCAGAGAAGGTGAATAGCGCTGAAATCAGCGTTATTTTTCGTACAGAATTAAAATTCACGATTGAGTTTCCCCTTGTTTTTATCGAATACCCAAGCATAACCCAGCTGATGCTTGCATGGGAAGTCGAGGCGCTATAGGAGAGCAGATTAAACTACCCAGAAGCCGGGGTGCTGACACCGGAGGATGAACTCGTTGGTGATGGGGTTCGCTAGCATCCCTATTTTGCCGTAACATTGTTGTGTTATATCAATTGCATAATCTTCGTTTCTTACGTGATAATGCGGGCCAAAAGAACTAGGGAACAAAGACAATGCTCAACGAGCTACTGCTAAAATTTGCAACCTGGCTTGATACCTTTCAAGCGAGTACCGACCTGCACGAAGCCCTCTATATGTACGGTTGGGTTGAGGGAACTCACGTATTAACGCTGACACTTTTCCTTGGCATGTTATTGGTTATCGATCTACGTCTATTGGGTGTGGCCTTTAGGGAAATACCTGCGTCGACCATTATCGAGCGGCTCGATAGGCCGATGATGATCGGGTTTATTATTATGCTGATCACCGGGGTGCTGTTGTATTTTGCCATTCCAGTCAGGTCCACCCAAAGTATTTGGTTTCGGATCAAAGTTGTCTTGTTAATCGCTGCGGGCATCAACGCCTTGTTGATTCGCAATATGACGCGGGCCTCCGATATGAGCTGGGATAACGACCCGGTGCCACCAAAACGTATACGCCTCGGTGCGACATTGTCTCTGGGCCTCTGGGCTTTGGTTGTGGCTGCCGGGCGCATGATGGCCTACGACTGGTGGGACTGCCACAAAGAAATGCCCTACTTTATGTATTGGGCCGCCGGTTGTGTCAATGAATTAGCCGCGTTTGAATAGACGACTTCCTCGTTAAGTCACCATGCTGTTTTACTTAGAATTTTGCGTTAAGGCCCCAAGGGGGAGATAAGAGATGGATGTAGTTTTTATATTTCAATGGTTGGATGCGTCGGCGCTGGCCGATTTTACCAAGACATGGGCAGGTCTTTTCGCTGCGGTACAGACCGTGCATATCCTCAGTATGGTAATGCTTTGCGGCATGATGATGCTCGGCGACTTGCGCATGATGAATGTGATTTTGAAGGGCGTACCCTCTGAGCCGATCATTGAAAACACAAAAAAATGGATTTATTTGGCATTGGTGTTGATCATACTTACGGGTATTTATGAGGCCTCTGCGATTGCCATGAAATTGGCGTACAACTCCTTTTTCTTTGCGAAAATGGCGGGTTTGAGCATGGGTATCATCTTTATGCTTAGCCTTCGTAACGCCGTGTATCTACGCGCGCCGGAAGAGATTGGCGCAAATGGCGAGCGCTCTGAGTCAGTGCCCGTTTGGGTGGTGAAGTTAGTTGCCTTTACCAGCTTGTTGATATGGTTCACCGTGGCGGCCTCGGGTCGTTGGATTGGGTTTTCATAGGCTTTTTTGAGAGTAATCATGACTACAAATACATTGAGTAAAATAGCCGCCGTTTTTTCGATCGCTATTATTATTGGTTGGGGTATTTATTGGGGTGTTCAGGTACAGGATACGATGTGCTTGTTAGAAGCATCGACCTCAGAAGAAATGCCTGAGTGCTTAGAAAATATGTAGTGATGGCTCTAGCCGTCCTACTTTATGACCTGTATTCGCCGTTAATAAAAACCAGCACAAAGCCCTTTTACTAGGGCTTTGTGCTGGAGATCATTGGCGCAAGTCGGGTACACAGAACCATACTTTGGCCATTTCGCTCTCTTCTGTGTAATTACTTTCCGTGCATACCTTCGAGCGCCGATGAGATTTCAACAGGGCAAGCAACGAGAGTTGGTAGCGATTTATAGCGGTCGGGATATTGGGCCGGCTGAGCCAATTTGCCAGTCCGAGATGTTCCGTTAGATTTTTTTGCTGTGGTTCAATCATGACGCGGTCGCTTAAGCCGTGTTGGTGGCGACAACGGCCCTTTTTTCGCCCCGATATTTTGTGACCAGCAATGAGCAAAAGTAGGCCATTTCTTGCCGTTGGGATTGGCCCGCTATATACCGCACATGCCCTCTGTCGCTAATGCCACCTTGATACATTTCAGGCTCCAGATCGGACTTATCATCCGGCCAGCGACAGTGTTTAGCTGAGTGCCGTTTACGGATGATTGTCGATAGCCCAAGGGCCCTGTCACAGCTCTGTTTCTACCAGCGCTCAAGTGGTTTGTGCTCAGTAGTCACCAGAAGCCAGCACGCCGGTCTCTACTAGGGCGTCAATTTCAGTATCACTGCGCTGTAGAAAGTCTCGCAATATTTCCCGGTTGTGCTCACCCAAGGTGGGGGCGCGATAGTCAGGTGCCTCGGGGTAGGCACTGCTTTTGATGGGCATACCGGGTATTTGAAATTCTCCCGCTAAGCGGTCATTGACGGTGCGAACAGTGCCGCGTTCGACAAGGTGGGGGTGGCTTAAGGTCTCTTCGACACTGAGGATCGGCGCGCAGGGGATGCCGTGATTTTCGAGCTTGGTCACGGCGCTATGCACATCGCTAAAGGTGGCGAGCCAGTCTTCGATCAGTTTGATGACGTCATCGCGGCGCTCTAGGCGGTCGACGTCGGTGGCAAACAGTGGGTCATTCACTAACTCGGGGCGGCCCATGGCGGCACACAGGTCGGGCCAGTGATGCATAAAACCCATCAGTACAAGATTGCCGCCAGTGCCGGTAAAGATGCCTGCGGGGCAGAGGTAGCTGAGGTGGCGACCGGCGCGGGTCGGTTTGATGTCGCCGCCACTGCCGCTGGCCTGATGGACATTGATCTCGTGGCAGTGGTAGTAGCAGTCGAGGATGGCGATGTCGAGGTGTTGACCCTGTCCGGTGCGTGCGCGGTTGAGGAGGGCGGCGGCGATAGCAAAGGCGCCGTGTACGCCGGTACTGACATCGCCAATGCCTGCCAGTGGAATATGTGGGGCTGCGTCGGCCTCGCCAATCATTGAGGTAATGCCGGCATAGGCCTGGGCGATGTAGTCGTAGCCGGGTTTGTGCGAGAGCGGCCCGGTTTGGCCGAGGGCGGAAATGGAACAGAGAATAATATCGGATTTGAGTTTGCACAGATCCTCATAACCGAGCCCCATCTCTGCCATGATGCCGGGTTTGAAATTTTCCACTACGGCGTCGCAGTGGGGTACCAGCTCTTTGATCAGTGCCAGCCCCTGGGGGTCGCGCAAATTGACACAGAGGCTTTTTTTATTGAGGCTCTGTTGAATAATGTAGAGACTGCGCTCGCCGCGAAGTTTGGATATGCCTCGCACCATATCACCACTTGCCGCCGGCTCGACCTTGATAACCTCAGCGCCCAGCTCGGCAAACATGCGCGTACAGCTGGGCCCCGCTAGTGCGCGGGTGAGGTCGAGAATGCGGATTCCGCTGAGCATATGCTCGTTATTGCTTGTCATATCAGTACTCCCCTGAATTATTTTTATTGCCCGTCTCACACCTTGTGTGGTGGTGGACGGATAGTAAGGGTGTGTAATGTTTTGTTTTTAGACGGTAACAGATATAGGGCGCAAGTGGTGCCATTTTATAACGAGTGGTGGCGGGGTAAGTCGTTGTAAGGTCGCTTAAAAACCATAAAAAAAGCGCTTTTGGCTGGTTTTGTAGCAAGCTTATTGGCCTTAGCTAAATCAAAATTTGTTGCGATTTAATGTTGTTTTACCAGTGAAAGCGAGTATATATATGAAGTGTTACAGGAATTTATGGCTAAGGAGAAAGTTTTGCCACAGGTAAAGTCTACGTTGAACAATTGTCCTGGCTGGGCAGTGCCAATACTGCTTGTATTATTCGCTCTCAGTACGGGCTGTGCCCGAAACGAGATACATGCCTCGGTTCAATTTGAAAATATTGCTTTGTCAGCCGAGGGTTTATCGGCCTTCGGCATCGGCTTTATTACGCCTTCCACGGTGACAGGACGGGAGCAGGACATACAGAGCCTGGCTTTCATCTTTGCCCGGGTAGCGCAGAGCCAGCGGCCTAATATGCGTGTGGTCAGCCTTCCCGAGACACTGAGTGCGATCAATCGGGCCGGTCTTGCCGATGAATACAAGCAGATGTACATCGACTATAGCGATACGGGAATTTTCAATCAGTCCTCTCTGTCGAAGGTGGGGGAGGTATCGGGGGTGCGCTATCTAGCGCAACTGAAGCTCTCTGGTTTTACCCAGGGTTCACGGGGGCGTTTTGGTTTGTTGGGTTGGCGCATGATACAAACCAAGGAGGCGAATATTCGCCTCTTCCTGCAAATCTGGGATAGTCAAAATGGCGCCATCGTTTGGGAAGGTACCGAAGAGCTGAATTACGCGAGTGACACCTCCACGGAAAAGCCGGTGACCTTTCAGGTGGTGGTGGAAGAGGTTGCCCGCAATCTGGTCGACAAGTTACCTTAAATAAACACTACGGGTATTCGGTGTCCAGGCCGTGATTGCTATGTCATCTCCTCAGCTCTCCAGGTACAAGGTTCCGGTTTTTCTAGCCGCTTAGATTTTGCACAAACATGGCGATTATCAGCAGCGGGCAGACAAAGCGGATATAACCCGGCCAAATTTTCCAGAACAGGCTTTGTTCTGCGGCGGGGAAACCGGCACTGATTTCGCGCAGCAGCTGGTTGCGGTGCAAAGCCCAGCCGGCGAACAGACAGAGCAGCACGCCGAGTAGGGGTTGGCTGTACTGGGTACTGATCTTTACCACGGCGCCAAATAGCGCGTCAAAGTTAAACAAAATCAGTAGGCTGAAGGTGAAGATCGTCGCGGCGACCCAGCAGGTGGCGCGCCGCCTGCTGAGTTTAAACTGTTCCAGGGCGAAGCTCACGGGCACCTCGAGCATGGATATCGACGACGTCAATGCGGCAATCGTCAGCAGTACGAAAAACACGAGACCAATAATACTACCGACCACTCCCAGAGAGTTAAACAAGTCGGGCAGGGTTTGCAAAATCAAATCGGGCCCGGCGATCAGTGTGTCGTCGGCCTTGTAAATGCGAATGCCACGCTGCTGGGCGACGAACATGGCGGGAATAATCAACAGTCCAGCGAGAAAGGCAATACCTGTATCAACCAGGGCTACGTAGGCACCGGTGAGTGGTAAGTTGTCGCTGTTACTGACGTAGGAGCCATAAATCAGCATGGTACCAACACCTAGCGAGAGTGAAAAAAAGGCCTGGCCCATGGCGCTGCCAAGTAAGCCTGGGTTGGTGATGAGGGTGAAATCGGGTATCAGGTAGAGACGTAGACCCTCCATTGCACCGGGCAGGGTGAGCACGGTGGCCGCTAGTCCCAGCATCAGTACTATTAGGGCCGGCATCAGCCGGGTTGACCAGCGCTCAATGCCGTCTTTAACTCCGCGCGCGACAATGGCTGCGGTGAGTGCGGAAAACAGTGCGCAAAAAAGCCCATCCCGAGCCAGACTCGATTGTGAAAACCACTGCTTAGCGACTGCTTGGCCGCTGATATCCGCGATCGCGGCGGGTATCTGAGCCATTAACCAGCCGGCGACGATGGCGTAAAAACCGAGAATTAAACAGGCGGTTAGCACGCCATACAGCCCCGTTGCCCGGCCGAAAACCTGTAGTGTGGGCCGATTGCAGAGTTGGGGCAGGGCGGCGACCATGTTATGCCGGGTGTGCCGACCGATGATCAGCTCGGCCATTAGGGCCGGGTAGGCGAGCAGAAAGGCGAGGATCAGGTAGACCAGTACAAAGGCACCACCTCCGTGGCTGGCGGTTTGGGTGGGGAAGCCCCAGATGTTGCCCAAACCCACTGCCGAACCGGTCGCGGCAGTGATAAAGCCAAAGCGTGAGGAAAACTGCCCGCGCGCGTTTGCCGCGTCTTGTGGCGCCATAGGAAATGACCTAAGCCGGTGTGGGAGGCGGCTTATTTAAAAACGGGCTTGCGCTTTTCTCGAAAGGCGGTGACTCCCTCTTGGGTGTCCTCGTCGAGAAAGAGGAAGGGCATCACGTCTTTGGCATAGGTCAAATCATCGCCGCCGAGTTCGCGATTGTAGATCGACTTGGCGTAGCGAATCGCCATTTGCGGCTTGCTGGCTAGCTCATCGGCCAGTGCGAAGGCTTCTGCCATCAGTTGTTCGTGGGGCACTACCTTGAGTATCAGGCCCATTTCTTTGGCTTCTTCAGGGCTGAGTCTGACGCCCGTCATGCTGATGTATTTAGCCTGTTGGCGGCCAATTAATTTATTGAGTCGGGCGATCGCGAAGCCGGGTAGTAGACCGAGCTGAATTTCAGGCACTGAAAATACCGCCCGTTGCGAGGCGATAATAAAGTCGCAGGCAATTGAGATTTCAAAGCCGCCGCCAAAGGCGTAGCCGTTGACTGCGGCGATGATGGGTTTGTTGATTTGCTCGGGCAGGGCGAGAATGTCGAGCACCTTGTCCATAAAATTTTTGGCGTAGGTGGTGGTGAATTCGAAGCCGCTAATATCGGCACCGGCGCAGAAGGACTTTTCGCCGGCACCGGTTAATACAATCACCCGAATGTTGTCATCATTACAGGCCTGGTCCAGTGCTTTGCAAAAGCCCGAGAGGATGCCCTTGCTCAGTGCATTAAGCTTTTCGGGTTCGTCCAAAGTGATCAGGGCAGTACTGCCCTTGGTCTCGTAATTCACACTATCAAATCGCATCGGCTGGGTCTCTATCGGGCTGAAGAATGGGGAGGATGAACTGTCGGTGGGGATAGTGCAATATTCTGTACGGGGCTGACAAGTCGTCGCCCCGTACAGAATGGGTCGTTGGTGAACCCTGAGGGCTTAGTGGCAGCGGCTTATTCTGCCACTTGTTTCGCCAGGGCTCTGGCCGCCAGCCAGCGTTTAAGCGTCTCCAGAAAACCTTCCAGAATCGAGTAAACGGCCGGCACGACCACCAGTGTCAGCAGGGTGGAGGACAACATGCCGCCAATTACCGCAACGGAGAGCGGGCCGTTGGTTTCGTGACCGGCACCAAAACCCATTGCCGCCGGTAGCATCGCCAGAATAACCGTAAATGAGGTCATCAATACTGGGCGCAGGCGAATCGGGCAGGCTTCGATTAAAGCCTCGTCAATGGGCTTGCCAGCTGCGCGGCGCTGGTTGGTGAGGTCGACCAATAGAATGGCATTTTTGGCCACCAGTCCCACCAGCAATACCAGGCCAATCATGGAATAGGTATTTAAGGTGTTATTGGTCATCCAGAGCAGGGCAATGCCGCCCATCATCGCCAGCGGTTGGGCGGTCATAATAATGATCGGCTGCAAAAATGAATTGAACTGGCTGGCCAGCACCATGTACAGCAGCACCGTTGCCAAGGTGAAGGCGAAGATCATATTGCTGGCGGTTTTGCCGAATTCCTCCGCCTGGCCTTTAAAGGCTAATGTGTAGCCAACGGGCAAGATCTCTTCCGACAGTTGCTTGACCGTGTCAATGGCGGCCGCGAGAGGGAGCTCGGGTTTGCCGTAAAAGGGCGCGGAATAACGCAGATCTAAGCGCGAAATGGATGCAGGCCCGAGGGTTTCCTCCAGATGGGCAACCGTGTCGATGCGGATCATCGTGCCAGTGCGTGAACGCAGGTAAATCCGGTCGAGGTCGTCGGCCGACTGAAAGTGGCCGTCAGCCGCTTTAACGCGGACATCGTAGCGCTCACCATCGCCGGGGTCGTCGTTGAATTTGGCGACATCCATACCACCGATCATGACGTTGACCGCCTCGGCAATATCGCGACTCGAAAAACCGAGGTCGGCGGCGCGGGTACTATCGACCCGCAGTTGATACTGTGGCAGCGCCAGATTCAGGTCGAGATCAATGTAGCCAATACCTTCAACCGAGGATAGTCGCTCTTCGAGTTGGTAGGCGAGGCGGGCCACCTCATTCAGGTTGGGGCCGTTAATGGCAAACTGCAGGGGCTCCCCGCGCTGACCACCCATTTTTGGAATGGGCGCCGGGAAGGCTTTGACGCCGGGAATAGTGGCGAATTTTTTGCCGAGAATGGCAATCAGCTCCTGCTGGCTGATATCGCGCTCGGAGGCCGGCGTCATACGCACAAAGCCCATGGCTGTTGTCACCTGACGACCGTTAGTGCCGAGGCCAAAGAAGGCGCTCATGATGACATCGTCGTGCTCAGCCAAAACGGCTTCGACTTCTGCCAGGCGGTTGCTAGAGTAATCCAGTCCTGAGCCGAGAGGGGTGCGGACGATGACCATAAAGCTGCCTTCGTCCTGCCCTGGGGAGAATTCTTTGCCGATATCTTTGAGGAAGAAAGTACAGCCAAGAACCAGTAGCCAGGTGATGAGAATGACGCTCCAGCGAAAGCGTAGGGCCAAGCCCAACAGTTTGGTATAGCCGCTCTCCATGGCGCGAAAGCTGCGCTCTAACCAGTAGTAGAGCCCGCCGGTATGTTCTTCGACCTGTAAAAAGCGTGAGCAGAGCATGGGGGTGAGGGTCATCGAGACAAACCACGAGACCAGTACCCCAACGGTGACGACCACCGCAAAGGAGGAGAAAAACTGGCCGATAATACCGCCGAGAAAGATCACCGGGACGAAAATTGAGACCAGTGAAAGGGTGGCCGCGAGCACCGGAAATACCACTTCTGCGGTGCCGTGAATGGCGGCGGAGCGGGGGTCGGGGTCGATCGATTCTCGGTGCCGATAAATATTTTCCAGCACCACAATGGCGTCGTCGACGACGATACCAATCAGTAATAGCAGCGCTAATAGGGTCATTGAGTTGAGTGTGTAGCCGAGGAAGTAAATGCCGGCGATGGAGCCAAACAGTGAAATGGGGATGGCTATAGCGATAATAATGGTGGAGCGAATGCTTTTGAGAAAAATCCACACCACCAAGGCGGTCAGCACGGTGCCGAGAATTAAATGCTCCTCCAGGGCACCAACCATGGCGCGCACAAAGAGGGAGTCATCCGAGGCGACGGTAAGCGTCATGCCCGGGGGCATTTGCGGGCGGATTTCTTCGTTGATACGCCGCATGGCCTCATCGATAATTTCAACGGTATTGGCATTGGCGATTTTGGTAATACCGAGGCCGACGGTGAGTGCGCCGTTAACACGGGCGAGGCCACGGGGGTCGGCCATACCGTCTTCAATCGCGCTGATATCACCGAGTTTTAGCGGCGCGCCATCGCGATAGGCAACCACCAGATTTTCCAAGTCGCGAGGGTCGTGGTATTCCATGTCGAGCTTTACCATATGCTCGGTTTTACCGCTGACGAGAAAGCCGCCGGGCATCATAAAATGCTCATTTCTGACCGCAGCGAGTACCTCGGCAGTGGTGACATTAAAGGCCGCCATGCTGTCGAGGTTGAGGTTGATGCGGATGGTACGCTCGCGTTTGCCGCCGATTTTTACCTCGCCAACACCATTAATGGTCTCAAGGTTTTTTTTGATGGTGTTAATGGCGTAGCTGTTGAGCTGCTGCATCGTGCGGTCGCCCTCCAGTGCCAGCCACATAATGGGCGAGGCACCGAATTCCAGCTTGGCGACGATGGGTGGGTCGGCATCAGTGGGCAGCTGGTTGATAACCTGATTCACTTTGGATTGTATTTCGTCAAAGGCGACGTTGATGTCTTTGTCCATATTAAAGGTCACGATGACCCGTGAATTACCTGGCGAAGAGGTCGAGGCGATGTGCTCGATACCGGGCACCGCGTTGACGGCGGTTTCGATAATATTCGTGATCGAGGCGTCAATGACACTGGGGTTGGCGCCAATCAAATTGGTCTGCACCGCGACCAGCGGGAATTCTGTGGCGGGATAGCGGTCGACGCCAACGCGGGAATAGCCGATGACACCAAAGAGGATGAGCACCGCCGACAGCATGGTGGTCAGTACATGACGCTGGATGGATAGCTCTGGCAGGTTCACGGCTTGTTTACTCCGCTAACTGTGACTCGTGAGCCGTCGGTGAGAAAGCCCGCGCCATTCACGGCGATGGTTTCTCCGCCTTCCAGTCCAACTGTGATTTCGATATTGCCGTCGATATATTCACCGGTCTCAACAATTTGTTGATGGGCGATACCGTTGTTGATGATATAGACCACCTTGCCAGCCGGGCGCAGCACCAGCGATACCTTGGGCACGAGGATGGCATTGTCGCGGGTGGTGAGAATGATTTCACCGGTGACGCTGGCACCCGGTTGCCAAGGGCCTGGGTTGTCGATAATAGTGAGAATATCGATTGCCCGGTTGCGAGAGCCGACGGTGGGCCTGATTTCCTGTATCGAACTTTCGACAGTGAGATCGGGTGCCATCGGCGACACCAACCTGAGCTTGAGGCCCAGTGACAGTCGATTGGCCAGGGTTTCAGGTAGGGGTAAGCGCGCCCTGAGCTTGTCGACTTTGATGATGCGAAAAAGCGGGTCGCCCACTTTTAGAAAGTCTCCGGGGCTGGCGAGTTCTTCATCGACGATGCCGTCATAAGCCGATAACACACGCGTTTTTGTCAGGCCGCGCTGTTTCTGATTACTGCCTGCCTGGGCGGCCTTTAACTGCTCTTGGAGTGAATCTAACTGAGCTCGGGCCTCATCGTAGCGGTCGATGGAGATAAGCTTGTCGGCAATCAACTTGGTAAAGCGTTTCACCGTGCGGCGCTGGTTTTTCACCAGAGCGTCAAGTTGGGCGACCTCGGCATCGGCAGCCTGGGCGGCGATGGCGTAATCCTCGGTATCGAGTTCGGCGAGTAGCTGTCCGGGTTTGACGCGCTGACCGGTAATCACGAAGCCACCGATATAGCGGCCTTCAATTTCGGCGGAGACTTCGGGTCGAATGATGCTTTCCAGTGACCCGACGGACTGTTCGACCACTTCAACCGTCGTGGCTTGAGTTGTGGTTGTGCTAATAATGGTCGCGCGTGGTGCAACCTTATTTTTCTCGGCCGGCACAGGCTCTTCACTGCCACCGCAAGCGGATAATAGTGAGATTGCGAGGGTGGGTAGCCAAAGGCGAAAGTTGAAGCTCATAGACATCCTTTATTGTTTCAATTCGGCAAGAGGTCGAGGCAACACTCATTTTCTAAACAGGGATCGCACTGTGGTTTTGCCGAATAATACGGGGCGAGATATTTTTAAAAGTATTGTTTTTTTAAAGGCTCAGGCTTGATGGTTAAGGAAGATTCTAGCGGTGCCTCGAAAGAATGGTACCACACCGTACCCTTGAGTATAGGAATCTTTAACCGCCGGTAGTATCGGGCTGAGCGAGGATAAGATTGATCGCTTGAATTGAGTTGATCGAGAACATTTTGTCGGCTAATTTTTGGTTGATATAGATTGTGGCTCTATGTTTGAATTCAGGTCACAGTTTAAGTTTAATTTTTTTCAAACAGCCTCGGTTGCAGTGGTTTTAAAAAAACCTTTCCGAGGCGTTTTGACCTCGGGTATTGGCTGGGCTGTTCTGCGTATCAGCGGCCGATTCAATTAAGTATTTTATTTAACCAACTGTAATTTTAAGGGGAAACCATTGGCTACTTGGAAAGAAGAAACACAAAGCCTAGCCGGCTCAGACCTTGTCATGATTCGAGGGGGTTCTGGCAAACCACTACTGGTTATTCACGACGAGCTGGGTTACACCGGTTGGATGTCTTGGAATGAAGAACTCGCGAAAGATAGGGAGTTATTTATTCCCTTACAGCCCGGTTTTGGCAAATCACCACGCCAAGACTGGATGTGGCGTCACCGTGATCTGGCTAACTACTACCTGAATGTGATTCGTGAATTGGGTCTGGAAAAGCCCGATGTCATTGCATTTTCTGCCGGTGCCTACACCGCCGCTGAAATGGCCGCTGCCAACCCCGAGTTACTGGGTTCTATTACCCTGGTTGGCCCGATGGGAATTAAGCCCGATAAAGGTGAGATTTTTGATATTTTTGCCTGCACTATTAAAACCTGCCTGCGCCAGACGGTATTTAATAAAGAAGCCAAAGAATACAGTGAAATCTACGGCGGTGAAATGTCGGCCGAGCAGTTTGAATGGTTCGAGGACGCACGTGCCGAGAGTGCGCGTCTTGGTTGGGAGCCCTATATGTTTAACCCCAGTCTTCCCGATCTGTTGCGCAGCGCCAAAAACACCAAACTACCTACGCTGCTGATTCGTGGTGCTGAAGATGCTGTGGTGCCTGAGGATTGCATCCGCAAGTATCAAGATGCCCTGCCTCAGGCAGAGAGCGTTAGCATTGAAGGTGCTGGCCACCGCCCTGAAATTGAAGACAGCGCTGCGTTCCTTGCCGCCGTTAAAAAATTCCTCGCTTAAATTAAAGAACCGGAGACTAATTAATCATGCAAATTGCACACTTTACGGAACGTCCCGTCCGCTATCTTGCCGAGGAGCCTGTTCTAGAGAACCGCGCTTTCTTTGGTGTTTCCAATAAATATTATGACCGCGAAAAGGCCGCTCACGATTATAATTTCTATCTTGACGAAGCTTGTTTCTGTGAAGAAGTGGGTTTTGATGCGGTGGCTATTAACGAGCACCACGGCAATCCTTTTTGTTCCGGAAGTGTTGTTAACATTGAAGCGGCAATTTTGGCGCGTATTACGAGCGAAGTTAAAATTGTCATCATTGGCAATATGTTACCGGGTGTTAAACATCCGCTACGCACAGCGGAAGAATTGGCGACCATCGATACCATTTCTCGCGGTCGACTGGTAACAGGCTGGGTTCGCGGTGCCGGTAGTGAGCAGTTCTTTAACAATGCTAATCCTGCCTATAACCGTGAAATGTTTAACGAAGCACACTCGTTCATTATGGATTGCTGGACCAAAGACGGCCCTTGGCGCTATGAGGGTAAGCATTTTCATTACCGCCACGTAAATCCTTGGGTGAAGCCCTATCAGGAAATGCCCCAGCAGTGGATCCCCGGTGTGTTAAGTGCAGAAACTGTTATGTGGTGTGCTGAGAAACAGTACCCCTACCTTGGTCTGGGTACGGCACTTGGACCCACCTGTGATTTGTGGGATATGTACGCTGATAAGTCTGCCGAGCTAGGTTATCAGGCAGGTCCTGAAAACTTTGGGTATCTGCTGCCTATCTTCTGTGCAGATACCGATGAAAAGGCGCAGGAAATTGGCAAGGGCTTTATTTTTGGTGGTGGTCAAAATGCCTTTTCTCGTCCTGAGCATACCTTGCCCCCAGGTTATAACTCGAAGAGCGCGATTCGTATGCTGGGTCAACAGCCGGGTGGTAGTTGGCTGGGTGTCAGTAAAGATAAGTTGATGGCCGGTGCCGATGATAGCTGGGATGCCTCTGCCTATGACGGCTTGCGTGCCAAGTTGATCGCCGGTTATGAGAAGGTTCAGGACAATATGCAGATTGTTGTCGGTAGCCCCGAGACCTGTGCTCAGAAGATCAAAGACATCCTCAGCGTTATTCGCCCCGGTGTCTTTACCTGCTTTGCCGTTCAGGGCAGTGTTAGTGATAAGGACCGTTTGCGCAGTGTTGAATTACTGGGTAAAGAAGTGTTGCCTGTGGTGCGTAAGCATGCCGATGAAATCGGCTTGTTTGGCCCCTTCGATCGTACGCCGGGTAGTGTCAAATTGGCACCGGGCAGTAAGCGTGCGCCAGTGGTTGATCGCGAGGCATTAGCGAAACTCAATCTGGGCTAATCTTTAGTGGTCGATTGAAATAAAAAAGAGCGCCTACCTAGGCTATAGGCGGCGCTCTTTTTTTGTCTGCAGTTTAAAGACCGTTCAGCGCTAGTCGTTAGTGCTCAAGGGAGAAGCCGGCCGTCAGACCACCATCGGCGATAAACTCTGAACCCGTTGAATAAGAGCTGTCATCGGAGGCTAAATAGGCTGCCAGCGTGGCCATTTCTTCAGGCTGACCGACGCGGCCTAAAGGTACTTTGCTGAAAATATCTTTCATGACTGACTCGTCCATCCCCGCCTGGGTAATCATTGGCGTGTGAATGCCGCCGGGATGAATGGAGTTGACGCGAATGTTATCCGGCCCCAGTTCCATGGCGGCAACTTTGGTCATGCCGCGCACGGCAAACTTACTGGCACAGTAGGCGGAGCCACCGGACATACCGATCAGTCCATCGATCGACGAAATGTTAATAATCGAACCACTGCCCGCTTCTTTCATTGGGCCAGCAACGGTGCGCATACCGAGAAAAACACCCAGCTGATTGATTTCGATGACTTTCATATAGTCGGCGACACTGGTGTCGACCAGGGCTTTGACTTGCACAATACCGGCATTGTTGACCAGTACGTTAAGTTTGCCAAAATGCGCAACAGTCTCTTTGACGGCTGCGGCCCAGGAGTTTTCATCGGTAACATCCAGATGAATGTAGTGGGCGGCATCACCAATGTCTGCGGCTACTTGCCTGCCCTCTTCATCGAGTACATCGGTGATCACGACTTTCGCGCCGCGCTCTGCGAAAAGGCGCGCTTCAGCTGCACCCTGGCCCCGTGCGGCACCTGTAATCAGTGCAACTTTTCCGGCTAAATTACTCATGGTTTGGTCCTTTGTTGTTGAAGTTGATGGTCCCGTTAAATGCCTAGCCTAACTCTATTGCAACTCGGGACACTATCATAATAAAAAGTGTAAAAAAAAGGGCCTGTTGGTGTACAGGCCCTTTCGAGGTTTCTTGCTAGTTAGGCTTAGCCTTCTAGAGCAAAACCTGCTGTCAAACCACCGTCGGCAATAAACTCTGAGCCGGTGGAATAAGAGGCATCGTCGGAAGCCAGGTAGGCCGCCAGCGTGGCCATCTCTTCAGACTTGGCGATACGTCCCAAGGGAATGGCTTTAAAGGCTTCTTCTGCCTGCGCTTCCGTCATGCCTGTGTCGTCGAGGATTTTCGTCTTTACGCCACCGGGGTGGAGAGAATTGACGCGGATGCCATATTTACCCAGCTCGATAGCGGCAACCTTGGTCATACCGCGCACGGCGAACTTACTGGCGCAATAAGCGACAGCGCCGTACATACCGATCAGACCGTCGATGGAGGCGATGTTGACAATGGAGCCACCACCGGCTTTTTTCATCGGCTCAACCACTTCACGCATGCCTAAGAAAACACCGGTTTGGTTAACGTCGGTGACTTTCTGGAAAGTCGCCAGAGAGGTTTCGTGAAGCTCAGCGACGGGCGTAATGATGCCGGCGTTGTTGATGAGGACATTGAGCTTGCCAAATTTTTCAACAGTGGCGGCAACGACTTCTTTCCAGCCATCTTCGCTCGTCACGTCAAGGCGCATATAGGCTGCGGCATCACCGAGTTCGGCGGCGACTTGCTGGCCTTCGTCGTCGAGTACGTCGGTCATCATCACTTTGGCACCACGCTCAACGAACAGTCGTGCTTCTGCAGCGCCCTGGCCACGTGCGGCACCGGTGATTAGTGCTACTTTCCCGTCTAATGCTCCCATTGAATCTTTCCCCTGAGTTGTTGATACAAAAATACAGAGGGCATTATTGCCCTGTCTGAATGGTGCTTTTTAAGCAGCGCCAAATATAGTGTCTTTTGAGGAAAAAGGCGAGTGATATGCTCGGTGCAGCAAGGTACTTAGGCTATTCAGCGGTGCGCTTTGAAGACTATTTAGATTTGTTTAGCAGACCTGGCCTATGTCAATATGGCCGCCAATAAACTTTTAAACCGATCAATTATAAAACTAAAAACGAGGAGCTTATTATGGATATTGGCGTATTAATGCTGTTTCAAAACCACCCCAATCTGCCGATGGCCGATTACGATATGTATAAGAAGGAGCTGGGGGTTTGCGAGATGGCTGAGCCGCTGGGCTTTGACTCCATTTGGGCGGTGGAGCACCACTTTACCGATTACACCCTGTGTCCCAACCCCATTGAGATGCTCACCTATCTGGCGGGTATGACCGATAAAATCAAGCTTGGCACGGGTGCGATCATCATTCCCTGGCACAAAGATCCGCTGCGGGTGGCCACCGATATTGCGATGCTCGACAACCTCTGTGACCGGCGTTTATTACTGGGCATCGGCCGGGGCATTGGCCGGGTTGAGTACGATGGCTTTGGCGTCGATATGAATGATTCGCGGGCTATTTTTGAGGAATCGTCGACCATGATTCTCGATATGCTGGAAACGGGGAAGGCCGAGGATCACGACGGCGAACACTTTAAGCAGGTCGCCCGCGATATTCGCCCGGCACCACTGCCACCGTATTTGGATAGAACCTATGTCACCTGTCAGTCCCCCGAAACGGCCGAAATTATCGCCCGTCTGGGTTTGGGCATGATGGTGTTTGCCATCTCGCCGTGGAAATCCCGTGCCGAAGATTGCCGCGTATACCGCGAGTCCTTTCTTGAGCACCACGGTCGCGAGGCTCCACCGGTGGTGGCCAATGTCTTTGTGATGGTTGACGAAGATGGCGATCGTGCCCGTGAGCTGGCTGAAAAGTACATGACCGACTATTGGATCTCGGCCCTGGCGCACTATGAAATGGACGGCACACACTTTAAGGGTGTTAAAGGTTATGAGTTCTACGCCAAGTCGGCGGGCATGATGCGCGATCGCAGTTCTGAGTCGATGGGCAATCTCTACGTCGACAATCAAATCTTCGGCACGCCCCAGGAATGTATTGATCAAATGAATAACATTCAGGCGCTGGCGGGGCCGGTGACCTTTAATGTCTCCTTCTCTTTTGCCGGCTTGCCCTACGATATCGTACATAAGCAGATGAAGCTGTTTGCCGAGAAATGCCTGCCGGTATTACAGGCAGCGGAAGTGGGTCTAGCTGCCGATAAGGTCGCTTAAACAAGATGTTAACGATCACCTGAAAATAGTACTTGCCCTCTTCAGCCCCGTGCCATTTTTCGGGGCCTGGGTTTAGGTGAGATAATTTCTTTTGTTCGCCAGACCCCGCAGATAAACTGTTGGGCTGATATATTCATTTTAAAAGGTAAAGCATTGTGGCAAGACTCAGTAAATTAAGCCGTTCGGTTAACAGTAGTGTGGTGCATGTAACGGGTGCAGCCAGCGGCATGGGCCGGGCAACGGCAATACTTTTTGCCGATGAGGGCGCAAAGGTAGCGGTTACCGATATCGACCTGGAGAAAGCCGAAGCTGTCGCGCAAGAGATTAACGACGCCGGTGGTATTGCCAAAGCCTGGGCACTGGACGTCTGCGATGCCGGGCGCATTATTGAAGTCACCAAGGCCATTGGTGCTGAATTTGGTGGTCTAGATATTCTCGTCAACAACGCCGGTCTTGGTGTGTTTGTGAAGCTCGATAGCGAAAAATACGAAGAGCGCTGGCAGTTCGGCATGGATGTGCTGATCAATTCGGTACAGCGTTTGGTGCGGGCATCACTGCCGATGCTGCGCAAGGCCGAACACGGCCGCATTATTAATATTGCCTCCACCGAAGGCCTCGGTGCCACCGAGAACGCCGGGCCTTACACCGCTGCCAAGCACGCGGTGGTGGGCTTTACCAAGTCGCTGGCTGTCGATCTTGGCCGCGACGGCATTACCGCTAACTGTGTTTGCCCTGGCCCCATTAAAACGCCACTGACCGACTTTATCACCGACGAACACAAAGTCACCTTTGCCAAACGTCGTGTCGCTGTGCGCCGTTATGGCGATCCGGAAGAAGTGGCCCATGCGACGTTCAACTTTGCCCTGCCATCGGCGTCCTTTATGACCGGTGTGATTATGCCGGTCGACGGTGGCCTGTGGATTCGCAACGCTTAAATTCAGTTGTTTCCGACCAAGATGAGGGAGAGCGAAATGCCAGACTGGCAGATTGGTGATGTCAAAATCACCAAAATTGTGGAAGAGGATTCCCCGGTGCCCGGTAAGTTTGTGCTGCCGGATGCAACGCCCGAAAAACTATTGGAGATCGATTGGCTCAGCCCCAATTTTATTACCGATAGAGGCTGGCTGAAGATGAGCATCCACGCCCTGATTATTGAAACTCAGGGCGTAAAAATCATGGTGGACACCTGCTTGGGTAACGACAAAGAGCGCACCACCGAAGCTTGGGCGATGCGCAAGGGCTCCTTCCTCGAAGACCTGGTGGCAGCGGGTCATCCCCGGGAAAGCATCGACTATGTGATTTGCACGCACCTGCATGTCGACCATGTGGGCTGGAATACCATGCTGGTCGATGGCGAGTGGCTGCCGACCTTCCCCAACGCGCGCTATCTGTTTGGCCGCAAAGAGTGGGAGGCCTGGGAAAAGGAACCCGATACCGAGCACTTTGGCCCGGTGCTGGAAGATTCGGTCAAGCCGGTGATTGATGCCGGATTGGCCGATCTCGTCGCCTGCGACCATCAAGTGAATGATGAGGTGTGGTTTGAGCCTACACAGGGTCACACCGCAGGGCACATTAGTGTGCGCATATCCTCGGGTGGTGAAGATGCGGTGATTACCGGTGATATGACCCACCACCCATGTCAGCTGGCGCGCCCCGAGTGGTCCTGCTTTGCCGATTATGATCCACCGAAAGCTATCGACACTCGCTGGGATTTTTATGCCAAGTATGTCGATAAGCCGGTGTTGGTCATCGGCACCCATTTTTCACCACCGACGGCAGGCTATATCGTCACTGATGGTGAGCGTTACAAATTACAATGCTAAATAATTTTAAAGTTAAATCGTATTAAGGAGCGAACAATGAAAGCGACAAGATTTCACGGTGTCGGTAAGCCGCTAACCATAGAAGATGTTCCCGAGCCCGAAGTAGGGCCGACCGGAGTATTAGTGCGTATATCGGGCGCCGGCGTCTGCCATTCCGATCTACATGTCATCGATGGTGAGGTCGGTACGCGCCAGAAGCCCATCACGCTGGGTCACGAAAATGCCGGCATTGTTGAAGCTGTGGGTAGCGATGTCACGGATGTTGAAGTCGGCGATGGTGTCGCGGTGTTTGGTGCCTGGGGTTGTGGCAGTTGTCGCGCCTGTGAGATGGGTGAAGAAAACCTCTGCTTAGACCCTGTTTACCCCGGCATTATGGTCGATGGTGGCTGGGCTGAGAAACTCTATGTGCCTCATTCTCGCAATCTGGTGAAGCTCAATGGTCTTGACCCCGTCGTCGCAGCACCATTGACGGATGCGGCTTTGACCCCGTATCGCGCGGTTAAAAAAGTCATGTCAAGGCTGGCCCCGGGCCGCACCTTGGCGATTATTGGCGTTGGCGGCCTAGGGCATATGGCCTTGCAAATCGCCCAGGCTTTGGCGCCTTCCGTGCGCTTGATCGCCATCGACCTCAGCGATGAAAAACTGACGATGGCTAAAGAGCTGGGTGCCGATGTGGTGATTAATGCCGGGGGTGATGTCGGTGCTGAAGTGAAAGCGGCTACCGATGGCGCCGGTGCCGACGCTATTATCGATTTTGTCGGCGCCGATGCGACGCTGAAAAGTGCCGCGGCCAGTATTGCCGTTGCCGGTAAAATTGTGGTGGTTGGTATTGCCGGTGGTACGCTGCCCTTTACCTTTTGGGACATTCCCCTTGAGGTTGAAGTGACGACCAGTATTTGGGGCAACCGCCAAGAGCTGAAGGAAGTCCTCGAGCTGGCGCGCCTGGGACACATTACCCCCCATATTGAGCGCCAGCCGTTAGAGGCGATTAACGATGTCGTCGCACGTTTACACGCCGGTGAAATCAACGGCCGTGTGGTACTCACACCCTGATGACGGCTTTACACATTACCCTTTAAACACTGGAACTATTCAACTTATGCCCTTATCTCCACCGAAGTCTCGACAGCACTTACATACCCGTACCATCGATTTAGCGGGTTACTACCGTGATGACGGTCTGTGGGATATTGAGGCGCATATCGTCGATAAGAAAGCCTATACCTATGAGAACAAGTGGCGCGGCACGGTGGCCTCGGGGCTGCCTGTGCACGATATGTCGATACGCCTAACCATCGACCGGGAATTAGTCGTGCAGGGTATTGAAGTCGTTATGGATGTGCAGCCCTATACCATTTGCTCCGATGTACTGGGTAATTTTCAGGGCATCGTTGGGCTGAAAATAGGTGCTGGCTGGAACAGGCGTGTGCGCGAGGTGGTGGGTGGTGTGCTGGGCTGTACGCATCTTGCCGAGCTACTAGGCCCGCTGGCAACGGTGACCTTTCAAACTCTGTCGGGCGACTATGCGCGTGAGCTGATGGGCTTGGCACCATCGGCTCGCGGTGAAGTGGAATCAGGTCAAGCGCCCTTTATGCTTAATGGTTGTTTCACCTGGTCACCTCAAAGCCCGGTAGTGAAAGCGGATTTCCCCAATTATTACCAGGCGCCGCAAGTTATTGAGGTTCTAGACCTGGATGCCAGTAAAGACGGTGCTTAGTTTGTCTAAAGGCGATCTCAACAGTTACGTAATTTTACCCGAAGCGGGCTCTGATCAGCTGGTGCTGATCGATACCGGCGTTGATACGGAGGTCGCCTGGCAAGGTTTACAGGCGGGCCTGGGGGAAGCCGGTTATGGCATTGAAGACATTACCTAGCTGTCATTAACCCACGCCCATACTGATCACTTCGGTCAGGCTAGCCGGATTCGTGAAGCCTCGGGTTGTTAGATATGGGGTTGCGAAAAGGTAAGTTCTACTGTCGATAGTTTTCTACCGCCACCCGAGCGTATCGAGGTTGAGCGAGCGGTTCTTCAACGCGACGGCTTTAATGCTGAAAGGTATGACAAGGCCTACGATTATCGCGCCTATAGCGCCGACATTTTTGGCCCCTGCAAGCTTGATCGCGAGCTTCAGGATAATGACATCGAGCCGATTGTCGGTTTCGATGTAAAGGTCACCCACACGCCGGGACATTGCCGTGAAGAGGTGGTTTTCTGGCAGTCAGAGAGTCGCCAAATGTTTTCGGGTGATCACTTGTTGCCGGATGTAACGCCGCTATGCTTGCTGGAATTCTCTGATACAGTGGACGGTGAGCGTGTTCACACACTACCCCAGTATTATCGTTCTGCTGATAAAGTGTTGCCCTACGAGGCGCGTTGTATTGATCCGATTCATGGCGATGTATTTCAGGATCACCGTGAGTTGGTTAAGGGGTTATAAACTGTCAACCCTCCGAGCTAATGGGCGACCTTGATCTGTTGCTCGATGAGGCTTTCGTCGCGACGCAAGAAGTGGCGGGGGTGATTCACTACGAATTACTCAAGATACCGAGCCCCGGCGCTCTTTTTAAGCCGGTGCCCTATTGACAATGAAGGGAGTGTCACCTTGAATCACGGAAAATCTAATGAGCTTATTGGTCGCTCGCGAGTCTCGTTCGAAGATGCGCTGGGGTGTATTTTAGAGCGGGCCAACAAAACGTTAAGGGGTGTCCACGCCGTGGAGGTGCTCAGTAAATCGGTCGCCATTCAGGCCGATGGTGAGTTTGAATATTGCGTGCGAGCCCTGCTGAAATTTGCCATGACCCCCCCCGAATTATTACATCTATAGGAGTTCAAAATGAGCGTATCAAGTGTGTCTCATGTCAGCGCTGCCTCGCCAGTGAGTTTTCAGGACGCCCTCGAAAAAGGCTATGCCAGGGCCAGTAAAACCCTGCGTGGAATAGAGACGGTAGAGGTAGTTGGCGAGCGTGCAAATGTTGAGGCTGGCGCAGTTAAAGAGTACGTGGTAGACCTTAAAATAGTGTTTACATTAGAGAAGTGATATTTGGTTCTCAAGTTTGACTTTCTAAAATAATAATAAGGCACAGGCACTCTGGTTTCAGCGTGTTTGATGATAGCCTGCATCTAACTGGCAATAGCGGTAGTTTCTTTCTATACCTAGATTGGCAGCTAGTCGTGGGACACAGTTCTAAAGGTATAAAATACTCGCCCCGACGCGCAAATTGTTCCCAACAATAAATTGGCTAATGGGTGTGCAGAATGGATGATATGGATGAAGAAGTCCTCCAGCTTTTCGTGGAGGAATCTAGAGAGCATTTGGCAGGTATCGAAGATGATTTGCTGGGCATGGAGGCCATGGACGGTCTCGATGAAGACCTTGTCAACAGGGTGTTTCGAACCCTGCATACCATCAAGGGCGGAGCCGGGTTCTTTGACCTGATTAACCTGCAAAACCTCGCCCATTCGATGGAGAACCTTCTCGACCTGATCCGTAAGAACGAATTGCAGACCACTAAGATGATCGTCTCCTCTTTACTGGCCGGTGCCGATACTGTCGCCAGTATGATCGACAATTTGGAGGCCTCCAATGATTATGATATCTCCGATCATTTGGCGGTATTTGATGGCATCCTCAAGGGTGAAGCGGCTCCAGAGCCAGAGGCAACTGTTGTTGAAGAAGCCGTCGCCGTTGAGGTGGAAGAGCCAGAGATAGCGCCCGAGCCGGTCGAGAATGTCAGCCCTGTCGTCGCAGAGCCACCCGCTCCAGAGCCGCCGGCAACTCCAGCACCGGCCACCAAAGCAGTTGTTGAGACGCCACAGGAAGGAGCTTCTACAGCTAAAGCTGCGCCGGCAAAATCGGCAGGCAGTGGTGATCAAAGTATCCGTGTTCATCTGTCCCTTCTCGACCGGTTGATGGAGTTGGCTGGGGAGCTGGTGTTGACACGTAACGCGCTTATACAGAGTGTGGAAACCGGTGACCCTGCGCTCTTACAACCTGCGGCAAAGAAAGTTGACGCCATTACCTCCCAGTTACAGCGCGCCATTATGTCGACGCGGATGCAAACCATTGACATTGTGTTCAGTAAGTTTCGTCGTATCGTCCGAGACCTTTCGGGACAGCTCGGTAAACAGATTAATTTAGAAATTCTCGGTGAAGACGTTGAGCTCGATAAAACCATTATTGAAGCCCTCGGCGACCCCCTGACCCACTTGGTGCGCAACTCCATTGACCACGGTTTGGAAACTCCCGCACAGCGCAAAGCGGCGGGCAAGCCACCCTTTGGCAAGTTGCGGCTTCATGCCTTCCATGAGGCGGGTCAGGTAGTTATTGAGGTCAGCGATAACGGTGCCGGTATCGACCCGCGAAGAATTGCCAATAAGGCCATAGAAAAAGGCATGGTCAACGAAGAAGAAATAGCGAGGATGAATGAAAAGGATATTATTCGGCTGATCTTCCAGCCAGGCTTTTCGACGGCGGAAGAGGTGACCGATATTTCCGGTCGCGGTGTTGGGATGGATGTAGTACGTCAAAATCTGGCAAAAGTGGGTGGGGTTGCCGATATTGAATCAGAGCTGGGCAAAGGCACTACGATACGCGTCAAATTGCCATTGACGCTAGCTATTATCCCCAGTGTCTTAGTGGGAATTAGTACCGAGAACTTTGCTATTCCCCAAGTCAATGTGGTCGAAATGGTCGGTATTGCCCCCGATGAAATTAAACGCAGGATTCAGCACGTCGGTGGTGTGGCCATGCTGCGCTTGCGGGGTGAGCTCGTCCCTCTAATCGAACTGAGTGATTATTTCGGTATTGCACCGACTTATCGAGATACCGATAGCGGTGTATTAACGGATGATCGACGCGACAGGCTGGCGGATCGCCGCGAAAATGATGATGATGAAGCGGCGAGCGATGCGCGCTGCGGAGCTGAGCGTAGAGAGAGTGCGGAAAGTAGTGTGAATATTGTCATCGTCGCCGCTGGGGCCTTTAAGTATGGGATCCGTGTTGATGAGCTCCATGAATCCGCAGAAATTGTGGTTAAGCCCCTGGGCGTACATTTTAGTAGCAGCACTGAGTTTTCCGGTGCAACCATTCTTGGCGACGGCACGGTGGCTCTTATCCTCGATGTCGATGGCGTGCGCCTACTTAGCGGCGCTAGTGAATCTCAACAGACCGAGGGCGATTTACGTACCCGGGAAGATGAGGAGTCCCGCGATATAGATTCTTGCTCCATTCTTATCATTCAACATGCGGAAGATGAGGTCTACGCCGTGCCTTTACAGTTGGTGGCTAGAATCGAGCGATTCTCCAGCAGTGATTTACAAGATGTTGGTGACCGCAAGGCGATTAGTTATCGTGGTGGCATACTGCCATTGATTTCTTTAGAGGGCATCGTGAGCTCACAGGCGCTTGATGCGACTGCCAATGAGTTTTATGTGATTGTGTACACCGTTGGCAATGAAGAAATTGGCTTAATGGCCTCAGATATTCGCGATATCGTTGACTATAAAGACACTATCGACAATCGCACCCACAAGCGCGCAGGCATAGCGGGCTCGATGATTGTGAATGGTGAAATATTACAATTCCTCGACCTCTACGGCATTCTTGAGCTAGATGATCCCGAGTGGACGGAACACTTGATTGGTGAGGCTGAAGAAACAAACCTCAGCGTGCTACTGGTCGAAGATTCACCATTTTTTCAATCACAAATGAAGAAAGAGATCGAGGCAGCTGGGTTTATTGTACTGACAGCGGATGACGGCCTCTTAGGTCTGGAGATGTTGCGTACCCACCCTGAAATCACAATGGTGCTGACGGATATCGAGATGCCCAATATGGATGGTCTTGAAATGGTTAGGGCGATCAAAGCGCTTCCCGAATATGCGGGCTTGCCCTTGGTGGCAGTGACCTCGTTAGCGGGAGCCTCGGCAGAGCAAAAGGGGCTCGATGCAGGGGTTGATGAGTACCAAATTAAGCTAGATCGTGAACAGTTGGTTGATGTTTGCCGACGCTTAGCTAAGCCGCGTGCAGTCAACGCATAAATAAAGGAGAGTTTGCGATGAGTGAAGCATTATTTTTGGAAGATACCGAAATCATTGTTTTTCGGGTCGGTGATATTACCATTGGTTTACCCATCACCGAGGTGAGAGAGATTTTTAAATCACCGACGATTACACCGGTTCATACGCCCTTTTCCTATGTCAATGGCGTGATCAACTTACGCGGCAGTATCGTCACAATTGTTGATTTAGGTAAGCGTATGAGCTTGTCCGTCAACCAAGATGTGAAAGCGGTGCATATTGTTCTGGTCGAATTTGGTGAAGAATTGATTGGGCTACTGGTTGACGGTATTGAGGATTCGGTCTTCGCGAGTAGCGATGACTTTTTTCCGGTACCGGCTACTGTTAGTGGTGCCGATAGTGATTTTTTCCGGGCTTTATTTCGCCGTGAAGAAGATCTTGTGGCGATGCTCAATCTTGAGAACACGCTGGAAACAGAGGTTGCATAAGTGGCACAGTTAAGGCTTCTGATTGTTGATGATTCAGCGATGTATCGACAGGCCTTGCAAGATATTGTAGCGACCATACCCGGTGTGACATGTATAGGCGTGGCCTGTGATGGCAAGGAGGCGATGAAAAAAATCATCTCTGAAAAGCCTGATGCGGTGACATTGGATATGGAAATGCCTGTGATGACAGGTATGGAGGTTATTAAGGCGGTGATAGCTCAAAACCTCGAGACTAAGCTGATTATTGTCAGTGCCTGTTCGCAAACCGGAGCCGAGGTGGCTATTAACGCACTTAAGCTAGGTGCCTATGATTTTATAACCAAGCCCAATAGATTGGGTGGGGCCGGGGCTAAAGAACATATTCACCAGCAATTGGTCGAAACGTTGGGGTTGCCAAACATCGGCTTTACAGGCGCTAAAGCTCACTCGAGCATCACGTCGAGTGGTGCTAATCATAGGGTATACAGCAAGCGCCAGAAATTGTCACCCACAGTAAAATCACGTTCAATGCAAATTGCTCCTACTGGAGAGCTCCTCCATCCCCAAGCTGTGGTAATGGGCTGCTCTACTGGGGGGCCGAAGGCTTTGTTGAAGTTGTTTGCGGGATTGCAGGATCCAGTTGACGTACCGATTTTTATCGTCCAGCACATGCCTCCTATGTTTACCCAGACCTTAGCAAAGTCAATTAATGAAATCAGTGTTGTTTCTGTTAAGGAGGCCGAGAACGGCGATAAACCCTTGCCCAATCATGCATACATTGCACCAGGCGGGCGGCAGATGAAATTAGTGAAGGGCAGTGAGGGGGTGGAAATTAGAGTTACCGATGATGAGACAAATAATTTTTGCAAACCTTCCGTCGATTACTTTTTTGATAGCGTGTCGGATATTTATCAAGCCGGTGTTTTAGGCGTTATATTGAGTGGCATGGGCGATGATGGTTGTGAAGGCTTACGGAGAATGAAGCGCTATGGTGCAAAAATTCTCGGCCAGAATGAAGAGAGTTGTGTCGTCTACGGGATGCCAAGAGTCGCTCAGGAGGCGGGCTTGGTGGATCAACAGGTAGGTATTGAGCAAATGGCAGCGGCCATTGAAGGGGTGTTGAAGGGACCAACTAAAGGCTCAAAAGTAAACATTAAGGCTTCATAAATGGCAGGTGTGGCAGGAAAAACCTGGTTAAAGCATAGCTCTATTTACAAAATGATACCTAGCTTTGCCATGCTGGCGATGTTGCAGCGGTAAACGCAGGGCTAATGTTCATTGAGGAGCCTTTTAGGTTGGGGACTGGTGTATTGCATAGTGACAAAAAATAGAGCTCGAATAGGCTTGGCGACATGGTAGTTGACGTTGCCCCTACAATGACTGATCGTGAGTTACAGCGCTTTATCGAGCATGTGAAAGTGCATACGGGTATCAATTTGGACTCATCAAAGCGATACCTACTGGAATCAAGGCTGGGGCCAATCTTACAAAAATTATCACTTAACTCTTACGCTGACTTGTTGAGGTGTGTATCCGTTGAGAGTTCGATCGAAAACCAGACTCTGATTAGTGCTATAACTACCAATGAAACGTATTTTTTCCGGGATGAGCATCCCTTTGATTTGCTAAAGTATAAGCTTATTCCTGATTTGCTGGGGGAGAACGAACAAGCGATAGTCAAAATTGCCAGTGCGGCTTGCTCGAGTGGTCAGGAGGCTTATAGTATGGCGATGGTATTGAAAGAAATTCTTTTTGATTTGACAAGGTTTAGGGTGAAAATCAAGGCATTCGATATATCTGATGAGATTATTACGACGGCCAGTAGGGGTGAATACTCTAGTTTTGAAGTTCAGCGTGGTCTGACTACTGAAAAAATACGTTGCTACTTTGATCGCATTGGCGATCACTATCAAATCAAACCAGAGCTTCGTTCGATCGTTTCATTTAGTAAGAAAAACCTGTTGAAACCGGTTGAACCAATAGAGAAATTTAATATCATCTTTTGTCGAAATGTGGTCAATTATTTTGAAGAGAATGATAGGGCTCAGCTGTTTAAGAATTTGGCTTCCATGTTGTTGCCCAACGGGGTGTTAGTCATCGGAGCTACAGAGTTTCTAAATAATCAGTTTGGACACTTTGAAAAGAAAGTTGATAAAGGGTCGGTATATTACGAAAAGGTTGCTTAATGTAAAAACTGAGATCGGCTTGGACTTTTTTCTGGGGGATTATCAGTAATATGGCATTGAGCTTGATTGTTTTAAGTGATTATGGAGTTGGTAGATGAAAGTGCTTGTTGTTGATGACAGCGTCGCTATGCGAATGATTGTTAAGAAAATGGTGAAGGCTGCTGGGTTCAGTGCTGATTTTATAGAGGCTGCGGATGGCCAAATTGGCCTTGATAAAATCAAGTCTGACTCCCCAGACCTTGTGTTATGCGATTGGAATATGCCAAATATGTCCGGTCTTGAACTCCTTACGGCTCTGAATAATGAGGGGATTACAGTTGATTTTGGTTTTGTGACAACAGAGTCCTCTGATGAAATGCGCTCCAAAGCCGAAGATTTGGGCGCAAAATTTCTTATTTCTAAACCATTTACTAAAGAATCAGTGTTTGACGCATTGAAATCTTTCTTTTGATCATATTTATAAAAAGGGGCCGCTTGTGAGTTTTAGTACGCCGACAAAGGCAGAGTTAAAAGATATGTTAGGTATGCTTTTTTCAAAATTGGATGTCCAAGATTGCGACCCCGTGAGTTTGGAGGCTGATGACCTCTTCTTTGGCTTGTACTTGGATGATAGTGATAAGCCAGTAACTTTAGTGGCCTGTAATCTTGCTTTTGCAGCTTATCTGGGAAGTTCAATGACCATGTTGCCACCGCCTGTTGCTGCAGACGTAATAAAAAGCGGCAAGTTAGAGGAAATGATGGTTGGCAACCTTAAGGAAGTTATGAATATTGTCTCTAGGCTGTTTATGTTGCGAGACGGTGAGCACTTGAGGTTTTCGACACTGCACCCAGCCACTGAGGCTTTTCCTGACTCAGTTAGTGGATTGTTGGCTAATGTTGAAAAACAAGTTTTCTTCGATGTGGAAGTACCGCGCTACGGGACAGGCAAAGTTGGTTTTATAGTGCCCTCTGCCTAACTAATAGAGATTTTGAATGCCGGTTGACGTGGCTCGTCACCGGAAAATAGTATGGATTGAGTGGGTTGTTTTCTGACGTCATCTATGCCGGATTGGCATAGATTTTGTTGGGAAGTTGTGATAATCAATGACCATCATGGATGGATGCTAACCTAAAGAATAATAGTGCTAGGAGTGTTTTGGCTATGATAGATTTTCTCAAAAATTTTTTTGGAGCAGGTGCAGAAGAGTTTCTCAACCGTTATAGCCTGACAGGCCGTATCGGCGGGCTTGCTTTTGGCCCGATTTTAGCGTTGGTGATGTTTTTGATCTTCAATTCATTTGGGGCCTATCAGGACTATCAGCGTAATGTGCAAATTGAACGACTGGCTGAAATTTCGAAATTGGTTGGCAATGCTATACACGATATTCAAAAAGAGAGGGGGCTTAGTGCTGCCTTCATTGGTGAAGAGGGCTCGGAGAACTCGGCAAATATCCTTAAATCCCAGTGGACTTTAACTGATCAGTCAGTTGACAGCTTGGTGGAGGCTTTGGGTGGTGATGTCAGTGGCTACGGCGATGCCTTTGCGAAGGGGGCTACTTTAGCCAATGAATCTCTTGGCGACATCAAAGAGCTCCGCGATTTTGTTACAACAATAGATTTCATGGCGTTTAACCGCGAAGTTGCGAGGCGTGACGCGTTATTATATGTCGAGCGAAACGTATTGGTTCCCTTAGTCCCCTTAGCCGATGATTCGGGAATGCGCTTTGCGAAATTAGAAGGAGACTTGTCGGCTTTAGTTGACCAGATGCAAGGGCTGGCATCGAGTGCAGCAATGAGCTCTAAACTGTCCTCTTTGGCATCCTTGCTGAAAGTCAAAGAGATGGGTGCCAACGAGCGCGCTCTGGTCGTCACCGCTTTTAGCGACGGTCTCTTTACACCCGAAGCATACTCTGAATTCCTTCGCTTAAAGGGTGCCCAAGATACTTTTTTAACTGTCTATTACAGCAGCGCTACAGCTGTAAATGATGAAGCTTACGCTAACACTGTTGCTGGCGATGCTGTTATCGATGCCGAAGATGTACGTATTTTTATTACGGATATGGAAGGCGGCGATATGACGGGGTCTGGCTACAGTGGTTTCGAGTGGTATGAAATGTCGACTCGAAAAATCGATCTCATTAAAGCTGTCGAAGATATTGTAGTTTCCGATATCGTGGCCGATGCCAGTGAGAAAGCATCGTCTGCCTTTGTAAAAGTATTGATATTCGGCATTGTTGCCCTTGTTGTTGGTCTGCTCGCATTCTTGGTATTTATTGTTTCAAAAAGTATTTCAAAACCCTTGGGCTTGATGAACGAGGCAATGTTAAGTTTGGCTGATGGCGATATGAATGTTTTAGTCCCCTGCCTCGGTTATGGTTCTGAAGTGGGTCAAATGGCGAGTGCGGTTGATAACTTTAAGCAGGGGCGTATAGAGCGGTTAAGGCTTGAGGAAGAGGCGAAAGAAGCTGAAATCTCTAAACGAAACCGAGAAGAAGAACGCCGGATCGAGTCAGAAAAAGCGCAACAGGATGAGCAGGAGCGAGAGCTAGAGACCGCCAGGCGCCGCCAGGCGAGGGCAGAGCAACTGGAGTCTAGGATCGCTGATTTTGATAGTAGTATTTCGCAAAAAATATCCTCCTTCAATACGGCGATTGCAGATATGGAGCATGCCGCGATCACCTTGTCTGACACCGCAAAGCGAACTGAAACACAGAGTGTTGCCGCAGCAGCAGGAGCCTCGGAAGCATCTCAAAATGTGCAAACAGTGGCGGCGGCTAGTGAGGAAATGGCCTCTACAGTGGCCGGTATTAATGAACAAATGAATCATTCTTCGCAGATTACTGGCCAGGCGATGGATACTATTGATTCAACGGCTAGTATTGCTGTCGAGCTGCAAAGTTCATCTAAAAACATCGGTAATGTCATTGATTTGATTAATGAAATTGCCGAGCAAACTAATTTGCTGGCTTTAAACGCAACGATTGAGGCGGCTCGAGCTGGTGATGCTGGCAAGGGTTTTGCTGTTGTAGCGTCGGAAGTAAAAGAGCTTTCTAATCAAACGTCATCCGCAACTAATGATATTTCTGAACACATTAAGCGCCTGCAAGAAATCAGTGCTAGTGTTGTTATTTCCGTCGATAAGACCCGTGAAGCCTTAAAAGAAAATTCTGAAGTGGCTCTTAACGTTACCAGTGCTGTTGAACAACAGGCTTTAGCGACACAGGAAATTTCTCAGAATATTCAACAGGTCGCCACTGGAACTGAAGATGCTAGTGGGCAAATTGCACAAGTTCAGGATGGCGCAGCGACGGTGCTTCACTCTTCAGAGCAGGTACAGGTGTCCTCTGCCAGCTTGGCGGGTGATAGTCGCGAGTTAAAGTCTACCATTGAAGAGTTCCTTTCAGATATTCGCGATATTTAATAGTGTTGATGTGCGCCCTCTCTTGATTGGGGGGCGCCATGTTTGGCTTCATCTGCTTTAGTAATACCCCTCATCTTTATTCCACATGAGCCCACTATTCTAACCGTAGGCCGTCTTTCACAGAATAACTTGTGGTTGATATAGCCCTCTTTTAGAATGCGGCTTGCCTATGTTGTAACAGGTGGCCACTTTGTCAGATAAATATTCTAAGAAGCTTAAAGACGAGAAACCAGCCGCCTATGGTTTTTGGAAAACAGTACTCATTGTCCTTTCTGGCCATATAGGCGTAAGAACGACCGTTCAGAAAAGAGCCGACTTCGAGAGGGCTAATGGTGTGTATGTGTTTTTCATAGCCGTTATATATTTTTTGTTGCTTATTGCCGGCTTAATTGTGCTGGTTAATTACATATCGGGCTGAGTGATCACGAGGTCATGCAAGCTCTCCTTACCCATAAAATAGTCAGTTGGGTTAAAAAATATCTGTGACTTCTTTACAGTTAAGCTTTCTGCTTTGGCTTGGCAGTAGTGTGTGCTCAAGGGCCAGATTGCCGATGGAGAGGCGATGTAGCTGCAGGACTTTGTTCTGAAAACGGCCAAACATCCTTTTAATTTGATGATAGCGACCTTCAATTAACCTGACTTCGGCACTGTGGCTGCCGATGATTTTCAGTTTCACGGGTGCAGTGAAAATGTCCTCATATTTGAAATACATACCCTTGGAAAAGGCATTGATATAGTTTTCGTTTATAGGTTTTTCTAAATCAACACGGTAGCATTTTTCGATTTTATTGGTTGGGGAGCACAGCCGGCGTGACCAGCGACCGTCATTGGTCAGTAAGACCAAGCCAGTTGAGTTAAAGTCCAGTCGTCCGGCAATATGCAGTTGATAAGTCTCCGGGGCTCCCAATAAGTCGACGCCTAATATGTCGATCAGCGTAGTGTGACGCGGGTCCTTCGTGGCACAGACAACACCCCTTGGTTTATGCACCATCACATAGTTAGGCTGTTTGTTTTGTAGAATTTTCTGGTCGAAACTGACGTGGGAGAACTGATCAATGGCTTGCTGGACGTCTGTGGCTATACAGCCATCAACGCGAATCCGACCCTGGGCTAGGATGGGGCGAATGGCTTGGCGCTTGATACCTAGCTGGCGGCTCATAAAGCGATCGAGGCGAGTGCGGTTGGATTGCATGATTACGTGATTTACCGCGCCATTGCTTTAATAAGAACCGATATTGTAGCGCCCTTATTTAGGATAATGCCAGTTGCCAGCTCTAAAGGTGTGCCGGCAAGATCAGGGTCTACGGCCTGCGTGTTGAATTATTTGACCAGTTGGTAAGGGCAAAGAGGGGATGCTTTACAAGGGAATCTTGGTTGGAGCTAAGGACCATTATTCTGTTATGTCACCCTGTCGTGGTCTGTTCATCTGAGCGGCAACGTAGCTTATTTTGATTGCTCCACGTGCCTTTTCTCGATAATAAAATGAGGGCGCCGAGCGATAATAATGCCAAACTCGAGGGTTCAGGTACGCGGTTAAAGAATACGCTGTGTATTTGAATGTTCGCATCTTTGTGCTCGCGGTCGTGTCTGCCGCCCCATTTGTCATTCAGCCATGTGTAGCGAACGGTGTATGTGCCAGCAGTCTGTATATCGACACTTGAGAGACCGGCATTAATGTGCTGGTCACTGGCTTTGATTTTTAGGATTTCAGAATTGATCAGCGTGCTGTCAGTTAACTCGCTGTGCACCTTGAAGGCCTTATACCAGCCCTTGTTGCCAAGGTTGCCGTGATTACTGACATTGAGGCCGATATTCCAGATGCCGCTCGTGAGATGGGCGCTGTACTCTGCCCAATGCCTCGCCCAAGGTGAAAAAATAGAGTCACCTTTACCTTCAATCCAGCCAGTGATTTTTGGGCTTTTTTCATATGCGCGGCTGATTGCCGAATACTCATTACCCTTTTGAATAAGAGTGGCATCCGTCATCGGAATTGCTGCTGAAAGATTTGAAAGTAATAAAAGGTAGAGGAAAAGTGCGCCATTCTTCATTGATGATGGACTCAGTTATTTCTGGGGTTGGTCTATTTGGTTAGCTATCGACTCTGCTCTCGCTAGGTGGACGTGCCGCTAAATATGCTATGACTTTGCTAGCGGGGTGATTGTATTTCTTGAGGAGGCTGGCCATTACTTGTTCGAGATCAGGGGTGTTTCTCTGTGATAGGTGGTCGTTATTATTGTGCCGTTGTGAGTGTTGGCCCCAGTGTGAGGCTGGTTGTTGAGCGCAAGCCCCGTCGCAACTTTCGAGTAGTCTCATTACTTCGGCTTGTAATGAGGGGTTTTTATATTGTGATGACGATCCCTTGAAGGCTTAGTGAACCTTATCAAGTACCTGCGAGTTGACGTCGAGAAGTCATGCCGATGTTGGGCTTGCGAGAGGTGTATGCCCTGTTTTAACAGGGCAATATGAACAGAGCCTGAACAATTGATTACCTTTGACAGCCCATTGCAAGCTACCAAAGGTTAGTGAAGGGCCTTTTACCAAGCGGGATCGGTGTCCTCTGTTTTCAAAATGCCCAGTTTCTTCGTATAGGGGTAAGCAGAGAACCGACAGGCATTAGTATTAGTCGGGCAGTGTTGCTAGATTCGGCTCAACTTTCTGAAAGCCTGCCAAGGCAACAATGGGATGTTCGGTGTTACTTGAAAAATCGGTGATTTTCTCCCAGTTCTCGACAATTTGTTCAGGGCTGATGCCGTGAGTCAGAGGCAGGGTAATTCCTTCACTGCGCTCCCAGCGCACCTGTGAATACCAGCCGCCACCGAGTTCGAAGAGGTTGCCAGTAGCGGGGCAGTCCTCGTGGCACAGATAGGCAACCAGCGGGCTGACGAAACCGGGGTTGAGGGCCTTGACCATTTTCTCTTCAAGAATGGTTTCGGTCATGCGTGAACCGGCAAAGGGTGCGATGGTGTTGCACTTGATGTTGTACTTGCCGCCTTCCTGAGCCAGGGTTTGTGCTAGGCCGAATAAGCCGAGCTTGGCCATCGCGTAATTGGCCTGGCCAAAGTTGCCGTAAACACCGGAGCTTGAAGCGGTAAATACTAGGCGCCCGTACTGCTGTTCGCGCAGGTGGGGCCAGGCGGCATGAGTGACCTTGAAAGCACCTTTAACGTGGACGTTGTAGACTTGATCCCAGTCGTCCTCTGTCATCTTGTGGAAGGAGGTATCGCGTAAAATGCCAGCATTATTAATGAGGATGTCGATTTTTCCGTAAGTGTCGAGAGCGGTTTGCACAATCTTATCGCCATCAATCACCGAGTCATAATTAGCCACGGCTTCACCACCGGCAGCTTTAATCTCCTCCACAACTTTATCGGCAGGGCTGTTACTACCGCTAGTGCCCCGGCCCTGCATATCGCCGCCAAGATCGTTAATCACCACCTTGGCACCACGACTGGCCAGTAACAGGGCGTGGGCGCGGCCCAGACCGCCGCCGCTGCCGGTGACAATGGCGACTCGGCCTTCATAATTAAGTGTATCGCTCATGACTCTTTCCTTTTTGGTTTGACGCTGCTTAAAATGCTGCACTTGATTTTTGAATACGGGCACTTAAATACCACAGATACTGCCCTTTGTCAGTTCTTCGGCACCAAACTAGGGGTTTCAATGATGTCTTCAAAATACATCCGTCTTGACCAGCAACTCTATGACTACATATTGGCGAGCTCTCTACGAGAGTCCCCCGTTTTAGCGCAGCTGCGCGCTGAAACCGCAACACTGCCGATGGCGGTGATGCAAATTGCCCCCGAGCAGGGGCAGTTTATGGCTCTGTTAATTAAGTTGATGGGCGCGAGGCGGGCCGTCGAGGTCGGCGTTTACACCGGCTACAGTGCCCTCGCCGTTGCTGAGGCATTACCCGATGATGGCCTGCTCGTCGCCTGTGATATTAATGCCGAAACCACAGCCATTGCGCAGCGCTATTGGCGACAGGCGGAGCTCGCCCATAAAATCGATTTGCGCTTGGCTCCCGCTGCACAAACCTTGCGGGCCTTACTGAGTGATGGGCAGGCGGAGAGTTTTGACTTTGCCTTTATCGATGCCGACAAAACGGCTTACGGTGAATACTATGAATTATGTCTGGCCTTGTTGCGTCCCGGCGGCTTGCTCGTTGTCGACAATGTACTGTGGGGTGGTGCGGTAGTGGATGAAGCAACAGACGATGACGATACCCGGGCGATCCAAGAATTCAATGCTCAGCTTCGTGTTGATCGGCGTGTCGACCTCAGCTTGTTGCCATTGGCGGATGGCTTGAGCCTGATACGCAAGTGCTGATCAAGACGGCTTTAAACAGCTACTGTGAGCTGATTCACGTATATGCCTGAAGCCAGCCAGCAACGAAAAATCATTCACTGTGACTGCGATTGTTTCTATGCGGCGGTGGAAATGAGAGACAACCCCGCGCTGGCGACACAAGCCATCGCCGTGGGGGGGCGTGCCGAGCGTCGCGGTGTGGTTGCCACCTGTAACTATGCCGCCCGTAAATACGGAGTGCATTCGGCAATGGCCACGGCTCGCGCTTTACGCTTATGCCCGGGTTTGATTGTGCTACCTCCCGACTTCAGCAAATACCGGGAGGTGGCTTTGCAGATTCGCGAAATCTTTTCCGAGTTCACCGAACTGGTCGAACCGCTCTCTCTCGATGAAGCCTTTCTCGATGTCAGTGCCAGCACGCTTTATCAGGGCAGCGCGACCTTGATGGCCGAGGCCATTCGTACACGTATAAGGGCAGAAATTGGCATTACTATTTCTGCAGGGGTAGCGCCGAGTAAATTTTTGGCCAAGATCGCCAGCGATTGGCGCAAGCCCGATGGGCTTTTTGTGATTACCCCCGACCAGGTTGACGATTTTGTACTGGTCTTACCGGTGGGCAAATTATTTGGCGTCGGCAAAGTCACCGAAAAGAAGCTCCACCAGCTCGCTGTAAAAACCTGTGGTGACTTGCGTAACATCAGCTTATTGCAATTGACCGAGCACTTCGGTGTGCTGGGCCAGCGCCTGTTTGAACTGAGCCGGGGCATTGACAACCGGCCCGTTAGAATCGACCGGCGTAGAAAATCCCTCAGTGTTGAAACCACCTTTGTTGACGACTTACCCGATGTCGCTGCCTGCATCGCTCGCTTACCGGCCTTGTTCGAACAATTACAAATGCGCTATCAAAATGTCGACGACACTTACCGAGTCAGCCGTCACTATTTAAAAATGCGCTTTAGTGACTTTACTAGCACGACTGTCGAGCGTGACTTACCCGATGGTATTACACTTGAGGGGTATCAGGGCTTATGCGAGCAAGCTTGGTGGCGCGGTGCTCAGGGTGTGCGTTTATTGGGTATCGGTTTGCGCTTTAGTGACGTCTCCGCCGGGCAAGAGTCCCGCCAGTACGCCCTACCATTTGAGCTTGGCTCAGGTTGACTCTGAGTATTGCCAGTGTCCTGGGCATAGAGGAGGAAGAGATGGAGTACGCGACAGACCTAGATAAAGGTATTCTCGATAGCAGTGCCGCGACGATGACCGATATAAATCTCGACCGCGCCTTGAGCCGTATCCCCCACATCCACAAAGGCATTATTGATGTGCTGCGCTATCCCAAGCGTGTGGTTAGCGTGACCTTCCCGGTGGAGATGGATGGCGGGCATGTGCGGGTGTTTAAGGGTTGCCGTGTCTTACACAACCGTATCTTGGGGCCGGGCAAGGGCGGGATTCGCTACCACCCCGATGTCGACCTGCATGAAGCCAGCGCCCTAGCCGCCCTTATGACTTGGAAGTGTGCGTTGATTGATGTGCCCTTTGGTGGCGCCAAGGGTGGTGTGAGCTGCGACCCTAAGACCCTATCCGCCGCCGAATTACGGCGTATTACACGGCGTTTTATCAGCGAGCTGGGTGACAATATCGGCCCCTATACGGATATCCCCTCTCCCGACCTGTACACCGGTGAGCAAACCATGAGCTGGGTCTTTGACACCTATGACGTGATGCACAGCGGTAGTAATAACCGCGCGGTGGTGACCGGAAAACCACTTTCTCTAGGGGGTTCTGCGGGGCGACGCGAGGCTACAGGGCGAGGTGTCTGTTATGCCGCCCGCCACTTTATCGCCAAGCACATGGTGCCAGGTCTGAGTAGTTTGGACGGCGCTAGTGTGGCCATTCAAGGCTTTGGCAATGTCGGCGCCGTGGTTGCCGAGCAAATGCAATGTATGGGCGCTAGAATTATTGCCGTCAGTGATTCCCAGGGCGGTATTGTCGACAGGGGGGGCTTGAATCTAGCGGAGGTGGAGTCCTATAAGCGCACCCATGGTTCCTTGATTGGTCTGCCCGGCACCATGAGTATTACCAATCAAGCACTGCTTGAGGTGGAGTGCGACGTGTTAGTGCCGGCGGCGCTGGGCCATCAAATTAGTGCCGACAATGCCCCAAGGGTGCAGGCGAAACTCGTGGTCGAGGGGGCCAATGAGCCGATAACTCCCGGTGGGGATCGGATACTTGTGGAGCGGGGTATTCAAGTATTGCCCGATATCCTCGCCAATGCGGGGGGTGTCACCGTCAGCTATTTTGAGTGGGTACAGAACCTCGAAAATCAGCAGTGGGAGCTGGACCAGGTCAATGAAAAGCTTTTGCAAAAAATCAATCAAGCGGTCGATCAAAGCGTAAAACGCTTCAAGGCGCTGGCAGCGGAGGAGAGCGAACACACCGGCGATGCACATGCCTACCCCTTGGACTTGCGAACGGCGGCGCTGGTTATCGCCCTCGACAAACTAGTGAAGGTGACACTGCAGCGCGGTATTTGGCCTTGAGGCACGCTCTGTACCAGCTATTTATACTTTGCGGGCTAGCTCGCGACCACAAGGGCATGGTCGGCTAGGAGATACTTTAGCTGGCGTAGCTTGCCTTATGGCTACCATCACACAGTGGCGGCGCAGCGGTGACTTTACAACCACAGAAAAAGACTTGTTTGGACGCGGTCGCGACGTATTTGACGGGTACGAAGTCGCTTCCCTTGTGAGCACCGTCGCAAAAGGGCTGGGTCTTACTTTGGCCGCAGGCACACCAAAAGTAGTTTTTCCCAGCCTCGACGTCGATGGCATAGGGGCTGTCAGCGGCTCTTTTGGCTTTGTTCATGATGCTTCCTTATTTACAGTAAATCTTATTGTGTTGAGAGCGGACTGTTCGGGTTGAATGAACCGTCCTAGTCGGTGCGTGTTTGATCTTTTCATGTTCGCTTTATGCTGTTACTCAATATAGATAAAATCATCGGCATCTACCAGTAGGTAGCCGATGTACTGTGTTGTCGATGGCATGTGGTGATGCAGAAAGGCGCTTGGCTGTTGCCGCCAACCTAGTGGATGCGCTCGGTGGCATTGTTCGATAGCTTCAAACCATTGCCGATAAGGCAAAGCAAGGGGCTGCTGAGTTCAGAGTGATACCTCAATTAGGCACCTTTTCCCGGTATCTCGGTTCAAATGGTGTCGTGGCGAAGGGATTAGTAGGAGGGTGAATCCCTGTGTTGTTACAGAGGCTGTAGGAGAGGGCTTGATGCCGACGCGAAGGCTTTGGGCGAGGTAGGTGCAGACCCTAGCGCCAGCGCTTTTCCCATGCCAAAAGTACCCGCTCTGAATACCAGTACTGGCCGTAACTGCCGTTGTAGCGCGCTAGGGCGTCGGCCAGTCGTCCCTTTTCTCGGTTTAAATAGTGTTTGAGAATGGTGCAGCCGTAGCGCAGGTTGGTGTCGGTATCGGTGAGATTGTCATTGGGTCTGCCAATTTCTTTTTTCCAGAAAGGCATGATTTGCATTAAACCCTGAGCACCGACACGGGATACGGCGTAGGGGTCGAAATGACTTTCCACTTCTATTAAGGCGAGCACAATTTCGGGCTGCAAGCCGGCCTGGGTGGCAGCCCGATGCACCTTGCGCAAGAATTCAAAGCGCTGGCTTTTATCGGGTAAAAAGCGCGCCAAGCTGTTGGACTTTGTCAGTAGCCAAACTTCGGCGTCGTAGCGGTCGTCAAAGCTGTCGGCCTGACTGACGGTGTCGCGCAATATCCGCAGTAACTCTGGGTCAGCGCTCTGTGCGCAGAATGCCGATGGCACCACCAGTAGCGTTGTTAGCAGCAGTGCAAACAGGCTGTGGCGGCGCCGTGGTTGGCTTCGTTTAAAGGGCGACATAGAGCGGCTTAAAGTGCGCTTGTAGGTCAGTGGGTGGCAAGGGCTGTCGCCAAAAAGGCATCGAGCTCAGATAGTTCGATATCTGAGCTTTCGGCGTCACGACGATATTTATATTCAATGGCATCCTTCTCTAGGCCTCTATCACCGATCACCAAACGATGGGGAATGCCCATTAATTCGACATCGGCGAGCATCACCCCGAGTCGAGCTTTCTTCTCGTCCATCAATAGCACGTCGTGACCGGCTGCACGCAATTTTGTGTAAAGGCTCTCGCTGGCCTCGCGTACCGCCTCGGACTTATGGGGGTTGATGGGGATGATGGCTAGCTGGAAGGGCGCTAGCGACTCGGGCCAGATAATGCCTTTGTCATCGTGGTTTTGCTCAATGGCCGAGGCGACGATACGGCTCACTCCGATGCCGTAGCAGCCCATTAACATGGCTTTTTCTTTACCATTTTCGTCGAGTATTTTTGCGTTCATAGCATCGCTGTACTTGGTGCCGAGCTGGAAAATATGACCCACTTCAATGCCGCGTTTAATTTCCAGTGTGCCCTGGCCATTGGGGCTGGGGTCGCCGGCAACGACATTGCGAAGATCTTCAATGCGTTTATCGGCACAGTCGCGCTGCCAGTTTACGCCCGTTAAATGCATACCGTCTTTATTGGCGCCACAGACAAAGTCTCCGAGATGGGCGGCGCTGCGATCAATAATCACTGGAATGTTTAAGCCGACGGGGCCGAGAGAGCCAACATTACAGCCGGTAGCAGCGAGTACGGCCTGCTCGCTGGCGAAGGTCAGTGGATTGGCAACGCCCTCGAGTTTTTCAGCTTTAATAGCGTTTAACGCGTGGTCGCCACGCAATACCAGTGCGATCAGGCTGCCTTCCTCCTCGCCATTGACGATCAGTGTTTTGACGATGCTGTCAGCGGCACAGTTGAGGAAACCACAGACCTCGTCGATGCTGTGTTGGCCGGGGGTGGCGACTTCATTCATGTCTTGTGTTGCAGCGGCACGGCTACCACTGGGGGCGATGGCCTCGGCCATTTCAACGTTGGCGGCATAGTCGCTGGTGGTCGAAAAGGCGATGTCGTCTTCTCCAGAGTCCGCCAGTACGTGGAACTCGTGGGAGACACTGCCGCCGATACTGCCGGTGTCGGCGAGTACGGGACGGAAGTCGAGGCCCAGGCGCTGGAAGATTTTGCAGTAAGCGGCGTGCATCACCTGGTAAGTTTCTTGTAGACTTTCTGTTGTGGCGTGGAACGAGTAGGCGTCTTTCATAATGAATTCGCGGGCGCGCATGACACCGAAACGAGGGCGGGTTTCATCGCGAAACTTGGTTTGAATTTGATAGAAGTTGGCGGGCAATTGTTTGTAGCTGCGAATTTCACCGCGAATTAAATCGGTAATGATCTCTTCGTGGGTGGGGCCGAGGCAGAAATCGCGACCGTGGCGATCGGCAATGCGCAGTAGCTCGCCGCCGTATTCTTGCCAGCGCCCAGACTCTTGCCACAGTTCCGAGGGTTGCACCACCGGCATTAAGACTTCCTGGGCCTCGGCGCGATCCATCTCCTCACGCACAATGGCTTCGACCTTGCGCAGTACGCGCAGGCCGAGGGGCAGCCAAGAGTAGAGACCGGAGGCGAGCTTGCGAATCATTCCGGCGCGGAGCATCAGTTGGTGGCTGATAACCTCGGCATCGGCTGGGGTTTCTTTTTGGGTGGCGATAAGAAAACGGCTGGCGCGCATAAGAATGTTTCCGCGTAGGGCGATAGTGGTTGATGTATTTTGGCGGCCATTTTACGGTGCCGTCGGCGCTGGGTACAGCGCGGTAATGAGAAAGGAGGAGGTTGTGATGTTTCAGCTCGATGAACGTTTACAGAAAGATACCGTGATGGTGGGCCGGTTCCAGCTGTGCTTATTATTGCTGCACCGCGATGGCAACTACCCCTGGTGTATTTTGGTGCCCCAGCGGCAGGGCGCTACAGAAATCCACCATCTTTCAGCGCTCGACCAGCAATTGCTACTGGCCGAATCGGCGCTGCTGGCGGAGGCACTGGAATCGGTGTTCTCGCCCGACAAGCTGAATATTGCCATGCTGGGTAATATCGTTGCCCAGTTGCATATTCACCATGTGGCCCGTTTTAAAACTGATGCTAGCTGGCCGGGGCCCATTTGGGGTGCGGCTCCAGCCGCTGAATACGAAACGGCAGAAATGGAACAAAGGCTGGCCAGTGTGCGCAATGCTCTGTTGGGTAAGATCGTGATAGAGGGCGGTTGAGAAGAGGGGCGGGTGGAGGGGCTTGCCGGGTAAGCGGGCCGATGACAGTACCCAGAATTAAAAACGCCCCTTCATAAGGGGCGTTTTTAGACGAGCCAGTACGGTTGAAGTACGGTGCTGGAACTAGTTGGCCATATCTTTCAGGCCTTTTAGCGCCGTTACTTTAACGGCAGTGCTGGCTGGCTTGGCCGCGAAGGTCGTCTCTTCGCCGGTAAAGGGATTGATACCCTTGCGAGCGCGACGGGCAGGTTTTTTCACGGTTTTGATTTTTAATAGACCGGGCAGGGTGAACTCACCAACGGCGCGCTTTTTAATGTGGCGCTCGATAACAATACCCAGTTCCTCGAGCACGGCGCCAACCTCCTTGCGTGACAATTCTGTTTTCTCGGACAATTCATTGAGCAGCTGGGTTTTGGTGTAGCGCTCAGAGATGGCGACTACCTTGCGTGCCGGTGCGGCTTTGGCGGGAGCTTTCTTCTTAGCGGGAGCTTTTTTGGCGGCCATGGTGTTTACCTTGCGTTTATTGTTTGATGGATTTTCAGCATTGAGGGCCTGAGTACATCAAGCGAAACCTTATGGCCCCTAAGGAAGCAATATATATAGTATCTATAGGGCTCAGGCAATAGAAATCCCTATAAAACAGCGTTTTTCGGCAAAAAAAAGGACTTTAGTTACATTAGTCCCTGGTCGCGCGAAAGTAGGGCTGTTGTTAGTGACTTTAAGCGGCCAGCCTAGCTGGGGTATAATGCGCGCTTTTTTTGGACCAGCCTTTCCCTGGATGCTGGCTTTCCAGGTGCTCGGCGAGTAACTACAGAGAAGTTACTCGCCGCTGTGTCTAGCTTGTGAAGTGGAGTAAATAGACAATGCCAATTTATGAATACCAATGTGAGTCTTGCAAGGAAACCCACGAGGCCCTGCAAAAGCTCAGTGACGCCCTGTTAACGGAATGCCCGAACTGTGGCGAACAGGCTCTAAAGAAGCAGCTGACCGCTAGTGCTTTTCGACTCAGCGGTAGTGGCTGGTATGAGACCGACTTTAAAACTGGTGATAAAAAGAAGAACCTAGCTGGTAGTGACAATGGGCCCAGTGGCGGTAAAAAATCGTCTGACAGTGGTGCAAAAAAGAGCAGTAGCTCAAGCGCCGATAGCGGGAAAAAGTCGGCATCGTCCGGCAGCTAGGCCTGTAAGTTTGATACACCTTATTCCAGTTTGCGGCACACTAGGCCGTTAATTTACCGATCGATATTTAGGAAATACAGATATTATGCGTTCGAGCTATTGCGGATTACTCGATACTACCTCCTTGGATCAAGAGGTCACTTTATGTGGCTGGGTTGATCGTCGTCGCGACCACGGCGGTGTGATTTTTATCGACCTGCGTGACCGCGAGGGCATTGTGCAGATCGTCTGCGATCCGGATAGCGGTGAGCACTTCAACACTGCTGACAGTGTGCGCGGTGAATATGTCTTGAGAATTACCGGGCGAGTGCGAGCGCGCAGTAGCGAAACCATCAACCCGCAGATGAAGACCGGTGAAATAGAGGTCTACGCGACGGATGTGGAAGTTCTCAATGCCTCCGAAACACCGCCCTTCCAGCTTGATGAGCACACCAAGGTCGGTGAAGAGGTGCGTTTATTGCACCGTTTTCTCGACCTGCGCCGCCCCGAGATGCAACAGCATCTCTACTTCCGCTCCAAGGTCACTTCGGCGCTGCGCAACTTTCTCGACGACTCGGGCTTTCTCGATATTGAAACGCCGATCCTGACTCGTGCCACCCCGGAGGGTGCGCGCGACTACTTGGTGCCGAGTCGCACTCACGAGGGTAAGTTCTTTGCTTTACCCCAGTCGCCCCAGCTCTTTAAGCAGCTGTTGATGGTCTCGGGTTTTGACCGTTACTACCAGGTGGCTAAATGTTTCCGCGACGAAGATCTGCGTGCCGACCGCCAGCCCGAATTTACCCAGATCGACATTGAGGCCTCCTTCGTCAGCGATGAAGATATTATGGCGATCTCGGAAAAGATGATTAGCCAAGTGTTTTCGACACTGCACAAGGTCGAGTTGGGCACTTTCCCGATAATGACCTACGCCGAAGCAATGCATCGCTTTGGTAGTGATAAGCCGGATTTGCGCATTCCCCTCGAGCTGGTTGAAGTCAAAGATTTGATGAAGGATGTCGACTTTAAGGTGTTCTCGGCTCCGGCCAACGACCCCGAAGGTCGTGTTACCGCGCTGAAGGTGCCAGGCGGCAATTCACTCAGTCGCAAAAAGATTGATGGCTACACCAAATTTGTCAGTATCTACGGCGCACGCGGTTTGGCTTATATCAAGGTCAACGACAAGACCGATATTGAAGAGGGGCTGCAATCGCCGATCGTTAAATTCCTGCCCAACGAGGTGCGCCAGCAATTGCTTGACCGCTTGCAGGCAGAAGACGGCGACCTGATTTTCTTCGGTGCCGATCAGGGCAAGATTGTTTCCGAAGCACTGGGGGCACTGCGCTGTAAGCTGGGCGCCGATCTTGAGCTCTACACCTGTGAGTGGGCGCCGCTGTGGGTGATCGACTTCCCGATGTTTGAAAAAACCGATAGCGGTAGCTGGACGCCCCTACACCACCCCTTTACGCAACCCTCCTGTTCGGTTGATGAATTGCTCGCCGATCCGGGTGCGGCACTGTCAAAAGCTTACGACATGGTGCTGAATGGTACGGAGCTGGGCGGTGGTTCGGTGCGTATCCACGATAGCGCGATGCAGAAAGCGGTTTTTGAAGTGCTGGCTATTAATGAAGAGGAGCAGCAAGAGAAATTTGGTTTCTTGCTCGAGGCGCTGAAATACGGTTGCCCGCCTCATGCGGGCGTCGCCTTTGGTCTCGATCGATTGATTATGTTGATGGTGGGTGCCGCCTCGATACGCGACGTTATCGCCTTCCCGAAAACCCAGTCGGCGCAATGCTTGATGACAGATGCACCGGGCCTGGTGGATAGTAAACAATTGCGCGAGTTGAATATTCGCTTGCGAGAAAAAACCAAAAGTGAAAAACCAAAAAGTGAAGAAAGCTAGGGGCGCAATCTATGGCCGGTCACAGTAAGTGGGCAAATATCAAACATCGCAAGGCGGCACAGGACGCCAAGCGAGGTAAGGTTTTTACCAAGTTAATTCGCGAGTTAGTGGTAGCGGCGAAAGCCGGTGGCCCCAATCCCGATGACAACCCACGTCTGCGAGCCGCCGTCGACAAAGCCCTCGGCGCCAATATGAAAAAGGACACCGTCGACAAGGCGGTTGCACGGGGTGCCGGTACCGGTGAGGGTGAAAACTACGAAGAAGTCACCTACGAGGGCTACGGTCACGGTGGCATCGCCGTACTCGTGGAATGCCTGACCGACAACCGCAATCGCACCGTGGGCGATGTGCGCCATGCCTTTACCAAGCGCAGCGGCAATCTGGGCACCGATGGTTCGGTCGCCTATTTGTTCACCCGCAGCGGGCAGATCAGCTATGCGCCGGGTGGCGATGAAGAGCAAATTATGGACGCGGCTCTGGAGCTGGGTGCCGATGATGTCGTCAGCCACGACGACGGATCTATCGATGTGATGACGGCCTGGGAAGACTTTCTCAGTGTTAAGGCCGGTCTTATTGAAGCGGGGCTTGAGCCTGACGATGCCGAGGTAACTATGGTTGCCTCACTCATGGTCGAGCTGGATAAAGACGCTGCCGAAAAAGTTATCGCCCTGGTCGATAGTTTAGAAGACCTCGACGACGTACAAAATGTTTACACCAATGCCGATATTTCCACCGAAGTACTTGAGCAGCTCAGTGAGTAAGGCTTAAGCACTTTATTTTTTTAACGAGTAGTCATACTTATCAATGCAAGGAACATGAAGATGAAAGTCATTAAGCAAACTGCAGAATATATTATTAGCCAGAAGCGTTCGGGTCGTTACGCGGTTACCAGCGCCGATGGCAGCGCTATTAATGCCGAAGAAAAAACCAAAATCTTATTAGCCGAAGAGCTGATTAAGCTGACTGAGCCGAAGGCAGCAGAGCCTGAAGCTGAAGAAGCACCTGCCGAATAAGCACTTAGCTTAAAAGGTAGTTGAAAGGGCGGCGTGAGCTGCCCTTTTTTATTGCGCCGATTATATTGATCTTGAAAATCCTCAGTAAAAGCCCGGTATGGCTTGACGGGCATTGCCGCCATTGCAACACTTGCGCATTAGACAACGCGAGCGCATAGATGACACGAATACTTGGCATTGATCCTGGCTCGCGGCGCACCGGTTTCGGCATTATCGATGCTGTTGGCAGCAAGATTCACTATGTGTCTAGCGGAGTTATACGCCTGCCTACGGGCCAATTACCGGCGCGTTTAAAAGTGATTTTTGAAAATGTCAGCGAATTGATCGGCGAATATCAGCCCGTCGAAATGGCCATTGAGGATGTGTTTTTTGCCCGCGACCCACGCGCTGCTTTGAAACTGGGACAGGCCCGAGGCGCGGCCATTGTTGCCGGGGTGACAGCTGATCTGCCCGTGGCTGAGTACAGCGCCAAAACCGTTAAACAGGCAGTCGTCGGCAATGGTGGGGCGAAGAAAGACCAGGTGCAGCAAATGATTATGCGCCTGTTGAAATTGCCGGCTCCGCCTCAGGAGGATGCCGCCGATGCATTGGCCGTTGCCATTTGTCACGCCCATAGCATGACGCATCAGCTAGCAGTAAAAGGGGTGACGGGTTATGCCCGAGGGCGGCTCAAATAATCTGCTCGCACGGCGGCTTTACACTTGTAGATAACGACTGGACTACCCGAGGTAGTCACAAGCGGAAACAGAAATGATAGGACGAATACGCGGTATATTACTCGAGAAGCAGGCGCCATTTTTACTGCTCGACGTGCAGGGTGTGGGCTATGAAATACAGGCCTCCTTAACGACCTTTTTCGAGCTGCCCGACATTGATCAACCGGCGACCTTGCACACCCACTTTGTGGTGCGTGAAGATGCCCAGTTACTGTATGGCTTTAGTAGCCTTGGCGAACGCCAGTTGTTTCGCGAGCTAATTAAGGTCAATGGTGTGGGCCCGAAAATGGCGCTGGCAATTTTGTCGGGTATGAATGCGGCTGAGTTTGTTAACTGTGTGAAGGGCAAAGATATCGCCACCCTGGTGCGCCTGCCCGGTGTCGGTAAAAAAACCGCTGAACGCCTGGTGGTCGAAATGCATGACCGCGTCGAAAAGTGGGCGCTTGCCAGTGATACGACTGTTGCCAGCCCGCAGGGTAGTGGCGCGGTACAAGAGGCGGAGAGTGCACTGGTCTCCCTTGGCTATAAAGAGCCCGAAGCCGCGAAAATGATTGGGGCCGTTAGCGCTGACAATAAAGAGGCCAGCAGTGCGGAGTTGATTCGTGCCGCGCTGAAAAATAAGGCCGCTAAATAATAAATTGGCGAGCAGTTAGCGATAAAATACATTATTGAATACGGGAAACACAGAGCTGAAATGATAGAGACAGACCGCCTGGTTGCGGCAGAACCCACATTAGTTGAAGCGCGCATGGACAGGGCCATTCGCCCCGAGAAGCTCAGCGACTATATTGGTCAGCAAGTGGTGCGCGAGCAAATGGATATTTTTATTCGCGCCGCCCAGGGGCGGGGGGAACCCCTCGATCACACCTTGGTCTTTGGCCCGCCGGGTTTGGGTAAAACCACCCTGGCCAACATTATTGCCAATGAAATGGCGACCAGCCTGAAATCAACCTCTGGCCCGGTGCTCGAAAAAGCCGGTGATCTGGCGGCGATTATGACCAGTCTTGAGCCCGGTGATGTACTGTTTATCGACGAAATTCACCGCCTCAGTCCGGTGATTGAAGAAATTCTCTATCCGGCGATGGAAGACTTTCAGCTCGACATTATGATTGGCGAAGGCCCCGCCGCACGCTCGATTAAACTCGACTTACCGCCCTTTACGCTGGTCGGTGCAACCACGCGTGCGGGCTTGTTGACCTCGCCACTGCGCGATCGCTTTGGCATTGTACAGCGCCTTGAGTTTTATTCGGTCGATGAGCTGGCCACTATTGTTAGCCGCGCCGCCAATATTCTCGGGGTGACATTGGAGCCCGAGGGCGCAGTGGAAGTCGCCCGCCGCTCGCGGGGCACGCCGCGCATTGCCAATCGTCTGCTGCGCCGGGTGCGCGATTATGCCGAGGTGAAGTCCGACGGTCGTATTAGTGCCCCTGTCGCCGATGCGGCTTTATCCATGCTCAATATCGACCAGCTCGGTCTCGACCATATGGATCGGCGCTTGTTACTGAGCGTGATGGAAAAGTTTGACGGCGGCCCGGTTGGTGTCGATAGTCTCGCCGCGACCATTAGCGAAGAGCGCGGCACCATCGAAGATGTGGTTGAGCCCTACCTGATTCAGCAGGGCTATTTAATGCGCACCACCCGTGGGCGAGTAGTGACGCGCCAGTGCTATGAGCACTTCGGTTTTAAAATGCCGAAGGCCTTGCAAGAGTTACAGGGGCTGGAACCACAGGAAATGCAGGACGAGGGCGACGACGCATGACTGAGTTCCGCCTGCCAATCCGTGTTTATATCGAAGATACTGATGCCCAGGGCATTGTCTACTACGTTAATTATCTTAAATTTATGGAGCGCGCGCGCTCCGAGTGGCTGCGTAGCTATGGCTTTATGCGCCCGGCCTTTGGTGACGCGGGGCAAATTTTTGTGGTTCACTCGCTGACCACCAATTATCGTAAGCCGGCAAAACTGGACGACGAAATTATTGTTACAGCTAAAGCCACGTCCTATGGCAAGGCGTATTTCGTGGTGGAGCAAAAAGTTTACCGGGACGATGAACTACTTTGCGAGGGAAGCATCAAAGTAGCTTGTGTCAATCAGGCCAGCGGCCGCCCGACGGCAATGCCGAAAGACATGCTAGACAAAATATTTAGCCATTGCCGTTAACAAGCTGAGTTTGGATTTAAATAATAAACGTGGAGTGATGTGTGCCTGAACAACAACTTTCATTACTATCGCTGGTGATAGGGGCGAGTGTCCCGGTACAGCTGGTGATGTTTATTCTCTTAATTACCTCGATGGTTTCCTGGCTGATGATCGGCCAGCGCTGGTGGTATCTACGCCAAATGGCTGTTGGTTTTAAGGTGTTTGAAGGCACCTTTTGGTCGGGTGTCGACCTTAACGAGTTATTTCGCGATGGCAGTGTGCGACTTAAAGATAGTGCAGGCGTTGATGGTGTCGAAAATGTTTTTCGCTCCGGTTTTAGAGAATTTAATCGGCTCACTAAGAATGAAGGCACCGATCCAGATGCGGTGATGGAAGGCACCGAACGGGCCATGCGGGTGGCCTTATCCCGTGAAGAGGAAAAGCTGAATACCCATTTGCCGTTTCTCGCTAGCGTCGCCTCTGTGAGCCCCTATATCGGGTTATTCGGCACGGTGTGGGGCATTATGCAATCCTTTCGCGGCTTGGCGACCATGCAGCAGGCAACGCTCGCGGTGGTGGCGCCGGGTATTTCCGAGGCCTTGATTGCCACGGCCATGGGTTTGTTTGCCGCGATACCGGCGGTGGTAGCCTACAACCGTTTTGCGGCCGATGCCGACGCTCTCTACGGGCGCTACGATACCTTTGCCGATGAATTTACCAGTCTCCTCCATCGCCGGGTTCACAGTAGCTAATCCGATGGCGAGAAAGAAAGCGAAGCGGCGTTTCGTCGCAGAAATAAATGTCGTGCCCTACATCGACGTGATGTTGGTGCTGTTGATTGTGTTTATGGTGACGGCACCGCTGTTAATGCAGGGCGTAAAAGTCGACTTACCCCAGGCGCCGTCGAGCCCCCTCGATGACAAAGACCAGGAGCCGCTGATTGTTTCCATTAAAGCGGATGGCAGCTATCACCTCGATTTGGGCGGCGGTAAGAACCGCCAGCAATCTTTGTCGGTGATTATCGATACGGTTGCCAAGGTCTTGCGTCAGAAGCCTGGCACCCCGGTATTGGTTTGGGGTGATACGAAGGTTGAGTACGGTGTGGTGGTGAGCTTGATGACCCAGCTGCAAGCTGCCGGGGCGCCGAGTGTCGGTTTAGTGACGGAAGCCCCCAGCTCGGCCCATTGATGCGGATTAGCAAAGACCTGAAAAAGTGGGCTGTTTATAGTCTGGCGGGTCTATTTAGTTTAGCCCTGCACGGTGTTGTGGTGTTTTTATTGTTGTTGGGTGGGGCAGAAAAAAGCACCACTCAGAAACCCCGGCCAGCGAATTTTGTGCGGGCAACATTGGTGCAGTTACAGCCCAAAGTACCGGTCCGGGATCAGCGGGCCGCTAAGGAAAAAGCGGCGGTAGCTAAAAAGAGGGCCGAGCAGCGGCGCCAAGAGCAAGTGCGCAAGCAGAAAGCCGCCGAACGCAAACAGCGGGAGCAGAAAAAACAGCGCGCTGAAAAAAATCGCCGCGATAAGGCCTTAAAGAAAAAACAAGCAGATGCCAGGGCGCAACAAGCGGCTGAGCAGAAGCAACAAGTAGCGCGGGAGCAGCGGGCTAGGGAGGCCGAGCGTCAACAGGAGCTACAGCGCGAGGCGCGAGCGCAAGCGCTGGCCAGTGCTCTGGATAGCGAGGATGAATTCCTCGCCGATGAAGAAAGTGGCTCCTTGGTGCAGGGTTATCAGCAATATATCCAACAACGTATTATCGCCAACTGGAATCGCCCCCTCAGTGCGCGGCGCGGTATGGAGACGATTTTGTCGATACAGCTGGTACCCACCGGCCAGGTGGTGGGGGTTACAGTACTGAAGTCGAGTGGCAACCCGGCGTTTGATTTATCGGCTCAGCAGGCGGTGAAAAAGGTCGGACGCTTTGACAAGTTACAGCAGCTGTCACAACAGTCACCGCGCCTGTTTGAACGGAGTTTTCGCCAGTTTCAGTTGGTGTTTCGACCAGAGGATCTGCGGCTGTAGCAGCGTCGCGGGCGAAACTTTTTAGTGTTTAACTTTACAGAGGTGAGTGGTGTTGAGCGGGATTTATAGAATGGTTTTGCTGTTGTGTCTTTTACCCCTGTCGGCTCTGGCCGAGCTGAGTATCGAGATTACCCGTGGTGTCGACAATCCCACCAGTATCGCCGTGTCGCCAGTCAGGATGAAGGGCGGCTCATTGAGTGAGGATATTAGCGCTATCGTGGCGGCCGATTTGGACCGCAGTGGCCTCTTTGCCACGATGCCACGGGCCAATATGCTCTCCAATCCGCGCACGCTTTCAGAGGTGTACTACCGCGATTGGCGCATTGTCGGTATGCAGTACTTGGTGGTGGGCAGTGTGCTACGCCAGGGTGATGGCCGGCTGAGTGCAACCTTTAGCCTGGTAGAAGTCGCCGGCGAACGGGTGCTCTTTACCCATGTGGTGAAGGGCCGCGATAGTGAATTGCGCGATATTGCCCACTACATCAGCGACAAGGTGTTTTATACCATCACCGGTATTAAGGGCGCCTTTTCGACTCGTCTAGCCTATGTCACGGTAATGAATGAGGCGGCGGGGCAGGTCCATCGTTTAATGGTTTCCGATGCTGACGGTGCCCGTGAGCGGCTGATGCTGAAATCAAAAGAGCCGATCATGTCGCCGGCCTGGTCGCCCGATGCCAAGGCGCTGGCCTACGTGTCTTTTGAGACCGGGCGTCCGGCGATCTTTAGTCAGCGCCTCGACAATGCCAAGCGGGAGCAATTGACTAACTTTAAAGGCTTAAATGGTGCGCCGGCCTGGTCGCCCGACGGTAAAAGCATGGCGCTGGTGCTGTCGAAAGATGGCAACCCGGAGATCTACCTGTATCGTTTTGCGACAAAAACCTTTACTCGGCTGACCCGCCATTTTGCGATTGATACCGAGCCGAACTGGATGAGTGACGGCAAGTCGCTTATTTTTACCTCCGACCGAGGTGGCTCGCCGCAAATCTATAAACTCAATATTATCAGCCGTAAAGTGGAGCGCCTGACTTTCTCGGGTTCCTACAATGCGCGTCCGCGACTCTCGGCCGATGACAGAACGCTAGTGATGGTGCATCGCTCCCAGGGCCTTTTTCATATAGCCGCTCAGGATTTAGTCACCGGCGATCTACGTATTTTGACCCAAACCCGTCTCGATGAGTCACCCACTGTCGCGCCAAACGGGGCGATGCTGATGTACGCCACCAAGCGCGGTAATAAGGGCGTGCTGGCGGCAGTGTCGATTGATGCGGGCAGTCGTTTCTTGCTGCCCGCACGGCGTGGTGATGTTCGCGAGCCCGCGTGGTCGCCCTTTTAAAGAGAATGGTTTAAAGTACGCCCGTTTGTTATTGACCCCACCTACAAGGAAAATATTATGAAGTTTGAAACACTGAAATCTGTTTTGGCCTGCACGTTGTTGTCGAGCTTTCTGGTCGCCTGTTCGAGCACACCCCCCGCATCGACGTCCACGGGTGCCAGCAGTGGCTCTGCAACACTGTCCACCGATAGCGTGGCAACAGGTAGCATTGATGCCGGCGGTGTTAGCGGTAGTGATATCGATACCACAGATGGTATCGAAACAGTTTTCTATTTTGACTTCGATACCGCAACACTCAAGCCCGAGTCGTTGGCGGCACTGCGTACACATGCCCAGCGGCTCATTGCCAGCCCGGTTAGCGTGCGCCTTGAAGGTCATGGCGACGAGCGAGGCACGCGCGAATACAACATGGCTCTGGGTGAGAGTCGTGGTAGCTCGGTAAAAGAGTTCTTGGTGCTGCAAGGCGTTGATGGCAGCTTGCTGGAAGTGGTTAGCTACGGCGAAGAGCGTCCCGCTGCGCTAGATAGTACGGACAATAGCTGGGCTTTAAACCGTCGCGTTGAGATTAAGTAAGTAGGCTCACGGTGGATCATTCTCGCGCGCCGATGACAGCTCCTGCAATCTTGACTCACGCGTTGTCTGGGCTGCGACGATATGGCTTTGCCACCGGGCTGGTGCTGAGCAGCCTCGCGCTGCCGGTTTATGCGGCGGCGCCGGTTGCCGAGATTGGTGCGGCGGTGGGTGGGCGTCAAGCCGTTCCCGCCACTGGGGTGCCGGCGGCCTCGCCCCAGGTCGAGACCTATTATTTATTGCAAAGCCTGCGCGACGAGTTGCGCGACTTGCGCGGCATGCTGGAGGAGCAGGGCCACGCCCTGCAACAACTCAAGCAGCGCCAGGTTGACGATTATATCGATCTCGATCGGCGCCTCAGTGGTCTCGCTACTGGGGCAGCAAGTGTACCGGTAGTGGCGGGTGGGTCGATCCCATTGGCGCCGGTCCTACCCAGTGTGCCGGCCAGTGACAGCGGTGATAAAGCGGTCTATCAGCAGGCCTATCGATTGCTGAAGGCGGGGCAGGTGCCCGACGCACTGGCGGCTTTTAAGGCCTACCTGGGTAAGTATCCAGTGGGTAGCTACGTTGCTAACGCCCAGTATTGGATGGGTGAGATTTACACGCTCAATAACCAACTGCCAGAGGCCGGTGCGGCTTTTCGCGTGGTGGTCGAGCAATTCCCGGCGCATCGTAAAATGCTCGATGCCAGCTTTAAACTTGGCAAGGTCTATCACCTCCAGGGTGAGAATGAAAAAGCCAAGGTTTTACTGAGTCGGGTTGCGGCTACTCAGGGTAGCGCCGGCAAGTTGGCAGGGGATTACCTGAAAGCCAACTTCTGAGGGGCAAATAAGCCCTGGGCTACAAAGTTAGCGGCCCACGAGACGCGATTGAAGTGGGCTCGACACTGTGTTTCGCCCAAGTGTTACGCTAAAATCCCCGCATTCATTATTCACTACTCTGGGTCGCTTCAAAGGCTTCCCAGTGTCAGGACTGTCGATGTCAGCAGCTAGCCTCCGTATTACCGAAATATTCTATTCCCTACAGGGTGAGACCACGACCAGTGGCTTGCCGACGGCTTTTATTCGCCTTACCGGTTGTCCCCTGCGCTGTCATTACTGCGATACCGAATACGCCTTTTTTGGCGGTGAGAAACATTCCATTAGCGATATCCTCGCGCAGGTCAAAGGCTACCAGCCGCGCTACGTCACGGTGACGGGTGGTGAGCCTCTCGCCCAACCCAATTGCCTGCCACTGCTCACCAAGCTTTGTGACGCCGGTTACCGGGTGTCACTGGAGACCAGTGGCGCGCTGCCGATTGCAGAGGTTGATTCAAGGGTGGTGATTATCCTCGATTTGAAGACCCCAGCCTCGGGTGAGTCGGGGCGCAATCTATGGGAAAACCTGCCCCACCTAAAAAGTGGTGATGAAATTAAATTTGTGATCTGCGATCGCAGCGATTATGAATGGGCGCGGCTAATGCTCGATCAGTACCGCCTTGGCGAGGGTGGTCGCGAGCTACTATTTTCACCCAGTCAGGGCCAGCTGGATGCCGCCCTGTTGGCGGAGTGGATTATTGAGGATAACTTGCCGGTGCGGCTACAAATGCAGCTTCACAAGCAGCTCTGGGCCGATAGGCCCGGCACTTGAGTGGCGCGGCGCAGGGCTTGCGAGAGAGGCGATTATGACGACAAAAGAAAAAGCGGTGGTGCTGGTGTCCGGCGGCCTAGATTCGGCCACAGTGCTGGCTATGGCCCTAGCTGAGGGCTTTGAGTGCTACGCCCTAGCCTTCGACTATGGTCAGCGTCATCGGGCGGAGCTGGATGCCTCGCGCGACATCAGTCGCGCCCTTGGCTGCGAGGCTCACAAGGTGATCACCCTCGACCTGCGGGCGATTGGCGGCTCGGCCCTCACCGACGACAGCATCGAGGTGCCCGAGGAGCAGGCAGAGGGCATCCCGGTGACCTACGTGCCGGCGCGCAATACGGTATTTCTTTCACTGGCCCTGGGCTGGGCCGAGGTCCTCGGTGCCAATTCGATTCATATCGGTGTCAATGCCGTCGACTACTCGGGCTACCCGGATTGTCGCCCCGAATTTATTGCCGCCTTCGAGGCCGTCGCCAACCTCGCCACTCAGGTCGGTGTCGAGGGGCAGACCATGCGCATCCACACGCCGCTGATGTCTCTCACCAAAGCGGAGATTATTCAACGTGGCATGGCCCTTGGTCTCGACTATGGCGAAACCGTTTCGTGCTATCAGGCCAGTGATAATGGCCTGGCTTGTGGTGTTTGTGACAGTTGCCGATTAAGGCGGGACGGCTTTTTGGCGGCCGGAGCGGCCGACCCGACAAAATATTTCTAAAAAGGCAAAATAACGCTTGACCTTTTTTTCCTGGAAAGTAAGATGTGCGCCTCTTCTGAGGGCCGTTAGCTCAGTTGGTAGAGCAGTTGGCTTTTAACCAATTGGTCCTGGGTTCGAATCCCGGACGGCCCACCATTTTTTACCTCTTGTTTCAGCCAGTTGCAGACCCCTGTTTGACGGGGTCTCGAAGCCTTTGCCTCATAGATGTCGTTTTATCCCAATCATTATCTGAGGGCCGTTAGCTCAGTTGGTAGAGCAGTTGGCTTTTAACCAATTGGTCCTGGGTTCGAATCCCGGACGGCCCACCATTTTCAATACCTGTGGCGATAGTGCCTACTGTCGTTTTCCCCACAAAGTAGCCCCCCATAAAATCGATAAACCTTCTTCAATTAGCGCTTATTCGGCGTTGAATTGTATTTCGTCGTCGTTTGCGCGGTAGCTAATGAGGTCTTCACAAGCAGCTACGAGCGCAAAAAATTCAGGTGATAGTCAGCGCTAGTGACAGATGAACGGGGTCGCAGCTTGTTAGAGTCTTATTTGTAATCGAGCAATTCTATCAATTTGGCCGTCTGCTACTTTTAAGAACAGAAACAAAAAGAATAGCCTTCCCGTTTTTGGGAAGGCGTCGCGAAGTATGAAAAACACGTAGAATTTCGATTTGTTGCAGGCGAGGCCTGACTCGATAAGGCACGATGTAGCGGGTATCTGCTGCTACCAGCTCACGGGTGCCATGAACACGACCGACATGGCCAAGGGCAGGGTCTTCGGGTAATAGCTTAATTGCATTGATAATACACTGAGCGACAAGCTGAGCCGCTGCAAGGTATATATTCAGCTTCATTATCAAGGTGCTGCAGGGCTTTGTTGAGCCACTTAACCTGCATCGACGCCCCACTTCTTTAGTGTTTTGTTAACGGTTTTCTCAGAGGCGAAATCACCGTTATCAGCTTCCTTTGCTAAAGGCCTTCGGCTGAAGGGTGTTTTATAGAAGGTCGTGCTAGCGTTAGTTAATTGTAGTGTGGGGGAATAGGCTGTTTAGTTGGCTTTGTTTGCAGGTATCGGTTTTTGCGAAGACGCGCTTGAGTAGATTGCGTGAGGTACTGACCGAGTGACCGATGCTGTCCGCGCATTCCTGCAGGGATTGGCCTTGTATAATGGCCGCGGCAACACGAGCTTCGGTCTTCGTCAGCGTGAAGGCTGATTGTAAGCGTTGATGAGGTATTTGCATGCCGGCTTCGGGGTCGTGAATCATGACGATAATTACGGGTTCGCCGTCGTTGCTTGTTTCACTTGTGTTTAGGTGGGTTAGCGTAATGCAATAGGGCCTTTTACCCGAGGGCCTGGTAATAAGTATGTCTTGGTAAGCGAGTTCATCGCGTAAGGGCGATGGTGCGCGACAAGCGTCATTGATAAGGTGTTGTAAGCGACGATTTTCACCGCTTTTCTCAGCCTTTACTCCATCCGCGCTGAGTATAAGACCGTCCCCAGACAAGGCATTGTTTATACCGAGGTTGGTCTTGCAGGGTTGAGCGTTTTGATCGAACATAATAATGGAGAAAGGGGCCAGATTGAGTAACTTGTCGACCAGGGCTCGATCGCTAGCCAGCTGATGTTGGAGTTGAAAGCGGATAGTTAGCGCCTGGTCAAAATGAGATGCCAGACCTTGTAGCGTTGCCCAGTCTTCCTTCCTGGACTCGCGTGGTGGGTACTGCATTTCCAGCCAGGTTGTAAATTCTTTATCGCTTGGCTCGCGAAGCAAAATAGCGATAATGTAATCACTACTTGCATTGCTGTCGTCGTCCCAATGGTCATTGTTATCAAGGCTGGCGGGGCGACTTGTGATGAGCAAGTGTTCGGCCTGGTACAGAGAGCCTTTTGGGTCCGTCGTTGTTGGGGTCGCTGCGTAAGAGTCGTACTGGGTGGGACTGCTATTAAAAAAGCGGCACAGCGCATCGCGTAGTTGAGCGGCTGGCTTTGTATTCATCGCCACCGCGTAAGTTAGCTCGATGACTTTATGTAGCTCGATGTCCATATCGCCTCTTGCTTGATTTTACGCATTCGCGCTAAACCTGATCGACCAATGTTTTAACGTGTTTGATTTGAAGACCAATTATCACGGATAAGCCTGGTAGATTACTATGGTGCTTATCCTCGGTTTTTGAAGAAACCTGTTTGTACACCCCCTTCGTCCTGCCATGAATACCGCTCGTCGGACAAGGAAAGGTATTTTGTCAAACCTATTAAATAAATTGTGCCAATGACCCATTTGGGTCATGAGATGTGTGCCTGAATTGTGAATAATGTCACAAATCGAAGATAGATTGCCAAATCGTCTGGTAGTTCAGCTTACTTGCCTTCGCAGGGCAATACGTTTGATTGGCGTCTAGGCGGCTGGCGATGGACTTGTCTGGCATGAAACGCGTTTTAATATCGTAATGGAGAGATAGATGAAGGGTTTTGGGAAAATAAAATCAATAGCAGCTTTTTGTTTCATGGCGGCTTTTTCTGCTGGTAGTAGTGCAGATGTAATAGGTAGTTGCGACGGGGGTTCGGGTACGTTCAATAGTGTAGGTGACCAGTGCCAGGCAATTTCTACAATTGCGCCTGTGGCCTCACATGAGGGCGGTGATGTATATTCAATAAGTATTGCTGCTGGGAGCGGCATTACCGGCCTTAATCTGACTGGTACGCAGGATGGCGCTGGTGGTCAGTTTTCTTTTACCTTGCTTAATGATAACGGTTCGCCTGCCGGTGGCACTGTTGGTGCGTTCGGTGGCGATGTGAGTGGCGCTTTTGCTGTCACGGCAGGCAATAGCTATACGCTTCGTTATCTGGGTGATAACGTGACGGCTTATGGTCTCACATTAACCGCAGTGCCAATCCCCGCCGCGGCTTGGTTGTTTGGTAGCGTATTGATGGCGCTGGGTGTTGTTGGTCGTAAACGCCGCCTGGGTCAAGTAGATCAGGTCGCTGTACCTGCATAAAGAAGACCTGTCTACGTGGTTTTGACGAGATCTATGACCTTGTGAAAGGCAAGGTGTTGCTTGTAGATAGGGTTTGATTGAAAAGGGCTGCCAGTTTTGGCGGCCCTCTTTTGCATATACAGTCGAAAAATTGAAAGACAGTGTGTGTTAAGTGAGAGTTTTGCGATGATTATTAGGAAGTTAAGTTGGTTGGTATTGCCTGTGCTGGTGCTTTTGTTGCCTATGAGCAATGCATTAGCGGCACTGTGTGGCGATGATCTTGATCTTAATAACTTGTCGACTGTATTCACTGGTGCTGGTCAATGTGCTAGTACTGGCGAGGTGCAAGTAGCAGCCGGCGGCCCTGTGGAATATGATTATGGTTTCTCTATAGCGGCTGACTCGGGCATTACCCGGCTGAATATTTCTGGTTACCAATCGGAGAATGTCAAGACCTTGCAAATTCTTGAGTTAGTCGGTGGAGAATGGGAGGCGCGGCACTCCGTTAAAAAGGGGCAAGACATTACGGGTTTCTTTGATGTTTTGGCAGGCGGAAGTTATATCTTGAATGTAACTGGGCTTGAGGCTGGGAATGGTACTGGCTTTTACAATATTGCCCTAACAGCAGTTCCCTTACCGGCTGCTGTCTGGTTATTTGGTGGTGGGCTGTTTTCGCTTATGATCATGGGGCGGAAAAGAAAGCAGTCAGCCGAGTTGCAGTCGTAGAGCCGCTATTTGCGTGTTCAAGTTTTTGGAGTGTTGTGTATAAAGTCTGCAGTACTCCTTTAGGGTGATGATTTTACAACTTGTAGGCTTTCAGTAGCCCACCACTGTATAATTTGTTCCGGCAGGTGCTTTTGGGTCTGCCGGTATTTATATGCAGCGGGCTTTCATGTTTAGTCTTTGCCTTAAAGTAATAAATTAAATTTCTGATGAGACTCCTCCGTTTTATGAGCGGGGGTGTTTTTTTATTGATCCTTTTAGTAGCACTGAGCAGTACAAGCAGCTCAAACTGGCGCATTAAGCTCCATGAATGGACTCATAATGTGCCTTGATCCTGGGATGGACTTAAGAATGCAGATGTACAGATTTATCGCGTGTTTACTGTTGGCCGCTCTGGCTGGCACCACATCAGCCAGTGATGTCTATCGTATTAATCCGGGTGATGTATTACAGGTTTTTGTCTGGAATGAAGAGCGCCTCAATCGAGAGGTTCTGGTTGGCCCTGCGGGGGCTTTTCGCTTCCCCATGGTGGGAGAGGTTCAGGCAGGTGGCAGTTCGGCGAGTGAAATTGAGCAGGCAATTACCGAGGGGCTGGGTAAATACCTGAAAGACGAGCCGGTCGTGACCGTATCGCTGTTGAGTATTGACGGTAATAAAATTTACGTACTCGGCCAAGTTGCGCGCCCCGGTGAATTTACAGCGAACCGACGCATAGATGTATTACAGGCACTTGCCCTGGCGGGCGGGCTCACGGCATTCGCCGCAGAAAATGAAATTAAGGTTTTACGGCGCAAGGCCGATGATGCTCTGGATGTCATCCCCCTTCGCTACGCCAAAATCAAGCAGGGTAAAGAGCTTGAGTCCAATATATTTCTACGCAGTGGCGATGTCGTTGTTGTTCCTTAGTCGAGTTTCATTGATGCCACGCTGGCCACTCCAGGTTTACAGCTCAGTCATTGTGCTCTTAATGGGCTGCCTTATTGGGGTCGTTAACGCTGCAGAGTACTCTGCTACGGCGCAAATAGAGGCCGGGCTTGAAACGGACAATAATGTACGCCTGGTGCCCGATGATGAAGACGCTATTAGCGGTTACCGCCTGTCACCAGACTTTACTGGCAGGGTGCTTACCCCTACGCTGGATGCCAAATTTTCCCTCCTGCTTGACCTGGACCGTTTCGACGATAGTGCTTATGACACCGACGACCAGGACTTAAAGCTAAGCCTGAAGCGTCAATGGCAGACCGACGAGTTTGGTGTCAGCGGTGGCTTGAAGCGGGATTCAACACGCACCTCTGAGTTGCAAGACACCGGGCGTATCAGCAACCAAACCGTGCGCAAAGAGACGGCCAGCGTGTCTCCCTACTGGCTGCACACACTTGACCAACGCCATAGTGTGCGAGCTGATTTTAGCTACCAGGATGTTGAGTACGCGTCGAATAACTATTCAGATTATGAGGCCATGGCCGCCAGCTTTTCCTGGCTCTATCAGCTTACCGAGCGCACGGCTTTGCAGTTGCAATTTCATGGTTCAAATTTTGAAACCGATGGCGTGTTTCAGTCGGTAGAATCCGATGCTTTTGGCTTGCGAGCAGGTTTTGAAACGGCGATAACAGAACGCTTGCAACTCAATGTGCTGGCTGGGGCGTCGCGTGTTGATACGAGCTATTTAACGACCTTGGCTAATGTCAGTGATGACCAGAGTACGGCAACATTCGTTGATGCCAAGCTAAATTACAGTAGTGAGCGATCTCGCTGGGGTGTACAGCTGAGTAGTGACGCGACGCCGAGCGGTGATGGCTATTTGCGAGTCAATAATCGAATTAGCACGAACTGGGTGTACCAACTGTCACCGTATATGGAGACCACATTACAGATACTTTACGGTGAGAATGAATCGCTGGATGATCGTATACAGGACCAGCGTGACTACGCAAACATTGAAGCCAGTGTGCGTTATCGATTGTCACCAAAATGGAATATCATCGCGCGTTATCGCCATCGCCAACAAGACCGTGAAAACCAGGCGGGAGCTGCGGAGTCTGACGCTTTATTCCTGACATTGCGCTATTACCCCAGCGAAATGACGTGGTCGCGATAAGGCCAATATGCATATGGAACTTTTACAAATTTACCCACTTATTTCGAATGAAGCATTCTTATGAATAGTAGCCTTATGTCGCAAGTAGCTGAATACGAAGAGCAGGCGCGTTCGGCCGGTGATTATTGGGCAATACTGAAAAGACGGTGTGTTCACATTATTGTGCCCGCAGTCATTGTCTTCTTAGTGGGTATTGTTATTGCGATGACGACACCGGCAATGTACCGCTCTGAGGCAACGATTCTTATTGAAGAGCAGGAAATACCCCGCGATTTGGTGCGTTCTACGGTCACCAGTTTTGCAGCGCAACAGATTCAGATGATCACCCAGCGGGTGATGACGGTGGATCATATTGAAGAAATCGTCACCAAGTTTGGCTTATATGAGCAAAACCAGGCGGAATCGCGCTTGCCCAGGACCGAGCTTGCCGCACTGTTTCGTAAGCAGGTTAACCTGGACCTGGTCAGTGCCGATATTATTGACCCCCGCAGTGGCCGTGCCACCGAGGCAACCATTGCCTTTACCCTGTCTTTTGATGATCGCAGCCCGTCAACCACACAAAAAGTGACCAATGAACTGGTCACCCTATACCTCAACACCAACTTAAAGGCGCGTGCCGACAGGGCGGCGGGTGCGTCGGGGTTTTTGGCAGCGCAGTCTGAGTCCCTAAATAGTGAGTTGTTAATACTAGAATCGCGGCTTGCCGAATTTAAGGCATTGAACAAGAGCGCCTTGCCCGAGCTCCACCAGTTTAATCTCAGTATTGTTGAGCGTACCGAACGTGAAGTATCCGATGTCAATCTACGCCTGCAAGTACTTAAAAAACAACAGATACGCCTCTCGGCAGAGCTGGCGCAGCTTAGCCCGTCGGCGCCAATCGTGTTAAGTACCGGTGAAACCGTATTGAGTGATGTCGACCGGCTTAAGGCGATGCAATCGGAATATCGCGCCAAGTCAGCACTGTATAAGTCCTCACACCCTGATATTAAGCGCCTTAAACGTGAGATAAGTGCGTTGCAGTCAGTGCTTGGCGGCAACCCTAATACCGATACATTACAGCAGCAAGTTCGGCAACAGCGTGATGTACTACAGCAGTTGAAGGATGGCTATACAATTGACCACCCCCAAGTGCAGTCGGCAAAGTTGGTGTTACAAGACCTTGAGGCGCAACTTGCTGGGCAAGAAAATATAATTCAGTATACCGACACGGCAGTGGCGGATAACCCCGCCTATGTATTTCTCGACACACAATTAAAGTCGAGTGCTGCAGAATCTAGCAGTCTGCGCCTTAGAAGCGCTGAGCTAAAGCAAAAGCTGAGCGACTATGAAGGCCTATTGCAAAGGGGGCCCGTAGTTGAGCAAGAATATAAGGGTATTTTACGCGAATATAATACCGCCCAGGCAAAGTACCAGGAACTTCGTTTGAAGCAACGCGAAGCCGAGGTTGCACAAAACCTTGAGCAGGAGCGTAAAGGCGAACGCTTTACGCTGATCGAACCACCAAACTTGCCCCTTTCACCGGAAAGCCCCAATCGCTTGGCGATAATTATGCTGGCATTTATTCTTGCGGGCGCAGCAGGAATGGGCAGTGCGGTACTCTTTGAGCTTATGGACAAGGGGATTTACGGTGCACAGCAACTGCAGAAGTTAAGTGCAGTACCCCTGCTAGTGGTGGTGCCTTATCTTGATAATAGTGAAGATGATCAGCGCAGAAAACGACAGAGGCTGGGCTTACTTAGCGGTGCTCTAGTAGTCGGCTTGGCGTCATTATTTTTTATTCATTTTATGATCAAGCCTTTAGACATACTGTGGTTTTTACTGATAAACCGTATGGGTTTAGGCTGATTCATTTTTGTAGAATGGCCCACTTTCATGGTGTGAACGGCATGATTGGTAGCGCAACTTAAAAGCGTAGTTCTTGTAATGGCAACAGATAAAGACGAAAAATAAAGGTAGCAAGTGGACAAAATAGAACAAGCGATTGAAAAGGCGCGACAGCAGCGACAGGGTAAAATTGGCGAGACGGTGGGGTATGAAGCCGCCTCTACGCCCATTGCCGATTTCACTGGCATCGACGAACTGACATCTTCTGGTATGGGGCCATTGGATGAAGAGCCGATAGCGCGACATGACCAGACACCTTCAAGCGGGCAAGTTGAGTCTTCACCACCCCTGGACGAATTGCCAGAAGTGCCCGAGCTATTGACAGAAAACCGGGCTGAAAGCAGCCTTGAAGACTTGGTTTATTCGCAAACCCAAACGGTAACAGCCGAAGAAGATAGCCTGTACAAAAACCGGGTGATAGCAGGTATTAATCGTGATCAGCGGATTGAAGTGTATCGCCAGTTGCGTACAAAAGTGCGACAGATTCTTAACAAAAACCAGTGGAACACCCTGGCCATTACCAGCCCGGGTGAGAATGCCGGCAAAACCTTAACGGCAATTAATCTGGCGATCGCCCTATCGCGTGAAGTGAGCCATTCAGTGCTGTTGGTTGACTTGGACCTACGTGAACCCTCAGTGCATGAAACCCTCAACCTTGACGTTAAATATGGCCTGGTCGATGTGCTGGCGGGGGACGCCGAACTAGAAGATGTGTTAGTGAACCCAGGTTTTCAGCGGCTGGTGGTTTTACCCGGTAGAGCCCTGGGTCATTACTCCTCAGAGTTATTGTCCTCCCCGGCGATGAAAAAGCTGGTTGAAGATATACGCAGTCGCTATGCCTCGCGTGTCATTATTTTTGACTTGCCACCCCTGCTGCGCAACGATGACGCCCTGCTATTTACACCAACCATTGACTCAACCATGTTGGTCATTGAAGAAGGTGTCACCACTGCGGATGAATTGCAGCAATGTGAACAATTGTTAAATGGCACCAACCTTATTGGCACCGTACTCAATAAAGCGCGGGGTGTTAGTTAGCGCTATGTACTGTAAGCATTTCGGTTTAACAGAAAAGCCTTTTTCTCTCATACCTGACCCCGACTACCTGTATTTCTCGCCACGCCATCGCAGTGCATTCACGATGCTGGAATACGGCTTAATGGAGCAAAATGGCATAACGGTGATTACCGGTGAGGTAGGCTCGGGTAAAACCACCTTAACCCGGTTATTGCTCAAGCGTATTAATTATGCCGAACTCACCGTGGGTCTTATCAATAATGCCCATGGTTCTTTTGACGACCTACTTGAATGGGTAGGCACGGCATTTGATATACCCACTGAAGGCCTATCGCGAGTAGCGCTTTACAGAGAAATACAAAACTTTTTAATTGAGGAGTTTAGCAAGGGCAAGCGCGTTGTTCTCATCGTTGATGAAGCACAAAACGTGGAAGAAAAAGCACTAGAAGAATTGCGACTCTTGACCAATATTAATGCCGATAAAAATCAGCTGGTGCAAATTGTCTTGGTGGGGCAGCCTGAGCTGCTTGATGTCTTGTGTAAGCCAACACTTCGCCAGCTGGCACAGCGCGTGTCATCTGAACACCATTTACAAGCGCTCAATTACAAAGAAACAGTCGGTTATATTCGGCACCGCTTAACAGTGGCAGGTGTTGAAAGACTATTGTTTGAACAAGCCGCATTGATGGTGATTTATTATTGCAGCGGCGGCATTCCACGGTTGATCAATACCCTGTGTGACTATGCGCTGGTGCTCACCTATGGCGCAGATCAGCAGAAAGTGTCATTGGAAATGGCCATGGCAACAATAGAGGGTAAAAGAATAGGCGGTGTTGACCGGCATAGAAAACCACACCCCGAAATGGTAAAAGTACGTGCGGCAATAAAGCGAGGCTGGGGTATTGATATTGCTCAGTTATCAAATACTGAATAAGTAGGTTCAATAGAATTTAAAATCGCAAAGCAGAAGCTAAAAACGTTAGTCGCCGGACTCGAATACATCATTGACTCAAGACGATCTAAGGCTTTTTAATTAAAGGGATGTAAATGTCAGATCAAACAAAAACCATCTGTGTACTGGGCCTGGGTTATATCGGCCTGCCCACGGCATCGTTACTCGGCACCAAAGGTTATCGTGTGCACGGTGTGGATGTTTCACCAGACGTTGTGGCAACCATTAATAGTGGTGGTATTCATATCGTCGAGCCAGACCTCGATATATTGGTGAAATCTGCAGTGCAGTCGGGCAACTTAACCGCAGGGCTGGAGCCAGTCGAGGCAGACATATTTATTATTGCCGTGCCCACGCCCTTCAAAGGTGACCATGAGCCAGATTTGAGCTATGTCGAGCAGGCGACAAAAACCATATCCCAATTTATTAAGCCAGGAAACCTGGTGATTCTCGAATCAACCAGCCCAATAGGCACTACCGATGAAGTGGTAGCTACCATTTTGCAGCAGGACGGCCACAAGGTGGGTGAAGATGTCTATGTCGCACACTGCCCCGAGCGAGTACTTCCCGGCAGAATACTGATCGAGCTAGTACAAAATGACCGCGTAGTAGGTGGCGTTGATGAAGAATCAACCCAGGTGGCGGTAGATTTTTACGAAACATTTGTCAGAGGCGAAGTATTAGCTACCTCTGCAAAAACGGCTGAGTTAGTAAAGCTAACCGAAAACGCCTATCGCGATGTTAACATCGCCTTTGCCAATGAACTGTCAATGATTGCGGAAACCGAAGAGGTCAACGCTTGGGAAGTGATAGAGCTGGCCAACAGGCATCCGCGCGTCAATATTCTACAACCCGGCCCCGGCGTTGGCGGCCACTGTATAGCCGTTGACCCCTGGTTTATAGTCAGCCGTGCACCTGAACAAGCCAAGCTTATTCGCACCGCCCGTGAAGTGAATGATTCAAAACCCCAATGGGTAATGGCGCAGGTACGAAAGCAGGCAGACCGATTTAAAAACCCCGTCATCGGTTGTCTGGGTCTGGCATTCAAAGCCGATGTTGATGACCTACGTGAATCCCCAGCACTGAACTTGGTACAACAGCTACAAAGTGAAGATGTAGGCCAGGTACTGGTCTGCGAACCCAACCTAAAACAGCATAGTGAATTTGAGCTGCTACCCTTGGCGGAAGTCATCAAAAAATCAGACATTATTCTGCTGCTCGTTGACCACAAGCCCTTCAAAAAACTGACCGCAACCAGCCTGAACAATAAAGTGGTGATTGATACCCGCGGCATAGTGAAATGAGGGCGCAAGTATGAAAGTAATGAGTGTATTTGGCACCCGGCCCGAAGCCATCAAAATGGCACCAGTAGTGTTAGAGCTGGAAAAAACAGCCGGTATTGAATCAATTGTTTGTGTAAGCGCCCAGCATAGAGAAATGCTCGACCAGGTGCTGGAAATATTTAACATCAAACCAGACTATGATCTGGACCTGATGAAACCAGGGCAAGATCTTTACGATATTACTGCCAGAGTTTTACTGGGCATGCGCGAAGTATTACGCGAAGCTAAGCCAGACATCGTACTGGTACACGGCGACACCACCACCTGCTTTGCAGCAGCTTTAGCCGCATTTTACGAAGGTATAAAAATAGGCCACGTAGAAGCCGGCTTGCGTACCGGTGATATGAGTGCTCCGTTTCCTGAAGAAGCTAACCGATCCCTTGTGGGAAAATTGGCAACTTATCACTTCGCCCCCACTGAAACAGCCAAAAATAACCTTCTGGCTGAAAACATTAATCCAGAAACAATTTTCGTGACGGGCAACACCGTTATTGATGCATTGCTAATGGTGAGGGATAAAACGGATGCCATGCCAGCCAGCCATTGGCAATCCGTATACGGCGATAACCTCTACCAAAAAATTACCGATAAAAACCGAAAGCTAATACTGATAACCGGCCATCGTAGGGAAAACTTTGGTCAAGGTTTTGTTGACCTTTGCACGGCAATCAAGCAATTAGCGGAAAACCACCCTGACTGGTTGTTGATTTACCCCGTTCACCTAAATCCCAACGTACAAAAACCTGTTAAAGAAATACTCAGTAATTTGTCTAATGTTCATTTGATTGAACCACAACAGTACCTTCCTTTTGTTTGGCTAATGAATCAAAGCGATATCATTCTTACCGACTCTGGGGGTATACAAGAAGAGGGGCCGTCGTTAGGTAAACCTGTATTGGTAATGCGTGATGTAACTGAGAGGCCAGAAGCGGTTGATTCTGGGACGGTCAAATTGGTGGGTGCTAATACTGAAAAAGTCGTAAAAGGCGTAGAGGAGGTTTTGTTGGATGATGATTGTTACACAAAAATGTCTGTTGCCATCAATCCCTATGGGGATGGAAAGGCTGTTGAAAGAGTGATAGAAATTTTATCTTCAATTGATATTGCTAAGTGAAAGCTTGGGCGCTGGTCGATTCTAATAAAGACATATTTGAACTTAGCTTTTTTTTACGATTCGTGGATGTAAATACCAAGAGATTGTCAATAATTACGTTAGCGGGAATGTAAATGCAGTTTCCTCAATTTGGTAGTGATATTGTTCGATTGACAGCGAGTAATGTTTTTAATAATGCGGTGACGTTTCTTACAGGCTTCATTATTGCGGCAACGGTTACCGCTGATGTATTCGGTATATATTCCGTGGCTCTTTATGTTGTGATGGTCATTTTCTCAGTCAGTGACTTTGGTATGAATATTTCCATTGTCCGATATTATAATAAGAGCCTCGATACTCGGGTGAAAAATAGGGTATTACAGGCTGGACTATGGGTCAAAATTTTTGTTTCAACTTTTTTGATTTTAATAAGTTTCCCCCTGGGCTGGCTGCTTTCTGAAATATTATCGCCCGATTACTCTATCCAGAAGGAACTGAGTATTGCCGTTCTATGCGCTAGTACTTTGGGGTTCTGGATGTTTATCCGCTCTGTATATCAGGCACGTCAAGATTATCGGCCTTATGCAGGATTAACTTTTCGCTATGGATTAATTAGATTGCTGTTGGTTGGCATCGTCTTTAGCTTTGACGTGCCGAGTGCTATATTTTACCTCGTAGCACTATATTTGTTAGGGCCTTTGTTGGCTGCATGTACTGCTATTTTTGTATTTATACGTGATGTGGGTGTTCGATTTGATGTTGATGTTAGGAAGAAAACCAGACAGTTACTTTCTTATGGGAAGTGGGTCATGGTTGGAAGTGTTCTCTACCCTCTTTGTTTTAGTTTGCCTCTGTTTATATTGATGAGGATGGCAGGTGCCGATGCAGCAGGTCAATACTCAGTTGGTCTTATGTTTGTAGCGATTATTAGCCCGTTTAATGATGCTATACGTGCCTTCTTATTACCAAAAGTTTCCGGATTTGAGTGTCATATTGAAGCTAGGAATTACGTGACCAAATTGAGAAGGTTTGCCCTCCCATATAGCTGCGCACTGCTAACTTTGGTGGGTGGGTGCGCAATCATGTACAAGTTGTTTTTGGGCCAAGAGTATCCCGATGGATTGCTTATTTTAGTTCTATTGATGATCGCGTCAGGTATTACTGTTTTTGGCGGTATTATTAATAACGTAATGCACTATTTGGGTATTCCTCACATTGATGCCTGCGTGAATGTAGGACGCATTTTTTTTATAGCAGTAACTAGTGTTATTGCTATTCCCTATTTTGGGGCGCTTGGTGCAGCAATGAGTGCTGGGGCTGCTATGGTGATTGGTGAAATTATTACCTTTAGTGTGATTAGCCGATATCTTAAGAGTGCTCAGTAAATGTTCTTGATTATTGTAATTTCTTTGTTTCTTTGTGCGTCATTTTTTTCTCCGATTCATGGCTTGGGGGCATGGCTTTTACTCTTGGTTATACACGGGATCATCGTGGCTGTTTTTGGTGACGGATTGATTCATTTGCCTCTCTACGCCGGACTGGCAGTCATAGTTTCAACTTTGTTACAAAGACAATGGAGTTCACTTAGAAGTCATATCGTGTGGCCGTTTGGCTTATTGCTCGTGATTATGTGCGTCGCCGCTCTGCAAGGTATAAATCTCGGCGCTTCACTTGCTTCAATGGCTTTATATCTAAAATCTTTTCTTCTTTCGTTGTTTGTGGCGGGTTGTATTAAGGATGAAAAGAATTTAAAACTGATGCTGTTGTATCTATTAACTGGTTTGGTAATGGGCGCTTTGTACGCTGTGTATCAGTCGGTTACGAATACCTTTTCGATTAATGAGCTGAATTCGCAGCGTGCTGCTGGTTTGCGCGGCGATCCGAATGACACGGCAATGCTTTTAGTTGCAGGGGTTCCAGTGGCAATCTATTTTTTTTCTACGAACAAGACTGTGTTTGCTAAGGCATTATTTGTAGTGAGTCTCGCGTTTCTATTATTTGGAATTGTGCTAACAAAATCTCGCGGAGGTTTGGTAGCGCTCATGTTTGTGATGTTCTTGATTTATATTCGCAGGCCAAATATTAAATCAACATTGTTTGGTTTGGTTATGGTTGTGTTTGTTTCACTAACTGCGCCAGCGAGTTATTGGGAGCGAGTCGGCACGCTGGTTTATGGTGAAAAGCGTGGCAGTGTTTCCATGACTGGCAGGACGTTTTTATTAAATACTGGCTTAAAGTCTTTTGTAGATAACCCTGTTCTTGGAGTAGGGCCTGGTAATTTCGGCAATATTTCTAATTTCAATCCGGGCTTAAACAGCCTATTTTTTGGGAAAGATCATGCTGGAGTTGAGTCTGGAAAAAAGGCAGTAGCTCATAATATGTACCTTGAGTTCTTCGTAGAAAATGGAGTTTTTGGGGGTTTGCTTTTTTTAATTATTTTTGGAAAGGCTTTACTTACTTCGTTGAGTTATGACAAAGGAAGAGTAACGGGGGGAGGGGCTGGTGTGGGTTTTATCATTGTAGTTGCAATTAGCGGTATGCTTTTTTCAGGGTTATTTCTGTCTCAAGGTAAAAGTTCGGTGCTGTGGTTTATGGTCGGTTTGGCCCTCGCTACTGGGCAGATAGCTAGAACTGGAGCAGTCGTAGCGCGGGCACGGGCAGTCAACAAATGAGAATAAATATATGACATTTAAAATTGCGATGGTTGCTCCTTATCCAGAGTCTCCCGGCCTTATCAAAGGAGGAGTTGAATGCGTTACATCAAACCTGGTAGAAGGGTTGCGTAAAATACCCGGTTTAGAATTATCGGTGTTGGCACCATGCGGTAACAGAGCGCCCGGTATAGAACATAGAGGCGACATAACGATTTACTGGTTGCCTGAATCTCGGTTGCCAGGTTTTATCAGTTACTGGAGTAGTTATCGAAGAACGATTCAGCGGTGTTTGTCCGAAATTAACCCAGATATGACCCACTTTCAGGGTGTTGCCGGCTGGACATTTGGTTACTCTTCGCCCTATGTGCTGACAATACATGGTATCAACGAAAAGGACGCATTGTTTTCACGTGGTAGATTGCGTTTCCTCCGTTACAAGGTGGTAGGTTTAGTTGAGCGACTAGGTAGAAAAAAAGCCGATAACATTATTTTGATTAGTCGTTACGTCGAAAAAGAAATTGGTGAGCAATTGATGGGTAAATGTTGGCCTATTGAAAATCCTGTTTCCGATGATTTTTATGAAGTCGAGTTAGGTAGCACGGCTCCTACTATTTTGTATGCTGGACATGTTAAATCTCAAAAAAATGTGGATAACCTTATTCGTGCGTTTAAAGGAGTACATGCTGAAATTCCGAGTGCAACTTTGCGGATTGCCGGCCCATTAGATGATCAAAAATTTGTGAATAAATGCCGAAAGCTGGTGAATGATTTAGAATTAGATACTGCAGTGCAGTTTTTGGGGAATCTTAGTCGGTCTGCTTTACTGATTGAACTATCTCAAGCTGCATGCCTTGCGCTAGTCTCCCATCAGGAAAATGCGCCAATGGTTATTGAGGAAGCGATGGCGGCAGGCGTGCCTGTAGTCGCGTCACGAATCTGTGGTATCCCATATATGATCCAGGATGGGAAGACAGGATTTCTTGTGGATCAAAATGATAATGATGATATTACTGACAGACTTATCAAGGTGTTACTTGAGTCAGTGACCAGCTGCGCGATGAGTGAGCAGAGCCGAGAGGTCGCACTAAGCCGTTTCCACGTGCAAGCAGTGGCTAAAAAAACCGTAGAAACTTACCGTGCCATAGTAGGTGATGGAGTTTGGAAAGAAGGTATGAAAAATGTTCAAAATCTTTAACTACTATCGAATTGCGAACTGGCTATATCGCCATAATATACCGGTGCTGCCGAAACTAATTGATTATATGATTCGGCTAATATTCTCCTGCTGGTTACCCCACTCTGTAAAAATTGGCCGCAATTTAGTGCTGGGCTATGGGGGGCTGGGCGTTGTTATCCATTCTGATGCTGTGATAGGTCATGATGTGCATATCGATCAGGAAGTAACTATTGGCGGCAACGGTACTCAATTGGGTGTCCCTGTAATGGGTAATGATATCTACATTGGGGCTGGGGCAAAAATACTAGGACCAATTTCAATAGGCACAGGTAGTATTATTGGTGCTAATGCAGTAGTAACGAAAGATATTCCTGCCCGCAGCCTAGCGGTCGGAGTGCCAGCTAAGGTTATCCGGGAAAACATTGATATTCATTCAGTTCTGTATCATAAGAAAGAAAATTCCGTCTTATGAGCAATAGGTATGAAGGCCAAAATATGTACACGCTAATAAAGTTTGATGGCGTCGTACTAGAACGATTAAGGGATATATACAGATGATATTCGCGGGCCCGCTCCGACATGGGAGCGATGTAGGGGGGGTGGTGGTACTTTTTGAAGACCTGATTAATTCAATTAGTCCGGACGCAGGTGTTTTTGATACAAATGCTAAAAACTATACCTCATCATTATCGATGATCATGTGCTTCACGTGGTGCTGCGTCCGTGCTGCTTTCAAAGGTGATGAAGTTGCATTGCACGGTACTGCCCGAGATTATAAGTATCTTGGTTTTATCGTATTGATATGCCACTACCTTTTAGGTCTGAACTACCATACACGCAAATTTGCAGGTAATTTTGACGAAGTATACGTGGGTTTCAGTACCTTTTGGCGCTGGAGCACCAGGCAGTTTTTATTTCATAGCCATTCTAATTTTTTTGAGACCAAAAGTTTGGTTGAATATTTTTCCACATTTAACTCAGAGACCTTTTGGTTTCCCAATTACCGTCCTGAAACTAAGTATCAAAATCTGGAAGAGTTTCAGGGGCGCTTTGTGTTTGTGGGACATGTTAAGCGTGAAAAAGGCCTGGATGAAATAATTGCACTAGGGACACTGTTGCCAGATGAATGGTTGGTTGACGTTTATGGGCCGCTTAGTGGGTATAGCGCTGATGATTTCAGATCACCTAATGTTAGGTATCAAGGGGTGCTTCCGCCGGAAGACGTCGCAAGTATGATTGCCAAATATAATGCGCTGCTGCTACCAACCTTTCATGAGGGCGAGGGGTATCCCGGTGTCATTCTGGAAGCATACAGCGTAAGCGCTCCCGTTGTGGCAACAATATGGCGTGCGTTACCCGAAATTGTGGATGATAACTGTGGTGTGCTAGTCGAGCCGGGTGATGCGTTGGACTTACTTCGGGGAATGAAAAATATTTCAGTAGATTATCAAAGAAAACGTATCGGCGCCTCGCAGATGTTTGATGATTTCTCCCGTGAGGTTGTACTTGATAAATATTTTTCTTCAATCAGGTCAAGAGCCACTTAGGGTCGGATTGGGCCTTTTATAATAGGCAATGGCTCGGTTTAAACTGGTCAATGTTTTCAGTTTATAATAAAACTATCGGTGATATTAAATGATTTTTTTACAAGAATTAAAGGAACTTTATTTATCACTTCCTCTATGGGTTAAAACTCCTATCGCGAAATTGCCACCATCATTCGTACTTGGAAAAGATTATCGAAAACAACTACGATTTCTGAACGAATCATCCAACTGGAGTGCCGATCAATATATTGAATTTCAGCGTAATAAACTATTCGAAGTTGTGGAATTTTCTGTTACAACAGTACCTTACTATCGTGATCTGTTTCGCAAACTAAATATTCCAGCCCGCCTTCAATCAATGGATCAGTTCTTTGAGCTGCCCTTGCTAACCAAGGAAATCATAAAGGATGAGGGGGGACGAATGATTTCCGAGGCTGTATCTAAAACCGCTCGATACCCTATTACAACAGGCGGTACAAGCGGTACGCCGATGGCATTTCATATGGCGTCCGAGGCCTATGGTAAAGAGTGGGCGTTTGTGCACGATTTATTGGGTCGGTATGGTGTTACTTCATCGGATCGAAAGATCGGGTTGCGCGGAGTTGCTTTTCCGCAGGCGGAAAAAGGTGTTTATTATCAGTACAATCCGATTTATAGGGAGTTACAATTATCGCCATTTCATCTAACCGAAGCTGTTGTTAAAAGCCTTGCTTCAGTTATAGAGAATTTTGATGTGAAGTATATACATGGATATCCTTCGTCAGTTAGTCAGTTTGCTTCTATTGCCGCTAAATATAGTTGGGGGAAGAAACTTGATCTGAAGGCTGTGTTGCTTGTTTCAGAATCGGTTTATCCACACCAGAAAGAGAAAATCGAAGAGCTATTAAATTGCCCTGTTATCAGTTTTTATGGTCATAGTGAACGTTTAATTTTTGCAGGGACTGTGCCTGATCGTGAAGGCTACTTTGTCGATCCTCGATATGGTTATACCGAGGTGCTTGATGGCGAACTGGTTGGTACGGGCTTTATAAATATGGCTATGCCTATGCTTCGATACCAGACAGGTGATCGTTGTTCGGGTATAGATTACGCTAAAGAAGGGCGTGGTGTTCATGCTTTTCCCCGTATCTCTGGCATTGATGGTCGCTGGTTACAAGAAATGTTAATTGGCAATAGTGGCTCTCGAATTTCAATTACAGCTCTTAATATGCATTCAAATCTATTTTCTAATGTCGAACGCTTTCAGTTTTACCAGGATACCCCCGGTAGAGCTGAGTTGAGAATTGTACCGACAAAATCCTTTGAATTTGAGAAAGATGGTGAGGTGATTATGAGAGCTTTTGCAGAGAAGGTTGGTAGTGAGCTTCAAATTGAATTGAAAATTGTTGAGACAGTTGAACTCACCGTAAGAGGCAAACAAATGTTTTTGATCCAAAAACTGGACTGCTGAATTATTGTGTTTTCTTTAGTAAGAAGAATGCTCGGCTCTAATTCTTTGCTGAACCAAAATAGATTCAAAACGACTTCTGCAAATCAAATGATTTTTGATATTAGGTTTTTGGGTGTTTTGTGTGTTATTGCACTCATTCATGTCAGTGACAAATGTAATGCTAGTGGCATTAAGAATCTAGCGCTTAATTCTACCTATACGTATTCTCCAAAACCACAGTATGAATTAACAAGAGATGATGACGATACCATTCAGTTAACGGATGGCCTTTATACTAAGGGCCATTTTTGGACGAATAGAGGGGCTGTTGGGTGGCAAAATTCCAGTTCAATTAAAATTGAAATTGATCTTGGTTCGCTGCGAAATATTGGCGGTATATGCCTAAGTACTTCCCGTGGTGATCATGCGGGGGTTTCATTCCCAGATCGTATTGATGTTTTTATTTCGTCTGATAAAAAAAAATATATTGAACTTGGTGATTTATATCAAGGAGAGCAGCATGGATCTGGGGCATATAAAGTGCAGGAATTCTGTGCGTCGAGTTATTCAATTGTTGGTAGGTATGTATTCTTAGTGATTCAGCCCAAGGGCGCGTTTACCTTTATCGACGAAATTAAGGTGATGGATAGTGGTTTTTCAGATATAGCAACAACTGACATTAGTGCGATGTTAAGCCGAAGTGATATTGAAGGCCTTGTGCTCGATCGCCATCTTCTAAGGCATAAATCTATTGCGTTCCGCTTGCAAGCCGAGATGCTTTTCACTAGCAACAACGCGAATGATGATTCGGTTTCGGCTAGAAAGTTAGAACTACTGCTATCTAAATTATCAGCCGATCAAGTTAAAAGTGATGCGAATCTTGTCGATATTGAGCATGAATTGTTGGAGCTTTCTAGAGCTCTGATATCCGATCAGTATCAAGAGGGGTTGATCGTATGGAACCCACCTCCCTGGAAGGCATTTAGTCCATTTGACAACCCAAATAGAGCTTTAACAGAAAAAGTTGTTCTTGATTTTGATCTAATAAATCGCGGTGTCACATCGAATGCATTTGCTTTGACGAATAATTCGAACAACCGCCAAAGCTACAGAGTGTCAGTTAAAGAAAAATCTTTTGGATACGCGCCGGAATACGAATTTCGTGAAGTGGTGCCAGTCATTTCGTCTAATTATCAAATCATCGGTGATGCTTTAAAGCCGATTGATGAAGGCTTTGTTTTTCTCGAGCCTTGGGGTTCTAAGCAAATCTGGATTACAGGGAAGGCTGGCAACGCACTACCCGATGACTATGTTGCTGAGATTGTTGTAACGCAATTTCATAGTGGTCTTGAAGTGGCGCATATTCCAATGAGAACGAAGGTGTGGCCTGTTTCCCTACCTGTGAAGCAAAATGTTTTTGTAAATGCTTGGGCCTATCTGAGTCAATGGATTCCCAAGGATATTCCGACACAGGCAAGACGCGATTTGTCTTCTCATCATGTTAATGTTGCTGTAATACACCCCTCGCAATTACCTTGGCCTAAATTTATCGGACCCCAAGCATCTCTCCCTGATTATTCTAGTTTTGATGCAATGATGGACTATGAGAACCCCCCTTCAAAGGTATTGTTTTTTCTTGGTTTTAATGATGAAAAATTACGAACCTTTGGGGGGGTTCTTAAGTATAAAACCCCTTTGTGGGAAGATGCATTTCGTGAATGGATATTGGATTGGACAAATCACCTTGAAAAAAATGGATTAAAAAATCACGAATTTTCATTTTATCCTGTCGATGAACCTAGCAACCCTATGGAAATTAAGCTGTTGTTGGACACCAGCAGACTTATTAAAGAAATTAACCCAGAAATAGAAGTTTTTACTACCATGGGGCACCTAGGTGCCGTGGATGTGATTAAGGCTGGAAATATGATTGATATTTACCAGGTCTTGATATCAAAGCTAGGGTCTCCTAATAGTTTTGCGGTTAAGGCTGTGGGTAAGCAACTATGGACTTATGCTGCAGAGGGGGGGGGTAAAAGTGCGGCACCACATAGCTATTATCGCTTGCAGGCATGGCAGGCATTTCAAGGAGGAGCAGCTGGAATTGGATTTTGGGCTTATGCAGACACAGGCGGGCTGGGTACGGCCTGGAATGACTTTGATGGAAGGCGACCTGATTACTCTGTGATATACGATGCTGATAATGGCGAAATATTAAGTAGCAAGCGGTGGGAGGCATGGCGGGAGGGCGTTGAAGATTATGAGTTACTAGTACTTGCTTCTAAGAAGATAACGGGTGCGAAACAAGTAACTGAGTTTAATGAAAGGATTGATACATTAATACGCAGTAAGGATGACTATTTGCTCTTTGAGACTACTAGGCGCTATATCATCGGATTGGCATCAAGATAATGGTTGTTCCATATAATTAAGGTGAACTTTATTTTATAGCAGCAGTTTTAAATTAACTACTTGGTTGGCAAAGATCGCATGTAGCCATTGTGTGATCGTAAGGCCTCATGGGCGTCCGGGTACCATATTATATTGGCTTGCCTAGTATTGAGTTCCATCGTTTGGGGGAAACACGATAAAGACGAAAGCCCGCAAATGCTGCTTTTTGTTGATGATATTACTAATGATGATACCAGTGGATTGATTCCTTTTGACGGGTTGGTTGAAGTGGGCAGTGCCTACTTTGATGTGGTGGAGCAGATTAAGTAGCGCTATCAATGGAGAGTACGCATGGCCAATTTACTAGTGAGAAATGTCGATGAAGACATTGTGAGGGCTCTCAAAGCCAGAGCAGGTCTACATGGCTTGAGTACAGAAGCAGAGCACCGCCAAATTTTGAGCGCTGCTTTGTTAAAGCCTCGTAAGTAGAGCTTTGCCCAGGCGCTTCGGGAAATCCCGAATGTTGGTAAAGATAGTGATTTTGAACGAGTTCAAAACGAGAGTGAGCCGAGTGTATTTGATTGATACTAATGTCATCAGTGAATGCAGAAAGGGAATTAAGGCTAACAATGGCGTAAAGCTATTTTTTTATAAGGCCGTAGAGAATGGTGATCTGCTTTTTCTTAGTGTTATCACGCTAGGGGAGCTTCGACGAGACATTGATCTGATTCGTTATCGGGGGGATGTCAAACAGGCCCTGTTGTTGGAGCGCTGGTTTGAAAATCTTCTTGTTGATTACGAGGCGGCTGTACTTGATTTTGGTAAAGATGAGGCTCAGTTGTGGGGTGCTTTAAGGGTCCCTTATTACGAAAATGCTATTGATATACAAATTTCAGTCATTGCATTAACTAACGATTTAACGGTGGTAACTCGCAATATTCGCGACTTTGAGAAAACCGGTCTTCGATTATTAAATCCTTTTGATTGATGCAATAGATAGAGAAAGTAAGTAGTGATTAAAAGAACGATTCGATTATTTTTTACCTTGCGGCACCTACGCTTAAATCAATTCTTTTTCTTTATCATTCGTCGTGGCTTACCAGCCAGTACAGTTTCCTGTACCCAGGCAGTAAAGACTAATCGTGCCCTGACTTTGAATCAACCCTTGCCGGTAACGGGCGTATTGCAGGCAGAGGGCGGCTTTCGGTTTCTGAATATTAGTAAGGTGTTACAGGTTGATCGCTTTGATTGGTGCCCTGAAGATGTTCCACGCTTATGGCGTTATAACTTACACTATTTCGATTACCTTCGTGATGAAAATCATAGTGGTGAATACAAGGGGTCCTTGTTGGAAAGCTGGATAGCTAGCAACCCGCAAGGTAGTCAACCAGGCTGGGAGCCTTTTACGGTTAGCCTGCGTATTGTCAATTGGATCTACTATTTACAGGCTTACCCCGCGGCGCAAACACCTGCGGTACTGCAAAGCCTCTACTTGCAAGTGCTTTGGCTAGAGAAAAATGATGAGCGCCATATATTGGCAAACCACTATTTTGAAAACCTTAAGGCACTGACCTTCGCCGGTGCTTTCTTTGATGGTGAAGATGCTACTCGTTGGTTGCGTTTTGGGGCAAAGGGTTTATGTGAGCAGGTCGTAGAGCAAACGCTATCAGATGGCGGACACTACGAGCGCACACCCCAGTACCATGCTTTGATGCTTGAAAACTATCTCGACATCTTCAATTTGGCCCTTAATAACAGAGCGCTATTTAGTACTGATTTTCTTGCGCTTTTCAACGATCATTGCATTCGCGGCTTGCGTTTCTATGAGGAAATAGTCTTTCCGGATCAAAGCCTTCCATTATTTAACGATACGGCATTCGGCATTAGTCCTACGTTATCTGACCTTGACCAATATTTTAAAACGCTTACTAAGGCGCCCAGCTGCTTGCATGGCGAGCAGGCGCCTGTACTAGCATTACCCGATTCTGGCCTTTTCGCTTATCGTTCGAATTCTGACATGTTTATCATTGATGCGGGCGATATAGGTCCTTCTTACCAACCAGGCCATACCCATTGCGACATGTTGAGCTATGAACTGATGCTCGATGGCCAACGAGTGATTGTCGATAGCGGTGTTAGTGAATATGAGCCTGGCGCAATGCGTCAGTACGTTCGCAGTACTCGCGCCCATAATACGGTGTCTGTTGACGGTGCCGAGCAATCTGAGGTGTGGGGTGAATTCCGTGTCGCGAGGCGCGCTGTGGTACTGAATGCTAATATTTGCCAATATGATGATAAGGTTACTTTTCAAGGTGCTTATCGTGGCTTTCATGCCTTGGGCGGCCGTACCGTGCATCAACGCGATGTAGCTCTTTCCCTCTCGCCAGAGGGCAGTATTACTGCCATGACTGTCGTCGATGAAGTCAAGGGTCGGGGTATTCGTAATGTTGAGACTTTCATTCATTTACACCCCAATGCTGTCATCAAAGAGGAGGGGCCGGGCTATTTACAGTTCGGTTTTACTCAGGGGCTAGTTTATGAGCTTCGTTTTACAGAGGGTGTAGATTACGTTCTTGAGGACAGTTATTATTGCCCCGAATTTGGACTGGTTATTAAAAATAGGTGTGTCGTTTTACAACGTAAGTCAGAGCTGCCCACTACTCTGTCTTATACGCTAAGGAAACTATAGTTGTGCGTATTCTTTTTCTTTCCCATTATTTCCCCCCCGAAGTGAATGCCCCGGCCACTCGTACTTACGAGCACTGCAAGCAGTGGGTCAAAATGGGTCACCAGGTCACCGTCGTTAGCTGTGTGCCTCATCATCCGATGGGTAAAGCCTACCCCGGCTATAAAAACAAGTTGGTGCATGTCGAGTACAAAGACGGCATTAAGGCAATTAAAATCTTGACCTATATTACGGCCAATGAGGGCTTTATAAAGCGAACATCTAATTATGTGTTTTATATGGTCATGGTGACACTGTTGGCGCCTTTCTTGTCGAAGGCAGATGTGGTGATTTCAACCTCGCCACAGTTTTTCAATGGCTTAGCCGGTTATATTGTTTCTCGAATTAAGCGTGCGCCCTGGTTACTGGAAATTCGCGACCTTTGGCCCGAGTCTATTGTGGCCGTGGGGGCCTTGAATAACCGTAAACTCATTGCTGTTTTGGAGAGCATAGAGAGCTTTATGTACCGTAAAGCTGACTTTATCGTGCCGGTGACGAACGCCTTTAAAGAGCATATTGTTGCCCGTGGTGGGCGACAAGAGCGTATTGAAGTGATTCGCAATGGCGTTGACCTGAGTTTCTTTGCCGAGCAAGCGCCCGATGAGGCATATGCTGAATCAATAGGCGTTAAAGGTAAGTTTGTGGCGTCCTATGTAGGTACGCATGGTATGGCCCATGGTCTGGACGTTATTATCGAAGCGGCTGAGTTATTGCGCAGGCGAGAAGATATTGTGTTTTTGATGGCTGGCGAAGGTGCGGAGCGCCAACGCTTAGCCGATGAAATTTCAACCAGGCAGCTCAATAATATTGTCATGCTTGGGCAGCTGCCTAAAGAGGATATGCCCCGCTTATGGTCGGTTTCTGATGCGAGTTTGGTGCTTTTGCGCAAGTTAGACCTGTTTTTGACGGTTATACCTTCCAAAATATTCGAAAGTATGGCGATGAAAAAACCTATTATCATCGGTGTGGCTGGCGAGAGTAAAGAAATCATCCAGGACGCAAATGCCGGCATTGCCATTGAGCCAGAGAATGCGTCGGCATTGGCAGCGGCCATCGTCAAGCTTGCAGACTCTCCCGCCCTTTGCCGTGAATATGGTGATAAGGGCAGCGAATATGTTGCCGCTCATTTTGACCGACAGGTTTTAGCGCAGCGCTATGAACAAAAACTATCCGCCCTGTGCGACGCGAATTGTGAGTGAATTGCGCCCAATGCAATGTGTGAATCGCCATATTTCGCCGCTGTGTCGTTCATGGTGCATCTATAGTGAATAATCTTTCGCCCCACATTCAGAATGCCTCATACCGGTCTAGACCCTATATGACAGGCGCGGTGGTGGCGGCTAGTCTTGCTGTATTGCTGTATTTGTTTTGGGATGGCGTTGTCATAACCTGGGCTTATTGGGGGCGTGATGAATACAGCCATGGCCCCATGATCCCGCTGGTGGCGGCCTTGCTTTTTCTTCAGCGCGTGCCGGCGCTTGAATTATTACCAATATCTGGGCGTTGGGTGGGCGGGCTACTGCTGGCCCTGGGCTTGGCGGGCTGGGTCTTGGGTGAGTTGAGTTCAATCTACACCATTTTACAGTATGCATTTGTACTCTCGCTTTACGGGCTGGTCATCACTGTATTGGGCTGGCCGCGTAGCAAGTGTATATGGGCAGCATTGTTGTATTTGCTGTTTATGATCCCGCTGCCTAATTTTCTCTATTCCAACTTATCTCAGCAATTACAATTGCTGTCTTCCAGTCTGGGTGTTTGGGTGATCCGCTGGTTTGATATCAGTGTGTTTCTTGAAGGTAATGTGATTGACCTCGGTGTTTATAAGCTGCAGGTGGTTGAGGCTTGCAGTGGGCTCAATTATCTATTCCCATTAATGAGTTTTGGTTTTCTATTGGCCTATCTATTTCGTGGGCCAGCCTGGCAGCGCCTTATTGTTTTTATCTCAACTGTGCCCATCACCATTTTGATGAATAGCCTGCGCATTGGCGTCATTGGTGTGCTGGTTGAATATTACGGTATTGGTATGGCAGAGGGCTTCCTACACTGGTTCGAAGGCTGGCTCATATTTATGGTGTGTGTTGCGGCGCTGCTGCTTGAAATCAAATTATTTACGGTCTTTTTTAAGACTGGGTCGCCTGTAAATACACCTCAGGGTCCATCGGGGGGGCAGGCTACGGTAGTCGATGCCCTCGATTTATCCTGGCCAGGCCTTGTTTCTCTTCGACAGTCTTTCCCCCAAATAATGCAACAGAGCCTGCCGCTGGGGCTTTGTGTGCTTATGCTGCTGGTGTTTGTCCCCGTTTTATTCACATTAAAGGATCGTGTCGAGGCCCCCTTGTCTCGCCATGAGTTTGTTTCTTTTCCCTTGTTTTACAATAACTGGGTCGGGCGCCAGGGCAGTATTGAGGCGGAGGTGTTAACCAGTCTCAAGCTTACCGATCACTTTATAGCCGATTATCGTGCAGGCCGTGATAGCTTGCCGGTCAATTTATACGTGGCTTTTTATGCCTCGCAACGTAAAGGTGCCTCGGTGCATTCACCGCGCTCATGTATACCGGGGGGCGGTTGGGAGGTGCAAAGTGTTGAGCAACTGGATCTGCCACAGTCTGGCTTAAGCCCTGGCTTACGGGTTAACCGTGTGATTATTCAAAAGGGTGATGCTCGCCAGCTAGTTTATTACTGGTTTCAGCAACGCGGGCGCGTTATCACCAATGAATATTTGGCTAAGTGGTATATCTTTTGGGACGCGTTGACACGAAACCGCACCGATGGCGCATTGGTGCGTGTCACTGTGCCGGTGCCAGGCCTTAGTGGCTTGCCGGGGGCTGAGGCTCAAATACAAGGTTTTGTCCACGATTTTTATCCCCTGGTGAGTCAATACATACCAGATTGATTCATTGCTCCCATTTATATGAGATAATGCCCGGATATTATTTTGTTGGCTAATCTCAATTACGAATTCGATATAAGGACGCTTAAGCGGTAAGGAATACCATGGCTCTGGTTTTAACATTTTCAACCGCTTTGCTTTTATCCATAGTTCTTATTCCCCTTGCTATTAAATACGCAGCTAGTTGGCGCCTGGTGGACTTGCCGGGAGATGAGCGCAAAGTTCATACTCAGCCGACCCCCCGGATTGGCGGCATTTGCATAGTTTTCAGCGTATTTGTTTCGGTCAGCTACTGGTTACTGCCGTTTGGCGATGTCTGGCGCGAGTTTTGGGGCTTATTCACAGGCTGCGGTGTTATTTTTGTCTTCGGTCTACTCGATGACCGCAACGACCTTAGTTATAAGCTGAAATTCCTGGGTCAAATTCTGGCTATTTTGCCGCTATTGTTTAGTGGTTTCTTGTTTGAGTCTGTACCCTTCTGGCCTGCTACGCCTGCACCTCAATGGCTAGCTTTGTCGCTAACCTTCTTCTTTATGTTGGGTGTGATCAATGCCGTGAATCTTGCCGACGGCCTCGATGGCTTGGCAGCAGGTATTATGGTGCTGAGTCTGGCCCTTATAGCATTCTTTGCTCTGCAATCCGGTCAGCACAGTGTGGCCCTGGTGGCCGTTGGTGTGATTGGTGGTTTGCTGGGTTTTTTACGATTTAACACGCACCCCGCCCGTGTATTTATGGGTGATGCCGGCAGTCAGTTCCTCGGTTTTATTACGGCTGCCTTGGCGATAAAAGTGACACAGTACGATGCTATTGCCGTGAGTCGTTTGCTGCCATTGTTGTTAATTGGTTTGCCGGTGATAGATACCTTACTCGTTATCGCCATACGCTTGCACCAAGGCCGCCCTCCCTTTGGGGCTGACAAAAATCACACTCATCATCAGTTTATGAAGTTGGGCTTTCGTCATTATGAGGCTGTGGCTGCGATTTATTTATTTCAGGCGGCTTTGATGGCCGTGGCCTGGTTATTTCGCTACGCAAGCGATGGCGTTTTACTGGGGGTTTATCTTTTATTTTGTAGTGGCTTATTGCTCCCAATTTGGGTGGGCCGCCTTAAGCACTGGCGTTTGCATCTTGACTTGGCTCCCGCTGGTCGAGACAACCGCAACCAATTTTTACGCCGTTTTGAGTGGTTTTATCTGTATTCACCTCGTTTACTTGAGATTTTGCTCGGTATCTTTTTAGTCTCTGTTGCTTTCAGGGTCGGTGTGGCAAAGCCCTGGCTGGCAGACATTGCGCTGCTGTTAGCCGCTGCTAGCGGTATTTTGTGGGCCTTTCAGGGCTTTACTCGCTTGTCTGCGCACTTAGTGACACGGGTGTTGGTCTACAGTGCAGGAGTTGTGTTGATCTATGCTCTGTTGGTCGATAACACCTATCGCCCTGTGTTTAATATTGTCATCGATATGTACCTTACGTTGACTTTGCTCGTTTTACTGCTGGCTATTCGTATGACGCGCCGCGAGGTCTTTCGGCTCGACACTCAAGATTTGTTGGTGCTCTTATTTGTCTTAGTTGTGCCCTTATTACCTCTACAAGAATTTTCTAATATTGCTTTGGGGCGCGTGGCAGTACGTTTCGCAATATTTCTATATTGCTGTGAGTACCTGTTGAGTAAACCGATAATAGATTACCGAATTTTGAAAATCACAACCATTGTCAGTATGGCGCTTTTGGCTGGGTCTTAAGATGCCCGCTCGTTGTACGATTCAAGATATCACTTATTTGGCCATTTCTTGCATTACGGGTGCTGTTGAGTGTGCGAAGTGCAGACACCGGAGGGAGCATACCCATGAAAACCCATAAACTATTGACTGCCGTCATATTGATGATGGCTGTATTACTGGGTGCCTGCTCGGATGGTGAAGAACGGCAGGCTAAGTATTTTTCTAGAGCTCAGCAATTGTTTGAGCAGAAAGACTTCGACAAGGCGCGAATAGAAGTCAAAAATGTTCTGCAAATTAACAGTAATCATGCCAAAGGGCGGTATTTACTGGCACTCCTCCATGAGCAGGAGAAAAACTGGCAGCAAATGTACGCCAACCTGAATCTGGTTGTTGAGCTGAACCCTGGTCATGTGGCGGCACGTATCAAGATCGCGCAAATGATGTTTGCTAACGGTATGTATGACAAAACATTGGCGCAAATTGACGCGATACTTGCACAAGAGCCGGAGCAGCTCGATGCCTTGGCACTGCGCGCTGCCATTTATTTTCGCAATGGCGATCACGATAATGCGATAGCAACAGCGCAGCGCGTGTTAAACAAAAAACCTGGCCATGTTGCCGCTATTTCAGTGCTGTCTATGACCTATGCCGAGCAAGACCCCGATCGGGCCTTGGCGATAATAGGCGATGGCATAAATCAACAGACGGGTGATGCGTCGTTAAAGTTAATGCAAATTGGGCTTTTGGAGAGAGAGCAGCGCTCTGATGAAGTTGTTAAAGCCTATCGCCAGCTGATAGAGCAATTCCCGTCTAACTTGCTTTATCAATACCGGTTTGTGCGTTATCTCGAACAAAGTGAGCGCATTGATGAGGCTGAAACGGTGCTGCGAAACATCGTTAATACACTGCCTGCAAACACAGAACTTAAACTGTGGCTGGCTCAGTTTCTCGCTAATAACCGTAACCCGCAGCTGGCCGAGACAACACTTAAAGAATTTATTACTCGACAACCAAAACTGTATGAGCTGCGTTTTGGCCTGGGTAAACTCTACACCGCACTGAAAAGACACGCTGAGGCGGGTCAGGTCTATCAGGCCATTATTACCTTAGATAATGAGGGCGCAGACGCTTTATTGGCCCGCAATCGTTTGGCTGAGTTGGCCCTGTTAGATAATAAACGGCCAGAGGCTGAGCGCTTACTGGAAGTGGTTTTTGCGGTCGAGCCAGAAAATAAAGAGGCTTTGCTGACGCGTGGGCGTATGCATTTGGGTGATAACAACACCAAGTCTGCCATTACAGATTTGCGCACGGTGCTGCGCAATGCTCCCGAATCAACGGACGCATTGCGGCTGCTGGCTCGGGCCCATGAGTCTGATGGTGCTCGCAATCTTGCCCTCGACAATTATCGTCAGGTGTTACAGATTAACCCCACTGATGATGATGCGGCCTACCAGGCGGCACGGCTGGCCTTTGCTGATGGTGAGTATGAAGCTGCAGAGCAGTTATTGGTGACTCTGGTGCGACGCCAACCCGATAATGTTGGCGCTATTCGCCACCTGGTCGCCACCTATGGCAAGCAGGATCGCTGGGCTGAAGCACTGACCGTTGCGGACAAGCTCATTGCGGATGAAGTAACGGCTGGCCTTGGTTACTATTTAAAGGGGCGTATTTATTTCGACCAGGAAAATTATTCCTCAGCGCTTATCGCCTTTGAGCAGACCTTGGCCAATAAACCCGCCGTGATTGAGGCGCTGCAATTTTTGGTGAGGGCGCATCAGAAGACCGATAATCTTGCGCTGGCTTATGACTATGTGCGCGCTCATACCGAGCAATACCCAAGGCAAGCTCATGCACTTGAATTGCTGGGTAATCTACAGCAGAAACAAGGTAGTTTGCTTGAGGCCAAAGCCTCGTATCAGCAAACGATCAAAATAGCACCAGAGCGCAGCTCGGCTTATCGCTACCTGGCTTCGCTTCATGCCTCGCAGGAGCACTGGGAAGAGGCGCTGGCAGCCTATGAACAAGGGATTACTCACAACCCGAGCGATACGGCTTTACTGATGTCTCTTGCTGCTTTACAGACCAGCATGGGCGCTATCGATAAGGCTTTGGCAACGTATGATCGCGTTCTTGTACTAAACCCTGGCCATCTCTACGCGGCTAATAATCTTGCGGCTACCTTGGTCGATTATCGTCCGAGTGCAGAAAATTTGGCCAGAGCCCGTGCTTTGATTGAGCCGCTTCTGAACAAAGACCGCAACGCTGTATTCCTCGATACCCTGGGTTGGGTGCTTTACAAGTCGGGTAATGCTTCTCAGGCTATGAATTTGTTAGTTGAAGCTGTGCAGTCTGGTGGCGATAAAGGGGTGTATCACTATCACCTTGGCATGGCCTACTACAGTAATAATCAACATAGTCTGGCGAAACAACAGTTAGAGCTGGCTTTGAAAAATGATAGTGAAAGCTATGTTGGTCGGGAAGAAGCTGAGCTGACCATGAAATCTTTAATGTGATATTTAACATTAATAAAATAGGTGGTGTGTTTGCTTGGCCACGTCAGGTATCGATGTTCTGAGGGCATTCTATGGCGATGAATATCATTGGCTCTGGCTTAACGGCCCGCTAGTTCCAGTCTTTTCCTTTAAGCGCCCAAGGTCTTGTCGGCATCTATTTTGATGATGATTCTCACAAACTGTGCAAGTACATTCCCTCTGTCCTAAAGCCGGGTTAGACTTGCCAGCTAGTAAGTAAAAATGTGCTAAAGGGAAGCGGGGATGATGGCTGATCAAGGAGAGGGGGGGGTATTGGCAGAGGGCAGTGCCGAGCAATCCTCTTCGCACCTGCAAGCTGATGACGAACTACGGGCGGCTTTGCTCGAGACTGGGCTGCTGAGCGCCCCCGACTTTGCGCGGGCCCAGCGCGTACACAGTGAAAGCAGCGATGAATCCCTGGTCGCTCTGTTACTGCGTTTGGGCATGGTCTCTGAGCGGGGTATGGCCAAGGTTCAGGCCGATATGGCGGGACTGTCTCTACTCAAGCCCGGTGACTATCCCGAACAGGCTCTGGAAACGCCTCTCTCGCTGCGTTTTATGAAGGATCAATACTTGCTGCCTTTGGCGATGAGGGCGAATACCCTCGACCTGGCCGTGGCCGATACCACTAACGCTTACAGCCTGCGAGCTGTGGCCATGGCCTGCCACTGTGAGTTAAAACTCAGCGTTGGTCTGGCGCCCGATATTCAGGCGGCGATAGAGCGCCTGTATGAGCAGCCGGAAAATAGTGCAGATGAGGGCGGAGTGCAAAGCGCGGAGTTTTCCGCTGTCGATGTCGCCAAGTTGCGGGACATGGCCAGTGAGGCACCGGTGATTCGCCTGGTGAATCAAATTATTCAGCGCGCGGTCGACAGTCGAGCCTCCGATATTCACGTCGAACCCTTTGAACATAACTTGAAAATTCGCAATCGCATCGACGGCGTCTTGCGCGATGAGCCCTCGCCACCTCGTGAACTGGCTCCGGCGGTGATCTCGCGCATTAAAATTATGGCCGACCTGGATATCGCCGAGCGGCGCTTGCCCCAGGATGGTCGCATCAATGTGCGCGTGCAGGGCCAGGAGCTCGATGTGCGGGTGTCCACCGTGCCGACCATGTACGGCGAAAGCGTGGTGATGCGTTTATTGCAGCGCGACAGCGTGACCCTCGATTTTGACAGTCTCGGCTTTACCCCCGAGCAGCGCGCCCGTCTGCAAAAAGAATTGAGCATGACCCACGGCATGGTGATTGTTACCGGTCCCACCGGCAGCGGTAAAACCACCACGCTCTATACCGCCTTGAACTCCCTCAATACCGAACAGCGCAAGGTGATCACCGTTGAGGACCCGGTCGAGTACAACCTCGAGGGTATTAACCAGATTCAGGTTAATGCGTCTATTGGGCTCGATTTTTCCAGTGCCCTGCGCTCCATCGTGCGCCAGGACCCGGATGTGATTATGGTTGGCGAAATGCGCGACCTTGAGACGGCGCGCATCTGTGTGCAGTCGGCCCTAACCGGCCACCTGGTACTGTCGACCCTGCACACCAATGATGCGGCGGGCAGTGTCACTCGCCTGCTGGAAATGGGCACCGAGGACTACCTGCTCAACTCGACCTTGAACGTGGTGCTGGCCCAGCGCCTGGTGCGTTTATTGTGCCAGCACTGCAAGCAGCCCTACGAGGCCGAGGCGCGCATTGTCGAAGAGTTTGAACTTGAGCGCATACTGCCTGTCAGTCAGTCTTTGCACTTACAAAAGGCGGTGGGCTGTGATCACTGTGCCAATACCGGTTATCGCGGGCGGGTGGGTATTATTGAAATCCTCACCATCAGCGACAACATCCGCAGTCTTATTCTGCGCCATGCCAGCGCCGGTGAGATTGAAGCCCAGGCGCGGGAAGAGGGCATGACCACCATGTTTGAAGATGGTTGCCTGAAAGCCGCCCAGGGCCTGACCACCCTTGAAGAGGTGGCGCGGGTGATACAGGAAAGCTAATGCCGCAATTCGACTATCGTGCCGTCAACAGCCAGGGCGAATTGACGAGCGGGCAAATGACCGGGGCCACCGAGGCGGCTGTTATCACTCAGTTGCAGGCCATGGGCCTGATACCCATTTCTGCCCAGGTTGCCGAGGGCAGGGGGCTGTCGAGTGAGCGTGCTTTCCTATCGCTACGCAAACCCTCTCTCGGCCACAAAGATATCGGCGACTTTACCCGACAGTTGTCGACCCTGGTGGGTGCCGGCCTGTCTCTGGACCGCAGTCTGGAAATCATTGGCGGTGTCTCCTCCAAGCTTTTAATGGTCGAGCTGATTGACGAACTACAGACGGCGGTGCGCGGCGGCCAGTCGCTGTCTGAGGCCATGGCCGAGCAGCCGCAATTATTTGCCAGTTTTTATATTAACTTCGTACGTGCCGCAGAGTTGTCAGGCGATCTGGCCAAAAACCTGCTGGAGCTATCGACCTATCTCGACAAGTCCCACGCTCTGCGCGAACAACTCAAGTCGGCCTTAATGTATCCGCTGATATTGGTGGCCGTGACCCTGCTGTCGCTGGGCATTATCGTGTTGTTTGTGCTGCCCGAATTCGCCACGCTGTTTGAAGATATGGACGCTCCCCTACCCGCATCAACGGCCTTCGTGCTTGGCGTTTCCAATTTTCTACGCGACTACGCCTTGCTAATACTGTTGATTATTGGCCTGGCTGTGGCCTACGTACGGAAAAAACAGCAGGACCCGGCCTGGCTCTACCAGCGGGACGAGCGCCTACTGCAGTTCTCGCTGTTCAGTGATTTGATTAAAAAGGTCAATATGGCGCGCTTTAGCCGTAGTCTCGGCACCTTATTGGGCGGCGGTGTGGCCCTACTGCCGGCTATTTCTGTGGCAAAAGAAAGCATGCAAAACAGGGTGTTACTGAAGAAGTTGAATGATGCCTCGAGTATTTTGCGCGATGGTGGTGGGCTCGCCGAACCCCTGCTGCAGGCCGGTGTCTTTCCCGAGTTTGCCCTGCAGATGATTCAGGTTGGCGAGGAGACGGGGCAACTGGACAAGATGTTGTTACGGGTAGCCGATATCTACGACGACGAGGTGGCGACAGCCAGCCAGCGCCTGCTGTCGATACTCGAACCGGTGATGATTATTGGCCTGGGTATCGTTATCGGTGGCATTATTATGTCGATATTGGTGGCCATACTAGGTATTAATGATTTGCCCATGTAGGGGGAAAAGGCATTTTTATATCGATTGTTTATACGATGTTTTGGTTTAACTAAGTTATTTTTCTTGTTGAAATATATAATAAAGGGTTCTTATGATTGAAGTGTTTTCTAAGTTTGGTGGTGCTTGTCAGCGTCGCGGACGGCAGTCCGGTTTTACCCTGCTCGAGCTACTGGTGGTACTGGTTATTCTCGGCTTCCTGGCGAGCCTGGTCGGCCCCCAGGTACTGAAGCAGATTGGCGGTTCCAAGACCAAGGCGGCCATTCTGCAAATCGAGGAGTTTTCCACCGCCCTCGATCTCTACCACCTCGATTCGGGGCGCTACCCAGGTACCAGCGATGGCCTTAAATCACTGATTGAGAAACCCGCCTCGACACGTATTTGGAACGGCCCCTACCTGAAGAAGAAAGTGATTCGCGACGACCCCTGGGGCAACCCCTATCTCTATGCCTCCCCTGGAGAACACAGTGACTTCGACCTGTTTTCTCTGGGCCGCGATGGTCAGGAGGGTGGCGAGGGTGAAGATGCCGATGTGCTGAGTTGGCAGTAATTGCGCCTGCGCCCCGTTGATTGCTGGCTAACATTGTTCGCGGCTTCCCTGTTCGCGGGTGCTTAGCTGGCTATGGCTATCTCCTTGATATCTGATTCGAGGCCTAGCTCGACTGCAAGGGCCGGTGAGGTGGGTTTTACCCTACTCGAGCTTTTGGTGGTGTTGGTTTTACTGGGTATCATCGCGGTACTGGTCGCCCCGGGGCTCGGTGGTAGTTTAGATAGCGCGAAACTGAAAACCCAGAGCCGAGCCCTGATTGCCGAATTGCGTGTGCTGCGCGGCACAGCCATTACCGAGGGCAAAATCATTACCCTGAGTTTTGTCGACGGGCAGTCTGCCTATCGTGTTGATGGTGAGTCCGTGAGACTAGAGGAGGGCATGAATCTCGTTTTCCATGCCGCCGGTGCTGAGGGTGTCGGTGATGACTTGCCTGGACTCTTGTTGCCAGCGCCGCTGCCAGACATCGGCAATCAGCGTCTGGCTTTCTACCCCGACGGCAGTTCTTCTGGCGCCATGCTCGAACTGAGCTTGGCTGAGAATGTGCGCTATATTCATATTGCTTGGCTGAGTGGAGAGGTGAGTTTGGCCGAGCGTAGGCAATTTGCACCAATTGTGGAGGGGCCGTTACCGTGAGCTTATGGCCCTCTCGCCACTGCCTGGGGACGGGGCTTCAGGTCCGCAGCAGGGCGTCGAATTCACTTCGCTTGCTACCTGCTGAGCGCGGTTTTACCTTGCTGGAAGTGGTTGTCGCCCTGTCTATTCTGGTCATTTGCATGACCGTGATTATGCGTATTCTCGCCGGTTCCACCCGGGTGGCGGCGGTCAGCAGTGATTACTACACCGCCCTGCAAATTGCCGAATCGAAGATGGCCGAGCTGCGCGTACTGAAAGGTTCGGCGACCTATCTAAAGACGGGAAGCCTGGAGGCGGGCTTTGACTGGGTTGCGGAGGCCTACCCCTATCGCAGCAGTGCCAGTGATCCGGTGCTACCCGCGGCGGTGGCCAATCATCCTCTGGCGGCTTACCAGCTGTTCCAACTCGAGGTCACTGTATTCTGGGGCAGTACCCATAAACGCGAGTATCAATTATCCAGCTTGCAACTGAGAGCCGATGACGAGACCGAGCGGTGAGTCGCTTGCATAGGGCTGGTAAAAGCCGGGGTTTTACCCTGGTAGAACTGCAGATTGCCATTGTCATTATGGCGATGATTTCACTCTTACTACTTGGCGCCAGCGTCACCGCCCGCCAGGATGCGGCCGAAAAACAGTTCCTTCTCAGCCAGGTGTTGCGGCGTCATTTAAGTGCCGCTCACTTTGAAAAAATCAAACTCAGTTCCGGGGAGAGAGTCGATAGCTTTTTGGGCGGGCGAGATTACCTACATTACGTTGCGCCCTTCCCGCGCTTTTTTAACGATGGCGAGCTCTACTGGTGGACACTAAAAATCACCTGGGATGAAAACTATCAACAAGAGGTCTTAGTGCTCGACTATCAAGCCTTTGACCCTGCGCTCGAACTGTCCTGGGACGGAGATTCCAGCATCTCCAGCGAGGGCGGGGTGAGCCAACGCCTGGTGTTAGCGGCGCATATCGATGCTCTAACACTGGCCTATTTTGGCGCTAGTGAGGGGGAGGAGGTGCAGTGGCGCGACACATGGTTGGCCGAGCAATTATCGGCCCCGGCAGTGCCGCAATTACTGCGCTTGCAGATGACGCCCCTCGAGTCGGATGTTTACCAGGTATGGCCGGCGATGGTGCTGGCGCTGAGTCACGCCGTTGATGCCCTCGGCTCCGATACCGAGGCTACACCGGAGCTGCAGTTTTGAGCCGGCCGGAGCTCAATAAACAGCCCTGTTTATTATCTTGGCACCGCGCGCCGTTGGGCTCGCCTCGACTTCAGCGTGGTGTGGCATTGATATTGGTGCTGTGGTTTATTGTGCTGCTGGGCGTGCTGGCTCTGGGTCTCTCGAAAGTTAGTAGGAACGGTGCCCTGGTGGCGCGACAGCTAAGCGGGGCGACCCAGGCGCGGCACTTAGCCGAGGGCGCTGTGCAGCTGGCCCTGGCCAATTTATTGGTGGCCAGAGATGAAGAGCGTTTACTGGCAGATGGCGAAGCATATTCTTTGTCTTTCAGGCAAGGTGAGGTAGAGCTCAGTGTCTGGAATGAGAGTGGCAAGATTGATATTAACCAGGCCGACGAGGCCCTGCTGGCACGCTTATTTAGCGCCCTTGACTTGTCACCCGAGCGCAGTGCGGCACTGGCTGGGGCCATCGCCGATTGGCGCGATGAAGATGAACTGACACGCTTGCACGGTGCTGAGGATGAGGATTATTTTGCGGCAGGTTTGCCTGCGGGAGCCGGTGACAGGGCGCAAGGTGCTGGGCATGAGTGAAGCGATATATCAGCAAATTGCTTCCTCTGTGACGGTTTATTCAAAAAATCAAGGTATCAATCCCAAAGTTGCCCCATTATTGGTATTGTTGGCGGTTAGCGATGCGGAGGTTGCCGGCCTGGAGCACTATATTAAGGAGCGGCGGCGCACCCATCGCTCGGACTTACTCGCACCACCGGTGCCGGTCATTGAGCAGAGCTATGTAGCACAAGAGGGGGGCGCTATTTTTACGTTTTCGGCACTGGCGACAACCGAGCAGGGTGCTCGAGCGGGTGTCAGCAGGGTTTTTGAATTACTCGAAAACGAAGGTCAAACTCGCTTAAAAAGGCTCGATTCCCAAGACTATGCCTTGAGCTCTTATACTGGGAATGGAGTTGTGGAAAGAGCTGCGCAAACAACGGAAGGAACTGATATGGATGTAGAAGACAAATAGCAATGGCAGGATTTATCCCCGCTCATCGCCAACAGCAATTTCTCAAGGCCAGTGCCGACTTTTTTAGCTGGTGGCTGGCGGAGCTCGTCCGGCTTCTGCCCCAGCACTGGCGTCGTGCACTGTCGGGACAGCCAGCCCTGTGCCGCTTTGTATTGGAGAAAAACCAGTTAAGGCTGGTGCTTGAAACCCAGGGTCGCGAGAAGGCTGTGGGTAGCACCGCTGTAGCCGAAGTCGTTGGGCTTGCCATGTCGGGCCTTTTTATACCGGGTGTTAGTGTGCCGGATGCCACTCTTGAGAGTGATGCGTCGACTACTAAAACATTGATGGCGAATATTTCCGCCTTGGAAAACATCAGCCGCCGGCGTGTTGTACTGGAGCTGGCCGATGAATATTTGTTGATCCGCGATATTAGCTTGCCCCTGGTCAGCGACGACGATATTGCCAGTGTACTGGCTCATGAGATTGATCGACTCACGCCCTTTGCGAAAAACAATGTCTGTTACGCTTATGAAATCCTGCAAAAAAACACCCAGACAGCGATGCTCAGCCTGCGCTTGATGTGTCTCGAAAGGTCGGTGCTCGAGGGTGTGTTGGCGCAGTGTGAGGAGCTGGGCCTGGGTGTGACAGAAGTGGGGCGCCAGGCACAGAGCTCAAGTCCAGGCCCCAGTGCTGCTACCGCCGATCTACTGCCAGCCGACCGGCGTCCGCAAAAAGAAAAACTCTGGAACCGTGGCAATCAGCTGCTGGCAGCTCTGGCTGGGGTGTTATTGCTGGCGGTATTAATCCTGCCAGTCTGGCACTATGAAAAACAAATTGAGGGCTTGAGCATAGAGCTCTCGGCACTACAGGAGCAGAGTAGGGCTGTCAGGGCCAAGCAGGCGCGTATGGTGGAGGCCCTGGATATACGTGATGCCCTGGTACAACGAAAAAATAGTGAATTAGAAAAAATAATTATCTTGCATGAGCTCACTCGGCTTATCCCCGACAATACCTGGTTGACTCGATTGACCCTGCGCGATTCCTCACTGGAAATTGACGGTGAATCCGATAAATCCTCCGACCTGATTGAAAAACTTGAATCCGGGGCCGTTTTTTATCAGGTTAAGTTTGCCTCGTCGGTGACACGTAATTCGCGCAGCGGTAAAGAGCGCTTCCAAATTAAAATGAAGGTGTCTGATAAGCCAGTAATATCGCCGCATGTCTCTGTACTTGAAGCACGGGGAGCAGCGCAGTTGGCGGCCGGGGCAACTATTGATGAATGAATGGCCTCTGGCACTGCGCCGCACCGTTGCGATTGGCTTATTAGTGCTACTAGTGGCTAGTCTCGGCGTTTATGCGGCGCTGCCCTGGCTACATCAGATTACTCAGCGCCAGACGCGGGTGGAAATGCTACAACGACAATTAATGGGCAATCGAGCCCTGCTCGCCAATGAAGGTGCGATTGACGAAGAGCTGGTGCGCCTCGGTTTGCTGAGTGGTGATCAAGCGCTGCTCTTTACAGCGAGTAAACCAGCATTGGCCGCAGCGGATTTACGTGAGTTTATGGGAGAGATCGTTGCCGATAGCGGTGGACAGCTGATCAGCGTGCAGGAGTATGAGGCGGCAAATTTACCGGGTACACGAGCGATTGGCTTGCGCGCTCATTTAACCGGCGAGGCACAGAATTTGAGCGATATTCTCTATGCTCTGGAAAGCGCTCGGCCGATGGTTTTTGTCGACAGTTTGACTGTGGCGGCGAGTCGCCGCAGCACAGCACGCAATAAGCGCCGGCTGCGTGCTCGGCCCAATTCGATATTAGCGCGACGTAATAGCCTTGATATTCGCCTGGATATCAGTGCCTACATAGGGGCAAATCAATGATCCAGCCCTTGCCCTTAGCCCCAAGTTCATTGGCCAGGGCCCTGCGCTATAGCGCCATTGTTTTATTCTTATTGTTGTTACTGGAAGCGGCCCTATTGGCGGTATTAGACGGAGTCAGCCAACGCCAGGGCTCGGCTACCTTGCCAAGTTTTGAAGGGCTCAATCCCGAGCAGTTATTGCCGCAAGGTGAATACGCTGAACTTGTTGAGCGCGCCTTATTCAGCCCCGATAGAAAGCCCAAGGATCCTGTACAGCCCTCAACAACAGTGACACGGGGTAAGGCTTCGGAACATTGGTTGTTGGTGGGCGTGGTGAAAACGTCGGCACAAAGTTACGCCATGTTTAGTGAAAAAAAAGGGCAGGGACGTTTGAAATTGGAACTCGGCATGTCGCTGGATGAATGGCGAATCGAGAGTATTAGCGCCAATCAGGTCACCTTCAATAAGGATGGTGAGCAGGATATTTTGAATTTATTGGTGAGTGAGCCAAAGAAAAATTCTAAAAGATCAATCCGTCAGCGCGGGCGCTCACTCACTCGCAGTGTTAGCGAGATGAAAAATAGTAGAGTTCCGCTGAAAAAAGCGCCAGCAATTGCGCCCAATAAAATGGAACAACAGTCAAACAGCACAGGTATACGGGCAAAGTAATGTCTGTCAGCGTGCACTGACTGCTGATTAACGATAGGAAATAGAGCGACGTGAACAGAATAGGGTATGGCGGTATGACAAACATTTGGGGCCGAATGAAATACTCTTGTAGCTTGGCGCTTTGTGCGCTGCTATTACTCGGTGCCTGTGCCGAGCAGCGTCTGGTGGCGCGAGTCGATGGTGGGTCATCAAAAGAACAGGCCGAGGTCGGGCAAGCATTCGCCACTATTACCACAACACCATCTAGTGCTGAGTCCCCTGTGAGGGGCTCCGAACAGAGTGGCTTCAGTGAGTCTGGTATTAGTTCTGAATCCGCACCAGCGGCTAGCGAAACCTTTCTGGGCAATGGACGTTTTATTAACCAGGGTGGCGCACGCAAGGTGGCTTTTACCGAAGACGAAGGTGATGTCACCTTGAATTTTGAAGCCTCACCCATTCGCGAGGTCGTTAAAACTATTCTGGGCGACATTCTGCAGCTAAATTACATGATCGATGAGGCCGTGAATGGCAATATTTCGATGCGTACCACGCGGCCGATTAGCCAGGCCTCTTTATTATCAACGCTCGAAAGCTTGCTGCAGGTTAACGGGGCGGTATTGATCAAAAATCGCGACTTCTATGAGGTGCTGGCGGTGAGCGATGGCACGGTGCCCGCCGGCCTGGCCGCTTCTACCGGCCTGGATGCGGCAAAGGGTTACCAGGTATTGATTGTGCCCCTGCAATATATCGGCGCGGCGCAAATGAATAAAATTATTGAAACCGTAAAAACCAGCAAGACCAAGGTGGTGGTCGACGACTACCGCAATATCTTATTGTTGGCGGGCCCTCACGGTGAATTGTCGAATATTCGCCACACCATTGGCATTTTCGATGTCGATCAATTGCAGGGCAAATCGGTGGGTTTTTTCCGCCTGGAGAATGTCGATGCGCCGACTGTTCTGACTGAGTTAGAGGCTATTTTTGGTGACGAGTCGGAGGGCCCATTGGCCGGCTTGGTGAATTTTATCGAGATGGAAAGGCTCAATGCGATTTTAGTGATCACTGGGCAAAAGAACTATTTACGGGCTGCCGAAACCTGGATACGACGACTTGATCAGGCGGAAAATGGCAATGGCGCCAATATGTATGTCTACCACGTGCAGAATGGCCGAGCCGAAAACCTGTCGGATATTCTCGGGCAATTATTTGCCAGCCAACGCAAAACCGAATTGAGTCGGGCGGTGCGCGAGGGAGGCAGGGCGAGTCCAACAAATATAAAAAAGGCTGCCAAGAGCTCAAGCGCTAAGGTGAGAGGTGGTGACAATGCGCGTTTACTGAATGTCGGCGAGGTGACAATCATTGCCGATGTGGAGAATAACGCCCTGGTGATTTCCTGCTCTCCGGCGGATTACAAAGGTATTGAAAAGGCACTAAAAAAACTAGATGTACTGCCCTTGCAGGTACTGGTTGAGGCCTCCATCGTAGAGGTGAGCCTCGATAATGAATTGAAATACGGCTTGCAGTGGTTTTTTAAAAATAGTCACGGTAAATTTAACGGTGTGGGTGGCTTAAATATACCGGCCAACGGTGTTGTTGGTGGCGCCTTGAATGGTGTTTTCAGCCCGGCTGATTTTACCTATGCCCTATTCGATGGGGCGGGCACCCGAGCGGTATTAAATGCGGTGGCGGGGGACTCACGTCTCAATGTACTGTCGTCGCCCTCATTGATGGTGCTCGACAACCATACGGCGACGATCCGTGTCGGCGATCAGGTGCCCATTCGCACCTCGGAAACCACCAACACCGCTTCGGATGACCTCAATACCACCAGTCAAATTCAATACCGCGATACCGGTGTTACCCTAGAGGTGACACCCCGGGTGAATGCCGGGGGCATGGTGATTATGGATATCACCCAGCGGGTCGATGATGTGAATCAGACCGATAGCTCGGGCATCGATTCGCCGACGATTATCCAGCGTGAAATTACCACCAGTGTCGCCGTGCAAAGCGGCGAAACGATCGTCCTGGGTGGCTTGATTCGTGAGAATAAACAGGGTGCAAACCGTGGCATTCCCTTCTTAAAAGATATTCCCGTGCTGGGTTTTTTGTTCGGTGGCACAGAAAAAATTAGTAGTAAAACCGAGCTGGTGGTGATGATTAAACCCATCGCCATTGCCAATAGCAATGAAGCCCGGCATGTGACGGAGGAGTACCGTAAGAAAATGCAGGACGTCGATTTTAGCTATTTAGATTAAGACGTTTACTCCGCGCCAAGTACCGCCTTTTTAGCAGTCAAAAAACTCTGTATACCAGTCGACGAAGCGATTAATACCCTCTTGTATAGAGGTTTGTGGCTGGTAGTCGAGATCGCTGATCAGGTCGCTGACATCGGCGTAGGTACTGGGTACGTCACCGGGTTGCAGGGGTAGCATATTCTTTTTCGCGGTCTTACCCAGTTTGTTTTCGAGGGCGGCGATAAAATCCATCAGACGCACCGGGTTGTTATTGCCGATGTTATAGATTTTGTAGGGTGCGGGTGAGCTGGAGGGGTCGGGATTCATTCCGTCCCAGGTGGTATTGCCCTGCGGTGGGTTGTCGATCACGCGGGTAATGCCTTCAACAATATCATCGATATAGGTAAAGTCCCGTTGCATTTCACCGTGGTTGAACACGTCGATGGGCTTGCCTTCAAGAATGGCTTTAGTGAACAGGTACAGCGCCATATCGGGCCGACCCCATGGCCCGTACACCGTAAAAAAGCGTAGGCCGGTGGTGGGCAGCTGATAGAGGTGGGAATAGGTATGGGCCATCAGTTCATTGGACTTTTTACTGGCGGCATAGAGGCTGATGGGGTGGTCGACATTGGCCGAGGTCGAAAAGGGCTGGGCCTCGTTTAAACCATAAACCGAAGAGCTGCTGGCGTAGCTGAGCTTTTTCACGCCGTTGTGGCGACAGCATTCGAGAATATTACAAAAGCCGACAATATTACTGCTGATATAGGCCTGCGGATTGGTGAGGCTGTAGCGCACGCCGGCCTGAGCGGCGAGGTTGCAGACCGCGTCGAATTGCTGCTCGGCAAACAGGGTATCCAGGTTTTCGGCATCTTCAAGGTTGAGCTTTATAAACTGGTAGTTGGGGTGCTTGCTGCTGCCAATGCAGTGGTTATAGGCGATGTCACCCTGGGCAATGCCCGCGCGCTCAAGTCGGCCGTATTTTACCCGTTGGTCGTAGTAGTCATTGATATTGTCGAGACCGACCACCTCATCGCCGCGCGCCAGTAATTTAAGAGCGAGGTGGGAGCCAATAAAACCTGCAGTGCCGGTAATTAATATTTTCATGTGTTTCTTTATTCCTGGTTTATGACTTCAGATCTACCACGGCCAATGGCGTGGTAAGCCCAATCATCTTTCTCGAGTCGCTCGGGTGAATACAGATTACTACCATCAATAATCACTTTATTGTTTAAGCGCAAGGCTATTTGATCAAAATCCGGGGCACGAAATTGTTGCCACTCGGTGCAAATAACCAGGGCATGGCAGTCGTTTAATACGGCGTATTTGTCGCTACACAGTTGTAGCTTGTCGTTGCCGGCGAGATGTTCAGTGCCGCCAAAGTAGTGTGCGAGTTTGTTGAAGAGCCGAGTTTTTTGCTGCTCGTTCATCTAGTCGACAGACTTTAACAGCGTGGCATTATAGCCCAGCTGTTGTGCCGTTTGGGCTAGGGCTTTGACGTCTTTGGGGAAGCAGGAGCCACCGTAGCCGCAACCGGGGTAAATAAAGTGATAGCCGATGCGGGGGTCTGAACCCATACCTTTGCGCCCGGCTTCAATATCGGCACCCAGCAGTTCGGCCATATTCGATAGCTCATTCATAAAGCTAATCTTCGTGGCGAGCATGGCGTTGGCGGCATATTTGGTCAGCTCGGCAGAGCGGATATCCATAAACACGGTGCGCTCGTGCTGGCGATTAAAGGGCTCGTAGAGTTCACGCAATAGTTCCTCTGCCGCCGGGGAGTCGGTGCCAATAATTATGCGATCGGGTTTCATAAAATCATTGATCGCGGCCCCCTCTTTGAGAAACTCGGGGTTGGAGACAACGGAGAAAGGGATGTCCAGCCCGCGCTCCTGAAGGGACGCTTGTATCTGTGCTTTGACCTTGTCTGCAGTGCCGACCGGTACGGTGGACTTGTCGACAATAATGCGCTGTTCCGTCATGCGCTCGGCAATAGTTTTGGCCACGGCGAGCACGTACTGTAAATCTGCGGAGCCATCTTCATCGGGGGGGGTGCCAACGGCAATGAGCTGGATCAGGCCGTGGGCGACGACCAGGTCTGCATCGGTGGTGAAGCGCAGTCGCCCGTCCTCGCGGTTGCGTTGCACAATGTCGTCCAGCCCTGCCTCCCAAATAGGCAGAATGCCATTGTTGAGCTGGTCGATTTTGCCCTGGTCGACATCCATACAAATCACATCGTGGCCAACTTCAGCCAGGCAGGCCCCAGTAACAAGGCCGACATAGCCAGTACCAAATATGGATATTTTCATTTCATTGAAACCTGAGGAGCGTTTTGAATATAGGTGGTTTGGTGTGAGGGCATTACGCTGCAAATCCTTGTGTCAGTATCTTACTTAAGCTTTATGAATGACTTGTGAAGGTCGAGATTATACCCTTGCTATGCCGGCAAGGGGTATCGTGTGCTGTAGGGATAGGGGTTTTGTTAAAGAGTTTGGCTTGTTGTTATCGTCCCTCCCTAGTAACGTAAGAAAAGCACTCACGCTGCTATCGAAAATACGGTTCATTGGAGTCACATTATGAAAGTAAGCTTAGGGATGGCCTTTTGTATAGCCATTGTTTTCTCACTGCCTAGTAGCGCCGCAGAGCTGGCCGATGTTATCGATGGTCTGCGCCCGAGTGTCGTGGGTATTGGGACGGTACGCCCCGTTCGCGGTAGCCGTAAACCTGCAGTGGATTTTCGTGGTACAGGTTTCGTCGTTGGTAATGGCCGTCAGGTGATTACTAATTATCACGTGCTACCTGAAAAATTAGACAGGGAGGCAAAGGAAAGCCTGGCTATCTTTGTGGGTCGTGGTAAGTCGGGCAAAGTGATGGCTGTGAAGGTGTTGCGTAAGGATAGAGACCATGACCTGGCTTTACTTGAAATTGTCGGTGGCTCTTTGCCTGCAATGCGCCTGGGTGATGAAGCGTTTATCCGCGAGGGCTCTGATATTGCCTTTACCGGCTTTCCCATCGGCGTGGTGCTGGGCCTTTTCCCCGTCACACATAGAGGCATTATTTCCGCCATCACCCCGATTGCGATACCCGCGGCATCGTCACGTAGCATTACAGCTGCTCAGATGAAACGTTTGCGAAAACCCTTCGAGGTCTATCAGCTCGATGCCACGGCCTATCCGGGCAACAGTGGCAGTCCCGTTTATAAGCGAGACAGCGGTGAAGTGATTGGGGTTATCAATAGTGTTTTTGTCAAAGGTTCGAAGGAGACGGTACTGGAAAAACCATCGGGTATCAGTTATGCGATTCCGGTGCGCTACGTACACCAGCTGCTAAATGCGCAATAGTTGACGAACGATCCCCTGGCAGTGGTATTGACTTATTCCACAATAACACTAGCAATGGTCGTGTTATTGCAAATGTGGGTATTAGACCCCATCATCGGGATTGAGATTGAGATATAAATAACGGGAATCTAGGTGCGTCTATAAATTTTCGTGAGACTCGCTCCTTCTGCCAGATGTAATTTATTTAAAAGTTGTGTTGATCAAAAATGCCAATCAAAATTATAAGCTCGTTGTACTACTGTCTTGATCTGATTTTCCTTAAACCCCTAAGCTTAGCCATTGTTTGCCTTGGTGTTGTGTCGGCGAGTGCCAATGGGGGGAATTTAAACGATGTCATTACATCGCTGTATCGGGGTGATGGCGTGCAACTGGCTGACCCTGGTGGAGCCTTTTCTCATGCGGCCCACTTCGAAGATTCCGCACTTCACGAACTTGGTGAGCTGGCTGTATCAGCTGCGAAGATCAGCTATCCCTACCCTAACGCTTCAGGTGGTACGGTCTATAATTTTGACCCCGTTCTCGATGATTTTGTAGAGAGTGAAAGTCAACATGGTTTGCTCTACACGGTGCAGGCTAAAACACTGGGTCGTGGTAATATAGCTTTTGGCTTGCTCTATTCACAGGCAGATTATGATCGGGTGGACGGCGGTGGGCTTGATTCGCTGACCCTAGAGCTAGGGCATGTTGATGTAGGTGAGCCAGGCAGTGATCTCTGTATAGGGGGCCCGGCTCCCGAATGCTATTTATTCGAGGAAGACCTGGTTGTTCTTGAAGTCGATTTGGCTATAAAAACTAAACAGTTGTTTGTTTACGGTGCAATCGGTTTAAGCGAAAATTTTGATCTGGAGTTTGTCTTGCCGATGATTGAAAATAGTATTTCAATCACATCAAGTGCTGCGGTAGAAGAAAATGGCACAAAAATATATTTTTCCCCCACCTTGCATAAGTTTGATCCTGAGATAAATGGTGATATGCCCTTATCCAAGGCATCGGCAAGTAAAACGGGTATCGGTGATTTAAAAATTAATGCTAAATGGAACTTCATAAGCTCTGAGGCAATGAGTGTTGCCAGCTTTGTTGAGTTGACACTACCGACAGGCGATTACGATAACTTCATGGGCCAGGACCACTACACGGTGAAAGGGAGTTTACTGGCCTCGAATGTCTTTGACTTACTGGATGTACCGCTCCAATCCCACCTTAACATTGGCTATAAGTTGCTAGATGGCTTTGACGATAGCGAACTGAGTTATGCGGTCGCCATCGAATACGATTTTACGGTTCAGGGGCAAACGATTACAAGTGCCATTGAGTTACTAGGTACACAGACCCTGGCAACAGAAAGCGGGTCCGATGACAATAAATTTGATGGGGCCATTGGTGCTATTTGGTCTTTTCGGGAGGGTCAGTCATTGAGCATGAATTATCGCTTTCCCATTAATGATGACGGCCTAAGAGCTAGCCATATGTTTTCTGCTGGTTATGCATTCTCGTTTTAATCGCCTTTTCCTTTCGCTCTTTGTCATTAGCTTTTGTTCCTGTCTACTGGCAGAGGATATCGCTGTTGTTAAAACGCGCAGTCTACCGACCATTGAGAGGCTGCTGACTGGTTTTCAGGCGGCTTGTACCGAACACAACATCAGCGTTTACGATATGGAGGGCAGTGCAAAGCAAGGGCAGAAAATTCTCGCTAAAATCAAGGAGTCTCACTCGAGTAGCCGCGCTCAAAGCATCTTCACCTTGGGTCTTCCGGCCACCAAGTTGTTCGAACAATCATCACTCAGCGCACGTTTATTCTTTGCCATGATTAATGACCCCTATGGGAAAAATGGCCTTAAAAAGGCTATCCCTGGCTTTGCCCAGGGCCTACCTGCCGACAAATTGCTCAAACAGCTCAGGGTGGTGCTACCCGATGTTGAGAGAATAGCCATCATTTATAGTGAAGAGGTGGCGCAGGCCAAAATTGATGATTTTATTACTGCTGCCGATGACCTGTCGCTAAGCCTCAATACCTATTTTATACGGTCAATGAAAGATTTGCCTGATAGCTTGTTAAAGGTCATTCGAGAAAATGACACTTTACTGCTAATACCCGACAGAAATGTCACCAATAGACACTCCATTGAGTTCTTGGCGACAACGGGAATCACCAGAACTTTTCCAATTATCGGTTATAACGAGCACCTGGTAAAAGCTGGCTTAATGGCAAGCATCTCTCCTGATTACTCTGCCCTTGGCAAGATGGCGGGGGGGGTGATATGTCATGGTCGGGACTTCAAGGGAGATGATCAACGACCTCAGCAGACTGCCCTTGCTGTTAATCTACAAGCGGTGAGAATGATTAAACCCAATTTGTCGCTACAGTTGCAAGAGATCGCCGATCATGTCTATTGAATTCAATGTTGGAATGTGCGGTCAATGAGTCTTAAAATAAAACTCACCTTACTGCTAACGAGCGCGTTGTCTTTGGCAAGTATTTTAATATCTGCCAACTTTGTTTTTTATCAAACCGACGAGTTTAAAAATGATGTCAAAAATCAAGGTATTGCTGCGGCTATAAATCTGGCTGCCGAAGGTCGCTTTGGTGTGTTGACAGAAAATACTAGTATTTTAGAGGATTTGCTGCAGAAAAAATTCAATAACAGCGATATTGTTTACATTCTCTACGCCAGTGCTGATGGCGATGTTGTCGCCTCTCAGTTTAGAAATGACAACTTTGAGAATCTTTTAAGACAACTCGAACAAGATCCTTTTAGCTTAAAGCCTGGGGCTCGTTCACCGAGCGTTGAGCTGTATTCTAGTGAAGAGTTTTTGGTGGATGATTTTTATAAAATTGATATGCCTATCTTCAATCAATCTTCATCTGGGTTCTCGAGTCTGGAAGATTTTGAGTCTTTAAATAGTACGCACAGTGATGAGCTTTTTTCTGGCACGCAGGTGCTTGGCCATGTGGAGTTGGGTATCTCACTGTCCCGTTTACATGAAAAGCGCTTGGCTGCTATAAAGTTTTCCATTGTTACTGTCTTTAGTGTGTTTTTAGTCACTATTTTACCGGTCTATTTTTTGGTGAGAAACCTATTGACGCCATTGTTGATTATGTCGGGCATGTCAAAAGAAATTGCTGACAATAAATTAAGCCATATTAGTATCAATAATGACTCAATGTTTGCCAGTATCGATGGAGGTGGGAATAGGAAGTTGACGCTTAAATCGAGTTCAAACGATGAGCTCGGGGAGCTGATTAAAGCTTTTATTACCATGACGGCTCGAATCAAATTTCATTCGAATAACCTTGAATCCCTGGTTGATCGGCGCACGGAGGATTTACAGAGGGCTTTACAGGCCACCGAGGTACTACAAGATAAAACGGCAATCATCAATCAGCAGCTAACAGTGTCAAATATGCAGCTTGATTTGTTTAAGCGCTGTATCGAGGAAAGTAGCGAGCTGATTTTTATCACCGATAAACATTGGAATATTAAGTCGTGTAACCATGCTTTGTTAGACAAATCTGGCCTCGATGGCAAGGGGGTTGTAGACAAGCCGATCAGTTCATTTCTACTAGGGCGTGATAAGGAAGCGTTCGATACCCAAATATACCTGGTTGTTGAAGCAGAAAAGAAATGGCAGGGGAAGACTTATTTTCGGGATCATTTAAATGTTCCCTATCCGGTGCATATCAATTTGACTGCGGTTAATGATGAAGAGGGGGTGGTGGCCTATATCGGTATTGCTAGAGATATTACCCTCGAACAAGAGCGGCAAGATGAGCTTGAGTCCTTGGCAAATAAGGACCCCTTGACAGGGCTGTATAATCGCCGGCGTTTTATCGAAGAGCTTGATAATGAGATCAGCCGAAGTCAGCGCTTGGGCAAAGAGTTTGCACTATTATGGCTTGACCTGGATCAATTCAAAGAAATAAATGATGCCATGGGCCACCCGGTTGGCGATAAGCTTCTAGCTGAATTAGCCACTAATTTACAGACTTTAACTCGGGATTCCGATGTTGTTGCGCGCATGGGTGGCGATGAGTTCGCCATTTTATTGTCGGATAACAACTTGGCAGAATCTGAATTTAGTGTCAGTCGCATCATCGAAGGCCTGCGTTCGAGTACGCACATTTTTGATGGGGCGCCGATTAAAATGCTCTCCAGCATCGGTGTCTCAATGTTTCCTCGGGATGCCGAGAATAGCCATGAGCTGCTGGCCTGTGCCGATAGAGCCCTGTATCAGGCAAAGAACAGTGGGCGCAATCAGTTTAGTTTTTACAGTGGCTCTGATCATCAGCACCTGAAAGTTGATGCTCGACGGGGCCTGCGTCAGAAAATTCAAATAGCGTTGGATCAAGACCTCTTTAGCCTGTATTCCCAGGCTATCGTCGATCTCAATACCTCTGCAATTGTGCACCATGAATTGCTGTTGAGGATGCATGATGAAGATGGCAGCATGATTTTGCCGGGCCTCTTTATTACCGCGGCAGAGCGTAATGGGCAAATGCATGACATTGATCGCTGGGTTATCAGTCAGTCAGCACAGCTCTATGCAGAAAGTGGCTTGCAAGAACAGCATCAGGGTATTGCGATAAACCTATCCTCACATGCCTTAAGTGATGACTCCTTTGCTGGCTTTATTAAGCATGAGTTTTCCCTAGCGGGTATTGAACCTGGCAATGTCCTTATTGAAATTACTGAAAATAATGCAATTACCGATTTTAATAAGGCAACTCGTTTTATAGCTGAGCTAAAAGAGGACGGCTATAAGATAGCTTTGGATGATTTTGGCGTTGGCTTCGCCTCCCTGCGACACTTGCAAAATCTCGATGTCGATTACATCAAGATTGATGGCAGTTTTGTGAGGAATATACTCGATAACAGTAAAGATCAGGGCATCGTTAAAGCTATTGTGTCGATATCCAAGGAGCAGCGCATCCGCTGTATTGCCGAGTGGGTTGAAGGTGCTGAAGAGTTTAATTTTCTACGAGAGATCGGTGTTGATTATGGCCAGGGCTACCATATTCAAAAGCCCCTGCCCTTTGTACCGGCTAGCTTTAAAAAACAGCGCAACGCTTCGTCTTAAGCCTATTGCTGGCCCCTAAAGACAGAGGGCTTGCGTTCGCAAGGTGTGCACCTAGCTCCATTACCCTTACTAATAATCTGCGGTCAGTGCTTGTGTCAGCTCGGCGGCGGGTATTGCTTGGCAGCCGCTGGTATTCTGACCGCACCAGAGCGGACTGAATTCGCCGCTGCCCTGTTTTTCCGCGGCTGCTCGTAGTGGTGCAAGCGCTGTGCTGGCCAGGGGGAAGGCCGGTATTGCGCTATTTATAGCCCCCAATTCACTGATTGCACGGTTGACGATGCCCCGTGCCGGGCGTCCTGAAAATACCGTGGTCAGTGCCGTATGGCTGGCTCCAGCGCCAGTTAGTGCGGCGCGGTGTACTGCGCTGGTGGTACTCTCCGGGCAGAGTAAATAGGCAGTGCCGGCCTGAATGCCGGCGGCACCCAGAGCCATCGCAGCCGCCATGCAGTTGGCATCGACCATACCGCCAGCCGCTATGACGGGTATTTTTACGGCCTTGACGATTTGTGGTAACAGGGCGAATGTTCCCAGCTGCTGACTAAGCTCTGTACCTAAAAAGTGGCCACGATGACCGCCGGCCTCAAGCCCCTGGGCAATAATGCCATCAACGCCTGCGGCCTCGAGAAATAGCGCCTCCTCCACCGTGGTGGCGGTGGAAATCACCTTAGTACCCCAGCTCTTTACCCGCGCCAATAAAACTTTGTCCGGGAGGCCAAAGTGAAAGCTGATCACCGTGGGTTTAAAATCCTCGAGGATGTCTGCCGTTGCGCCGTTAAAGGCTTTGCGTTGTGGCCCTTCGGGTATGGCGTTTATATCGAGCCCGTATTCTTGATAGAAGGGCGAGAGTAACTTGCGCCAGGCGGCCTCCTGTTTTACTTGGGGGAGTGGCGGGGTATGACAAAAAAAATTAAGGTTAAAAGGCTGGCTAGTTTGTGTTTGCAGCGTTGTTAATTCTTTGATCAAGACATCGTCACTAAGCATGGCGCAGGGCAGTGAGCCAAGCCCGCCGGCATTTGTAACGGCGATCGCCAGCCTGCTGTCTTGCACCCCGGCCATGGGGGCTTGAATAAGCGGTAATTCAATATCTAAAAGCGTTTGTAGAGACATATCCAAGTGACGCCCCGTTTTAAAAGGAGGATTTTACACTGATGTCTTTTTTGAGGGAGCAAGCAATGGCTATATTAAAGCGTAATACGGGTGGTTCAATGGTTTTTGCGAAGGGCTTTGCTGGACCGCTTGAAATGGAGTGCAGTCTAGAGATGGGGTGCAGCTTAGAAATGGTACCGGAGGCCGGACTTGAACCGGCACGCTATTGCTAGCAACGGATTTTGAATCCGTCGTGTCTACCAATTCCACCACTCCGGCACAGAGAGATATCTTTTACATTTGGTAGCTTTTCGGGTTAGCGAAAAGGCCTGCGCTCAGTAGCGCAGGCCGGGGATTATAGCAGCGGTTAGGCCGGGGTCAACCGAAACTAGCTCCTTAATTGTGGCTTCTTGTCTTCGGCCCCAGTGACTGAAAGCCTGACTTTGTGTAGGCATTGCGTTGGCGCAGGTCGGCGTTTTCCGTTAGGCTTGCGCGCTTCCCAGAATAGCCCCCTGAAGACACCTTTAAAATCTATGCGCCGTCAACAATTTCACTACGTTCTGCCCGATGAATTGATCGCCCGCCAACCCACTCCCGAGCGCTCCGGCAGTCGTTTACTGGTGCTGGATGGGCCGAGCGGGGGGCTTCAACACAAAGCTTTTCCCGACATTCTGGATTTTGTCGAGCCGGGAGACCTGATGGTGTTCAACGATACACGGGTAATTCCAGCGCGCCTATTCGGCCGCAAGGCCAGTGGCGGCGCGGTCGAAATCCTGATCGAGCGGGTGCTCAGCGAACAGCGTGTATTGGCCCATGTGCGGGCCAGTAAGTCGCCCAAGCCCGGTAGCGAGATTATTGTCGATGGCGATTTTAGCGTGCGCATGGTGGCTCGTGAGGGCGCGTTATTTCTCCTCGAGTTCACTAGTGGGGTCAGTGTTGCCGAGGTACTGGAGCAAGTGGGCCACATGCCCTTGCCACCCTATATTGATAGGGCCGACACGGTGAGCGATCAACAGCGCTACCAAACCGTCTATGCGCAAAACCCCGGTGCGGTGGCAGCGCCGACGGCAGGCCTGCACTTTGATGGGGCCCTATTGGCTCGCCTTGAGGCCAAGGGTGTGAATGCGGGCTTTTCGACATTGCACGTCGGGGCCGGCACCTTTCAGCCGGTGCGAGCAGAAAACATTCTCGAGCACAAAATGCATTCAGAGTCTTTAGAGGTTAGCCCCGAGCTGTGTGCCCAGGTTGCGGCGACCCGAGCGGCGGGCAAGCGGGTGATAGCCGTTGGCACCACCAGTGTGCGCTGCCTCGAAACGGCCGGTGCCAGCGGCACCATGCGGCCCCTGCGGGGTGAAACGGATATTTTTATCTATCCCGGCTACGACTTTAAAATGGTCGATGTGTTGATCACTAACTTCCATTTGCCGGAGTCCACATTGTTAATGTTGGTTTCGGCATTTGCCGGCTATAAAGGTACTATGCAAGCGTATCAACAGGCGGTCGAGCAGCGTTATCGCTTCTTCAGCTACGGTGACGCGATGTTCATTACCCGCAACCCAGGGGCCGACAAGCCCTAATTTTGAGCCGACAAGCTCATCGCATGAAATGATTCCTTTAATAGTAAGTCCTGGGTAAGAATGCCTATGAAATTTGAACTCGATACCACTGATACCACACGCCATGGGATTGCCCGTCGCGGACGGCTGACCTTCCCCCGTGGCGTGGTTGAGACCCCGGCATTTATGCCGGTCGGCACCTACGGCACGGTGAAGGGCATGTTGCCGAAAGATATTGAGGCCATTGGTGCCGACATGATTCTCGGCAACACCTTTCATTTAATGCTGCGTCCCGGCACCGAGGTGATTAAGGCCCACGGCGACCTCCACGACTTTATGCAGTGGCAGGGGCCGATCCTGACCGACTCCGGCGGCTTTCAGGTGTTCAGCCTCGGCGCGATGCGTAAAATCACCGAGGCGGGGGTGGCATTTCGCTCGCCCATTGATGGCAGCAAGGTATTTCTCGATCCGGAAAAATCGATGCAGGTACAGCGTGACCTGGGTGCCGATGTGGTGATGGTGTTTGACGAGTGCACACCTTACCCAGCGACCGAGGCCGAGGCGCGTACCTCGATGGAGCTGTCGATGCGCTGGGCCCAGCGCAGTAAGGATGGTCACGGTGACAATCCCTCGGCACTGTTTGGCATTGTCCAGGGCGGTATGCACGAATCGCTGCGCCGAGAGTCCATCGCCGGCCTAAAAGACATTGGTTTTGACGGCTATGCGATTGGTGGCCTATCGGTGGGTGAGCCGAAAGAGGACATGCTGCGGGTGCTCGATTGCCTGTCGCCAGAAATGCCCGTCGACAAGCCCCATTATTTAATGGGTGTCGGCAAACCGGGGGATATTCTCGAGGCCGTGCGCCGTGGTATCGATATGTTCGACTGCGTGATGCCGACTCGCAATGCCCGCAACGGCCACTTATTTACCAGTAGTGGGGTGATCAAAATTCGCAATGCCGTCCACCGCCACGACACCGGCCCGCTGGATGCCCATTGTGATTGCTATACCTGTGAAAACTTCAGCCGCGCCTATCTACACCA
>MAAC01009748.1_pt1 | contig 155729 bp, 147 predicted proteins | sample 1115981 | NCBI WGS metagenome assembly MAAC01 (sample SAMN04961126, study PRJNA320927) | seawater metagenome | isolation source: sample BD02T64 sea water enriched with oil for 64 days | place: USA:Gulf of Mexico | collected 2013-07-27 | reverse complement strand
GTTATCTCGATAACATCTTCATCGAACGGCTGTGGCGGTCACTCAAACAGGAGGCCGTATATTTGCACGAATTACAGGATGGGTTCCAAGCCAAACGCGTGATTAAAGACTGGATTGGGGTCTACAACTCTGAACGGCCTCACACAGCCCTCGACAAGCTCCCCAGACGACGCATTCTTCGACACGGAACGAACCCAAAAGGCGGCATGACACCAAACGGATTACATCTTAGCTGAGCCGCAAAACTGTCCTAAAAAGCAGGACCACTTCACTATGCCGACAGGTATCGAGAGAAATACGGAGCTCGCAAGACTCATGTAGTCACTTCTAAGGGGACACGCGACTATGATGGGCAACTCGCACCAATAGCCTACCCGGTCTTCCGTCAACGCCTGAAGAGCCTAGAGAAGCGATCACGCCACATTGGATCCAAGGAGATCCGAGACGCTTCCACGTTTGGCTCACAGGACTGGATAACGCACTATGGGGGTGGGCGCAGAGAACCATTTCTTTATGAAGGTGAAGAATATCCGGACGCTGTTGGCACCTATCCGAGTTTCACAGCATTTTTGAAAGGAATTGGGCGCTACGAAGATCGTTACACGCTCAATAGTCGCAGAAAGGCACAATGGGCCATCGATGATTTGTTGCGTGAGCCGATCTCCCAAGATAGCGGGCCAGGCTACATCTATCTCATCGCGGACCTGGATACGGGAAAGGGCTATGTGGGTCTTTCTGTGAACACCCCCTCGATCCGTTTTAACCAGCACTTGGCGACTGCGCAAAAGGGACTCGGAAGCCTGCTTCACGCGGCCATCAGAAAGCGCGGCTTCCACAGGTTCGAGATCCGCGAACTGGAACAGGTCAAAGGGGACGATGCTGCGCTCGCGGACCGAGAAGTCTTTTGGATTGCCAAGCTCGGCACTCTTAATCCTGAAGGCTATAATGTTCTTCTAGGGGGGCAGCTCGGACGCTATCGCGGCATTCCAGTCAGAATGGACGGAAAGGATTTTCCGTCAATTGCAGCAATGTGCAGAATGATAGGTGAAGAGACCGGGCTGCCGCCATATGTCGTGCTTCGCTGCTGGCGAGAGGATCGCCCGTTGCCAGAAAAGGCGCGCAAGCACAGCAAACATCCGGAGGCCGGCAACGAGCTATTCCGGCAATGGCTCGGCATGTGGAAGCGTGCTGAGATGAACGGGGCCGGAGTCGTCAACGCGTGGGAAGATTATGACACTTGGAAAGCCGACATGGCATCGCTCGGTGGTGACGGCCGCCTCAGCCGCATGGACGAGACGATGCCTTGGGGGCCAGATAACATGACTCGCATGGAGCACTCCGATATCATTCGCCGCACCCACGGCAAGGAAATCAGAGCATTTGCTCGCGTGTGGGAGGTCAAGCTGGACGCTCTTGACGAATTTAGTATACCACGTAACACGTTCAATCACCGCATCCACGCGGGCTGGAGCATCGAAGACGCGCTGGCAACTCCACTTGGACCTACATCAAAAAAGTCATTTTCTTTCGAGGGTGAGAATTTCCTAAGTCGGAACAACGCAGGCGTTGTTCTTTCCGAGCGGTATAGAATGACCAAGGATCAGGTTCTTGACTACCTAAAACGTAATAGACCCAGCAGCGAATGGCCCAAGGGTGGCCAACATATGCGCACTGGTATGGGTATCAGCATATCATGCGAGGTTGACGGCGTAAATTATGGATCCCTGGCTGCGGCCTGCCGCGCCTACGGAATCTCGAAAGGTACAGCTGAAAAGCGGATGCGCGGCGGAATCCCCTTGGAACAAGCCTTGAAAATGCCCGTCCGGAACGCGGTGGTTTCGATTTTTGGTTACGATTGGGGTAGCGCGAAGGTTGCTTGCGAAGCGTTTGCGTTGCCCTATTCGACCTACCGCGCCCGAACAGGGAAACACAGCATGACACCGGAAGAGGCCATCCTACAACCGACGGCACGCGGGTATCGGGGTTATTCGCTGGAAACGGCCATATCCATTTGCCGGACGCGAGCAATAGGCGAAAGCCGCGGGAGCGAAGATACCGAGAATAACATGAAGACTGACGCCGGCTGATGATGATGATATTTCCGAGACCAGAGACATGCCATCCGGGAGGAGGATTCTCTGCATACATCCGTATAAGAGTTTACCCTGGTCTTGATGGAGCGAACCGGACTTGAGTGTGACTGAAATCCAATAGCGGTTTTGAGCTGGAAACGACTACCTGCCCTTCTGGCACTCGGCACGCACAAATCAGAGACACACAGGGCTCAATCTGAAACCGCCCCCTGTAAATGCGCTCATGACAACACTCCAATAGTATACAAAGCCCTTATAGTCGATTGGCGGATTGCGGGCGACGTCTGAGCTGTCATGGGCAAAGGCCATGGAGTAACTGAAAGCTAATTGGAATGTTCACTCGGCTTTGAAAGGGGAAGTGGCAAGTCTGGCGCAAACCTCTAAGCTCTTTATCTTTTCGTTAATCAAATAAGTTATTGAATTGAATTAATTTTATCCTCTTAGGCATCATCCACGACGCGCAAACTTATGCGCGCCACGCAAACTTATCCGCTTCCCTACAGCGGTCTAGAAATCGAGGTTTTCCACGCTCAGTGCATTTTGTTGGATGAACTCACGGCGTGGCTCCACCACGTCGCCCATCAGCTTGGTGAAGATGTCGTCGGCCTCGGCCATATCGTCGATCTTCACCTGCAACAACGTGCGTGCGTCCGGGTCCAATGTGGTTTCCCACAATTGGTCGGGGTTCATTTCCCCAAGCCCTTTATACCGTTGCAGCGACAGCCCTTTTTCGCCTTCTTCCAGAACCGCTTTGAGCAGGTCCAAAGGTCCGTGGATCAATTGGCTGCGGTCCTTGCGGTGCAGTGTGGCCGGCAAATTGTAAACCTCTTGCAAGCTCTTGGTAAAGCTGCCGGTCTTGCGCGCTTCACCCGACCGGAGCATCGGCCCGTCCAACGTGCGTACCTCTTCGACACCGCGCAGGATCCGCGCAAGCCGGATGCCTTGGTCTTGGGTGATGCGACCTTGCCAGCCTTGCTCGTATTCCAAGGCAATCAGGTTCAGTCGCGCCGCGACCTTATCGGCGGTGCCCTGCAAATCGCTGTCCACTACGCCCGGTACAAATGCGCCCGCGATGGCGGCTTGCTCGAGAATATGGCGCGGATAATGGGTGGGGAAGGCATCAAGCACGCGCTTCAACTGGCGCGCCTCGTCGATCACCCGCGATAAATCCTGCCCGACGATGTTTTCGCCATTGCCCTGCACCAAAGACGCGCCGTCGATGCCTTGTTGGATCAAATAGTCTTCCATTTCGGCCTGATCCTTGAGGTAAACCTCTGATTTTCCACGTGAAACCTTATACAGCGGGGGCTGAGCAATATAGAGATACCCCCCCTCAATCAATTCGGGCATTTGCCGATAGAAGAAGGTCAAAAGCAGCGTGCGAATATGTGCGCCATCGACGTCCGCATCGGTCATGATGACGATCTTGTGGTAGCGCAATTTCGAGATGTTAAACTCGTCGCGGCCAATGCCGGTGCCGAGCGCCATCACCATGTTGCCGATTTCCTGGCTGCTCAGCATCCGGTCAAACCGCGCCCGCTCGACGTTCAAAATCTTACCCTTCAACGGCAGGATTGCTTGGGTTTTCCGGTCGCGCCCTGTTTGGGCCGAACCGCCGGCGCTGTCGCCCTCCACGAGAAAGATTTCGGTGTTGGCAGGGTCTTTGTCCGAACAGTCCTTGAGCTTGCTGCTCAGGAAATTCATGTCCATCGGGTTTTTGCGCCGGGTTAGATCCCGCGCCTTGCGCGCCGCTTCGCGGGCCAGGGCGGCCTCGATGATTTTGCCGACGACGATCTTCGCTTCGTTGGGGTTTTCCTCGAACCACTCGGCCAGTTTCTCGCCAACGAGGTTTTCGACTGCCGGGCGGACCTCGGAGGACACCAGTTTATCCTTGGTTTGCGACGAGAATTTGGGATCGGGCACTTTGACCGACAAGACACAGGTTAAACCCTCACGCGCGTCATCGCCGGTGAAATTGATCTTTTCGCGCTTCGCGATGCCGGAGCTTTGCGCATAGTTGTTGATGGTGCGGGTCAGCGCGCCGCGAAAGCCCGCCAAATGGGTGCCGCCGTCGCGTTGCGGAATGTTGTTGGTGAACGGCAGGACATTTTCATGATAACTATCGTTCCACCACATCGCCACTTCGACGCCGATGTCATCGCGGGTGCCGGTCACGAAAATCGGTTCGGGCATCACCGAGGTTTTCGACCGGTCGAGGTATTTGACGAATTCCTTGACGCCGCCATCATAGAATAATTCGGATTTGAGCGGCTCGGCGGGGCGCTCGTCCTCAAGGATGATCCGCACCCCGGAATTCAAAAAGGCCAATTCGCGCAGCCGCTTTTCCAAGATCTCGAAACTGTAATCGAGGTTCGAAAATGTTTCCGTCGATGCCAAAAACCGCACTTCGGTTCCGGTGCGGTCGCCGCAATCGCCGACCTCGCGCAAATGCTCGGTGGTTTCGCCATGGCCGAACTTGGCAAAATGCTCTTTGCCGTTGCGCCATACCCGCAGTTCGAGCCAGACCGACAATGCGTTCACAACCGATACACCGACGCCGTGCAAGCCACCGGATACCTTGTAGGAGTTGCTGTCGAATTTGCCGCCTGCGTGCAGCTGGGTCATGATGACCTCGGCGGCCGAAACGCCTTCTTCTTCGTGGATGCCGACGGGAATCCCGCGCCCGTTGTCCGAGACGGAAACCGAGCTGTCGGCGTGAATTTTGACCTTCACATGGTCGGCATGACCGGCCAAAGCTTCGTCAATACCGTTGTCCACGACCTCATAGACCATATGGTGCAGACCCGAGCCATCATCGGTATCGCCGATATACATGCCGGGGCGCTTGCGGACGGCCTCCAAGCCCTTGAGAACCTTGATAGAATCGGCGCCGTATTCTTCGGGCGTGACGGGGGTGTCGGACATCGGATGTTTCCTCAAAACGTTTGGCCGATTTATACCCATTTCTGGGGGCATTGTCACGTGTTCGACACAATATTTAGGGGCGGGGGTATCGGTTTATCCGTGCTGCTCAATGCGGGCATCGATGCCGTGAAATATCTGTATCATCCTCGTTGTGCGCACCTATGCGAAGGGAATGATCACCGCCACACAGAGCATCAAAGCACCGGCGACAAGGTTGGTGCGGTAAAGGGCCCTCGGCGATGTCATCGCGCCGCGCAGATGTCCGATCATCCCGGCCATTATCAGGTTGCCAACCAAGGGAACCGCCGCCGAAATAGCGCAAATTGCAATGATATCAAAACGCGTCACGGCGGTCAGGTCAAAGAACCCCGGCAGCAGCCCCATATAGAACAGGATCGCCTTGGGGTTACCGAAGATCACTGCCAGTCCGGCGATAAATCCGGCCCATTTCCCCGGACGGGTCAAACGGCTGTCGGCAGAGATGGTTTTATCGGCATTAAGGATCAACAAAACCCCCATACATGCAAACATCAATGCCGCCACATATCGCAGGGCCACCATCACCGAGCCATAGGTGCCAACGATCCACGATACTCCTAAGACCGCCAGAAACGGCCAGATTACATCGCCGACCACCACCCCAAGCGCCAAGGGCCACGCTGCATGGAAGCCCCCCGACAAAGCCCGCGCCCCAAGCGCGAGCCATACCGGACCCGGTGTCAGGAACAGCACGAAAAGCGCGCCCGCGTAGAGCAGAAGATCGGCAAGCGAAAGGGTCATGGCCTATCCTGACGTTGAGATGGTGGAAACGCCAGCCTCTTCGCGGACCTCCACGGACATCGCGCGGGCGCCCAATTCGGCAAATTGTTCCGGTCCTGTGCCGGTCATCCACGCCTGCGCCCCCAAGGCGCAGATCTCGTCATAAAGCGCATGGCGGCGGGCGGCATCCAAATGGGCAGCGACCTCATCGAGCAACAGCAAGGGCGGCGCGCCGAAATCGGCGGTTAAGGCGCGGGCATTGGCAAGGATCAAAGAAACCAGTAAGGCTTTCTGCTCGCCAGTCGAGCAATCGCGCGCGGCCACGCCTTTTGCACGGTAGGTGCCGACCAAGTCGGCGCGGTGCGGCCCGATCAAGGTGCGCCCTGCATAAAGATCTTTGCGGCGGTTTTCGGCCAGCGCGGCGGCAAATTTTTCGGCGCTCTGGGGCATTCCGCCCTCGCGGTGAGCCAATTCCAGATCTGCGTGGGGGAAAGCGGTCTGTGCTTCATCTTGCGCGGCGGCCAATAGGCCAAGCGCGCGCAGGCGGGCGGCATGGATCGCGGCGCCGGCCTTGGCCATCTGTCCTTCCAATGCGCCATACCAATGGGCATCGCGCTGTTGGTCTTTGAGCAGACGGTTGCGTTCGCGCATCGCTTTTTCATAGGTGAGCGAGGCTTCGGCATGATCGGGGATAAAGCTCATGGTCATGCGGTCCAAAAACCGCCGCCGCCCTTCGGCGCCTTCGATCCACAAACGGTCCATCGCGGGCACCAGCCATAGCACCCGCGCGATCCGGCCAAGCGCGACCTGCGTTGCGGTTTTGCCGTCAATCTTGAGCTGACGCGCGCCGCCCGGTTCGGACCAGATTTCGATCTCGTGTATTTGGTGCAGGGAGCGCAGGACGCCTGTGACCTTCCACCCGAGCGCCTCGGGCCGCCGCGCCATCTCTTGCGCCGCCGCCCGCCGCAAACCGCGCCCGGGCGAGAACAGCGATACGGCTTCCAATACATTGGTTTTGCCCGCGCCGTTTGGCCCATGAAGCACCACAGGCCGCCCATCGCTTTCAATCCGTCCGTGACGGTGTGAGCGAAAATGCGACAGGGTCAGTTCGGTGAGGGCAAGTTGGGACATGGGCCTAGGTCAAATGCAAAACGGCGGCGCGGGAATGCCCGCCGCCGCCGCAGATTGGGTCAGGCAGAGCGCCTGTCAAACCCGCATCGGCATGACGACGTAAACCGCCGATGTGTCATTGCCTTCGCGCATCAACGTCGGATCGCCCGCCGAATTGAACAGGAATACAGCGTTCTCGCGGTCTACCTGGCTGGCGATTTCCAAAAGATATTTCGCATTGAACCCGATTTCCAAACGCTCGTCGCCGTAAGCCACGGCCAGCTCTTCTTCGGCCGCGCCGCTGTCGGGTGCATTGACCGAGAGAACCAAACGGTCCTCGTCGAGGGAGAGTTTCACGGCGCGCGAGCGTTCGGAGGATACTGTGGCCACGCGGTCGACCGCATTGGCGAAATCCTTGGCGTCGACTTCCAATTTACGGGTATTGCCTTGCGGAATGACGCGGGTGTAATCGGGGAAGGTGCCGTCGATGACCTTGGAGGTCAGCGTGATGTCCGGCGTGGCAAAACGCACTTTGGTTTCCGACACCGAGACGGCGATTTTCATCTCGTCATCATCCAAAAGCTTACGCAATTCGCCAACGGTTTTGCGCGGGACAATCACACCGGGCATGTCCGCCGCCCCTTCGGGCAGGTCCGCGTCGATCCGCGCAAGGCGATGACCATCCGTCGCCACGCAGCGCAGAACCTTGCCGCCATCGGCATCCGAGACGTGCATATAAACACCGTTGAGGTAGTAGCGCGTTTCTTCGGTCGAAATCGCAAATTTGGATTTGTCGAACAGGCGGCGCAAAACCGCAGCATTGCAGGAGAAGTTCGAGCTGTATTCCGACGAGGCCATCACCGGAAAATCTTCTTTCGGCAAGGTGGCGAGGTTGAAATTCGAGCGGCCCGCTTCGACTGTCAAACGTCCGGCCGCCGCATCATCGGTCAGCGTGACCATCGATCCATCAGGCAATTTGCGCACGATTTCATGCAACATCACCGCAGAGACCGTTGTTGCCCCGGCGCGTTCGACCATGGCATCGGCCTTGTCCACCACTTCGATGTCCAAATCCGTGGCGCGGAAGTTCACGGTATTGCCCTCAGCCTCGATCAAGACATTGGCGAGGATCGGAATGGTATTGCGGCGCTCGACCACGGATTGCGCTTGCGACACTGCCTTAAGCAGGCTTGCGCGTTCGATGCTGAGTTTCATATCCCTCGCTCCTATTCGAGTAGCGCCCTGAGGCTGGGAGGGTGAGGTTATCCCAATCCCCCTCATGCTCAAGCGTTTTTGTTGTTTTCCGCTGTAATTCGGGGGGCGTCAAGGGCAGGGCGCGCCCAAAGGGCCGCAGTTGCGGATGCAAGGCGGCCCTATGGCAATTTTGCCTCAAACTGTGGCTTGGTTAGGCCTCCAGCGTGCGGCGGAGCAATTCGAGATCTTCGGCGATTTGCCCGTCGGAAATGCGCAATTCTTCGATCCGCTTGACGCCATGCATGACCGTGGTGTGGTCGCGACCCCCAAAGCGGCGGCCAATCTCGGGCAGGCTGCGCGAGGTCAGCTGCTTGGCCAGATACATCGCCACCTGACGCGGGCGGGCAAAGTTGCGCACCCGTTTCGGTCCGATCATATCCGACAGGCGGATGTTGTAATGTTCCGATACGCGGCGTTGAATTTCCTCGACGGTGATCTTGCGTTCCGAGGCGCGCAACACATCGGCAAGGCAATCATGGGTCAGCTCCATCGTGATCTCACGCCCCACCAAGGAGGCAAAAGCGAAGAGACGGGTCAGAGCGCCTTCGAGCACGCGCACATTGGTCGAAATACGATGCGCAAGGAATTCGAGAACGCCATCCGCCATCACCAAATCGGGATATTGTTTGCGGAAGGTTTCGGTCTTGGTCTGCAAAATCCCGAGGCGCAATTCGTAATCTGTCGGGTGCAGGTCGACCACAAGACCGCATTGCAGGCGCGATTTGATCCGCTCTTCAAGATCCTTGATTTCGCCCGGGGCGCGGTCGGCGGAAATGATGATCTGTTTGTTCTGATCTACCAATGCGTTGAACGTGTGGAAGAACTCTTCTTGGGTGCTGTCCTTGCCGGCGATGAATTGCACGTCATCGACCATCAAGACATCCACGGAACGGAAGAGCGATTTGAAATCCATCATCTTGCGTTCGCGCAGGGCCTGCACAAACCGGTACATGAATTGTTCCGCCGACAGGTAGACCACGTTCAGATCCGGGCGGTTGACCGACAAGTCCCATGCAATCGCATGCATCAGGTGGGTTTTGCCCAAGCCGACGCCGCCATAAAGAAACAGCGGGTTGAACGTCACGGGGCCGCCTTCGCCGACGCGTTTGGCGGCCGCATGGGCCAGCTCATTGGGCTTGCCGACGACGAAGCTGTCAAAGGTGAACCGTTCGTCCAGCGGCGCCGCCGGAAGCAAATCGCGGTTGGTTCCGGCATGTTGTGCACCTGTGCTGCGGGCCGCATCGGGGCGCGCTGCCACTTTGGTTTCGACCGGTTTTGCCCCGTTTGGCTTCGCAGCCGCCGGGCGCATTGCGGTATTGGTCGGAACCCTGAATTGCACGCGGCGCACATCGGTACCCGCATTGGTCATCTGAAACAGGATCAGATCACCGAAGTTTTGTTTTACATAATTGCCAAGAAACGTCGTCGGCACGTGGAAGGTGGCCACGCCCTCGGTAATCTCGGAAAATTCGAGCGGCTCAATCCAGTTGGCGTAATTATTGCGCCCGACGGTCTTAAGCAGATTTTGTTTCAGCTCGCCCCATTGTTCTTGTGTCATCCGTCCCCGATCCACAGCAGAAGTTTGTTCCAAGTCAGTCACCCCAAAAATAAACGTCGCAGGCCTCCCACAGCCCCCGTCACAAAAGTTTGCCAGCGCACAGACCAACCAGCCCCATTGCCAACGACAATGGGCGATAAAGTCCGGTTTGGACTAGCAAGCGCCACGCGCAACGATGTTTCCCCAGCATCAGGACAGGCCCCCGACGCACCATGCGTTAGCTTCGTGACGCAGTCTTGATCAAAGCGAGACGGGAAATTCCCTCCCTGGTCCCTTTCTCCGGTTTGACGGGAATGGGTGAACAGGCTCCGTTCTTCTCAAGGCGATGTGAATCGCAAGACTGAAACTAGCAATTGAAACGGGCGGGCAGCAACTGATCTTCGACCTTGACTCGGGTTTTGCAAAAAAGAATCTCTTTGCCGTGAAAACCCGCGTTTGAAACACTGTTTTTATTGCTGCGAATGCAAAAAGGCGCCCCGGTGACAGGGCGCCTTTTTTATCAGTTGCTTAAGACTTTTGGTCGCGATGTTTCTACGGGAAACGCGTGGGCCGCTTATGCTGCACACGCGTAACGACGCTTGTGCCTAAAGCTTAGCCGATTGCTTTAACGCGCGCCGAAAGGCGCGACATTTTGCGGGCAACGGTGTTCTTGTGGAAGATGCCCTTGCTCACACCGCGCATCAATTCGGGCTGTGCCGCGCGCAAAGCTGCTGCTGCGGCCTCCTTGTCGCCGGACTCGATGGCTTCTTCGACTTTGCGCAAGAAGGTCCGTACGCGCGAACGGCGGGCTTTGTTGATTTGGAAGCGTGCCTCGTTCTGACGGGCGCGTTTTTTTGCTTGGGGCGAATTAGCCATGGTGATCAGACCTCTATTTCGGTTCGGTGTCTCGGTTCAAATATGCAGAGCACCTCTCGCGATCCCTATTTCGGGGGCGACTGATTCTAGCCTGAGCGGGCTCCACACGCATGTATTACGGCGGCGTATAGGGCCATTGGCGCAAAATGCAAAGCCCTATTTGCAAGCGCGGGCGATGATGAGGCAAAGGGCGGCGGCGGTCGGGCGGATGAAATTCACTCATTTCACTTCAAAAAAGAATGGTCCGGCAAGTGTTTGAACGCTTGCCGGACCAAATCAATCCTGTTTGGGGCGCATTGCTTGCCCCTATGGGCGCGCTATTTGTCGCGGAACTGCGCTGCGCGTTTCTCCATAAAGGCGCTCATGCCTTCTTTTTGGTCTTCGGTCGCAAACAGCGAGTGGAACACGCGGCGTTCGAACAAGAGACCTTCGCGCAATGTAGTTTCATAGGAGCGGTTGACCGCTTCTTTGACCACCATCACAGAAATCATGGATTTTTCGGCAATCTTGGCCGCGGCGCCCATGGTTTCTTCCATCAATTTCTTGCAGGGCACCACGCGGCTGACGAGGCCGGAGCGCTCGGCCTCTTCGGCGTCCATGAAGCGGCCGGTCAGGTTCATATCCATGGCTTTGGATTTGCCGACCAGACGCGTCAAACGTTGGGTGCCGCCGATGCCCGCGACAACGCCAAGGTTGATTTCCGGCTGGCCGAATTTCGCGGTGTCCGAACAGATGATGAAATCGCACATCATCGCCAATTCGCATCCGCCGCCAAGCGCATAGCCCGACACGGCGGCGATGATCGGTTTGCGCACGCGCATGATTTGATCGGCCTCGGGGGTGAACAAATCTCCCGCGAACACGTCAACAAAGCTTTTGTCGCTCATCATCTTGATATCGGCACCGGCGGCAAAGGCCTTTTCGGAACCGGTGATGACGATACAGCGGACTTTTTCATTGGCCTGCGCTTCGGCCAACGCGTGGGCCAATTCGCTCATCAATTCGGCGTTCAGCGCGTTCATCGCGTCCGGCCGGTTCAGTTTCACAAGGGCAATGTGGTCTTCGACGTCAACAATGATGGTCTCATAGGCCATGGGAAAGCTCGTGGTTGTTTCAGGTAGGCTCGACTCCTGACCCATTCGGCCTGTGGGTTCAAGGATTTCTTGCCAACTTACCGCTGACAGGCGGGACAATAGAAGGAGGAGCGACCGGATTGCACAATTCGGCGGATCTGTTTGCCGCAGGTTTCATTGCGGCATGGCTCGTTTTCGCGGCCATAAACATCAAAACTGTGCTGGAAATAGCCAAGCTCGCCCGAGGCCTGCCGGAAATCCTTGAGGCTCGATCCGCCTGCGGCAATCGCCTCGGTCAAAACCGTGCGAATGATCGGCACGAGAGATTCGATTCGGCGTAGGGACAGGCTGCCGGCCTTGCGGGTGGGGTTGATGCCCGCGCGATACAGCGCTTCGCAGACATAGATGTTGCCCAACCCCGCCACGATTTTTTGATCCAGAAGCGCGGATTTGATCGGCATATTGCGCCCTTTGAGGGCGGCGACCAAATGCGCCTCATGAAAGCTATTGCCCAAAGGTTCCGGCCCGATTGACGCCAAAAGCTTATGCGTCTCGGCGGTGGCGGTCGGCAGCAGGTCCATCGCGCCAAACCGGCGCGGGTCGTTAAAGGTCACCCGCGCGCCGTTTTCCATATGGAACACCACATGGTCGTGTTTCTCTGGCATCGGATGTTCATGGGCAAAAATGCCCAAAGGGTCGCCCGATATGGTCATCCGTCCCGACATGCCCAGATGGATGAGCAAGGTTTCACCGCTGTCCAGATCCGCGAGGATATATTTCGATCGCCGCCGCAACGCCGTCACCCGCGCGCCGGTCAAACGATCCGCCATGCGATCCGGAAACGGCCACCGCAGCCCTTCGCGGTTCACATCTGCGCGAGCAATCACCACGCCTTCCATCGCGGGCACTAGGCCCGTGCGGACAGTTTCGACCTCGGGTAATTCGGGCATAGCGGTCTCCGGCGGCGCGTATCGGCGCGGCATTGTGGTCAAAGGGGCGCATTGCAGTAGGCGGCAAGCGCCCTATAAGGAAACACGAGAGAAGCGAAGTGCAAGGCCCAAGCGGGCCGCGAAGGCGGAAAACATGGACGACAAGACCACACATTTCGGATTTGAAACCGTGCCAGAGGCCGAAAAGGCAGGGCGCGTGCAGGGGGTCTTTGGCTCGGTCGCGTCGAAATATGATGTGATGAATGATGTCATGTCGATGGGTATCCACCGCATTTGGAAAGATGCGATGATGGATTGGCTCGCGCCGCGTAAAGGGCAACGTTTGCTCGATGTGGCGGGCGGCACCGGCGATATTTCCTTCCGCTTTCTCAAACGCGCAGGCGAGGCCCATAGCACGGTTCTGGACATCACCGAACCGATGCTCGTCGAAGGCCGCAAACGCGCCGAGGCCGAACAGATGGCGTCGAGCCTCGATTGGGTCGTCGGGGATGCGATGGCGCTTCCGTTTGAGGATAACACCTTTGACGTCTACACAATCAGCTTTGGCATCCGCAATGTTACACGCCCGCAAGAGGCGCTGAACGAGGCGTTCCGCGTCCTCAAGCCCGGCGGGCGCTTGATGGTTCTGGAATTTAGCCAATTGCCCAATGCGGCGATGCAAAAAGCCTATGACGCCTATTCCTTCAACGTCATTCCGCGCATGGGGAAATTGATCGCCAATGACGCCGACAGCTATCAATATCTGGTGGAATCTATCCGCAATTTTCCGGATCAAGAGACGTTTTTGCAAATGGTGAAAACCGCAGGCTTTGAAAATGCCTCTTATCGCAATCTGTCGCTTGGCATCGCGGCGCTGCATTCGGGATGGAAAATTTAAATGCGCGGCCCGCATAATATCTGGCGGTTGATCCGCACCGGTGCCACGCTCGAACGCACCGGCGCGATGAAGCAACTTTTGGACGCCTACGAGGCGCCCGGCTTGGTGCGCGTGGCGCTGCGCGGCCTTGCGTGGCCGTTCCAATGGCTCGGCGTAAAAGGCGACGCGGCCTTCCCGCCGATCCCGCGCGCGCTGCAGGCGCTCGGACCCGCCTACATCAAATTCGGGCAAATCATCTCGACCCGTCCGGATTTGGTCGGCGATGATCTGGCGGCTGAACTGCGCGTCCTGCAAGATCGTCTGCCACCCTTTGATACGGCGCTCGCCCGCGCCGCCGTCGAGGTGGAAATCGGCCAGCCGCTCGATGCCGTCTTCGATACGTTTTCCGGACCCGTGGCCGCCGCGTCGATCGCGCAGGTGCATCGTGGTACATTGAAAGACAGCGGAGAAGACGTCGCAATCAAAGTCCTCCGCCCCGGTATCACCAAGGCCTTCCGCCGTGATATCGATGCGTTCTACCTTGCGGCCAATGCCATCGAATTCCTGTCACCCGCATCGCGTCGTTTGCGCCCAACCGAAGTGATTGATCATTTTGCCGGTGTCGTGGCGGGCGAATTGGATTTGCGGCTCGAAGCGGCCTCGGCGTCCGAATTTGCCGCCAATACCGAACATGACGAGGGCTTTGAGTTGCCCCGCGTTGATTGGAATCTGTCGGGGCGCTCGGTCATGGTGATGACATGGGCCGAAGGCGTCGCTTTGGGCGACAATGCGGCCTTGGATGCGGCGGGGCATGACCGCGCAACCTTGTCCAAACGGGTGCTGCAACTGTTCCTCAGCCACGCTTTGCGCGACGGTTTTTTCCACGCCGACATGCATCAGGGCAATCTCAAGGTCGCGCCCTCGGGCAATATCATTGCCTATGATTTCGGCATCATGGGTCATATCGATGAATACACCCGCCGCGTCTATGCCGAGATCCTCTATGGGTTTATCAAACGCGATTATATGCGTGTGGCGCAGGTGCATTTCGAAGCGGGCTACGTCCCTGCCGACCGCGATGTCGATGAATTTGCCCGCGCGATCCGCGCCGTGGGGGAGCCGATTTTCGGCATGGATGCGACAAAAATCTCGATGGGACGGTTGTTGAGCTACCTCTTCGAGGTGACCGAACGGTTCGGCATGGAAACCCGCACGGAATTGATCCTATTGCAACGCACGATGGTGGTTGTCGAAGGCGTCGCGCGCAGTCTTGATCCCCAGATGAACATTTGGGAAACGGCCAAGCCGGTGGTCGAGGATTACATCAAGCAAAGCCTCGGCCCGCGGGCGTTGGCCAAGGACCTCAAGAAAACCGCGCAGGTTCTGGCGCGTTTTGGGCCACGCCTTCCCGCATTGGTCGAAGCCGCCTTGATCCGGCAGGCCGAACCGCCCCGCGCCGCGCCGAAGCCCTCCGCGTGGAGGCCTGCAGGTCTGATCCTGGCGGGGGTGGTCATTGGGGCGCTGCTCATGGGCGCGGCGATGGCGCTCGGCGCATTTTGACATCTGCTGCGGGCCTTGCGGCGCATATTTACGACACTTGCCTATTTTGCCACACTGCTAGGCGCTCTGCTCTGTTCAGGACGGGGTTTGGCGGCTAATGTTTGCTCAAAGGCGGGCCATAGCCGCCAAATGGTTACCTGAGGTGGAGACGCTTTTGTCCGGATTGTCCAAATTGCTATCAGGCACCTGTGCCTTGGTGCTCTGCACTGCGGCGGTCCCGCAGGCTGAAACCCTGACCACCACGTCGTTCAACATGTATGGCCTCCCCAGCGGATTGATCGACATGCCCACGGCGGAAATGGCGCCGGATGCGCAATTCACCTCAACGATATCGCATTTTGCCGACAGCACACGCGTGACGCTGAGCTTTCAAATCGCGTCGCGCCTGACCGGCAGTTTCCGTTATAGCGCGGTCGAGGGGCTGCAAATCCCCGGCTACACGTTGTCGTCCTATTACGACCGCAGCTTTGATTTGCGGTATCAATTTCTCGATGAAGGCACCTATCGCCCGGCTATGGCCGTGGGGCTGCGTGATTTTATCGGCACCGGGCTTTATGGGTCTGAATATTTGGTGGCGACCAAGAGCCTTGGTGACAAATGGCGAGTCACCGGCGGTGTCGGTTGGGGCCGTCTGGGCAGCGCGAACAGCTTTGCCAGCAGCGGCACCCGCCCGACCGGTTACCTTGGCACCGGCGGCTTGCCGAGCCTCGACAAGTTCTTTCGTGGCGATATGGCGGCCTTTGGCGGCGTGACCTATCAGCATTCCGACAAGCTGCGTTTGAAAATGGAATATTCCTCGGATGCCTACACCCAAGAGGTTGGCGATGGCCTGTTCACCCGCGATGGCGCGCTTAATTTTGGCGCGGAATATCAGTTCGCCCAAGGGGCGCAGCTTGGGCTTTATGCAATGCATGGCGGCAATCTGGCCGCGATGGTGTCTTTCTCGACCAATCCGAAAACCGCCCCCGTCCCGGGCAGCGCCGATGTCGCACCTTTGGCGGTTCTGCCGCGCGGCAAAAGCGCCCGCGATCTGGGATGGAGCACGCAGCCGCAGGCGGTGGGGCAGACGGTTGCCAATCTCAAGACGCTGGTTGAATTCGAAGGTCTGACGCTGGAGTCCTATAAACTGACTGGCACGAGCGTCCGCCTCGTGGTACGCAACCCTCGCTTTGAGGCCGGTGCACAGCTTTTGGGCCGTGTGGCACGCGGTGCAACGCGCGCTTTGCCCGCCTCGGTGGAAACCATCACCGTTGTGCAAACCAGCCACGGCGTGCCGCTAAGTAGTGCCAGCTTCAAACGCAGCGATCTTGAGCGGTATGAATATGCCCCCGCCGAGGTCATGTATGATCGTATGGTTCTGACCGATGGCGCGGATGCGTTGGAGGGCACGGTTGCCATGTCCGATGCTTATCCCCGTTTCGAATGGGCGCTGACCCCCTATGTCAGCATGTCGATGTTCGATCCGCAAAGCCCCGTACGCGCCGATGGCGGGTTGAAATTAAGTGGCGATTGGCACATTGCGCCCGGCTGGGTGGCCTCGGGCGATATCACTGCCAAATTGGCAGGCAACCGCGATGAATTGCGTCCCGCGACCAGCACGGGGCTGCCTTTGGTGCGCTCGGACTTTGCAGAATATTCGCGCGGTCAGGATGTCGCTATGCCGAACCTGAGCCTGACCTATTATGGCCGCCTTGGTGAAGACCTCTATAGCCGCGTCACCACCGGATATCTGGAACGCGGGTTTGCCGGTGTGTCGGGCGAGGTTCTGTGGAAGCCGGTCGGCAGCCGCCTCGCGCTGGGCGGCGAGGTGAATTATGTCGCAAAACGCGCCTATGACGATGCCTTTGGCTTGCAGGACTATGAGGTCGCGACAGGCCACGGTTCGGTCTATTACGACATGGGCGAAGGATATCATGTGCAGGTTGATGCCGGCCGCTATCTCGCCGGTGACTGGGGCGCGACCGTGGCGATTGACCGCGAGTTTGCAAACGGGTGGTCGATCGGTGCCTATGCCACCAAAACCAATATTTCCGCCGCACAGTTCGGAGAAGGCTCCTTCGACAAAGGCATCCGTTTCACCATGCCGCTGGCGTGGGCTTTGGGCACCTCGACACGGGCAAAAACATCGGCTTCGGTGGCCTCGTTGACCCGCGATGGCGGCGCAAGATTGCGGGTGCAAGGGCGGCTTTATGAGCAAGTGCGCGATGCGCATGAACCCGAATTGGCAAAAAGCTGGGGTAAATTCTGGCGATGAAGGACGGGCGCGCGATGATCACGAAATATGGTGTCTGGGTGGTGGTGGCTGCGGCTGGACTGATGTTGGCGAGTTGCGGCAATTCCCCAACCCGCACCGATGCCAACAAAAAACTGGCGGTGGGCGTGTTGCAATCCGTGGGTCTTGGTCCGAAAGCGCCGCCCGCCCCGTCAGAAGCACAGCAGATCGCGGGAGCGATGGTCGAAAAAACCGGTGATTTGCGGATGGTGCGTATTCCCCAACGGGACGTGGCTGCCGCGATTTATCCGGTGCAGAGGAATCAGGGTGTGCGACTTTGGGCTTCGGCAGATCAACGCGGGTTTTACTTTCGCGATGGGATGCTGGTCGCCACGCGCGGGCTTGGCGGGGATTTGATGCAGGCCGAGGTGCGCCAAAGCCTGGCGCATGTCACATCCCGCAGATCGGGCCGCGCCCTGCGGGTGCATCGGTATCTGACCGGTGACAATCAACCTGATCTGCGCCGCGTGAATTGCCGTATCACGCCAATGGGTCAGGAGGCGGTGCGCTATGCTGCCATGTCGGCGCAGACTGTAAAAATGCGCGAAACCTGCGAGGGCGGTGAAACCCGGTTTGAAAATTTCTACTGGGTGAGTGCCAGCGGCAAAATCGTCAGATCGGTGCAGTGGCAAGGCGATATGGGCGGGATGATAGAGTTTATCGACATCCGCAATTGATCTGTCTGCATGGGTCCGGCTCCTGGTTCGCCAACGGGATCAAAGGCCAACCGGTGATCCGCGCGGGATTCGGCCCGCTATGGTCAAAAGCTTGCTGTGCGAGCATGTGAAGCCTGTTTTTGACAGCAGGTTGGGGCAAGGAAACGCGCCGTCACGCCTTAATTTTGCAGTGCAAAACAAAATTCCATTCATTGACCACCTGTGCCCTCCGTTCTACTTTGCGCGAGAGCGTGGGGGAGGACGGCGCGCGCACTGCGCTTTCCCATGAAGGATGGGGATTGAAATGGGAGGATTTATGTAAGTGTCTGATATTAAAAAAGTAAATGACAAAATATCAATCGAAAGCGTGGGTGATGTTACGCTGGTTTGTATCAATTTCCCCCCGGTGAATGCCGCCGGAATCGGTGTGCGCGAGGGGCTGTCGAAAGCGATCGAGACCCTTAATGCCGAAGGCCGCGTCAAAGCCATTGCGATCTATGCGGCGGGCCGGACCTTTGTGGCGGGGGCGGATATCACCGAGTTTGACAAGCCGCTGATGCAGCCGTCCTTGCCCGAGACGTTGAACACGATTGAGGCATCGCGCATTCCGGTCATTTGCGTTTTGCATGGCACGGCTTTGGGGGGCGGTTTGGAATTGGCCCTTGCGGCGCATGGGCGGATTGCGCTCGAAGGCACGCGCATTGGCCTGCCCGAAGTTTTCTTGGGTCTGTTGCCGGGCGCCGGCGGCACACAGCGTTTGCCGCGCCTGACCGGCATGGCCTTCGCAATGGATGTGGCGTTGTCGGGCCGGCAAGTCGGCGCGAAAGAAGCGCTGGACCAAGGCGCGATTGACCGCATCGCATCGGGCGATCCGCGCGATGTGGCATTGTCCGCCGCGCAGGAGGTCGCCGCCGGCACGTTGGCGACGCGCCGCACCTGTGATTTGGACAGCGAACTGGACCAAGCTGCCATTGACGGCACCCGCGCCATGCTCAAGAAAAAACAGGCGCATCTGGTTTCGCCGCATCTCATCGTTGATGCGGTGGAGCAATCCGCCGGCGATTTCGACGCGGGCCTGAAATTCGAGAGCGACAGCTTTATGGCGTGCCTCGATACGCCGCAGCGCGCGGGATTGATCCATGCGTTCTTTGGTGAACGTGCGGTATCGAACATCGCCGAAGCCAAAGGCGCCCCCCGTGACATCGCCAAAATCGGCGTGATCGGCGGCGGCACCATGGGATCGGGTATTGCGACCTCTTGCCTGATTGCCGGATATACGGTGCGCTTGATCGAAGTGGCCCAAGAGGGTTTGGATCGCGGCATGGCGACCATCACCAAAAACCTTGAAGGGGCGGTGAGCCGCGGCAAAATGTCGGCCGAGGCGCGCGATGCGGCATTGGGCCGGTTGCATCCCGCGTTGGGCCTTGATGCCTTGGCCGATGTGGATTTGGTGATCGAAGCGGTATTCGAGCAGATGGAGGTCAAGAAGGACATTTTTGGAAAACTCGACACGATCTGCAAGAAAGGCGCAATTTTGGCGTCGAACACCTCGTATCTGGATATCAACGAGATTGCGGATTGCACCGCGCGCCCCGGGGATGTGATCGGGTTGCATTTCTTTTCGCCCGCGCATGTCATGCGTTTGCTGGAAATTGTACAGGGCGCGAAAACCGATGCGGATGTTTTGGCGACCGGCTTTGCTTTGGCGAAGAAACTTAAAAAGGTCGGCGTTCTGGCGCAGGTCTGCGATGGTTTCATCGGCAATCGCATTTTGGCACATTATAGCAAAATGGCCTCCTATCTGGTGTTGGATGGCGCCAGCCCGCAAGAGGTCGATACCGCGCTTGAGGAATTCGGATTTGCCATGGGGCCACATAAGGTCGGCGATCTGGCGGGTCTCGACATCGGTTGGATGACCCGCAAGCGCAAAGCCGGCACGCGCGATCCGCGCGAGCGTTACGCGGGCGATCTGGCCGATAGGATTTGCGAACAAGGTTGGTTCGGCCGCAAAACCGGAAAGGGGTATTACCTCTATGATGACGGTGCCGCCGTGCCCCCCGTGCCGAACGAGGCCGTGGCCGGTTTCATCGACGCGATCCGCGCTGAAAAAGGCATCACGCCGAAAACCTTCAGCAACCAGGAGATCGTGGATCGCTACATGACCGCGATGATCGTCGAAGCCACCCGTGTGGTCGCAGACGGCACCGCAAAGCGCCCTGTCGATGTCGATATGGTGTTTCTCTTCGGATACGGCTTCCCGCGCTTTCGCGGTGGCCCGCTCCATTACGCCGATACGATTGGTGCGGCCGAGTTGGTCTCGCGCATCGAAACCTATGCCAAAGACGACGAAGATTACTGGCAGGTGCCGGATCTGTTGCGGAAGATGGCCGCAGATGGCACCAGTTTTGCAGATTTGAACAAGGAGGGCTGATCTATGGATCTGAATTTTACCCAAGAGGAACGCGATTTCCGCGAGGAAGTGCGCAGCTATCTGGCAGAGAACCTGCCGGCGCGCATTTCGGATGCGGTGCGTGCGGGCGGCGAGTTGACCAAAGAGATGATGGTCGAATGGCACGCCATTTTGAACCGCAAAGGTTGGTTGGCGACGATTTGGCCGGTGGAACACGGCGGCCCCGGTTGGACGCCTGTTGAGAAATATATTTTCGAGGACGAATGCTGCAAAGCCTATGCGCCGCGCATTGTGCCTTTTGGCCTGTCGATGCTGGGGCCGGTGTTGATAAAATTCGGCAATGACGCGCAAAAATCAACCATCCTGCCGCGTATTCTCGATGGCACCGATTGGTGGTGTCAGGGCTATTCCGAACCGGGCGCTGGGTCGGACCTTGCCTCGCTCAAAACCCGCGCGGTGCGCGATGGTGATGAATGGGTGATCAACGGTCAAAAAACCTGGACCACGCTGGGCCAGCACGCTGACAAAATCTTCTGTCTGTGCCGCACCGATCCCGATGCCAAACAGCAAGCAGGCATTTCCTTTATCCTGGTTGATATGGATGCCCCCGGCGTGGAACTGCGCCCGATCAAACTGATCGAAGGCGGCCATGAGGTGAACGAGGTCTTCTTTACCGATGTGCGCGTACCCTACTCCAATCTCGTAGGCGAAGAGAACAAAGGCTGGACCATCGCGAAATATCTGCTGACCCATGAACGCACTGGCATCGCAGGTGTCGGTTTCTCGATGCAGGCATTGGAAGAGGTCAAATCATTGGCCCGCAAGGTCAAGCGCAACGGCAAACCGCTGGCGCAAGATCCGCTGTTCTCGGCACGGGTCGCACAGGTCGAAATTGACCTCGAAGCGATGAAATTGACCAACTTGCGGATGCTCTTCAAAGCGCAACAACAAGGCGCACCGGGGCCGGAAACCTCGATCCTCAAGATCAAAGGCACCGTGATCGGACAAGAGCTCAAAGACCTCGCGCGCCGCGCGCTCGGCCCCGTCGCCGCGCCGTTCCCCGGCCACATTACCGATGGCAACATCATGTTTGGCCCCGAAGATACGGCCCAGAACGCCGCGCGCTATTTCAACAACCGCAAGACCTCGATTTTCGGTGGATCCAACGAGATTCAACGCAACATCCTGACCAAGACTATGCTGGAGCTTTGACCCATGGATTTTTCTCTCACTGAAGATCGCCGCATGCTGCAAGATAGCCTGACGCGCTATCTGACCGAGCAATACCCCGTCGAGCATCGCAACAAGGTCGCTTATGATCTGCCGTGCCATGACGATGCGAAATGGGGCGAATTGGCCGAATTGGGCGCGCTGTTTGCGCTTGCGCCCGAAGATGCGGGCGGTTTTGGCGGCACCGGCTTCGACATCTCCGTGGTGTTCGAGGCCTTGGGGCGCGGCATCACACCGGAGCCTGTGCTTGGCGCGCTGATGGCCTCGCGCCTTTTGACCACCGCAGGAGCGGAGCAAGAGGCTTTGCTCTCCGGCGCGGCGAAATATGCCGTCGCGATCAGCGAGATCGAGGCACCCTACGAGCTTGAATTCATCGCGGCCACTGCCTCGGGCAGCGGCGATAGCATCACGCTTTCGGGCCGCAAATCCGCCGTCTATGGTGGGCAGGTGGCCGATGTCATCCTTGTCGCGGCCAAAAACGGCGATAAGCTGGGCGTGTACGAGGTGCAGGCCTCGGATGCGCAGATCGTCGGCTATGCGATGATGGATGGCGGCGGAGCGGCCGAAGTCATGCTGGATGCGACCCCTGCCAAGTTGTTGATCGAAGACGGCACCGCCGCCCTTCAAGATGCGATCAACGCCGGCATCGTGGCGCTGTGCTCCGAAGCGGTCGGCGCGATGGATGTGATCCACGACTATACGGTGGATTACCTCAAGCAGCGCAAACAGTTTGGTGTTGTCATTGGCAAATTCCAAGTGCTGCAACACCGTGCTGTGGACATGTTGACCGAGATCGAACAAGCACGTTCCATCGTGATCAAAGCTGCCGCCGAATTGGGTGGTCCGGATGCGACACGTTATGCATCGATGGCAAAGAATATGATCGGCCGCGCCGCGCGCCTGAACGCCGAAGAGGCGATCCAGATGCACGGCGGCATTGCGATGACATGGGAATACCCCGTCTCGCATTATGCCAAGCGTTTGATCATGCTTGACCACCAATTGGGCGATACGGATTATCATCTCGCAAAAGTGGCGGCAGAAATCGCGGCTTGATCCACGAGCGACAAGACTGAGGAAAGGCGCCGCTTCATTGCGGCGCCTTTTTACTTTTAGGCCTCCGGCGGGGATATTTATGGAAAGCAGAAAGGCGGAGCGCGCCTCATTTCTAGTTTCTCTAAATATCCCCGCCGGAGGCTTCCGACCCTACCACGCGTGCAGGTCTAGCTGATCTTGACGATCTGCTTGCCGCGATTCTTGCCTTTGAGAAGTCCCATGAAGGCGGTGGGGGCGTTTTCCAGACCCTCGGCAATATCTTCCATATGAGCGATCTCGCCGGAGCCGACCTTCGGGCCGATCTCTTTCATGAACGCGCCAAAGCGCGAGACGTGATCGGTTTGCAAAAGGCCCTGTACGGTGAGCCGGTTGACCAAAATCGTCCGCCAGAATTTTTGTAAGGGCATGTCGCCGGTTTCGTCGGTTGCACCACTATACCATGCGATCATGCCACAGACGATAATGCGCCCATGCAGGTTCATCAAAGGTATGACGCCCCCCAAGGTCGGACCGCCGACGTTTTCGAAATAGATGTCGATGCCATCCGGGCAATGGTCGTGTAGGGCGCTGCGTATCTCTTTGGCAGTGGTGAATTGGCGATGGTCGATACATGCATCAAAGCCGAATTTTTCGACCGCGATGTTGCATTTTTCCGCGCCGCCCGCGACGCCGATGACACGCAATCCGGCCTGTTTGGCCAATTGCCCCACCATGGACCCGACCGGCCCCGTGGCGGCGCCGACGACCAAGGTCTCGCCAGCCTTCATTTTGCCGTATGCAGTCATACCCGCCCATGCGGTAAAGCCGGGCATACCGAGCACGCCAAGCGCAGTGCGCGGGTCGGCGATGGCAGGGTCAAGTTTGCGCAACTGTTGTCCGGGCAGGCAGCCATGTGTGGCCCAGCCGAACATGCCAAAGCAGTGATCGCCTTCCTTGAATTTCTCGTGGTTGGATTTCAGCACCACGCCGACGGCGCCGGCTTCCATCGTGCCACCAATGGGCACGGGATTGGCGTAGGATTTCGCATCATCCATCCGGCCGCGCATATAGGGGTCCAAAGACATATGCGTCACACGCACAAGAACCTCGCTCTCTTTGGGCTCCGGAATGGGTTGTTCTTCATAGGAAAAATCTTCGGCAACGGGATCGCCGTTCGGGCGGCGGGCAAGCGCCACGCGGTGCATTACGTCGGTCATGGGATATCCTCCTTCAGGTCCGTTCTTCATGTTGGGGCGCGCGATCGCACAGGCAAGTCCTAAGCGAAATATGCGTGGTTTTCGTCGCGGCATAATTCGCGCCTGGGATGATCAGCGCGTGCTGCGATACCGGAAAACGCCCGTGCCGGTGGCCACCTTGGTGCCAAGTTCGTCCATGATGGTCGCCTCGGCAAAAAATGTTTTGCGCCCGCCGCCTGTGCGGCGACCTTCTGCGATAAGCACATTGCCTTTGGCCTGCCCGATGTAATTGACGTTCAGCGAGAGCGTCATCGCCAGTTTCGGATTGTCGCGATCACCGGTGTAGCACCCGCAATATCCCATCACGGTATCGAGCATCACCGCATGCACGCCTCCATGGGCAATACCGTATCGGTTCATCAAAAACGGCTCCAACGGCAATTCAAACCGTGCATAATCGGGCTGCCACGCTGTTATCGTAAAGCCGAGATGCTGTTGTAGCGGGTAGGGGGCTTCGACCAATGCGGGGTCTATATCTTGCGTCATAGCGGGCCTTTCGGGAGGGTGTGATGGAAAAAGGGCGCTACAATTGCCGCGCCCTGTGCTGTGCCTTGGATCAGACGGTTTTGGCCGCCGCAAGCCCGTGCGCGGCAAATCGCGGCACTGCGGCGCCGAGTTTGAGCGCATGTTCGGGGTTCGACGCATTGCCATCAAGGGCGCGTTTGTAGACGCCTTGGATGATGCCGCCCATGCGGAACAGCGTGAAGGCCAGATAAAACCCGAACTTGTCGATTTCGCCAATGCCGCGGCGTGTGCAATAGGCCTCGATAAATTCTTCGTCCGTCATCAAACCTTCGGCCTTGCGGTCGATGCCTGCCAATCCGCGCCCTTCCGGACCGGGCGGCATGCCCCATTGCATGATCACGGCAGCCAGATCGGCATATGGATGGCCCGTTGTCGACAATTCCCAATCCAGCACTGCGGCGCATGTCGGGCCGTCGGGCGCAAACAGCATATTGTCGATGCGGTAGTCGCCATGGACCAAAGTGCGTTGCCCGTCATCGTCGGGAATATTGCCATCAAGCCAAGTGATCAGCTCTTCCATTGCGGGGATCTGATCGGTTTGCGATGCGCGGTATTGTTTGGTCCAACGGTCGATCTGGCGGCGGTAGTAATTGCCGGTGGGTCCGTAATCGGACAAGCCCGTCGCATCGAGATCAATGTCGTGGATCGCGGCCAACACGCGGCCCATCTCGTCCAAAATCGGGCGCCGGTCGTCCAGAGGGATTTCCGGCATGTCGGGCAGGTTGAGATTGCGGCCCTTTACCTCGTCCATCACATAGAACATCGAGCCGATAACATCATCGTCCTCGCATAATACATGCATTTTGGCGACCGGCACGTCCGAGCCTTGCAGCGCCGATTGCACGCGAAATTCGCGGTCGACCGCATGGGCAGATTTGAGCAAAACACCGGGCGGTTTGCGGCGCAAAACATAATTGGCCTTGGGGGTCGTGAGGCGGAAGGTCGGGTTGGATTGCCCAACGTCGAATTTCTCGGCCTCGATCGGGCCTTCAAAGCCTTCCATATTGGCGGTCAGCCATTTGGCCACGGCCTTTGTGTCGAGCTTGGCGGGGTCGGGTGTCGTCATGTTCGGCCCTTTTCTTAGCTATAGGTGAGCATCTGATCGGCGTTGGATGCATGGATATGCGGTGTCTCGTTATACCCATGCAGGTAGAAACTATGCGGCGAAAACACGAACCGGTTCACCGCGCAGTTTTTCATTTGCAGTTGGAGTTTGATTTGCTGGGCGTCGGGCGCATCAACGCAGGCCGCCAGCATTTGGCCAATGGCCCCGCCGGACGAAACCGCAAGGACGGTCTGCCCCGCGCCAGAGATCATCGCTTTGCGGGCCTCCTCGACGCGGGCGGTGAAGGCCTCCCATGTTTCGGGCGGGTCCACGACTTCGCCTTTCTGCCATGCCAGAACCGTATCGCGTAGGGTGCGAAAATGGCTTTTGCGTTCGGTGTGCATATGTTCGGGCGGCGGTGTGTGGCGGTAGTGCGCGTTCAACAGTTCTTTGAAATCAAATTCGTTAAGGCCCGTATGAATCGTGGCCGGTGCGGCCTTCAATCCCATGCCGCGTGCAATGCCTTCATAGGTTTCGCGGTGGCGGCGTTGTGCGCCAATGAAAAACGCATCGGGCCGCACGCCTTGGGCGGCCAATGCCTTGCCCAACTCGAATGACTGCTCGTGGCCGAGGTCGGAAAGAACGTCGTAATTGGCGGCGCCGAAAGAGGCCTGCGCATGGCGGACGACGAAAAGCTCGGGCATGAATAGTCTCCGATAGAAAGAGGGGTATTGAGAAGGGAAGGGGCCGCAACATTGCCGCGACCCCCTTTGGTGATCGGATGCCTAGAGAACCTCGAAGAGGCCCGCAGCCCCCATGCCGCCGCCGACGCACATGGTCACAACCACGTATTTCGCGCCGCGACGTTTGCCTTCGATGAGCGCATGGCCAACCATACGCGCGCCGGACATGCCGTAGGGGTGACCGACCGAGATCGCGCCGCCGTTGACGTTGAGGATCTCATCAGGAATGCCCAAGACGCGTTGGGATTGCAAAACCTGAGAGGCGAAAGCTTCGTTCAGCTCCCAAAGGCCGATGTCGTCCATTTTCAAACTATGCGCTTCGAGCAGTTTCGGCACCGCATAGATCGGGCCAATGCCCATTTCGTCCGGCTCGCAGCCCGCAGCCATCACACCAACATAGCGGCCAAGCGGTTGCAGCCCGCGCTTTTCGGCTTCTTTGGCTTCCATGATCACCGAGGCCGACGCGCCGTCCGACAATTGCGATGCGTTACCGGCGGTGATGAATTTACCTTCCTTGATCGTCTGGCCGTCTTTGAACACGGGCGACAGCGATTGCAGGTTTTCCAAAACGGTCGAGGGGCGGTTGCCTTCGTCTTTGGCCAAAGTGACTTCTTTGAACGAAATCTCTTTGGTTTCTTTGTCCATCACGCCCATATTTGTGGTCAGCGGCACGATTTCATCGTCGAATTTACCGGCCTCTTGCGCCGCAGCGGTGCGTTGTTGGCTGCGCAGAGCATAGGCGTCTTGGTCTTCGCGCGACACGTTGTAACGCGCCGCAACGATTTCAGCGGTTTCCAGCATCGACATGTAAAGTTCGGGTTTGTTTTCCTTGATCCACGGATCACCCGCGCGGTCGGTGCGCATGTTCTGGTTCTGCACCAGAGAGATCGATTCCACACCGCCGCCGATGCAGATCTGCATGCCGTCATGGATGACCTGTTTGGCCGCCGTTGCAATCGCCATAAGGCCGGATGCACATTGGCGGTCCATCGACATGCCGGCGATGCTGGTGGGCAATCCGGCGCGGATCACGGCTTGGCGGGCGATGTTGTTGCCTGTCGACCCTTGCTGGATCGCGGAGCCGACCAAACAATCGGAGATTTCCGAGCCGTCAAGGCCGGCGCGCGAAACCGCATTCGATACGGCATGGCCGATCAATTCTTGCGCTTGGGTGTTGTTGAACGCGCCGCGATAGGCTTTGCCGATCGGGGTCCGCGCGGTGGAGACGATGACTGCGTCACGCATGAGTGTATTCCTTAGGTGTTGTGAATGGATGTTGTGAATTTCGCGGTGATCATTTGCTTGGCAATGTGATGCCACGGATCGCGGCAGCCATCTGAGCATATTTGCCGGTTTGATCGAAGGCGCCGGCCATTTCTTTTTGGCCCTCCGGATTGCGGATGTCGTCCATACGGTTGAGGATGTTATCGACGTCAAGTTCGTCATCGCCAAAAGCAACGCCTTGGGTCTCATAGATCTTGGTTTCGGCAAAGCATCCGCCCCCGGCCCCGAGGATCATTTTCGTGGGCGCGCCCTCGGCGACCAAAGCCAAAAGACCCGGCGTGATGGTTTCGGGGCGGAGCAATTCCAAGACCTGTTGCGGCAGCAGACCTTCGGTCATCCGTGTCGCGGCCGTCGGGGCCAAGGTGTTGATCTTGATGTTATGTTTTGCGCCTTCTTGGCACAGAACATTCATCAATCCGACAACGCCCATTTTCGCGGCGCCGTAATTGGATTGGCCAAAATTGCCATAGAGGCCGCTGGCCGAGGTGGTGTAAACGATGCGGCCGTATTCGCGCGCGCGGAAGTGGTCCCATAGGGCTTTGGTGGTCACGACCGATCCCATCAAATGCACATCCAGCACAAGGCGAAAGTCGGGCAATTCCATCTTCACAAAGGTTTTGTCGCGTAAAATCCCCGCGTTGTTGACCAAAATATCAACATGGCCCCATTCGGAAATTGCCTGATCGACCATGTCTTTGACTTGGGCCTCATCGGTGACATTGGCGCCATGGGCGATGGCCGCGCCGCCGGCATCACGGATTTCCTTGACCACGGCTTCGGCCTGCGCCGAGGATGATCCCGTGCCGTCGGTGGCAACGCCCAAATCATTGACCACAACCTTGGCCCCGCGCGCCGCAAGGCCAAGCGCATGCGAGCGCCCCAGCCCGACGCCCGCGCCGGTCACAATGGCAACGCGGCCGGTGAAATCTACTTTGCTCATGTGCTTGCTCCTAAATAGCGACGGCCCAACCATTCTGCGACGACCGCGGGTTTCTCTTGGTTTTCGATCTCGACGGTCACGGCGAAAGTGGTTTGAATTTCACCTTCGCGGATATCGTCCAAGGCTTGCAACACAAAGCGGCCGCGCACGCGCGATCCGACTTTGACCGGCGAGACAAAGCGCAGTTTGTTCATGCCGTAATTGACGCCCATCGCAACGCCTTCGAGAGAGGGCATTTCATAAAGCATGGCCGACATCAGCGAGACGGTCAGGAACCCATGCGCGATTGTCGTCCCGAAGGGGGAGTGCGCCGCAGCCTCGGGATCCACATGGATGAATTGATGGTCGTGGGTGCAATCGGCGAATTGGTCGATCTGATCTTGGGTGATCGTATACCATTGCGACACGCCGATTTCCTTGCCGACAAAGGCTTCGTATTCTGCGCGGGTGAGTTGCTCTGCCATGATTATAGATCCTCGTTAAACAAAGAGCCGGGGGCGTTGGATTGCATGCCGCCGGACAGAGGCAGGATCGCACCCGACACATAGGCCCCGCCACGCCCGCATAGATATTGCAGCGCCCCGGCGACGTCTTCGGGGCTGCCGACGCGGCCCAAAGGCACGCCCTTGGCGGATTCGGCTTTGCCCTCTTCGGTGCCGAGCGCAAAGGCGGTCATTTTCGACACGAATGGTCCGGGGGCGATGGCGTTGACCGTGATGCCCTCGGGGGCGAGATCGTTGCTCAATACGCGGGTCATGTGATGCACCGCGCCTTTGGACACGGCATAGGAATAGGTGGATGTGCCTTTGGGAATGTCGCCCATCACCGATCCGACATTGACCACGCGGGCGGGGTCTTCGGCGGTGCTGGCGGCTTTCAATAGAGGCAAGAGTTGTTGTGTCAGGTGGAACATGCCTTGGACGTTGAGCGACAACAATTTGTCCCACGCCTCATAGGGGTGTTCACCAATCGGGGCGCCCCATGTGCGGCCTGCGTTGTTCATCAGGATGTTGAGTTTTTCCGTGCGCGATTGCACCTCGGCCACCAGCGCGTCAATGCCCGCCTCGGTGGCGACATCGCCGCCAAAGCCTTCGACGCTGCCCGCCACGCCGGAGGCGTTGATCTCGGCGGCGACGGCTTCACATGCATCGGCCTTGCGGCTGGCGATGAGGACGCGCGCGCCCGCTGCGGCCAGACCTGTCGCGGCCATACGGCCAATGCCGGTGGCCCCGCCGGTGACAAGCGCCACCTTTCCTGTCAAATCGAAAAGGGCGTTGGGGGTCATGGTGTTCATCGTTTAAAATCCTCTTGCGGTGGCAAGGCGTGCGGCATGATCGCCGTCATCGCCAAGCCATTTTGCACCCAGGCGGGCGCGTTTCATGAAAAAGCCCATGCCGAACACATCGGCACCCCGGGCGGGCGCTGCTCTTGATGATAGATTTTGTTATGGTTGATCTTGATTTGTGCGGGGGGCAACCCTGCGCCACCGTATACTTTCGGCCAACTGGGCGCGGTCATCTGGTTCGCGGCTGCCTGCGTCCAATTACGTTGCGTCCCGGAGGCGAAGTTGAAGTTACGTCCCCCCCAACAGATGGCATTGTCTGTCTCAAGAGGGGGTGCCGCAGCCTCCTGTGCAGAGCCGCGATTGTCCGCCCCGCATGAGGTCTCGATCCAATCGCGAATCTGGGCCCGAAACGCCTCTAAATCTTGATCAAACTCCACTCGCCGGCTCCTCCCTGCAGGTATTGTTTCGCAGTGCAGAATAGAATTTCACGGATCTATTGACAAGCGGGCTTGTTTCGACATTTGATCAACCACAGGAAGCGCCTGAAAAAAATGGGCGGTTTTTAATGGGAGGACTATAATATGAAATTGATGAAATCTGCGGCTCTCGCAGCCGCGATGGCTTTGGTTGCCGCTGGCGCATCTGCTGACACGTTGAAAATTGCGGTCATTGACCCCTTTTCCGGCCCCTTCGGACCCTCGGGTGACGCGGCGCTGAAAGAGTGGACCTTCGCGGCCGATATGATAAATGCCAAGGGCGGTATCGTCGGCCAAGAGATCGAAGTCATCGGCTACGACAACAAGGTAAACCCAAAAGAATCTCTGGTTCAGTTGCAAAAGGCCCTCGATAAGGGCGCGCGCTATATCGCGCAGGGCAATGGATCGGCCGTGGCCTCCGCTTTGATCGATGCGATCTCCAAGCACAACAAACGCAATCCGGGCGATGAGGTTATGTTCCTTAACTATGCTGCGGTGGACCCGTCGTTCACCAATGATCGCTGCATGTTTTACCATTTCCGTTTCGATGCCGATGCGGATATGAAAATGGCGGCTGTGACCGATTGGATCAAAGGCCAGGACGATATCAAATCGGTCTATATCATCGGTCAGGATTACTCTTTCGGTAAGGCCGTTGCGGCCTCTGCTGTTTCGGACCTTGAAACCAAACGTCCCGACATTGAAATCGTGGGCAATGAATTGCACCCGCTCGGTAAGGTCAAAGACTTCACTCCCTATGTGCAGAAAATCATCGCCTCCGGTGCGGATGCGATGATCACGGGCAACTGGGGCGCGGATATGGTTTTGCTTGTCAAAGCTGCGATCAGCTCTGGCTTCGAAGGCCCGATCCTCACCTATTATGGCGGCTCGCTTGGTGCGGCTGTTGCAATGGGGGAAAGCGCGGTTGGTCAGGTGAAGGCGATCGTTGAGGGCAATACCAACCTTGAAACCACACCAGAGCAAAACGCGTATATCGAGGCCTTCGAAGCCGCATATCCGGACAACAATTATTACTACCACCGGATTCACAACGCGATGAACATGTTCAAAATGGCGGCAGAGAAAGCCGGCAGCACGACCCCTAAAGATGTCGCGTTTGCTTTGGAGGGTCTGGAGTATGAAAGCCCCTATGGCAAAATCACCATGCGCGCTGACAACCACCAGCTCCTGCAGCCGATGTTCGTTTCGACCTTCTCCGACAACGTGAAGCGCGGCGTGGAAGATTTGCCTTTGGGTTGGGTTGCAGGCGACGAAGATCGCATCGAAGCGGAAGCCACGGCACTTGAAACCACTTGCAACATGGAACGTCCGGCCAAGTAAGCCGCCGTCGTCTGTTATGTAAATCAGGGTGTCGTGCGCTAGCCGTGCGGCACCCTCTTTTCTAGAGAGGTTTCCATGGAAACGTTCGTACCCTCGCTCTTGAACGGGGTGATTTACGGCCTTCTGTTGTTTATGCTGTCCAGCGGTTTAACGTTGATCTTCAGCATGATGGGAGTGTTGAACTTTGCCCATGCCAGCTTTTATATGCTTGGCGCCTATTTTGCCTATACAATCACCCAAAGCACCAACTTTTGGTTCGCCCTGATCCTTGCCCCGATTCTTGCCGGATTGGTTGGCGCCGGAGTCGAAAAATGGGGGTTGAGAAAGGTACATGCCAACGGCCATGTGGCCGAGTTGCTGTTCACCTTCGGTCTTGCCTATCTGATTGACGAGATCGTCAAAATTATCTGGGGCCGCAATGCGGTCAATTACCGGATCCCCGACGCCCTCGATTTCACGATCTTTCGGCTCTATGGCTCGGATTATCCCGCTTACCGTATCTTTATGCTCTTCGTGGCGATTTCGATGCTTGTTGCGCTGTGGTTCTTGCTGAAAAAAACCCGTGCGGGCTTGATCATTCAAGCTGCGCTGACCCATCCACATATGGTCGGGCATCTTGGCCATAACGTTCCACGGATTTTTATGACGGTATTCGGCGCCGGTTGTGCGCTTGCCGGTTTGGCGGGTGTGATCGGTGGCAATTACCTTGTGACCGAACCGTCGATGGCGGTCCTGATGGGGCCGATCGTTTTCGTGGTCGTCGTGGTGGGGGGCATGGGCAGCCTCGAAGGGGCATTTATTGCCTCGATCTTGTTGGGCCTGTTGCAAACCCTTGCCATATCCGTGGACACCACCTTTGGTGAAATCTTCGGATTCCTGGGTCTTTCCGGAACCAGCGAAGTCGGCAGCATTTCGATTGCCTCCCTCGCTCCGATGATCCCCTTTCTAATGCTCGTTCTGATCTTGATGATCCGCCCGCGCGGCTTGATGGGAGACCGTGAGTTTTGACCGATATCACACAAAAATACGCAAACCTGGCGCCGACTACAGCCCAGAAATTCCGCCAACGCGTGCTGCCGTTTCTGGCGCTGGCTGTTGTGTTGGCGATCATTCCCATGTCTGGCCCTTCGGGGACGGCCTATACCTTGCTCAACGTGATGGGTATCAACATCGTCTTCGCCTTGAGCTACAACATGTTGCTTGGCCGCGGGGGCCTTTTGTCCTTTGGCCATGCGGTTTATTTCGGCCTTGGTGGTTTTGCCGCCGTGCATGCGATGGATGCAATCGGGTCGGCAGAGAGCGGCTTTTGGGCGAATTACCCGATCTTCTTCTTGCCGGTCATCGGATTTGCAGGCGGGGCATTGGCGGGCGCGGTCATTGGTTGGCCGTCGTGTAAACGCGCGGGCACCCCCTTTGCCATGATCTCTTTGGGCATTGCCGAATTGATCGCGGCGGCGGGCTTGATGTTCGGGTCGATCTTTGGCGGTGAAGAAGGCGTCACCGGCGATCGCATGGTTGGCCACGAAGTCTTTGGCCTTTCATTGGGTCCGACATCGGAGGTTTATTGGTTCATCGCCTTTTGGACCTTTGTCGGCGTTGCGGGCATGTTTGCCTTTACCCGCACACCTTTGGGCAAATTGTCCGAAGCCACGCGCGACAACCCCGAGCGGGTCGAATTCATCGGGTATAACCCGACGCGGGTGAGGTATCTGGTGTTTATCTTTGCAGGGGCTTTTGCCGGCTTGTCCGGCGGCATGGCGGCTGTGAACTACGAGATTTTCACACCCGAAGCATTGTCGCTCGTGCCGTCCGGTTTGGTCCTTTTGATGGCCTATATCGGCGGGATCCGTTACTTCACCGGTCCGATCCTCGGTGCGATTTTGTTGACCTATATGCAATCCATGCTCTCGGATTTTACCGAAGCCTGGCTTTTGTATCTTGGTTTGCTGTTCATCTGCATCGTGATGTTTGCCCCCGGCGGTTTGGCGGGTGTTCTCTATGGCTTTACCGATGCGTTGCGGGCTGGAAAGCTGGGTGAGGTAATCGGCCGATGGGCCGGTCAAGCCATCGGCTCTGCTCTGGCGCTTTTTGGTATGATCATTCTGGTCGAAGTTGCCGTGCATTGGTCCAACGGTTTCGGTGAAACCTTTGAACCTTACGGGCTGCACCTGACCTTTGGTAATCCGCTGACGTGGGTGTTGATCGTTGTCCCGGTGGTCGCCGGTATCGTGATCTTGCGCCGTTTGGCCAATACAGAAGAAGGGGTGATCGCATGAGCGAGAACGCACTTTCCCTCAAGGGCCTGACCAAAAGTTTCGGTCCGGCCAAGATCATCCAAGGCGTTGATCTGGATATCAAAGCCGGTGAACGTCATGCGATCATCGGGCCAAACGGGGCGGGCAAATCCACCCTCTTCAACCTGATCTCGGGGCTTTACACCCCGACATCGGGCAGCGTGAAGTTGCGCGGTGAAGAGATCGGCGGAATGGCACCGTTCAAGATCAACCGCAAAGGCCTGTCGCGCAGCTTTCAGGTCTCGAATATTTTCGCAAACATGACCGTGCGCGAAAATGTCCGGTGCGGCGTGCTCTACTCGATGGGCTATGGGTACAGCTTCCTGCGCAATATCGGCAACCTCAAGGAAGTGTCGGAAAAGACCGCCGAAATCCTTGAGAGCGTGGATCTGATCGATAAGGCAAACTTGCCTGCTGTCCTTCTGCCCTATGCGGACCAACGCACGCTCGAGATCGCCATTACCATCGCAGGCGGGGCCGATGTGATCCTGCTCGACGAGCCGACGGCGGGCATGTCCCATTCGGAAACCGATCGTGCGGTGGAGTTGATCACCAAAGCCACCGAAGGCAAAACCCTTGTCATCGTTGAACATGACATGGGCGTGGTTTTCAACTTGGCGGACCGGATTTCGGTACTCGTCTACGGCGAGATCATCGCCACCGGCAAACCTGAAGAGGTGCGCGGCGATCCCAAGGTGCGCGAAGCCTATTTGGGTGATGAGGCCGATGGCCTTGATGAAGGAGACGCAGCATGAACACAGCAGGAGCCACGGAGCCAATGCTGAAGGTCAACGACCTGCACGCATTTTATGGCAAAAGCCACGTTCTGCGCGGCGTCAACATGGAGATCATGCCGGGCGAGGTGATTGCGCTTTTGGGGCGCAACGGCGTAGGGCGTTCGACCACGGCCAAAGCGATCATGGGCGAGATTGCCCCGCGCGGTGAAATCATCTTCAAGGGCGAAGTGATCTCGGGGCTTGAAAGCCACAGGATCGCGCATCTCGGTCTTGGCTATGTGCCCGAGAGCCGTGATATCTTCCCGGCGATGACGGTGCGCCAAAACCTGATCCTCGGGATCAAGAACATGAAGGCGCCGGGGAAATATTCGGTGGATGACATGCTTGATATGTTCCCGAACCTGCGGGCGCGGGCCGACAATCCGGCGGGTGTTCTGTCGGGCGGGGAAAAGCAGATGTTGACCATGTGCCGGACCCTGATGGGCGATCCTGAATTGATCATCATTGACGAGCCGACCGAAGGCCTTGCGCCGAAAATCGTTCAGCAAATCGGTGATATGATTGCCGAAATCGCCAAAACAGGGGTGTCTATCTTGCTGGTCGAGCAAAAGCTGTCGATTGCCCTGCGCATCGCGGACCGCGTTTATGTGATGGGCCACGGCGAGATCGTCTATGGCGGCACACCGGACGAGTTCAAAGCCCGTGATGACATCAAAAAGGAATGGTTGGAGGTCTAGCCCCCAATCTGCCCACACAAGGCCCCGCCCGAAACGGCGGGGCCTTTTGCGTTTTAGGAGCCGCCCAAGTGTACGGCTTCGCGGGCGATGGCCCATTCGATCAGATCGCGCCAAAGCACTTCGGCCAACTGCGGGTCCAGCCCCTGTGCCTGTGACAAACGGCGCACATTCTGCACCACTTCTTCGACGCGGTCGGTGGTGCGCGCCGGTAGGTTTTCTATTTTCTTGAGGTCAACGGCGCGGTCGATATAGGTGCTGCGCTCGGCCAAGAGCGCGATCAAGTCGGCGTCGATATTGTCGATCTGCGCGCGCAGGTCTTTCATGCTGTCGCATTGTTTTGGGGGTGTTCTGGACATCGGGTTTGCGCTCGCATTTGGGCTCCCGCGCTTTGCGGCGGGCGTGCGGCGGCGACCCTAGGCGGGTCCCCCGTTGAGGGCAAGGCGGATGCGGCGGTTTGATCTGCCGGGCGGCGTCAAGATAAGACCGGCCGAACCGTTATGCGCGGTGATCTTGCCGGGTGTTTTGTGCGGCGCGCGGCGATTGAACATCCCCATGAACCGCCCCGAGGCGCGGGCAACGGGCTGCAAAGACCGGCGCCTGACGATAATATCGGGCCGCCAACCAGATGTGCGATGGACCACGGGCAGGCGGCACAGGGGTACGGACATAAAAAGGGCGCCACATTGGGCGCCCTTTTCGAATGCTATGATCGGTGATCAGCCGCGCATATCGGGCAAAACATAATCCGCCAACTGCTTGCGCAGGTTCAGCTTGGACACTTTGCCCGTTGCCGTCATCGGCAATTCTTCGATCCAGATGATATCATCCGGCAATTGCCATTTGGCGAAATGTTCAGACATATGTGCGTGCATGTCCTCGATGCTCGGGCGGTCGTCCCCTGCGGCAATGGCGACCAGAACCGGACGCTCATCCCATTTCGGATGCGGCATACCGATGGCCGCGCAATTGGCGATGGCCGGATGCGACAAGGCGGCATTTTCCAGGTCGATCGAGGAAATCCATTCGCCGCCCGATTTGATCAGATCCTTGGCACGGTCCTGAATGGACATGACGCCGCCGGGAGTGATCGTTGCGACATCGCCGGTGCCGAACCATCCTTCTGCGTCCATGGCTTTGGCGGTTGCTTCTTCGTTTTTGTAATAGCCCGAAACAACCGCATTGCCGCGCACATAAAGTTCGCCGACAGCTTTGCCATCGAAGGGTAGACCATTGCCGTCTTCATCGACGATTTTCAATTCGACGCCAAAGAGGCGGCGGCCTTGGGTCTGTTTGAAATCAACGCGTTCGTTGAGGGGCGCATCCTTCAATGTGCCGGGCAATGCGCCATGGGTGCCGACGGGGCTCATTTCGGTCATGCCCCATGCGTGAACAACCGATACGTCCATTTTCTCAAAGGTTTCGATCATTGACCGCGGCGCGGCGGCACCGCCAATCGCCACGTCCCCAAAGCCCTTGGGCTTGCGGCCTTGGGCGTCGATTTCTGCCAACAGGCCCATCCAGATGGTCGGAACACCCCATGCGGAAAACACCTCTTCGCTGTCCATCAGTTTGAACAGGCTCGGCCCGTCCATCGCCGGACCCGGGAAAACGAGCGACGCGCCCACCAGCGGCGCGGCATAGGGCAGACCCCATGCGTTGACGTGGAACAACGGCACAACCGGCATGATCCTGTTGCCCTCGCCAAAGGTGTTTTTCAAGGTCACCGAAATCATCAGCGCGTGCAACACATTCGAGCGATGCGAATAAAGCGCGCCCTTCGGATGGCCGGTGGTGCCGGACGTATAGCAAAGCCCCGATGCGGTGTTTTCGTCGAGCAATGGCCATTCGATTTCGCTGGATTGTTCCGCGATCAACTCTTCATAGCACAGCACATTCGGCAATTTCGTATCCGGCATATGCGCCCGGTCGGTCATGATCACATAGGTCAGGTCCGCCGGAAAATGCGATTGCAGGGCTTCCAAAATCGGCACGAATGTCGTGTCGACAAAGATCACCTTATCTTCGGCGTGATTGACGATATAAATCATCTGTTCAGCCGAAAGACGCGGGTTGATCGTATGGCAAACCGCGCCAATGCCGGAAATCGCGAAATAGAGTTCAAAATGGCGATAGCCATTCCACGCGAGTGTCGCCACACGGTCGCCAATTTCTATCCCGCGTGCCAAAAGCGCGTTGGCCAATTGGCCCACACGATCACGGACTTCGGCGTAGTTCGTGCGGTGAATGTCGCCCTCGGTCCGTACGGACACGATATCCGCCGTTGGAAATGCCTCGGCGGCATAGGTCAAAATATCGGAGATCAGCAGCGGACGCTGCATCATCATACCTAGCATAGTCTCCTCCCAGTAGACTGTTTTTACTGAGATCACGCTAGCGCGATTGCCGGGGTTTCAAAAGAATATTCGTGCGTCTTTTCCCGCACGGACGTTGCGTTCTTTGCTCTGCACCAAGACGTTGCGAAACTTGCCTCTATATGCGGCTTTTGCTGGATTGCTGCGGGGCGCCCCGCCTAAGGTGGGCCGCAGAGGTCGCGCGCGTTTTGGGGCGCGGTCCACGCGATGGGAGAGAGAAATGTCACAAAAAATGCACGCGGTGATGTGCCGCGAATTCGCCGGTTTGGACAAGCTGGATTACGCTGAGGTCGACGCGCCGCAGCCCAAAGACGGCGAGGTGCAAATCCGCGTCGAAGCGGCGGGGGTCAACTATCCCGACGGTCTGCTGGTTCAGGGGCTTTATCAGGTGAAACCGCCCTTGCCCTTTGCCCCCGGGTCCGAAGTCGCCGGAACGATTGAGGCCTTGGGCGCGGGTGTGACGTCGTTCAAGATCGGGGATCGCGTGGTTACCGCATGTTCGGGGGGCTATGCCGAAGTGGTCGTGGCCGAAGCCGCCCGCTGTTTCGCGATGCCCGATGGGATGGATGCGGCCGATGCCTGTGCGATGATCGTGGCTTATGGCACCTCGCACCACGCGCTCAAGCAACGCGCCAATTTGCAAGCGGGCGAGACATTGGTGGTCTACGGCGCGGCGGGGGCGACCGGAATTGCGGCTGTGCAGATTGGTAAAATCATCGGTGCGCGGGTCATTGCCGTGGCCTCCACGGACGAGAAGAAACAGATCGCACGCGATGCCGGAGCCGATGCGGTGATCGGCTACGACAACCTCAAAGACGAGGTCAAATCTTTGACCGGCGGCAAGGGCGCGGATGTGGTGTTTGACGTGGTTGGCGGCGACGCGTTCAATGCCGCAACACGTTTCATGGCCCGCAACGGCCGGCTTTTGGTGATCGGTTTTGCCAGCGGAGAAATTCCGAAATTCCCTGTCAATCTGGCTTTGGTGAAGGAATACGCCGTGATTGGGGTATTTTGGGGCAACTTCACCCATGCGCAGCCCGAAGATTACGCCGAGAACATGCGCGAATTGTTCGGGTGGTATCAAGATGGCAGCGTGAAGCCCTTGATCGAGGGACGCTATCCTTTGTCGACGGCTGCGGAGGTTCTCAAACGCGTTCTGGGGCGCGGTGCCGTTGGCAAAATCGCCCTGATCCCCGGCAGCTAACTGCGGTCCATTTTATTGGAACTGGCCCATTTGGGGGCCGGTTTTTGTTGCGAGAGGTATCTGCGCGTTGAACATTTTGGCGATCTCGGGCAGCCTGCGGGCGGCATCGACCAACACTGCATTGCTGCGCGCATTGGCGGATGCCGCACCTGAGGGGATGGAGATCACGCTTTGCGAGAAGATCGGACAATTGCCGATTTTCTCGCCCGATCTCGAAGGCCCGCTTCGCCCGCCCATCGTCGCGGAGTTTGCGGCGCAAATCGCGGCGGCAGAGGCCTTGATTATTGCCTGCCCTGAATATGTTCACGCGTTGCCCGGCGGGTTTAAAAATGCAATTGACTGGCTGGTGTCCGGCAGTGAAATCATCGCAAAACCGATTTTTCTGGCGCAGGCCACGTCGCGTGGAAAAGATGTATTGGCCGACTTGCAACGCGTGCTCGGCACTGTTTCGGAGCGGTTTTACCCCTCGCCGATGCTTTGTGTTCCGTTGTTGTCGAAGACGCCCGAAGACATCGCAAAGCACGTACAGGATCCGCAGATCCGCGCTGAAATTGATCTGTTTCTCGACGCGGTTTGCAGGGCCGTTATGGCGCAAGAGGTTGATTAAAACCCGGCGCGGGCCACGGTGTTGACGAGCTCAACCAATTGCGGGCCAAGGTTGTTTTCGAGCCGATCCTTTGGCAAGACATAAGCCGGGCCGCCAAGGTTGAACACCATCAACGGGTTATCCCCATGGGGCGCGCGGTAGGGCACGGCGACGGCATGCACGTCCTCTTGCCATCCGCCGATATTGGAATAGAAGCCGCGATCGGAAATCTGTTGCTTGGCGTTTTCGATTTCGTTCACAATGCCGGGCACATCCGCCGGGTCGTAGCGCGCATGGATGCGTTCTATGATATCGCCATATTCGGTCTCGTCACAGGCGGCGATATAGGCGCGCCCCATGGCGGAGCGTGTTATCGAAATGCGCGAGCCGACATTCAATTGCAGCGAAATCATTCCGGGAGAACGCGCCGTGGCGACATAGGTCATCGACATATTGTCGCGCCCGCCCAGTGCCACAAGCACCCCGTCACCACAGCGGTCAGCAAGCTGCTGCATATAAACCTGCGCGGTTTCCTTCACGCGCATCCCGCCAAGGCAAGCATACCCAAGCGACAACACCGGCACCCCCATACGGTAGCGGCCGATGCCCTCGTCATAGACCAGATAGCCAAGTTTCAGCAGTGTGAAAGTCAAACGCGACACGGTTGAGTTCGGCAATCCGGTGCGCTCGGCCAACTCGCGATTGCCCAGTCCGGCTTGGTCGCTGGGGTGGAAGGCGCGCAAAATCTCAAGGCCACGGTGCAAGGCCGTGACAAACTGACGATCATTATCGCCGGTGCTTTGCGCCGCGTCCGCCGTTGTATCGGATGCTCTTTTTCTCACTTGCTGTACCTTCGCCTCGTATCGCGCCTTGCGAGTTGCTCGCGGTTACTTGAAATTCCGCACTGCGGTCAAGATGTTTGCTGAAAACCAAACCCTACCCTGCACAGTTCTCTGCTGTTTGGGTGGTTTTTGTCGCGTTCCCGCCGCGCGCGGCATCGGTTTCGGTTAACCTGCGCCAAAGAACCTTACCGGTTCCTGACTTTGGCAACGCGTCGATAAAGACCACGGATTTCGGGCATTTATAAGCTGCCATCTCGGCCGCGCACCATGCGATGATGCTTTGCTCGGTGGCGCGGCCTTTGGCGTGCTGGGTTGGCACGACATAGGCCTTAACCGTCTCGCCGCGGCGCGGGTCCCGCGCGCCGATGACACAGACTTCGGCGACGTCCGGGCAATGATGCATGAGCGTTTCGACCTCGGCGGGCCACACTTTGAACCCCGAAGCATTGATCATCCGTTTGACACGATCGACCATGAAAAAATAGCCCTCATCGTCATACATGCCAATGTCACCAGTGCGGAAAAACCGTTTGCCATCCAATTCGACAAAGGCGTCTGCCGTGGCGTCGGGGCGGTTCCAATACCCCTCAAAGACCTGCTGCCCGTTCACGATGATTTCGCCCGTCTCGTTGGGGCCAAGTACGCGGCCGTCTTCGAGGCTCAAAATGCGGGAGTCAACGTCCATGACCGGAATGCCAAGACATTGGCGTCGCGGCTTTTGTGGGGGATTGATATGGGTTCCGCCGATGGTCTCGGACAATCCGTAGCCTTCGATGTAATCAAGGCCTGTCATCTCATGCAGCTTGGCCGCTACGGCGGCGGGCATTGCGGCGCCGCCCCCGCCGATGGCGCGCAGGGAACTGAGATCATAGCTGTCAAATTCAGGGTCATTCACCAGATCGATCACCATGGTGGAAATCGACCGCCATCGTGTGATGCGGTGGCGTGCGATCAATTGCGCGGCTAAGCGGCGGTCCCAACGGGTCATGACCACAATCGTTCCGCCGACATAAATCGGGCCGTTCATGCCGTTGGTCATGCCGGTGACGTGAAACAAGGGCAATACCGAAAGATGCACGGCCGTATGGTCCACCGGCTGCCATACTGTGCCGCCGATGGCCGTGGTCTGTACCGATCGATGTAAATGGGTGCAGCCTTTGGGGTGGCCTGTGGTGCCTGACGAATAAGGGATTAACGCCAGATCGTTCAAACCGACATCGAGCGCGGCAGGCCTATGATCCGCGCGGATCACGTCCGACCACCGCACCACACCTACACCGCTGCATTGGGTCTCGCTCATGCTGCCCAATGGATCGGGCAGTTTCAGATCAAACGCAGGATCAGCCATATCCGCATAGGCACTAACAATGATGTGGTTCAAATGGCCGTCACCCACCAAGGGTTGGATGAAATCCAAAAGTTCGGATCCGGCAATCGCAACCCTCGCCCCGGTATCCTCGGTCAGCTGCAACAGTTCCGCGTGGCGGTTCATCGGGTTGACCGGCACCACGGCGGCACCCGCCCGCATGATCGCATAATATCCAATGATGAATTGCGGCGAGTTTTGCGCATAGAGCAACACGCGGTCGCCCTTTGCAACGCCGCAGACCCGTTGCAAATAGCCTGCCATCGCATCGACCTGCGCGAGAAGCGCGCGATAGGTGATTTCATGGCCATGAAAAAGGATCGCAGGATGGTCCGGCAGGCGCGCCGCCGTGTTGATCAGGTTCTGCGCCACCGATTGTGCGGGCAACTCAAGGTGATGCGGAACCCCTTCGGGCCAGACGCACATATGCAGATTGGCCATGGGCCGGGTTGGGTTTTTCAAACGATCAGACCTTCATTCCGGGCAGGTTAAGCGAGGCCGTATTGCCGCCATCAACAGGCAAGGCCTGTCCCGTGATATAAGAGGCGTCGTCGCTGGCCAAAAATGCGATGGCGGCGGCGATTTCTTCCGGATGTCCGTAGCGGCGCAACTCGCACCGTTGGCCCAATTTTTCTTCTTTGCCGGCGCCGCGTGCGTAATCGAAGACACCTTTGGTCATGCCCGTTTCAATCAGGCCGGGGCAGACCGCGTTGACCCGCACGCCATAGCCGCCCAAATCGCATGCGGTGGTTTGGGTCAGGCTGATCACTCCAGCCTTGGAGGCCGAATAGATATTGCCACCCGCGCCGGACCGAAGGCCGGCCACCGAGGCCGTATTCACGATCGCACCGGCGTTTTGTTCGGCCATGACCGCACCGACATGTTTGATAAAATTGCCAACCCCGATGAGGTTAACGCCCAAGACCCGCAGCCAGTCATCGGACTCGATCTCCATGATCGGAGCATGGTTGCAGATCACGCCTGCATTGTTGGCCAAAACGTCGATGCGCCCAAACTGGCGCTTGACCTCGGCGACCAAATCCTTGATCGCCGCCTCGTCCGAGACATCGCAGGGCAGGGCGATATGACCGTCGCCCGCCAGCATCGCCCCCTGTAACGCATCCGCGTTGATGTCGACCAAAACAACGGTTGCGCCTTCGGCAGCGAGCCGCGCTGCGGTGGCTTTGCCAATGCCGCTGGAAGCGCCTGTGACGATGGCAATCTTGCCTGTAAATCTGTTCATGATCTTCCTTCCGATGCCTGAGATTGGCACAAAGATCGGCGGTGATCAATATTGCGAAATGATTTTCCGCTTTGCGAAAATTGGGCGATGTTTCAAAGGAATTTCTATTCCTATGGCCGCCGCACCTCCATGCGCCCTATACGGGGCGCGCAGTTTTCGCGCGGTGCCTTAGAGTATATGGATCAGCCCTTTGAGCCGTATTCGGCGCGCAATTCGCGTTTCAAAACCTTGCCGATTTCCGAACGCGGGAGGTCGTCACGTAGGACGACCGCCGACAATCTCTGCGTTTTACCAAGCTGTTCATTGGCCCATGCGCAAATATCTTCAGCGTTATCTGTCGCGCCGGATTTCAATACCACGAGACCCAAAGGCGTTTCGCCCCAAGCCTCTGATGGAACCGCAATCACGGCCACATCCGCGACTGCAGGATGCGTGCGCAAGACATGCTCGAGATCCGTGGCATAAATATTGAACCCGCCGGAAATAATCATATCCTTGCGACGGTCCAGAAGGTGCAGGAAACCATCCTCGTCGAACCGGCCCATATCACCGGTGCGGATGTAGTCGAACCCGTTCGCATCGCGCCAAAGCACCTCGTCCGTTTTGTCCTGCGCGTTGTAATAACCGGGCATCATTGACCCTGAGCGGCCGACGATCTCGCCGTATTGGGTGGGGGGCAATTCATTGCCTGCCTCATCGATGATCCGTACGTCACATCCCTCGGCGGGTGTTCCGACGGTGTCCAATTTGTCGGGGTGGGCGCGGCAATTCAGAACCGTCGAAACGCCGCCTTCGGTCATGCCGTAGATTTCGTATAACTCACCGGGCCAGTGGTCCAGAATGCGCTCGATCAACGGTCCGGGCAGGGGGGCAGAGGTAGATATCTTGGCGCGATAGGCGCTCAGATCGTATCGGTCGAAATCCGGGTGGCCCATCAGACGCATGTATTGCACGGGCACCAACATTGCGTGGCTGACTTTATGCGTTTGGCTTAGCTCAAGAAACTGTCCGGCGTCGAATTTCGACATCGACACCACCGTGCCGCCCGCCGCCAGAACCGGCAGCACCGCGACCAATGTGGTGTTGGAATAAAGCGGCGTGGACATCATCACCACCGCAGTATCATTCAACCCGAACAAAGGCATCCGGTTCAGTTGGCGCGCGCGGAACCGGTGATCATGGGCGATGCCCTTGGGGGTGCCGGTGGTGCCGGATGAATAGATCATATCAAACAGATCATCCGCCGCGACGTTAGCAGGCGCATTGATTGGGGCATCACCCGCCCATGTCATCAGATCGGCCAGATCAATCACGACTTCGGCGGCCAATTGATCGGCGACCTCACGCTGTGCCGCAGAGGTAAACAGCAAGGTTGCGCCGCAATCGGCGCGCATTTTGCGCAAAGCAGGCAGCGCAGCGCTTTGCGGCAATGGCACCATGCAGGCACCGCTCAACAGCACGCCGCAGTAGAGCGTTAGATAATCGGCGCTGTTTTCCGACAGGGCTGCGATCATATCACCGCGCCCATATCCACGCGCGGCCAATTGCGCCGCAACCCGTGACACGCGGATGTAAAATTCTGCCCAATCAAGGCGCGTGTCGCCGTCGATCACTGCGATTTTATCGGGATCGGCTGCGGCCGAAGCCGCAAGAGCCGCGCCGAAATAAACCGGCACTTCGCCGTCAAGCTTAGGGGCTTGCAAACGGTTTCGCAGCGCTTTTTGGTGGGTGTTCATGAGCAGGGCCTCCCCGCCCCTATGCTTTGTGATCGCTTTCAACGCACGTCCCGACGATGCGCTGCTGGCCTTGGAGGTCAGTGTTTCGCCATGCGGAAAAACTTTCCGCCATGATTGACAGCATTCCCCCCGTGACGCAAGTTTCCCCCGTGGCGCAAGTTTATCTCAAGGGTCCGCACATCTGGCCGCATGGTCGGGACTGAGGGCGATGGAGGGGATGCATATGTTGGATTTGAACGGAAAAACCGCAATCGTGACAGGTTCATCGCGCGGGATCGGGCGCGCGATTGCCGAACTGTTTGCACGTTGCGGGGCCAATGTCGTCGTTTCGTCGCGCACGATGGAGGCCTGCACCCCTGTGGTGGAGAGCATTGCGGCCCAGGGCGGCGAAGCGATGGCGATCCCTTGTCACATTGGGCACAAGCAAGAATTGCAAGCTTTGGTGGAGAAAACCATCGCGGCCTATGGCCAGATTGACATGCTGATCTGCAATGCTGCGATCAATCCGGTATATGGCCCGATGTCGGAAACCTCTGACGAGGTGTTCGACAAGATTATGGGCACGAATGTGCGTTCGACCTTGAATCTGTGCAACATGGTTCTGCCAATTATGGCGGCACAGGGCGGCGGCACGGTGGTGATAATGTCGTCGATCGCAGGGATGCGTGGCAACATCAGCATCGGCGCCTACGGTATTTCCAAAGCGGCCGAAGCCGCATTGGCGCGCAATCTGGCGATCGAATGGGGCCCTGATAATATTCGCATCAATGCGCTTGCCCCCGGTTTGGTTAAAACCGATTTCGCCAGAGCGCTCTGGGAAGATCCCGTGCGTTTGGAGCGCGCCGAAAACCGCACGCCGTTGCGCCGGATCGGCACGCCCGAAGACATCGCCGGAACCGCATTGTTTCTTGCAACCGAGCTGTCGAGTTACATCACCGGCCAGACTATCGTGGCCGATGGCGGCGAAACGATCACCTGAACCGGAATAGGACAGGCGTGTGGTGACGGGGCCCGCGTCGCGTGCTTTGCTGCTTTTGCCGTTCAACCCCGCATCAATCTATGGTTAAACTCGGACGAACCCATTCTCGCCGCCCATGCGCGTGCCCGATCGCTCAGAACTGGATGCCCGATGACCCAACCTGTGATTGCCCCCGACCATATTCCTTCCGACCTCTATGATGTGATTGCGGCGCTGTGCCGGACCTCGATCGACGTGGCGGCGATCATTGCCAAAGGGCCGCTGGGTCAATCGCTTGGCAGCTTGGTGGGAGAGAACTCGGATGGCGACGGGCAAAAGGCATTGGATGTTTTGTGCGACGAGATGTTCACCGCCGCGCTGACACGCGAAAACGTGCGGTGGTATGCCTCTGAGGAACAAGAGACGGTCAATTCTCTCAACGAGAACGGCAAATACGCTTTGGCCATTGATCCGCTGGATGGGTCGTCCAACATCGATGTGAACGTCTCTATCGGCACGATCTTTTCGATTTTCGAGGCCAAGGACGATGCCGAGGCCAGCTTCTTGCGGCCCGCGTCCGAGCAAATCTGTGGCGGCTATGTTGTTTATGGCCCGCAAACCGCATTGGTCGTCACCTTTGGTGCAGGCACGCAAATGTATGTGCTTGACCCCGACACAAAGGTTTTCATCCTGGTTGAGGAAAAAATGACCATCGCGCCCACCTCGAAGGAGTTCGCGATCAACGCGTCGAACTATCGCCATTGGGTGCAGCCTGTGCGCGCGTATGTCGACAATTGCCTTGCGGGCAAAGACGGCCCCCACGGCAAGGATTACAACATGCGCTGGGTCGGGTCCTTGGTTGCGGAAACCCACCGGATTTTGAGCCGTGGCGGCATTTTCCTTTATCCGTCGGACGCGCGCAAAGGCTATGAAAACGGGCGTTTGCGGATGATCTACGAATGCGCGCCGATTGCGTTTGTCATTGAACAGGCGGGCGGCCGGGCCACCGATGGCGAAACACCGATTCTCGAACGTCAGGTCGATACGTTGCACGGGCGGGTGCCGTTGGTTTTCGGTTCGGCGGAAAAAGTCACCCGCGTTGCCGAGCATCACAATATGCCCGCCGTTTGAGCCGATTGTTCACGGCGTGCGAACGGCGTGATGGATGGTAGCGTAAACATGCGGCAAATGCCCTGATGCCTGTGGCAAGACGGCGCATGACATTGTAATCCAAGCTCAAAGCCGTGCGGGGGAACGCCCCGCCAATACCGGACAAAAGGGATTTCACCATGGCACTTATCACATTGCGTCAATTGCTCGACCATGCCGCCGAACACGATTACGGCGTGCCGGCCTTCAACATCAACAATATGGAACAAGGCCTTGCCATCATGCGCGCCGCCGAAGCCGTTGATGCGCCGGTGATCTTGCAAGCCAGCCGCGGCGCCCGCAATTACGCCGGTGACATTATGTTGCGCCACCTGATCCAAGCCATGGCGGAAATGTTCCCGCATATCCCGGTTTGCATGCATCAGGATCACGGCAACAACGAAGCCACCTGCACCAGCGCGATCCGCCATGGGTTCACCTCGGTGATGATGGACGGCAGCCTTGAAGCCGATGCGAAAACAGCTGCGTCCTATGAGTATAACGTCGAAATCACCCGCGCCGTGACCGACATCGCCCATTGGGTCGGGGCCTCTGTCGAAGGCGAATTGGGCGTTTTGGGCAATTTGGAAACCGGCGAGGCTGCCGAAGAGGACGGCTCTGGCGCATCGGGCAAATTGACCCGCGACCAGATGCTCACCGATCCCGAACAATCGGTGGATTTCGTGCGGCGCACCAAATGCGACGCGCTGGCAATTGCTTGTGGCACCTCGCATGGCGCCTATAAATTCACCCGCAAGCCCGACGGTGAGATCCTTGCCATGAGCACCATCGAGGCGATCCACAAACGGTTGCCGACGACGCACCTTGTGATGCACGGCTCGTCTTCGGTGCCGCAGTACTTGCAAGATCTGATCAATGCCCATGGCGGCGAGATGCCGCAAACCTATGGCGTGCCGGTGGAAGAGATCGAAAAAGGCATCAAAATGGGCGTGCGCAAGGTCAACATCGACACCGATTGCCGCATGGCGATCACCGGCACCTATCGCCGCATCGCGCAAGAAAACCCCGATGAGTTTGATCCACGCAAATTCAACATCCCCGCGATGGAAGAGATGACCAAGCTGTGCAAAGACCGCTACGAGCGCTTCGGCACCGCCGGTCACGCCAGCAAAATCCGCGTTATTCCGATGGACGACATGGCCAAACGCTATGCCGATGGCACGCTTGATCCCAAATTGTAACGCGGCTTTGCGTCTGGGCATTGCGCCCGATGAACCCTATATGAGGGGCGCGCCCATCTATTTATTGGGTGCGCCCCTTTTTCATCTCTGACCAGAGGCCTGCCATGAGCTTTGACCGTTCTATCAAAATCGCCCCTTCGATCCTATCCGCCGATTTCGCCAACTTCGGTCAGGAAATCCAAGCCATCGAGGCCGAGGGCTGTGATTGGGTGCATGTCGATGTGATGGACGGGCATTTTGTGCCGAACCTGACCTTTGGCCCGCCGCTGGTCAAAGCGATCCGCCCGCATATCAAAACCGTCATGGACGTGCATTTGATGATTTCGCCGGTCGATCAATATCTTGAGGCCTATGCCGAGGCGGGCGCCGATGTGATTACCTCGCATCTGGAGGCCGGGCCGCATGTGCACCGCACGATGCAAGCCACCCGCGCGCTGGGCGTCAAGGCGGGCCTTGCGCTCAATCCCGCGACCCGCGCCGAAGAGGCTGAATATCTTTTGGATATGGTCGATTTGATTTGCGTGATGACGGTGAACCCCGGTTTTGGCGGGCAAAAATTCATCCACAGCCAGATCGACAAGGTCAAGAAACTGCGCGCGATGATCGGGGACCGTCCGATCCATATCGAGATCGACGGCGGCATGACGCCGGAAACTGCGCCGCTTATGGCGGCGGCGGGGGCCGATGTTTTGGTCGCCGGATCGGCCGTGTTCAAAGGCGGATCCGTGCAAGATCCCGCACCCTATGGCGAGAATATCCGCGCCATTCGCGCGGCAGCGACGGCGGCGCAGTAAGCCGCTTTTATAAGATTATACAATTTCGGATGTCGAACACAGGCGCGCGGGACACTGCGCGCCTGTTGTGGTTATCCCAGATGCGACAAACGGGCCAAAAGCGCCGAAGCATTACGCACCTCGAATTTGCGGAGCAACCGTGCCCGCACGTCTTCGATGCTGCGCGGCGACAGGTTTAATTCGCGGGCGATTTCCTTGCTGGTCAACCCACGCGACAATCCCGATATCACGTCACGTTCGCGCGGGGTCAGGCTTTGCGCCGCTTCGGCATGTGCCAGAGGCGCAAAACTCATCACCACCCGTGCCAGCGGCGTTTCGGGGGTCAGCGTATGCGCGCGAAACCGGAACCAGATCGGTTTGCCGTTCTCATGACGCATGATCCGCTCATCGCTATATGTCGCGGCCTGTTTCAACGGCTCCAAACCAATGTCGCGCACGCGGTCAAAATCGCTGCCCGATGGGTAAAACATTCGAAAACTCTGCCCGATAATGTCCCGCCGTTCATATCCGAACAAATCTGCAAACCGTGCATTGCACGCACGGATCACCCGATCTTCGCTTAAAACGATCCCCACGGGGGCGGCATCAAAGGCCAGCAAAGCGAGGCTTTGGTCCATCATCTCGCGCGGTTCCTGCATCGGGTGCTTCCATTCTCTTAGGGGCAATTTGTTGCCCGTGTTATTACGGTATTGAGACCGTATCGCAACCCGCGCAAGCTTGACCAGAGAAAAACGACCTTTGTCCGAACGGATGCGGCAGATGCAGGGAGTCATAATGCAAGACGACAGCGATCTTGGACGGCGTTTGGAGGCGGCAGTTTTGGCGCGGCGGGGTGATTTGATCGAACTGACGGGCGATTTGATCCGCATTCCAACGCTCAATCCCCCCGGTGAAAACTACCGCGAGATTTGTGATTTTCTTGATCGGCGGTTGTTGAAATCCGGTTTTGATACGCGGCTGATCCGCGCCAAAGATACCCCCGGCGACAGTGAAAAATTCCCCCGTTGGAACATCGTCGCCCGCCGGGAAGGCACGCGCCCCGGCGAATGCGTGCATTTCAACAGCCATATCGACGTGGTCGATGTCGGTAAGGGATGGACCACCGATCCGTTCGGCGGCGCGTTGATCGATGGAAAAATCTATGGGCGCGGCGCGTGCGACATGAAGGGGGGATTGGCGGCCAGCATCATCGCCGCCGAGGCGTTTCTAGAGGTCTGTCCCGATTTCGCCGGCGCGCTTGAAATTTCCGGCACAGGCGACGAGGAATCGGGCGGCTTTGGCGGTGTCGCCTATCTCGCCGAGCAAGGCTATTTCGATCCCAAGCGTGTCCAACATGTCATCATCCCCGAACCGCTTAACAAAGACCGCATTTGCCTTGGTCATCGCGGGGTGTGGTGGGCGGAAATTGAAACCCACGGCGAGATTGCCCATGGCTCCATGCCCTTCCTTGGCGATTGCGCGGTGCGCCATATGGGTGCCGTGGTGCGCGAAATGGAAGATACGCTTTTCCCTGCGCTGGCGCGCAAACGCACGGATATGCCGGTGGTGCCGGAGGGCGCCAAGCAATCGACGCTCAACATCAATTCGATTCACGGCGGCCAAAGCGAAGGCGCGGCAGATTTCACCGGATTGCCCAGCCCCTGCGTGCCCGATAGCTGCCGCATGGTGATCGACCGGCGGTTTCTTATCGAAGAGGACATCGACGAGGTCCAAGCAGAGATTCGCGCCATTTTGGAAACCGTCAGAGAAGGCCGCGCGAATTTCTCCTATGACATGCGCGAAATGCACCGTGTCCTGCCGACAATGACCGAAAAATCGGCCCCCATCGTGCGCACCGTCGCCAAAGCCATCGAAGACACAATGGGGCTTGAGGTGGAATATGTAGTTTCTCCAGGGACTTACGATCAAAAACACATCGACCGTATTGGTCGTTTGAAAAATTGTATCGCTTATGGGCCCGGCATTCTGGACCTTGCGCATAAACCGGATGAATATGTCGGTGTGGATGATATGATCCAATCCGCACAAGTGATGGGCCGCAGCCTGATTTCCTTGCTGGTTCAGGGGGATGGCGCCGCCGCAAACGGGGAATGAACGACATGTTTTATAAATCCATCAAAGCCGGCCTTTTGGGCGCGACGGTTCTGGCATTCGGCGCTGTAGCGGCCCATGCCGAACGCAGCGACCTGACCATTGCGATGCAGCTTGAGCCGCCACATCTGGACCCGACAAGCGCCGCAGCCGGAGCCATCGACAGCGTCGTCTATTCCAATATCTTCGAAGGTCTGACGCGGTTTGCGGCGGATGGTGCGGTGATCCCGGGCCTCGCATCGGCATGGGCGATTTCCGGGGACGGCTTGACCTATACCTTTACGCTGCGCAGCGATGTAAGCTTTCATGATGGCACCACAATGGACGCCGAGGATGTGAAATTTTCGCTTGATCGTGCCCGCGCGGAGGACAGCAGCAATGCGCAAAAGGCGCTTTTTGCGGGCATCCATGATGTCGAGGTTGTCGATCCCCTGACCGTCAAGGTCACGTTGACCGAACCAAACGGATCCTTCTTGTTCAACATGGCGTGGGGCGATGCGGTGATCGTTGCGCCCGAAAGCGTCGGGGACATCAAAACCAACCCCATCGGTACCGGCGCGTTTAAATTCGCCAATTGGGTGCAGGGCGACAAAATCGATGTCATCCGCAATGATGCCTATTGGGGCAGCAAACCGGCGCTTGAAAAAGCCACGTTCAAATTCATCTCGGACCCCACTGCGGCCTTTGCGGCGGTGATGGCCGAAGATATCGATGCCTTTGCCGGTTTTCCCGCGCCAGAGAACCTGCCGCAATTTGAAGCGGACCCGCGGTTCCAAGTGCTCGTCGGTTCGACCGAAGGCGAGACCATCTTGTCGATCAATAATAAAATGCCACCGTTCGATAACGTCAAAGTGCGCGAAGCCGTGGCCCATGCCATCGACCGCCAAGCCATCATTGATGGCGCGATGTTCGGCTATGGCATCCCGATCGGCACGCATTTCGCCCCGCATCATCCCGACTATGTCGATTTGACCGCGATGAGCCAATATGACCCGGAATTGTCGAAAAAACTCTTGGCCGAGGCAGGGTTCCCGGAGGGGTTCAAGACCACGCTGAAATTGCCGCCGCCCTCTTATGCGCGCCGTGGCGGAGAGATCATCGCGGCGCAGCTTCGCGCCGTCGGTATCGAGGCCGAGATCAGCAATTTGGAATGGGCGCAGTGGTTGGAACAAGTGTTCAAGGGCAAGGATTTCGGCCTGTCCATCGTGTCGCATACGGAACCGATGGACATCAACATCTATGCCAATCCCGATTACTATTTCCAATATGACAGCCCCGAATTCCAAACCGTCATGGCACAGTTGGCGTCGGAAAGCGATCCGGAGCAGCGTTCGGATTTGCTGAAGTCCGCACAGAAAATGATATCTGAGGATTACGTCAACGGATATCTGTTTGAATTGGCCTATCCTACGATCGCCAATGCGAAAGTTCGCGGGCTATGGCAGGACGCGCCGACACAGGCCGTGGATCTTACCGGCGTCAGCTGGGCCGAGTAAGCCCGCAGCTGCGTTGCGAAAAAGACGAGGGCGTATGTTTCGCCCTCGTCCTTAGATCATACCCGTCGGTGCCGGCCTAACCTGCGCCTTCCGACTTTCCTCGCCCCACCGTGCTGTTGTCATGGGGCATGCCTCCACCCTGCATTTTGAAGGACATCAATGCTGCGCTACATGCTCAAACGTTTGGTGTCCCTGTGTCTGTCTCTGCTGGTGGCCAGTGCAGTGATTTTCCTTTGCATCGAGGTCGTTCCGGGAGATCCGGCGGCCTATATGCTTGGCATGAATGCACAAGAAGACACGCTTGCCGCGCTGCGCGCCGAGCTTGGCCTCGAAGGCTCGACCTTATCTCGGTATTTCGCATGGGTCGGTGGTATGGTGCAGGGCGATTTTGGCACCTCTTATACCTATCGCACCCCCGTCGCCGAGATGATTGGTGAACGCCTTTGGGTCTCTTTGCCCTTGGCGGTTTATGCATTGGTGCTCTCAACAGTGATCGCTTTTCCGGCGGGCATCTGGGCGGCGTCGCGTCGCGGCCGCCTTGCCGATTATGGCGTCATGGGTATGACGCAGCTCGGCGTGGCGATCCCGAATTTCTGGTTTGCGATGCTGATGGTTCTGGTCTTTGCGATCAACCTGCGCTGGATGCCGGCGGGGGGCTTTGCCGGATGGGACGAGGGCCTGTTCGCGGCGCTGAAATCTCTCACATTGCCGGCGATTGCTTTGGCCTTGCCACAAGCATCGATTTTGGCCCGTGTGATGCGATCCTCGCTATTGGATACGCTGGGCGAAGATTTCATCCGCACCGCCCGCGCCAAGGGCCTCACCCGTGCACAGGCGCTTTGGCGGCACGCGCTGCGCAACGCGTTGATCCCGGTTTTAACGATCATCGGATTGCAATTCTCTTTCCTGCTGGCAGGGGCAATCATCATCGAGAATGTTTTCTATCTGCCGGGTCTCGGACGGTTGGTGTTCAAAGCCATCTCCGCCCGAGATTTGATCGTCGTCGAAAGCGTGGTGATGCTTTTGGTCTTTGCGGTGATCATGGTGAATTTCGCGGTCGATATGGCCTATGCGGCGGTTGACCCACGTTTGCGCAAAGGCGGGCAGGGACGATGACCGCCCGCCTCGATACCACGACGGGCAGCGGCATGCGCCGCGCTATGGGCAATCGCTCTTTGGTGATTGGTCTGTTTTTGACGGTGTTCTTCGCGGGCATGGCGCTGATCTCGCTGATTTGGGTGCCCTATGACATCACGCAGCTGCATATTGCCGACAAACTGCATACCCCTGAACCTGCGCATCTTTTGGGCACGGATCATTTCGGCCGCGATATTTTATCGATGATCATGGTTGGCGCGCGCACCTCCATTGCCGTGGCATTGGTCGCGGTGGGGATCGGTATGGGGCTGGGCGTGCCGCTGGGACTTTGGGCGGCAGCGCGCAAAGGATCGCTTGTGGATGAATTGATCATGCGCGGCAACGATGTGGTTTTTGCCTTTCCGTCGCTTTTGATCGCGATCATCATTACGGCGATTTTTGGCGCGTCGGCGCTCAATGCGATCATCGCCATCGGGATCTTTAATATTCCGGTTTTCGCGCGGCTGACCCGCTCCGGCGCGCTGTCGCTTTGGACCCGCGATTATGTGCTCGCCGCGCGTGTGGCGGGCAAAGGGCCGGCGCGGATTTCCATCGAGCATATCTTGCCAAACGTGACCAATCTCCTGATCGTGCAGGGCACCATTCAATTCTCTCTTGGTATTCTTGCCGAAGCCGGTCTGAGCTATGTTGGTCTGGGGGCGCAACCGCCGATCCCGAGCTGGGGCAGGATGCTGGCGGACAGTCAGACGATGATCTCTTTTGCCCCGCATCTGGCTATTTTTCCGGGGCTTGCGATTTTGTTCACGGTGCTGGGGTTGAACCTTTTGGGGGACGGGTTGCGCGATTTGTTCGATCCGCGTTTGCGGCGGGGGCGCGCATGAGCGACTTATTGTCCATCGAGAACCTGTCGTTGACGATCCATGGGGCGCCGATCCTGCGCAATGTATCGTTCACCGTTGGCGCCGGGCAGATTGTCGGCGTGATTGGCGAAAGCGGCTCTGGCAAATCCATGACCGCCTTTGCCGTGATGCAATTGTTGCCACGCGGCACGCGGACCGCGGGGCGCATTATGTTGAATGGCCACGCCATGCTGGACCTGCCCGAACGCGATCTTTGCGCGCTGCGCGGCGCGACGGTCGGCATGGTGTTTCAAGAGCCGATGACCGCGCTCAACCCCTTGAAAACCATCGGGGATCAAGTGGCCGAAACCATTTTGATCCACGAAAAGGTCAGCCGCTCCGAAGCGATTAATCGCGCCCGTGATGCGCTTGCCCGGGCTGAATTGCCCGAAGAAAAATTCGCGCTCGGGCGCTATCCGCATGAGCTGTCCGGTGGGCAACGCCAACGGGTCGTCATCGCCATGGCGATTGCTTTGCGCCCCAAGCTTCTGATCGCGGACGAGCCGACAACCGCGCTTGATGTCACCACACAGGCCGAAATTCTCAAGCTGCTCAAACGGCTCGTGCGCGAGGACGGTATGGGGCTTTTGTTGATCTCTCATGATCTTGCTGTGGTGGCGGATATGGCCGATCATATCGTCATCATGCAGCGCGGCGACGTCGTCGAAGATGGCCCATGCCCTGCGATTTTTGGCGCGTTGAAGCACCCTTACTCGATTGCGTTGCTAGAGGCCTCCGATCACAGTCCCGCCTATTCCGGCGCGCCCTCGGATGCGCCATTGTTGGAGCTGCACAATGTGGTGCGCGATTATCCCACGCGCAGCGGCGGGTTATGGGGCAAATCGGGATATTTCCGCGCTGTAGATCATGTGAGCTTTACCATCCGGCGCGGTGAAAACCTTGGCCTTGTCGGGGAAAGCGGGTGCGGCAAATCCACCTTGACCCGTGCGATCCTCGGGCTTGAGCCGGTGCAGGGCGGCGAGATCTTATTGGATGGCGCGCCGATCATGCAAAACGGCCATGCCGCCCGCGACATACGCCGCCGTATGCAAGTGGTCTTCCAAGATCCCTATGGCAGCTTCAATCCCCGCCACCGTGTCGCACGGTTGGTCGCGGAACCCTATCATTTGCTTGATGATCCTCCCACGGGTGCGGCCCGCGATACCGCCATTGCCGAGGCCTTGGAGGCCGTGGGGATGCAGGCCGCCGATGCCGGGAAATACATCCATGAATTTTCCGGTGGGCAAAGGCAACGCATCGCCATTGCCCGCGCTCTGATTATCCGGCCCGAGTTGATTATTCTTGACGAGGCGGTCAGCGCATTGGACGTCTCGGTGCGTGCGCAGGTTCTTGACCTTTTGGCAGATCTTTCCGCGCGTTTCGGGCTGACATATCTTTTCATCAGCCATGATCTGGGCGTGGTGCGCAACGTGTGCGATCGCGTCTTGGTCATGCAGGATGGGCGCATCGTCGAAGAGGGGGAAACCGCGCAGATTTTCGATGCACCACGTCAAGATTACACCCGCCGCTTGATGGCGGCGACACCGCGTTTGCCGCAGGCGGCGGCAGAGTAAGACCGGCCCGGCAGGGTTGAAGGGAGAGAGTTATGAGCGATCTAGAAGGCGATCTGAACCTGTGGTTTGACCCGGCAAAATGTTTGATCGGCGGGGTCTGGTGTGCGCCGGCCGGAGGGCAGATATTGCCGCTTCAGAATCCGTCGACGGGGGCGCAAATCGGCGCGATCGCGCGTGGTGGGTCTGCCGACATTGATGCGGCGGTTGCCGCCGCCGAGGCCTCTCAGGCCGGTGCATGGGGACGGATGCCGGCGGCCGAACGCGGTCGGCTGTTGCTGAAACTCTCGGCCATGGTGTTGACCCGCGCCGAAGATCTGGCGCGGATCGAGGCGATAGATGTGGGAAAGCCGCTAAAACAAGCCCGCGCAGATGCGGTCGCCTTGGCCCGCTACCTCGAATTCTACGGTGGTGCGGCGGATAAATTGCACGGTGCGACGATCCCTTATCTAGAGGGCTACACGGTTTACACCCTGCGTGAAGCACATGGCGTGACGGGGCATATCGTGCCGTGGAACTACCCGATGCAAATCATCGGGCGGTCGGTTGGTGCGGCTTTGGCGACGGGCAATTCATGCGTGTTAAAACCGGCCGAAGATGCCTGCCTCACGGCCTTGGCCTTCGCGGATATCGCCTTGCAGGCCGGACTTCCGGCGGGGGCGCTCAATGTTGTGCCCGGATTGGGGGCAGAGGCGGGGGCCGCGCTGACCGCCCATGCCCGTGTCAATCACATCAGCTTCACCGGATCGGTCGGCGTTGGCCAAATGGTGCAACGCGCGGCGGCGGATCACATCGTGCCGGTGACCTTGGAATTGGGCGGTAAAAGCCCGCAACTGGTGTTTGACGACGCGGATTTGGACGCCGCATTGCCGTTTTTGGTCAATGCCGGCATCCAGAATGCGGGACAAACTTGCTCGGCCTCCTCGCGCATCTTAGTGCAACGCGGCGTTTATGACGAGGTCACGTCGCGGATGGCCGATGCCTATGGAAAATTGCGTGTTGGTCCGGCCTTGGCGGATCTGGATGTCGGGCCGTTGATTTCGGCGCGGCAAAAGGCAACGGTTGAAGGGTTTTTGGCGCGGGGCGCGGATCTTGAAATTGCGGCAAGGGGCAGCTTGCAAGATGCGCCCGAGGGCGGCAACTACATCTGTCCGACGTTGTTTTGCGGTGTGGATCCGGCGCATGTTCTGGCGCGAGACGAGATTTTCGGCCCTGTGCAGGTGATCATTCCCTTTGAGGATGAGGCCGAGGCGTTGAGCATCGCCAATGGCACTGATTACGGTCTGGTGGCGAGCCTTTGGACCCGTGATGGCGCGCGGCAAATGCGGGCGGCCAAAGCGATCCGCGCGGGGCAGGTGTTTATCAACAATTATGGCGCAGGCGGGGGCGTGGAATTGCCCTTTGGCGGCGCGGGGAAATCCGGTCATGGGCGCGAGAAAGGGTTCGAGGCGATGTATGGGTTTACCGCGCTAAAAACTGTCGCGGCCTATCATGGGTAGGTCATGAGCGCGCGGCTCGACATTCCCAATGCGCAGGCGCGGCACCTGTGGCTGGCGGCGCATGACCTCGCCGCGGCGCCGGTGGCGCATATTGATGCGTTGACGACGATCCGGCGGCTTGGGTTTTTGCAAATCGATACGATCCGCAATGTCACCCGTGCACATAATCATATCCTGTGGTCGCGCAATCGCAGCTACCGCGAGGGCGATCTTTGGCCGCTTTTGAAGCAGCGCAAGATCTTTGAACATTTCACCCATGACGCCAGCTTGATCCCTGTCGAAACCCTGCCGCTTTGGCATGTGCAATTCGCGCGGCTCGGGGCCAAGGTGGCCGCCTATGATTGGTTCAAATCCGGGCTTGGCCAAAAGCAGGTCGCAGATATTCGCGCGCGGATCAAAGATGAGGGCGCATTGTCCACCCATGCCTTTGATACCAAAACAAAAAGCCGGGAAATGTGGGCGCGGCCACCCCATAAAAAGGCGCTTGATCAAATGTGGTATGCGGGGGATTTGGCCACCTGTCACCGTGAGAATTTCATCAAGTTTTACGATCTGGGCGAACGGGTGTTTGCCCCCGTGGAAACGCCGCCCGAGGCAGAAGCACTTGGCGCGCTGCACGCGGATGCCTTGAACCAGATCGGCATCGCCACCACCGGCGAGGTACAACGGTTTTGGGGGGTGGCTTCGGCGGTGGAAACACGCAGTTGGGCGGCGGATGCGGATCATATTCCCGTGCGGGTCGAAGGCGCGGACGGGCAATGGCGCGACGCGATGGCCGCGCCCGATATCGAGGCGCGTTTGGGCGCATTGGCGCCACTGTCCGGTCAAATCCGGTTGCTTAACCCGTTCGACCCCGCGATCCGCGACCGTGCGCGCACCGAGCGGTTGTTCGGGTTTGAATACCGCAATGAAATGTTCGTGCCTGCTTTGAAACGGCGGTGGGGTTACTACGTTTACCCGTTGCTCGAAGGGGATCGTTTCGTTGGCCGGATCGAGGTCAAAGGCGACCGCGCGGCGGGGCAAATGATCATCACAGGATTTTGGCCCGAAGAGGGCACGAAATGGGGCGCGGGGCGCATAGCGCGGCTCGATGCCGAATTGGCGCGCTTCGCGCGTTTGGCAGGATTGACTACAGTCATCTGGAGCGTCGGGCGGCCCGAATGAGCGGGTGCCCGACGGGAATACGCAATTGGACCGGTCAACATAAACGAGGAGAAGACCATGCGACTGAACGATAAAACCGCCATCGTTACCGGCGCGGCCAGCGGGTTTGGCGCAGGCATCGCCCGCAAATTCATCGCCGAGGGGGCCGAGGTGATCATCGCCGATATCAACGCAGATGGGGCGCAGGCATTGGCAGATGAGCTTGGCGCAAAGGCCCATGCGTTTGGCGGGTCGGTGGCCGATATGAGCGATGTCGAACGCCTGCGCGATCATGCCATCGCAAGGATGGGGCGCGTCGATATTTTGGTCAATAACGCGGGCGTGACCCATTTGCCCACGCCGCTCGAAGAGGTTGGCGAAGCAGATTTCGATCGTGTTTTCGCCGTCAATTGCAAAGCCATTTACCTGATGGCGCAGGTCTTTGTGCCGATCATGAAACCGGTGGGGGGCACAATCCTCAACGTTGCCTCGACCGCAGGGATCAGCCCGCGTCCCAACTTGAGTTGGTATAATGCCTCCAAAGGTTGGGTGATCACCGCGACCAAGGCAATGGCGGTGGAGCTTGCGCCGCAGGGTATGCGCATCAATGCCCTGTGTCCTGTTGCCGGGGACACGCCTTTACTTGCCAGCTTTATGGGCGGGGACACGCCGGAGACCCGCGCCAAATTCTTGTCGACGATCCCCTTGGGGCGGTTCTCAACCCCTGAAGACATGGGCAATGCGGCGGCGTTCCTTTGCTCGGACGAGGCCAGCATGATCACCGGCGTTTGCATGGAGGTGGATGGGGGGCGCTGTATTTAGACGCATGGAGTTTTGGGCCGGGTGCAAAGAAGCGATTGGCATGGGCCGGTAAATCACGGTATCTGGCGGGCATGACGGATCAATCGAAGAGTGACGCGCGCTCCGGCGATGCTGTATGCCTGAATGGCATCGTTTTGGAACGGGGCGGAACTGCCTTGTTTGACGGGCTGGATATCGACATGCGGGCGCGCCGTATCGGTATTGTCGGGCGCAATGGCGCGGGCAAAAGCCAGATGGCGCGTTTGATTGCAGGTCTGACCGCGCCGGACACTGGCAAGGTGACGGTATGCGGCGTCGAGGTCGCCAAGGACCGAAAAGGCGCGCTCGGCGCGGTGGGAATCCTGTTTCAAAATCCCGATCACCAAATCATTTTCCCCACCGTCGAAGAGGAATTGCTCTTTGGCCTGCGGGCGCAGCGGGTGGCGAAATCCGAGGCCTTGGCCAAGATTTCTGCGATGCTTGAAACCGTCGGACACGGGGATTGGGGGCCGCGCGCGGTGCATACGCTCTCGGGAGGGCAGAGGCATTTGGTCTGCCTGATGTCGGTTCTGTTGATGCGGCCCAAGGTGATCGTGCTGGACGAGCCCTTCGCAGGACTTGACCTTGGCGCGCGCTTGCGGTTGGCGCGGCTATTGGAACGCAGTGATGCGATGATTTTGCATATTTCGCACGATTTGGAGGCGCTCGAAAGCTATGACGAGGTGCTTTGGATTGATCGACCGGCCGGAGCCCATGAGCCCGCTTATTTGCGGGCGCAAGGGCCAGCCAAGGAGGTTTTAACCGCCTATCGTAGCGAGATGGAGAAGCGCGGAGGCGGCGATGATTTCACTGACCTCTGAGACACGCACGCCCTATCACAGCTGGCGCGCGGGGCCGAAGCTGGCGGCGATGTGTTTGTTTACGCTCGGTTTTTTCTTTGTCGATAGCGCGATTTGGGCGGCGCTGGTTCTGGTTTTCGTTGCGGGGCTATATTTGTTGGGCGGGATGCGTTTCGCCCGCGAGGGGTTGCGCAATCTGCGCCCGATGCTGTGGATTTGCGGGTTGATTTTCGGCTGGCATCTGTATCGCGGCGAGCCTTTGCCAGGGTTTATCGCGGTGGCCAAACTGACGGTCGCGGTATCCTTGGCCAATTTGGTGACGATGACAACGCAACTGGCCGCCCTCTTGGAGGTTCTGGAGCGCGCAATGAAGCGTATCGGTATAAGCGCTGCGCTGCGCGGACGGGTGGCCTTGGCCATTGCGCTGGTCATCCGCTTTATTCCGGTGTTGGGCGAAAAAGGTGGGTATCTGGCACAGGCATGGCGGGCGCGCTCACCTAAGCGGGCGGGTTGGCGACTGTTTTTTCCCTTTGCTTTGATTGCGATTGATGACGCGGAGCAGGTCGCCGATGCGATCCGGGCGCGCGGCGGCGTGACCGAGGCCGAGTGAGCGTCGTATCGGCCTTGGTGATTCTCCGGTTCGCGGAAACTACGGTATTCGTGCTAGGCATTTTGGCGAAGATGGCTTAAACAGCCTTGGAATTAGAAAAGGATGCCGGAAACCCCGCGCAAACACTGGACAGGAACCAATCGTTATGGAACGTAATATCACTCTTATCGCGCTGTTTGCAGCGCTGATCGCGGCGCTCGCCATGCTGCCGAAATTCATGCTGGCCTCGGGCGTGCCGATCACGGCGCAAAGCCTTGGTATCATGTTGGCGGGCACGTTGCTGGGCCCGAAACGCGGGGCCTTGGCGGTGTTGCTGTATCTTGGCTTGGCGGCTGTCGGGCTGCCGATCCTCGCAGGTGGCAAGGGCGGATTGGCGCCGTTTATGGGCATCACTTCTGGCTACCTCGCCGGTTTTGTCGCTGCGGCTTTTGTTGCGGGTTTGCTCGCACAGAAATGGCGCGAAAAAGGCGGGGCCATCTTGCCTGCGCTGGCGGCCTTTATTGGCGGGATTGTGGTGCTACACGCATTCGGGATTGTCGGCATGGCAGCTTATGCGGATGTCAGCCTTGCTGCGGCTTCGGTTTGGGCCGTGCCGTTCCTGATCGGAGATGCGATCAAAGCGGTTCTCGCGGGACTGATCACCCAAGCCGTGATGCGCGCGCGTCCCGGCTTGGCCAAAGCTTAACTCGTACCCCAATAAAAGACATCGAAACGCGCGGCCCTTGTGGCGGCGCGTTTTGCGTTTGGCTGAGGGTCACGCTATTGATGCGGATGCTGCAGGACAATAAAAAAGGGCGGCGCGATATCGATCGCGCCGCCCTTTTGTTTTCTACGCGCGGGGGCGGTTAAACCGCCTCGAGCATGAGAGAAATACCCTGCCCAACGCCGATGCACATGGTGCAGATAGCGCGTTTCATCGAATTCTCCTGAAGGGTGATCGCCGCCGTAAGCGCCAAGCGCGCGCCGGACATGCCAAGAGGGTGACCCAAGGCAATCGCGCCGCCATGCGGGTTCACATGATCCGCGTCATCGGCCAATCCAAGATCGCGCGTCACCGCAAGCCCCTGAGCGGCGAATGCTTCGTTCAGTTCGATCGTGTCGATGTCGCCGATGGTGGTGCCGGTCAATTCCAGCAGCTTTTTCGTCGCGGGCGCCGGGCCAAATCCCATAATACGTGGCGGCAGGCCCGCCGTGGTCATGGCGCCGATTTTCGCCTTGGGAGTCAGGCCGTATTTCTCGACGGCAGCCGCCGAGGCGATGATAATCGCGCAAGCGCCGTCATTGACGCCCGATGCATTGCCTGCGGTGACGCTGCCGCCCTCGCGGAAGGGTGTTTTGAGTGCGGCGAGCTTTTCCATCGTTGTGGCACGCGGGTGCTCGTCGGTATCGAAGATGATTGGATCGCCTTTGCGTTGCGGCAAAGACACCGGTGCGATTTCGCGGGACAGACGGCCCGAGGCAATGGCCGCCGCCGCGCGTTCTTGTGAGGCCAATGCAAAGGCGTCTTGCGCTTCGCGCGAGATATCGAACATTTCGGCGACGTTCTCGGCGGTTTCGGGCATGGAATCCGTGCCGTATGCCTTATGCATCGCTTTGTTGATGAAACGCCAACCGATGGTGGTGTCGTAAATTTCGGCGCGGCGGGAGAAGGCGCTGTCGGCTTTGGGCATCACCAAAGGCGCGCGGCTCATGCTTTCGACGCCGCCGGCCATCACGACCTCGACCTCGCCGGAGCGCACGGCGCGCGCGGCGGTGCCGACGGCATCAAGGCCCGAACCGCAAAGCCGGTTCATCGTCACGCCCGGCACCTCTTCGCCAAGCCCGGCCAGCAAGGCCGACATGCGCGCGACGTTGCGGTTGTCTTCGCCTGCCTGGTTGGCGCATCCCATAATGACCTCGTCAATCTGCAACCCGCTCAACGGTGAGGTGACTTCGCGCATCACATGGGCCAGCATATCATCCGGGCGTATACCGGACAGCGAACCGCCATAGCGGCCGATTGGTGTGCGCAATCCTTCACATAGAAATACATCTCTCATCGGGTCGAAATCCTCGTATTGGGGCGCGGTAGTCGCGCGTAAGCCTGTAAAAAGGCGCTGAAAATTGTGGCACATGGATAACAGCAGAAGTAAATTCCGCAAGTGTGCCAGTGGGAAAAAGCAACCCATTCAGACCTGTGCATATTGTCACCCGGCACGGCAAAATGCGTTGTGCGCCGGATGGTCATGCAAACAAATGCACGAAACCTCTTGATTGGCGCTCCATTCGGCGCAACTCTTGCAGTATGAGCTTTGAACCCCCCATCCCATTCCCGCGCGCAGGACAGGCAAAACCCGCGCCGCAAGTGGCTTTCCATCGCACCGAACTCGGCCCCATCCTGTCGCTCTACGGGCGCATGGTCGCGGCGGGGGAATGGCGCGATTACGGCATTTCCTGTTTACGCGAGGTGGCGGTGTTTTCGGTGTTCCGGCGCACGGCAGAGCACCCGCTTTACCGGATTGAAAAACGGCCAAAACTGCGCGGGCGTCAGGGGCTTTATGCTTTGATTGGGGCGGACGGGCAGGTTTTGAAACGTGGACATGATCTGGCGGGTATATTGCAGGTGCTTGAACGCAAGTTGATCCGCGCGGTGAAATAATCTGCGGGTTCTGCGGGTCCGCGCCCGCCGTTCAATAGGGTCTTTGCTGCATCTGCCGTAAGTGGGGTTGCCGTATTATGCCCGCCGGTGCGCGATGATGGGGCCGCCATCTTGTGCCTTGATCCGCGCGATGGCCTCGGGCAGATGCTCATAGGCCACGGCCATGTCATGGGCATTGGCATGAATGATCCGCCCATCGCCCAGTGCAATCGCCACATGGCCTTTCCAAAACAACACATCATTGCGCTGTGGGGCGCTGCCTATTTGGATCGCCGCGCCAAAGCTCTCCGCTTGCATGTCGCTGTCTGCAGGGGCGGCAATGCCGCAGGCGCCAAACGCGGCCTGCACCAAACCAGAGCAATCAATGCCATAGGATGAATTTCCGCCCCAAAGGTAGGGTGTCCCCAAAAGGCGTTCGGCCACTGCGGCGGGGTCGGTTTCATAATCGGCAATGGGGCGCAGATGTGCGCGGGGGACATAGCCATGGTTGGTGGCGGCGAATCTTTCGGTGCCATCATCATGCCGCAGGGCAAGACGGGCACCATGGCTCAGAGCCGCGCGCTCGCGGGTTTTGAAATCGGGGCGATCATAGGCATGGCTGGCCCGCGCGGCGATCCAATGGGTTGCCGGGGTCACATCGCCCAACTGTGTCGCGGCCACATAGCCGACATATCCATCGCGGGCGTTTTGAACGAAGGCCCAGCCGTCCTGCTCCTCAAGGCAAAGCACCTCTTGGCCGACGAGCAACTGCCGCTCTCGCGTGCCCTCTGGCGCGGCCAACAGATCGGCCAGAGGGGCGGTGATTTGGCGTGCCGTTCCAGCGGTGAAACGCACCCCTTCGATATGCCCGCGCAGCGTTTCAAGCGCGACGCGGCCATTGGCCGGCCACATCCTTGGGTCGGGCTTTTCGCAAAGCGTGCCGCCACGCGGCGTGCTCATAGGTCCAGCATGTCGGGCAGGGCGGCAAGGATTGCCCGCGCGCCCATGCCGACGCCACCCTTGGGGCGGGCAGGTTTGGCCTTAGGGTTCCAACCATAGATGTCGAAATGGGTGTAGCGCGCGGTATCTCCGGCAAAACGGCGTAGAAACAGCGCGGCGGTGATTGCGCCCCCAAACCCGCCCGACGGCGCATTGTCGAGGTCGGCAATCCCGGGTTCGAGATCGCTTTCATAAGGCGCCCAGAACGGCAAGCGCCAGACCGGATCGGCAACCGCTTGCGCGGCGGCGTCCAAGGCATTTGCAATCTGCGCATCATCGGTGAAATAGGGGGCGAGATCGGGGCCGACGGCCACTCGCGCCGCGCCGGTGAGCGTAGCCATAGAAATCATCAGATCCGGGGTCTCTTCGGCGCCATAGGTCAGGGCATCGCCCAATACCAGCCGTCCTTCTGCATCGGTGTTGTTGATCTCGACGCTGAGACCCTTGCGCGAGGCAAGGATATCGCCGGGCCGGAAGGCATTGCCCGCCACCGCATTTTCGACGGCGGGGATGAGCACCCGCAATTGTAGCGGCATCTTTTGCGCCATGATCATTTGTGCCAGACCCAGCACCGTGGCCGCGCCGCCCATGTCTTTTTTCATCAACCCCATAGAGGCACCGGGTTTGAGGTTCAGGCCGCCGGTGTCAAAACACACCCCCTTGCCAACCAAGGTCAGCTTTGGCCCCGCCGTGCCCCAACGCATATCGATCAGGCGGGGGGCATGTTCGGCGGCGCGGCCCACCGCGTGGATCATCGGGAAATTTTTCTCCAACAGGTCCGCGCCGGTGATCACGGTGATATCGGCATCGAACCGTGCGGCGAGCGTGACGCAGGCCGCCTCCAGATCCGCCGGCCCCATATCGCTGGCCGGTGTGTTGATAAGATCGCGGGTCAGGGCTTCGGCTTCGGCAATCGCCTCGATTCGCGCCGCGTCCAGACCTTCGGGCTCGACAAGGCTAGCGCCACGGGATTTTTGCGTGGCATAGCGGTCAAACCGATAACCGGCCAAGAGCCATCCCAGCGCCTCGTGTTCTAAGGTGTCTGCGCAGCCTTCGGGCAATCCGCCGGTGAGGCGATAGGTGCCTTCGGGCAAAGATTGCGCCGCAGCGGCCAGATGGAACCGCCCGCGTATCCGTGCAGAGGCATCGCCAAACCCGACCACAGCAAAGATCGGCGTGCCGTTTGCGCCGGGCACCAAAAGCGATGCGCCGAGCGCGCCGGTGAAACCGCTGGCTTTGACCCACGCCGCTGCCGCTGTATCAAGCGTCTGGCACCATGCGTCGACGGCCGAACGTTCAATTACATATAGCGGCAAAGCCCCGGCAATATCGGAGGCATCAGTGGCAAAGCGCATAGCATTGGTGTCGGGCATGGTCGGATCCTTGCAAAGGGCGACAGCGGGCTGCCGCGGGGCTCTTTTCCGCAACAGCCTAGCCGCTCTGACAGCGCCTGCAAGGGATCAAATCATCCGGCGCGAGGCCCGGCGCGATAGAAACCGCGACACCCTGCCTCAGGATCAGATCGACAAATCCTGTAAATTCCATATCGCCGTCAGGGATTCTTCACCGATGCGCAACAGCCGCGTTAAGGTTGCGGCCAATGCGGGACCATCGCCATCGTCGATGCAATGGGTCACATCCTTGGCCACCCGTGCCAGCATATGCATACCAATTTGGTCGGAAATGGCGACAAGGCTGCGCGCGGATTTGCGCATATCTCCCATCATTCCCTGACGATAAAGCCGCTCTGTATGCGACAGTCGCACGGCCAATTCTTCCATCGCGCGGCAGACCACATCCTCTGCGCCCGCCTGCCCGAGTTGCGCGTAAAGCTCACCCAGACGGTCAGGATCGAGCTGCACTTTTTCTTTCTGCGCAAGCATTACTACCTGTTCCAATGTCTTACCCTTCTTAATCACGCCCCCACGGCGCAGGACCAACATCGCCCGTAGAGGTTCCCAAAACATTGAAAGCGGAGCAAAATATTGCTCGATTTTTTGTTGAATACCCGACAACTGCCGCCTATTTGTTTCAACGCTGTACCTTTTGATGAGGGTGCGGCTCCCGCAGTTAACCCATGAGGACAGACCATGCCCTTCACCAAACCCCTACCCAGCTATCTTGTTCAACGCTATCACGGTTGGAAAGCCACAACCTATGACGAGAATAAAAGCTGGTATCGCCGTTTGGCAGATGAAGGGCAGCGCCCGCGCGCCATGGTGATTTCATGTTGCGACAGCCGCGTGCATGTGACCGCGATTTTCGGGGCGGATCAGGGCGAATTTTTCATCCACCGCAATATCGCCAATCTTGTCCCGCCCTACGAGCCGGACGGTGACCACCACGGCACCTCGGCTGCGGTGGAATATGCGGTCACGGCCCTCAAGGTTGCGCATATCGTCGTGCTTGGCCATTCCAATTGCGGCGGCGTGCAGGGATGTATGGATATGTGCACCGGCCATGCGCCACAACTGGAAGAAAAGACCTCTTTCGTCGGTCGCTGGATGGATATTTTGCGCCCCGGCTATGAGATGGTCAAAGACATCGAAGATCCACAGGAACGCGTGCGCGCCTTGGAAAAACGCTCTGTCGTGACGTCGATGGAAAACCTGATGAGCTTCCCCTTCGTCAAAGATGCCGTGGATGCGGGCGAATTGACCCTGCATGGATTGTGGAACGACATCGGCGAAGGTGGGTTGGAGCAATTCGACGGCACCGAATTTGTCGCGATCTAAAGCGGGACGTATTCGGCGCGGTAGCCCAAATCAGGCTACCGCAATTCCTTCCCCTCGGGCCATGTGATGACCGTTTCGAGCTCAAGCTCTTCGCGCGCGCCTGCGGGCAATTCAAACGCCCATGCCATCACGCCGCGTTTTCCGTCCACATCTTCTTCGCTCGGGTTGCGGCTCGCGCGCCATGTGATGTCGAGATCTTCTTGCTCGCTATAGGGCACGCGGTCGATGAGCCGCATATTCCATGCCTCCGCAGTCAGGTTCTGAACGCTCATGCGCAGGCTCTGTTCCCGGCGGTTGGATTTGCTGATGACGCCGCGATCCCCCTCGGCCTGCCCCAGCACACGGTAATCCAAACGCAATCCTTCGATCGGCCCGAAAGACAGCGTGTCCTTCGCGCCCGAGGCGATGATTTCGGTGGACCGGCGTCCGACGAATGTGCCGTCCATATAGAAAGACGCCGACAGGCTGGGCAAGATCAACTCGCCGGTGTCATTGGCGAACTGCGCCACAAGGAAGGCGGTATCGTCATAGCGCGGTGCGGCTTGGGCGATCAATGTGGCGTCGGTGTCTAATCGGCCCATACCGATGCGGACGCTGTCGGCATTATTGGCAAGGCTCACGGGCGCAGGGTATTGATAGGTATAGTTAATCCCGTCAAACCCCATTTGTGCGCGTTCCTCGGCCATGACCGGCGCATCCATCGCAGAGTTGGCAAATCCGGCGATCTCAGCCTGCGCCGGATCCGCCATCGTCTTGCGCACGGGTTGCAGATCCACCGGATCATAAAGGCGCAGAAGTTGGGCATAGACCTCGTTCGGATCGGTTTGACCCGACGGGCGCACCGTCGAGAGCGTCAGGTCAACATCAACCCAATCCTCGCCGCTGCTTTGGCTGACCACGGCGAACCGGTCCCAAGCAATGCGCGGGCTGTCGCCGCGGGTCAGATGAACATCATAGACCGGCGCCCAATGCATTGCGCCGGAGGCATAGCGCAAGCTGACCTCGCCCTGCGTGGCGGCATCGGCCGTGATGGTCACCGCCAAAAACGCGCGTGGGCCGGATTCGGTGTCCAATGCGGCCAATGCCGCCTGCGCCTTGGCCAACGCCTCGCGTAAATCCTCCAATTGAGGCTCAAGCGCCCGCGCGGCACGCTCGGCATTGATGATAGATTGGCGGGCCGTGAGGGTTTCTTCGCCAATCATCAGCGACAGCGCGCGCAAATCATCGCTGGGTTGCGGGGCATCGCCTTGGCCCAGTTTGGCCAGAAATTGCAACCGTGCCGAAGCCGCATCGCGGGCCAGCAAGATATCGGCGCGTTCATCTTCGGCGGCCATCAGATCGGCCTCGGCGGCGTCGACGGCGGCTTGGGCGGCCTTGATGGCGGCGTTTTCCACGTCATCACGCGGCGGCAGGTAATCCGTGCGCAGCCGCACCGATCCCATTTTTGCGCCCGTCACCGACAGGCGCGGGAAATCATTCAATGTTTTCTGTGGCAGGTCCGCAATCAGCAACTCATGCGTGCCGGCGGGCACATCAAAAACCGCCCTGCGTTCAAGCGATCCACCGTCGGGATAAAGCGTCGCTGCCGCCACGCGGCTGGAGATGACAAACTCGTCTGCCGTTGCCCAAGATGGTGCCGCCACCAGCGCCGCACAGATCACCCAATTCAGTTTTCTCATCACGCATGCCTCTTTAAATGTATCGGCGACAAACCTCGCATAGACGTGCCAAAACGCAAGAGGGGGCACCCTACGGCACCCCCTCTGCATACAGATATCGGCGAAAATCAGCCCTTCTTGAGAACCCGCGTTCCCAAGGTCTCGGCGATCTGCACTGCGTTGAGCGCCGCGCCCTTGCGCAGGTTGTCCGACACGCACCACAGGTTCAAACCGTTGTCGATGGTGCTGTCCTGACGGATACGGCTGATGAAGGTCGCATAATCGCCAACGCATTCCACCGGCGAGACATAACCGCCGTCTTCGCGTTTATCGATCACCATGATACCGGGCGCCTCACGCAAGATATCGCGCGCCTCATCCTCATCAAGGTGGTCTTCAAACTCGATATTGATCGCTTCGGAATGGCCGACAAACACCGGCACCCGCACGCATGTCGCGGTGACTTTGATCTTCGGGTCGATGATCTTTTTGGTCTCGACGACCATCTTCCATTCTTCTTTGGTCGATCCGTCTTCCATGAAGACGTCGATATGCGGGATCACGTTGAACGCGATCTGCTTGGTGAACTTTTTCGCAGGCTTGTCATCGGTCGGGTTGTAGATCGATTTGGTTTGATCCCACAGCTCGTCAATGCCCTCTTTGCCCGATCCGGACACGGATTGATAAGTGCTGACCACGACGCGTTTGATCCGCGCACGGTCGTGCAAGGGCTTCAATGCCACGACCATCTGCGCGGTTGAACAATTCGGGTTGGCGATGATGTTCTTTTTGGAATAGTCCAAAACCGCTTCGGGGTTCACTTCGGGCACCACAAGCGGGACATCGGGATCATACCGGTAAAGCGACGAATTATCGATCACGACACAACCCGCAGCCGCAGATTTCGGCGCGTAGATTTTTGTCGCTTCCGACCCGACCGCGAACAATGCGATGTCCCATCCGGTGAAATCGAACGTGTCGAGATCCTTAGTGGTCAATGTCTTGTCGCCAAAGCTCACTTCCGTGCCCAAAGACTTGCGGCTCGCCAGAACGGCGATCTCGTCCACGGGAAACTGGCGCTCGTCCAGAATATTCAGCATTTCGCGACCCACGTTACCGGTGGCGCCTACGACGACAATTTTATAGCCCATCTAAGAAAACTCCTTATTTTAGAGGCAAGGGCGCACATAACGCAGCCGCGTCATAGAATAAAGGGAATTCTGCGCGGCGGTGCCGCCCCCGTGATCGGGGCGGCCCGTCTGTTTTTTGCTTTGCCGAGAGGCCTCGCCGCGCGGTCCGATGTGCGCGTTAGGCGCGGCCCTCTGGTCACCCGCAATACACCCGGGTGATGCGGCCGCTTTCATCATACGTGATGTTTAACCGGTTGGGGCGGTAATCCTTGGTTACCGGCTGTTTCGGTCCGATCACCCGCACGCGTGGCGCAAGCCCGTCGAAATCGCGCCCGGTGGCGCTTTGCCCGATCAATCCGGCATGAGCTTGGGCATCACAGCTTTGATTGGCGGTGGCGCGCGCGGGCGGCGGCGTATCGCTCTTTGCCGGTTGATCGGCGGCCGCTTGCTCCGTGGTCGATTGTGCATCTGTTGCAGGCTGCGTGTCCGGTTGGCAGCCGCTCAACGCCGCCGTGAGCGTCAAGGCGAGCGCGCAGAGCAACAGGCGGCTCAAGGGACGTGGGAGATATGCGGGCCGGATGGCAGAGAACAGTGAAATGGTCATAGGCGTTTCCAGATAATGAGAGGACATGCTGAAGCGGGGTTTCTCGCGTGCAGTGTGAAGCTAACCCGCCGTCAGGTGCAAGGAATGCCCGCGCGGCAGTTGAAGTTCGGACGTTAATCGCTCACGGTTCCGGAACGTTGAACCCGTGGTTGGAAGGAATACCAGATGCGAACAAGAGCCGCCGTTGCGATGGAAGCGGGCAAACCGCTTGAAATTATGGACGTGAATTTGGAAGGACCGCGCGCCGGTGAGGTGTTGGTGGAAATCAAGGCCACCGGCCTGTGCCACACCGATGAGTTCACCCGTTCCGGCGCCGACCCCGAAGGGATCTTCCCGGCCATTTTGGGTCATGAAGGCGCAGGAGTTGTGCTTGAGGTCGGTGCGGGCGTGACATCGCTGCAACCGGGCGATCATGTTATTCCGCTTTATACGCCGGAATGCCGCGAATGCGATTATTGCCTCAACCCGAAAACCAACCTGTGCCAATCGATTCGCACCACGCAAGGGCAGGGGCTTATGCCCGATGGCACCTCGCGGTTCTCGATGCTCGATGGCACGCCGATCTTGCATTACATGGGCTGCTCGACCTTTGCCAACCACACGGTTTTGCCCGAAATTGCCTTGGCCAAAGTCCGCAAGGACGCGCCGTTTGACAAAATTTGCTACATCGGGTGCGGCGTGACCACCGGCATTGGCGCGGTGATCAACACCGCCAAGGTCGAAATCGGATCGACCGCGATTGTCTTTGGTTTGGGCGGCATTGGATTGAACGTGATCCAGGGGCTGCGCCTTGCGGGTGCGGATCAAATTGTCGGGGTCGACTTGAACCCTTCCAAGGTCGAGATGGGCAAACGCTTTGGCATGACAGATTTCGTCAACCCTGCGGAGGTGGCCGGCGATTTGGTTGGGCATCTCGTTGAACTCACCGGCGGCGGCGCGGATTACACATTTGACGCGACCGGCAATGTCGACGTGATGCGCACGGCATTGGAAAGCGCGCATAAGGGATGGGGCGAAAGCATCATCATCGGCGTCGCCCCTGCGGGCGCGGAAATCTCGACGCGGCCGTTCCAATTAGTCACCGGACGCAGTTGGCGCGGCACGGCCTTTGGCGGCGCACGCGGGCGCACGGATGTGCCGAAAATCGTTGATTGGTATATGGAGGGAAAGATCGAGATCGATCCAATGATCACCCACACCATGCCATTGGATGACATCAACAAAGGATTTGATTTGATGCACACAGGCGAAAGCATTCGCGGCGTGGTGCTCTACTAAATGCTGCGGTGGCCCCGCCCGAACGCGGCGCGCGCTATGGTGTGCGCCATGGTTTTAGCGTTATGCGCTTTGGTGGGCGGGGCCTTCGCCCAAGACCTGATATCGCCGGCGATCGCCGGATTGCCGGATGGATCGCCGCCGCGTCGCACCGCACCGATGAGTAGTGCCGAAATCGAGGCATTGGCACGGGCGCCAGCGGTGTTGCGTTTTGCGGTCGGCTTTGCGGCCCTTGACCTACCCGTTGCGGAAGTGCCCCGCGTCACATTCGACCGCGCCGGTCCTCGCGGCATGGTATATCTGTCCTTGCCCGAACACGTCGCCTCACGGTTCTATGCGTTGACGGCAGGCCACGTCGGCCAAGTGATGGAGGTGCAGTTGTGCGGCATCGTGCTCAACGCGCCGACAATAATGTCAGCAATCAGTGGTGGACGCGTGCAATTGCTCTTACATACATATGAAGAGGCGCGCATTGCTGTTGAGGTCCTATCGGGCCGCCAGCCTTGCGCCGCGCTGGGCGGGCTCCCTGCTCTGGCGCAATAGCCTCGCGATATTTGCGCTGCTGCCGGTCATGGGGCCGGGGGCGCGCCGGAAACGGAATGACTACATGAACACCAATACAACACAACTTCTCGCCGTTTTGATCGATGCGGATAACGTGCCGGCGAAATACGCCAAGGCGATTTTGAAAGAGATCACATCTTATGGAGAGCCGGGGCTGCGCCGGGTATATGGCGATTGGTCGAGCGGCCAATTGCAAGGATGGACGGCGACCAGCCGCGAATTGGGTCTGGTCCAGCACCAGCAAACCGCAAACACCAAAGGCAAAAACGCATCCGACATCGGGCTTGTGATCGACGCGATGGATATTTTGCACGCCGGTCGGTTTGACGGTTTCGTGCTGGTCTCCTCCGATAGCGATTTCACCCGCCTCGCCAGCCGCATCCGTGAACAGGGCCTCACCGTGATCGGTATCGGAGAAGCCAAAGCCCCCGAAGCCCTGCGTAATGTTTGCAACCGCTTCGTGCAGATCGAAAATATCTATGATGAACCGGATACCGCCAACGCACCTCGGGATGCCGCCCCGCAGGCCAAAGGCAAATTATCCTATGCCTCGGCGCGGCAACTGTTTTTGGATGCAATGGACAAGCTTGACCAAGACGATGAATGGTATTCGCTTGGCCGGATTGGTCAGCAAATCCAAGCCGACAAGCCCGATTTCGACACGCGGTCCTATGGCAAACGCAAGCTGAGCGATCTGGTGACGGAGCTCAAAATCTTTGAGACGCGGCGCGGGGCCGGCAATCAGTTGGAACTGCGCCGGTTGGATTGAAGGCGCGGACTACACGCCATAGCGGGCAAAAATCACATCCACCGCTCCCGTCGCCACGCGGGCAATTTCCTCCTCCGAAAACTCGCGGCTGATTCCAAAGATCAACCGCGGCCAGATATCGGTTTTGCACAGCTCCACAAATTGATCGGAGGCCAATTGAAGATCGTCGATCTGCATTGCGCCGCTGTCATTGGCGGCGCGAAAGGCTTCGAGCAAACGATTGCGCGCCATCATCGGCCCGCTGGTATAAAAATCGCGGCCGAATTCGGGGAAGCGTTCGCTTTCCGCGACACAGAGCCGAAACACGCCCTGTGCGAAATCGCTGATAAAAAACCGGATCATGTGCTGCGCGCCGCTTAAAAGCACGTCGCGCAGGGTCGCACCCTCTTGCAGCACGTCGAAGCAGGCTTCGGCCTGCCGTTTGCATTCGGTCTTGGCGACTTCGAGAAACAGCAATTTTTTATCAGGAAAGTAGGCATAGAGCGTTGCTTTGGATACGCCTGCAGCTTTGGCGATATCATCCACGGATGCGCCGTCAAACCCGTCGCTCATAAAGACCTGACGCGCGCCTTCAACGACTTGATCGAATTTGCGCCCTTTGCGATTCACCGCCTTATTCGGCTTCGATGGTGCGCAGGCGTCGAACTTTCGGCCAGCCATATTCATTTGTCTCTCCTCTGCCGGTTGAATTATATACGTGGCAGTCTAGGTTGAGCAAGGAGATCAGAGGCCGGAGCCGTCCGGCGACCGGAGCAAATATGAAGTTTCTTACCTCCCGCCGAAGATTTTCCGACCTTTCCGAACAAGAGGTTTTGGCGCTTGCGATTGCGTCCGAAGAAGATGACGCCAGTATCTATCGCAGTTATGCCCAGCGGTTGCGCGACGAATACCCCGGCACGGCCAAAGTTTTCGAAGGTATGGCGGCGGAAGAGGACAGCCACCGACAGATGTTGATTGATCTGCATCGCGCCCGGTTTGGCGAGGTGATTCCCCTGATCCGGCGCGAACATGTGGCGGGCTATTATGCGCGGCGTCCGGTGTGGTTGATGGAAAACCTGTCGCTTGACCGGATTCGCGAAGAAGCCGAAGGCATGGAGCGCGAAGCCGAAAGTTTCTATCGCGCCGCAGCCGAGCGCACCACGGATGCCTCAACGCGCAAATTGCTGGGTGATCTTGCCGCCGCCGAAGCGGGTCACCAGGAAGCCGCAGGAACGCTGGAGCGCGCGCATCTGGACACCGACACCAAAGCCGCCGAAGCTCGATCGGCCCACCGTCAGTTTGTGCTGACATGGGTGCAACCGGGGTTGGCGGGGTTGATGGACGGCTCTGTCTCGACCCTTGCGCCGATTTTTGCGGTGGCGTTTGCGACGCAAGACACATGGACGACCTTTCTTGTCGGGCTTGCCGCCTCGGTCGGGGCGGGGATTTCCATGGGCTTTACCGAAGCAGCCTCGGATGACGGGCAATTGTCGGGCCGTGGATCACCGATCAAACGCGGGATTGCGGCGGGGGTGATGACCACATTGGGCGGGCTGGGCCATGCTTTGCCCTATCTCATTCCCGATTTTTGGACCGCGACGATCACCGCCTTTTTCGTGGTCTTCGTGGAGCTATGGGCCATCGCCTGGATCCAGAACAAATATATGGAAACCCCGTTCTTGCGGGCCGCGTTCCAAGTGGTGTTGGGGGGCGCGTTGGTGTTTGCGGCGGGGGCCTTGATCGGTTCGGGCTAGGACGCCTTGCGGGTGATTGACCCGCCCCCGCATCCTGTTACCAAGGGGATATGATAGATATCTTCCTTAAAACCCTGCCGTTTTTCGCCATCATCGCTTTGGGATTTGCCGCTGCCAAACGCGGATTCTTTTCGGAAGAGGCGACGGGATACCTCACCAGGTTTGTATTTTATTTTGCGCTTTCGGCGATGCTGTTCCGTTTTGCCGCGAACCTGAGCTTTGCCGAGGTGTTCGATTTGCAATTCGTGCTGGCCTATCTGGTGGGAAGTCTGGCCATTTACCTCGTGGCCACCGGCGTCGCCATGGCGCGCGGTGTCGGGGTCGAAAAGGCCGCCGTCGAAGCGCAATGCGCGGTGATCGGTAATGTGGGTTTTTTGGGCGTGCCGATGTTGGCGCTGCTGTTGGGCGAGGCGGCGGTCGGCCCTGTGATGATGGTTCTGGCCGTGGATTTGATCGTGTTTGGATCGCTGATTGTTTTGATCATCACCGGCGCGCGCGACGGGCGGATGTCTCCGCGCATTTTGGGGGCTTTGGGATTGGGTTTGCTTAAAAACCCGATGATCGTCTCGATCACCTTGGGTCTGCTGTGGTCGGCGATGGCATGGCCGATCCCCGCGCCGTTGAACGAATTCGTCGGCATTCTGGGCGGCGCTGCCACCCCCTGTGCGCTTTTTGCGATTGGTGCATCTTTGGCCGGAAAAAACGCCGAACGCTTGACCGTGGCGGGGTGGCTTAGTTTTTGCAAGCTGGCGTTGCATCCGGCGGCGGTGGCCATTACGGCGCTTTTCCTCTTCGAGGTTGACCCCTATGCCAGTGCTGTCATGATCGCGGCAGCAGCTTTGCCCGTGGCGGGCAATGTCTATATTCTGGCGGCGCATTTCGGTGTCGCGCCACAACGGGTTTCGGCCACGATTCTAATTTCAACGGTTCTGTCGGTCGTAACGGTGTCGGTGGTGATCGCATGGGTGACGGGGCTGTATTGATGCAAGAAACGAGGCAGGCAGATGTATAAATCCGGTGATGTGCGCTATACTCAGCTGCCCTTGCCGGACCGCGCCGATATGGATGATGCCGAAATGCGCGAGGCGGCGGCAGACTTTCTTGAGCTGATGAAGACCCGCCATTCGGTGCGCGAATTCTCAAACCGCCCCGTGGAGGCGGATGTCATCAAGGATGCGATTGCCACTGCCGGCACCGCTCCCTCGGGGGCCAATCACCAACCATGGCATTTCGTTGCTATTTCCGACCCCGTGATGAAATCGCGTATTCGCGCCGCTGCCGAGGCGGAGGAAGAGAAGTTTTATGCGGGCGGCGGCGGTGATGAATGGCTCAAAGCTTTGGAACCCATTGGCACCGGCGCATCCAAGCCGCATCTCGATGTCGCGCCGTGGCTGATCGTGGTGTTCGCGCAGCGTTATGGCACCACCCATGACGGGCAGCGGTATAAGAATTATTACGTTCCGGAAAGTGTCGGCATCGCCACGGGAATGTTGATCACGGCGCTGCATATGGCGGGGCTGTGCAGCCTGACCCACACGCCCAATCCGATGCGGTTTTTGAATGATCTATGCGCCAGACCCGAGAGCGAAAAGCCGGTGATGATCCTTGCTGTGGGGCATCCTGCGCAGGATGCGAGCGTGCCCGCAGTGGCCAAAATCAAAAAACCGACCGACGAGATCATGACGGTCTTTGCGGCCGCAGACGAGACAACGAACAAGGACTAAGCCAATGGAAACCCTTTCTGAAAACAAATGCTTTGGCGGCACGCAGGGCGTTTATAAACATAGCTCCGAGGCGACCAACACCGACATGACTTTCGGGCTGTTTTTGCCTGCCGAGGCTGCCGACGGTCCCGTGCCGGTGTTGTGGTATTTGTCGGGTCTGACCTGCACCCATGAGAACGCCATGGTCAAGGCGGGCGCCCAAGGATGGGCCGCCGAGCAGGGCATTGCCTTGGTATTTCCCGACACATCGCCGCGCGGCGCGGCCGTCGCGGACGACCCCGGGTATGATTTGGGCCAAGGCGCGGGGTTCTACGTCAATGCAACCCAAGATCCATGGGCACCGCATTTCCAGATGTGGGACTACGTGGCCGAAGAATTGCCGCGTTTGATCACTCGCAATTTTGCCGTGGATGAAGAACGCCAATCGATCACCGGCCATTCGATGGGCGGGCATGGCGCGCTGACTATGGCGATGGGATTGAAAGGCCGGTTCAAATCTGTGTCGGCCTTTGCGCCGATTGCCAACCCGACTGCGGGGGATTGGGGGCGCAAGCAATTGAACGCCTATCTCGGCGCGGACGAGGCCGCATGGGCGCGCCATGATGCAACATTGATGATGGCGCAAAATGGCCTCGATATCCCGCTTTTGGTGGATCAGGGCACGGCGGATGATTTCATTGATCTGCTGATGCCCGAGGCTCTGTTTGCCGCTGCGGCGCAGGCCCGCGTTGATGGACATTTGCGGCTCCAAAAGGGATATGATCACAGCTATTTCTTCGTTTCTTCCTTTATGGAAGATCACATCGGGTTTCATGCCGAAGCGCTTTACGCATGAGCGCGCTTTACATCGATGCCGACGCCTGTCCGGTCAAATCCGAGGCCGAACGGGTCGCAACGCGCCACGGGATTAAAATGTATTTGGTCGCCAACGGCGGGCTGCGCATGTCGCAAAATCCGATGGTCGAGGTGGTGATCGTGCCGGACGGGCCGGACGTCGCGGATATGTGGATCGCAGAGCGTTGCGGTGCCGGCGACGTGGTGGTCACTGGCGACATCCCCTTGGCGGCGAAATGTGTCGAAGCGGGCGCGCGGGTGCTTAAGCACAACGGTGAAGCGTTGACGGCGGCCAATATCGGCAATGTTTTGGCGACCCGTGATTTGATGGCCGACCTGCGCGCGGCCGATCCGTTCCGCCAAGGCGGTGGCAAGGCGTTTTCTAAAAGCGACCGCTCGCGGTTTTTGGAAGCTTTGGAGCGCGAATTGCGAGCCGCAAAGGCAAGATGACCGGTCCGGTTTTCCCTGTGCTGCGTGCGGGGGAGCGGCGGCGGTTTGAGGAGACAAGACAATGACCATCGAGGCCGTGATTTTCGACATCGGCAATGTGCTGATCGAATGGCAACCCGAACGCTATTATGATGCCAAGATCGGCGAGGCACGCCGCCGCGAGATGTTCGCCGAGGTGGATTTGCACGGGATGAACGACCGTGTGGATATCGGCGGCGATTTTACCCAAACCATCTATGAAACGGCTGAAACCTACCCCTCTTGGCGCGACGAAATTCGTATGTGGCATGACGATTGGATCGAATTGGCCACCCCGCCGATAGACCATTCCATCCGCCTGATGCGGGCCTTGCAAGCCAAGGGCACGCCGGTCTTTGCCCTGACGAACTTTGGCATCGGAAGCTTTGCTTATGCCGAAACCAAATACCCGTTTTTGGGTGAATTTGACCGGCGCTATATCTCGGGTCATATGGGTGTGATCAAACCCGATCCGCGTATCTACGAGATGGTCGAGGCCGATTGCGGCAGCGCGCCGGAGCGACTTTTGTTTGCCGATGACCGCGCCGACAACATTGCGCAGGCCAAGGCGCGCGGTTGGAACGTGCATTTGTTTGAAGATCCCCAAGGTTGGGCGGATTGCCTTGTATCCTATGGGCTTTTGACGGCGGAGGACGCGACATGACCGGCCCGCGCATTATTCCCTATGCCGCCGAGACGGCGCTGGATTGGATTGGTTTGACCCGCGCGCTCGAAAAAGGTCATGCGGCGGGGGCGGCCAAGATCACCGATAGTTTTCTGTATCGCGGCGAGGATACATTGCTCAACCGTGCCGCATGGATTGACGGGCTTGGCTTGGCGGTGAAAACCGCAACGATCTTTCCGCAAAATGCGCAAGAGAACAAACCCACGGTCAATGGCGGGCTGTGTCTGTATTCTGATGATGATGGCACGCTGGAGGCCTTGGTTGACTTCCATCTCGTGACCAAATGGAAAACCGCTGGCGATAGTCTTCTGGCGGCGTTGCGATTGGCCCGACCGGAGAGTGAAAACATCCTCATCCTCGGGGCCGGAACACAGGCCCACGCCCTGCGCGAAGCCTATGGCGCAGGGTTTCCCAACGCGCGGTTCACCGTTTGGAACCGCACCCATGCCAAGGCCGAAGCGTTTGCCGCAGAGGTCCCCGATACCCGCGCCGTCGCGGATTTGGAACCGGCAGTGCGCGCCGCCGATATCGTCACCTCGGCCACCATGGCCGTCGACCCCGTGTTGCGCGGCGACTGGCTGCGCGCGGGGCAGCATATCGACCTGATTGGCGCTTTTCGCCCCGACATGCGCGAGGCAGATGATGCCGCTGTCAAACGTGCCCGCATTTTCGTCGATTTTTACGGGTCGGTTATCGACCATATTGGCGAGCTGAAAATACCTCTGGATAATCGCGTCATTGCGCGCAAAGATATTGTCGCCGACTTTTACAGCCTTGGCGATTTCACGCGGCTGGATCAAAGCGAGATTACGCTTTTCAAGAACGGCGGCGGTGCGCATCTGGATTTGATGGTGGCGCGGTATATTGCGAATTGTTGGAAAGGCTGAGTGGGTATGTGGGTGTTGTTATGTGTCATTGTTGCGCTGGTCTTGTTGCCGATCGGGATGGAGGCGCGGCGCCGCAAAATGGACGCTGCAGCGCGGGCCAACGCCACCGGTGAATTTGCCGAACTCTCACAGGGCGTCACCCATTACCAATGGCATGGAACAGCGCGCGGCCCCATCTGCGTATGTATCCACGGGCTGAGCACGCCGAGCTTTGTCTTCGCCACATTGGCGCAGGGGCTCGGGGCGCTTGGTTTTCGGGTGCTGACCTATGATCTTTACGGACGTGGGCTGTCTGATCGTCCGGGCGGTGTGCAAGATAGCGATTTCTTCCTGCGCCAGCTTGAGGATCTGTTGGAGGCCCACGGCATCCGCGAAGACATCACGCTGGTTGGCTATTCCATGGGCGGCGCGATTGCTTCGGCATATGCGGCGAAATCACCCGGCGCGCTGCGGCGCTTGATCCTGCTGGCCCCTGCGGGATTTCACCTGGCGCTTGGCGCTGCGGCGGAACGGCTGCTGTCTCTGCCGGTTCTGGGGGATTGGGCCTTGGCATTGGCTTTGCCGCTGAGCCTGCGCAAAGATGCGCGTGCCGAAGGGCCATCAAGTACGGTCGAGGGATTGCCACAAGCACAGATCGGCGAGTTGCGGTATCGCGGGTATGTGCCGGCGATTATCTCGTCGCTGCACGGTATTCTCGACGAAGATTTCCAAGCGCGCCACGAAGCGATCAGCCGTACGGATTTGCCTGTTATGGCAATTTGGGGCGAGGCGGATCAAACCATCCCCATGCGCGCCATGGGCACATTGACCAAATGGAACCGCATGGCGCACCACACGGTGATCGAAGGTGGGGGCCACGGTATTCCCCATACGCATCCCGACGCGGTTTTGGCCGCGATCCGCGCCGAGGTGCAAGGCGAAAACGGTTAATGTCCGCTACGCGGCGGGTTGCACCAGCGCCGCGCGATGTTCGCGCACCGGCAAATGCACGATGGCGCTAAAGGCACCAATGCCGACACCGATCCACCAAACCAACGTGTAATTGCCATAAACATCATAAAGCCGCCCACCGAGCCAAACGCCCATAAAGCTGCCCAATTGGTGCGAGAAAAACACGATCCCGTAAAGCGTGCCCATATAGCGCAGCCCGTAGATATGCGCGATCAGCCCAGAGGTCAGCGGCACGGTGGCCAACCAAAGCGCGCCCATTCCGGCCGAGAAAAGCAATACCGAAGCGGGGGTGATCGGCATCAAGATAAACGTCCCCGCCACCAGCGTGCGCAACACATAAATGCCTGACAACAGATATTTTTTTGAATAGCGATTGCCCAAATATCCCGCCGTCAACGTGCCGACGATATTGGCCAATCCAATCAACGAGATCGCAATCGCACCAAGCGCCGAAGTTGTGGTGATGCCGATGTCATGCAACACGCCGCCGGGCATGATCGGTCCGCATAATTCGGTGACAAAGGCTGGAAAATGCGCGGTGATGAACCCCAATTGATAGCCGCAGCTAAAGAACCCCAAAAAGATCAGCGCGAAACTCGGATCGCGCAGCGCGCGGCCCAAAATCGCGCCCATGCTCTCTTCGATCTCGGCTTTTGTCGCTGCGGGCGCGCGCATCATCGGCAAGATCATCAATGAGGCAAGGATTGCCGCCGCAAAGACCATGAACACCGATTGCCATGTCATCAGGCTTAGCAAAAATTCTGCCAATGGCGCGCCAAATACCTGCCCGGCGCTGCCTGCGGCTGTGGCGATGGCCAAAGACATCGATCGGTTCGCATCCGACGAGGCGCGGCCAACCACGGCCAAAATCACCCCAAAACCGGTGCCCGCGATGCCAAAACCCACCAAAACCTCACAGGCCTGCATGCCCAAAGGCGTGACCGCATAGGACGATAGAACAAGCCCGCCCGCATAGGCCAAAGCCCCCAAAACTATCGCCAACCGGTCGCCCATTTTTTCCGCGAGCGCTCCGAAAATCGGTTGGCCAAAACCCCACGCAAGGTTCTGTATCGCGATGGCGAGCGAAAATTCCGCACGGGGCCAATTAAATTCGGCGGCGATCGGAATTTGAAACACCCCGAAACTGGCGCGCACCGCGAAAGAGATCAAAATGATGACGCAGCCGGTGATCAAAACCGGTGTGAAAATCGAGGCGCGAGGGGTCATGGGGCTCTCCGATGGTATAGAGGCGGAAATTGCGGCAAATTTGCGGGGCGGTCAATTGACGGTTTGTGATTGGCAACATCACGATCCGCGTCGATTGAAGGGTGTGATGCGCGACGATTATCGGACACCCGCAGGTTTCTACGGGGGCGAAAGGGACGTGACATTGGCGGACGCCGTCCATGCGGCAATCCCGATGAGATTGTTGAACCCGCTGCTTTGTGCGCCGCATCGGCAAACGCAGGCCAATTTCAGGCGGGCTGCCTCTACACATCCGCACGCCCGCGCGGTATGTCGTTTTCATGAACCTGATGGATAAATATGCGGCCCTGACCGCTGACGGAACGCTCAAACCCGATCCCGCCCAAGAAGCGGTATTGGTGGAGCTCGAACGCATCCGCGCGGCGATGGCCGAGCCACAAAAACGCGGGCTGTTTCGCCGGGCGCCCGAGCCGCCGAAAGGGCTTTACCTTTGGGGCGGGGTCGGACGCGGAAAATCCATGTTGATGGACATGTTTGTCGGGTGCCTCGAGGTGCCCGCCCGCCGTGTGCATTTCCATGCGTTCATGCAGGAAATCCACACCGAGATGCATAAAGCGCGCCAGAACGGTGTCGAAGATGCCCTCGCCCCCGTGGCACAAGCCGTGGCGAAATCGGTGCGCGTGCTGGCGTTCGATGAAATGCAGATCAGCGATATCACCGATGCGATGATTGTCGGGCGGCTGTTTGAAATGCTCTTTGCCGCCGGTGTGGTCGTGGTGACGACGTCGAACCGCGTGCCCGATGAGCTATATAAAGACGGGCTGAACCGGCAATTGTTTTTGCCCTTTATTGATATCCTAAAAGATAAGATGAAGGTGCTCGAAATGGTGTCGGCCACCGATTACCGTCAGGATCGCCTTGCCGGGAACCCGGTGTATTTCTCGCCCGTAACGCCGCAAACCCGTGCCGAGATCGATGCGATTTGGCAAGATCTCACCGGTGGGCGCGCCGATCCTTTGGTGCTCCACGTCAAAGGTCGCGATGTGGACATTCCGGCGTTCCGTTCTGGCATCGGGCGGGCCAGCTTTTATGATCTTTGCGGTAAAATGCTTGGTCCGGCGGATTACCTCGCCGTGGCAGAGGCCTGCCGGGTGTTGGTGCTTGAAGATATTCCCAGCTTGTCTCGGAGCAACTTCAATGAGGCCAAACGGTTCGTCACCCTGATTGATGCCCTTTACGAAGCGCGGGTGCGGTTGATTGCATCGGCTGCGGCGGCGCCGGAAATGTTGTATCTCGAAGGCGAGGGCACGTTTGAATTTGAACGCACGGCCAGCCGGTTGCGCGAAATGATGAGCGCCGATTGGGCCAAAGACGCGCCCGATGGGGCGGCATAAGCAAATCTGTGGCCGATGGGGTGGAGCGCGTCACGCGGATGGGGTTCGGCGCTGCGGTTATATGAACTTGCCACGTGAAAACGGGGCCGCGGGAAACGGCCCCGTTTTCGGGTAAGATCTGGGTGATCTCGGGGTGACCTGCTGTGGCAGGCCGTGTATGACAGAACGCCGCAACCGGCCTGTGGCGCGGCGGTTCTGCCTTTCGCGCGATATTAGATCGCGGGAATGATCAGAGTTTGACCCGCCTGAATTTTGTCGGGGCTGCTCAGGTTTTCTTTGTTGGCGGCGAAAATCCATTGATAGGCCGAGGTGGTGCCATAATGTTGGTAGGCAATTGCCGCGAGGCTATCACCATACTTTACCGTATAGGTCACGGATTTTTCCAACCTGCGGATGGTGGGGCGCGGGGTCGGGCGCACACCGTCAGAGGTTGCGGCGGCCTTGTCCACAATCGCGGCGATCAGGGTTTTGGTGTCGACGCTGCCTTCGGGTGTGACCAGAGATTGCGGCACGGCCACAAGCCCGGCTTCGGCGGCCTCGTTGAGCAAGCTGTCGACGTATTCATCCGGACGGCCTTCGTTGATTGCCTGAAGGATCAGCGAGTGCAGCAAACCTTGCATTTGTGTGTTGGACTGGGCTTCGACGTGGAATTCGGCCTTGCCAAGTTGGCGGATCGCCCCGGCAGACATGCCGCGCAAATCGCGAGATCCCGGTGTGTTGGGGTCCGCATCGGCGAGCCGTGTGGCCAAGCCCAAACCGTCGAGAACATCCCCGGCCAGGGCGCTGTTTTGCTCGGTGTCGATACCGACGGATGTCAATTCACGCAACGAGTTTTGATCCGCATCGTCGTCAGTGACAATATTGGGCTTGCTGAACACCACCTTCTGGGGCGCCGGGGCAGACGCAGCCGCCATTGTTGGCGCCGGATCAGCCGCCGCAACTGCGGTCGCGCTGAGCGCGGTCAAATCGCTGCTGGCACGCGTGGTGACCGCCGAAGGGTTTGTGGTGGCAAATTCCACAAGAAAAACGCCCGCTGCAGCCAAGGCCAAGGTGCTGGTGATCATCGTTGTTCTATACATCGAACTTCCTCTCAAAATATACTCAAAGGCGCCCAGATACGCGGGGTTACGGTTTCACGGTGCTCAGGCCAAGCGAGTGCCAGACCTGCATGCCGCCGCGATAATACTTAATCTTTTCGGCGGGATAGCCGACCTTGCGCAGGGCGCGCACCGCCATCGGCGCTTGCAGGCACCACGGGCCGTTGCAAAAGAGAACCAAATGCCGCGCCGCCGAAAAATCCCAACTGTCGCCCTGTTTCAGGCCGCCAAGCGCGGCGACGATATCGTCGCGGAACGGGTTGCTGTCTTCGAGGGTGGTAAAGGGCACATTGACCGCGCCGGGGATGGTGCCTTGCTTAAACCAACCGGGCAGGCGCGTGTCGATCAAATGCCCCTCGTTCTTCGCGGCCATGGTTTCCAGGAAATCCATCACTTCCAATTCACCAATGGTTTCGACGTCCCGGGTGGCGCTCATCGGGGTGATGCAAAAGGGCGGGCAGGCGCGCGATGTCTTGGCAAATTCGCCGGTCAGCGTGTTGCTCTCGTCCTGAATGCGGGCGACGGTATAACTGTTGCCGTTGATCGCAAAACTGCGATCATGGGCATCCACGGTCAGCCGCACCGATTGGGCGCTGGCGGTGGTCGGCAATGCAATGGCGGTGAGCAGGGCAAGCGTCGCTGCAAACATCCCTCGGGCGATCCGTGTATTGCGATTGGCAGAGGGCCGAGCCGCACCGTAACGCGCCGTGCGCAGGCCAATATCCTGCCGATCAAATCCAACAATGCACGTAAACCAACTCATGCCTTTTCCCCCATAATGACACCGGCTCCCGTGGTGTGGCAGGCCGGAGCGATATCCTAAATACTTTTACAAGATATAGGCGAGTGGCGGCAAAACGGTCAACATGCAGTGGCCCCTCCGATATATAGGAGGTGTCACTTTTCTGGGGATAACTTACGTTTCATTGAGGTTATCAAGAGGTTAATAAATCCTTAAAAACGGGCAGTCAGCCGTTCTCGCGTAGCACGGCACCGGCCAAATAGAGCGATCCACAGATCAAAATCCGCGCATCGGGGCGAATCTGTGCGACCGATTCTACCGCAGAACGGGAATCGGTCGCGACCTGCGCGGCGATGCAGGCGCGGGTGGCGATGGCGGCGGTCTCCTCGGCACTGAGGGTCGCAGGCGCATCGGGGATCGGCACTGCGGTGAGAGAGGCCACATGCGGCGCGAGTGGCGACATATATCCAAGCACATCCTTGCTGTTGAGCATGCCGCAGATCACATGCGTTTCGCGTGGCGGCAGGGATGCCAGATGCGCGGCAATCGCCTGACCTGCGGCCGGATTGTGCCCCCCGTCAAGCCAGATTTCAGCCTTTGGCGCGGCATCCATCAGCGGCCCGCTGCGCAGCCGTTGCATCCGTGCGGGCCAATAGACATCGCGCATCGCGCTCTCGGCGATGGTCTCAAATGGCGTCTGCGCGTTCTGTGGCGCGAGATGGCGCAACGCCGCCAAGGCTGCACCGGCGTTCTGGATTTGATGCGCGCCGGGCAGGGCAGGCAAAGGCAAATCCAACAATCCGCGTTCGTCTTGATAGACCAGCCGCCCGCGTTCCTCCCAGCTATGCCAATGTTGCCCGTGCGCGATCAGCGGTGCGCCAAGACGCGCGGCGCTGGCCTCGATCACCTCCATCGCCTCATCGGGTTGCGGGCCGACCACACAGGGCACCCCGCGTTTGATGATACCGGCCTTTTCACCGGCAATCTGCGCCAAGGTGGTGCCAAGATATTGTTCATGGTCGATTGAAATCGGCGTGATCACTGTCAGGGCGGGGGCGTCAACCACATTGGTCGAATCCACCCGCCCGCCAAGCCCGACCTCAAGCAAGGTGAAATCCGCAGAACTGCGGGCAAAAGCCAGGAGCGCGGCGCAGGTGGTGATTTCGAAAAACGTGATTGCAGCGCCGCCATTGGCCGCATCGCATTCATCCAAAAGCGCGGTCAATTCGGATTCGGAAATTAGATCCCCTGCCAGCCGGATACGTTCATGGAACCGCGCCAGATGCGGGCTGGTATAGGCATGAACGCGCAGGCCCGCGGCCTCCAATCCGGCGCGGATCATGGCTTGGGTGGAGCCTTTACCATTGGTGCCTGCGATATGGATCACCGGCGGCAGGTCGCGTTCGGGGTGGCCCAATGCCGCCAACAGCCGCCACATCCGGTCCAGCGCCAAATCCATCACCTTGGGATGCAGGGTCATCATCCGCTCAAGAATGGCATCGGACGTCGCGTTGGCGGGCTGGGCAGGAGCGTCGGTCATGGGGCATCCGTTTTAACGGCCCGAAGGCATGGGGCAAGGCATAGGAGAAGGCGTGGCAAATGAAAGCTCAAAGGAAAACGAGACAAGCTGTGACGGCCGGCTTGCGGCCACCCGATGCACCCGCCGCCTGATGCAGGGTGTTGCCGTGACACCCTTAGAAAGCGGGCCGGGGTAAACCGTGCCCGGCGGCTACTTGCCAGATTTACCGGTCTGTGTGCTCTCTTTTGCACCTGCGGGCGCCTCGGCGGGTTTGTCCGATGAAGGGGTGGCCTGCGCGGCGCCACCCTCCGCTTCGGCTTCACTCTCTTCCGCGGCACTGCGTGCTTCGGGTGCGGGCAGAACACCGGAAATTGCGGGCGGCATCCCCATCAGCATACGCAAGATCGTGACCAATTCCGCCTTCATCTCAGTGCGTTTGGTGACGCGGTCGAGCATCCCGTGGTCGAGCAGGTATTCTGCCCGCTGGAAGCCTTCGGGCAGGGTTTCGCCAATGGTTTGTTCGATCACGCGCGGACCGGCAAAACAGATCAACGCATTGGGTTCGGCGATATGCACATCCCCGAGCATCGCATAGGATGCGGTGACGCCGCCGGTGGTCGGATGGGTCAGGACCACAATATAAGGCAGCCCCGCTTCCTTGAGCATCTGCACGGCCACGGTGGTGCGCGGCATTTGCATGAGAGACAAAATGCCCTCCTGCATCCGTGCGCCGCCAGCCGCAGAAAACAACACCAAGGGCCGCTTGAGTTTGATGGCTTCTTCGGCGGCAGCAATGATTGCATTGCCGACGTACATGCCCATCGAGCCGCCCATGAACGAGAAATCCTGCGCAATGGCGATGATTGGCGTTTGGCTGATCTCGCCCGCCCCGATCAGCATGGCTTCATGCTCGCCGGTGGATTTTTGCGCGGCTTTCATCCGGTCGGGATATTTCTTTTGGTCGCGGAAATGCAATGGATCGGTGATCGGATCCGGCACGGCGATTTCGGCAAACACCCCGCCATCAAACAACGCCTGAAACCGCGCGCGCGGGGTGATATGCATGTGGTGGCCGCAATTGGTGCAGACGTTCAGATTTTCCGTCAATTCGCGGTGAAACAGCATAGTGCCGCATTCGTCGCATTTGCTCCACAGGTTGTCGGGCACTTCGCGGCGTGAAAAGATCGAGTTGATCCGCGGGCGGACGTAGTTGGTAATCCAGTTCATGCCAAAAGCACCCCATAATTCATCTGCGCCACCTTGCTCGCGTAGGTCAGCAAGGTAAATTCTCCTGATCCAGATAAGCTCTGGCTGTGCGAATTGCAAACGGGGAAGCAGCGAGAAACTGCCTCGCCGCCGCGTCCTTTAACGGCGCAGCGCCGCCCGCGCCACGCCCCACATCAGCACAGTCATGAAAACTTCGACTGTCAAAGCCGGCGAGAGCACCCAATCTGCCCCCGGAAGCGCACCGCCCGTGCCGTCGGCGCCGAGGTTCACACTTTCGAATATCATCAAGGCCAATCCCGAATCCGGTGCACCCAATTCTCCAAAAAACAAGAACGCATAGGCGTTATTGGCCATGTGAAAGCCGATGGCCGCACCCAATGTGCCGGTGCGCGCCGTCAAATCCGAAGCGGCCAGCCCAAAGAAAAACGCCCAGATCACATATTGTATATTGCCCACGAGATCAGCGCCGCTGCTCCAATGGGCAATCGCAAACAGGATGTTGGGTATGATCATCCATGCCCATGCCGACGGCATCCGCGCCGCAATCTGACTTTGGACGTAGCCGCGATAAAGCAACTCTTCCGCTCCGGTTTGCAACATCAACCCTGCCAAAGAGAGCGGCAAAAGCGGTAACCACCATGACCAGCGCACCGCTTCAAGCGTGTCAAAACTCCAATAGGGCGGCAAACATTCAACTGCTAGAAACAATAGCAAAAGCGCGGCGAATACCCGCGTGCCCTGCCGCAGTGCCACGCGCGCCGGGCCGATGAAACTGTGTGCACTGCGCCCTTGTAGCCACCGCGCCACCCAAATGGTCCACAGGGCAAGCGCGCCAAAACTGGCAAACTGCAAAAGCAGCCCGGGCGCAGTATTGCCCATAAAGAAAGCATCGGCTAAAGCCGGCGCCAGACTTGCCAGGCCTTCTTCCAGAGCCGAGAGGGTCAGAAGATAAAGCGCTTCGATCACGAAGACGCCCAAAATCAGCCGGTCCAGTTGCGGCCGGGGCAACGCCGGAACAACCAATGGCCAATAGGGCCTGTAACGCAGCCATTTTGGTGTGTCGTCAGCCGATGGGATCTCCAAGGGTTGCCATGGATCGGGCGGCGGAGTGTCGTTCACCGTCCGAGGCCCCAACGCGCTGCGCGCCAGGCCAAGACAATTACCCCGAGTTCAAGCACCATCATCGGCCAAAGCGCCGCCGTGTCGCTTAGCGTCATAGGGATCAGGTAAAGCGACAGGTCAGACAGATTGTCCTCCATCGAGGCATAAAGCAGGCCGGAATTATGGGTGAAATGCAAGGCAATCGCAGGGCCGAGCGATCCGCTGCGCGCAGTCAAATCCGCCGCAATCAATCCGAATGCTGCGGCCCAAATCACCATCAACACCGCGCTGGGACCCGCTGCGCTGCTGTAGTGAAGGGCGCCAAACCCGAGCGAAGGCAATACCATCCACACCCACCGCGATGTGAACCGAGCGGCGAGCTGGCTTTGCAGATAACCGCGAAAGGCAATTTCTTCGGCGCTGACCTGCACCAATATCGCCAGCAAGGCAAAGGGCAACATCCGCGCCCATGTGGACAAATCCAGTGCACTGCGAACGGGGGTCAAATCCTCGGGCATCGGCAGCAGGATGAACAGGGCATAAATCGGCAGGACACAGAGAAAAACCCGTGTGCCTTGCGCCGCCGCGCCCTTGCCAAGCAAACTGCGCAGAGTGCGCCGATGCAAAAGGCCCGCCGCCGCAATCACGCCAAGGGTCAGAAACCCGAAAGAAAACAGCATCGCAAGCATGCCACGGGCCGCGCGCACGACGTTTTCGGTCTCGAAAAGACCCAGTTTCGCCAACCCCGTCACCCAGATGATACCGCCCACCACCGCCGTGGCGATCGTAAGCATCACCCCGAGCACCAGCCGCCAAATCTGTGCGCGTTCGGCAGCAGGGCTGCTCATGATAGCCTGCGGTTCATAGGGAGGGAGAAAACGCATGTTGCGCTTTTCCCTGTCTTGGGGCGTAGGGCCTTCGGGGTGATCGGAAAACTCGGTCATGTCCCATAGCTAGACAATGCACCCGATGCCCGCAATGCCGCGCCGCGTCGCGGCCGTGAAAAACAGCAAGGTCGAGCCAGGCGCGAAGCGGCGTGCTGCGCCGTCAAGCGTGCCACGTCGCATCCCGCCTCACGTCATATCGCGTCATCCGCTTTGCTTTTTCGTCCCTTCAGTTTTTGACATGTATCGTCTCCGGAGATTCCTGATTGCGGCGGCGGGCCCGTCTTTGATATTTGCGCGCTGCGGGTAATGCGTGTTTTTGCCTTTGGGGAAGGGTGGTTTACCCCGTCCATGCCGTCGCCACTGGCGGCGCGATCCGCAACAGATCCACGGCCCGCGCTGCGATCTGCTCAATCACCTCATCCACGTTCTGCGGGTGAAGGTAAAACGCGGGCACCGGCGGGAATACAATCGCGCCCATTTCCGTCACCGCAACCATATTGCGCAAATGAGCAAGGGTCAGCGGCGCTTCGCGGGTCAGCAAGATCAACGGCCGCCGCTCTTTGAGCTGCACCGATGCGGCGCGGGTCAATAGATTGTCATCAAGCCCATGGGCGATCGCCGCGAGGCTGCGCATCGAGCAAGGGGCGATGATCATCCCCGCCACCGGCGCCGATCCCGATGCAATTGTGGCACCAATATCGGGCGGTGGATGCACCCGACCCGCCAGCGCCGTCAGCGCCGCCTCGGCCCCGGCGCCACATTCCGCCGCTAGGGTCCGCTTGGCTGCGGGCGAGATCACCAGATCAAGCGCGCGCCCGAGCGTACGAAGGTGGCGCGCCACCGCCAACGATAGCGCCGCGCCCGAGGCACCGGATACACCGAGAATAACGCGGCTCATTGCACCACCTGTCTGCGGGCTAATAAATCGGCGGCAAAGGCCGCATCCTCGGGTGCGGTCCGCATCACTTCGCCCCATGCGCGCGTGGTTTCCGCACCGATCTTATTGGTGGCATCAATGCCGATTTTTCCGGCCAAACCTGCATCAGGTGAGGCAAAATCAAGATAATCCATCGGTGTCCTTTCCAAAATCATCACATCACGGGCGGGGTCCATCCGCGTTGCCAATGCCCATGCCACGTCATCCCAATTGCGCGGGTCGATATCCGCATCCACAACGATGATCATTTTGGTGTAGCTGAATTGCGGCAACATACCCCAAAGCGCCATCATCACGCGGCGCGCCTGACCGGGATACCGTTTGTCGATCGCGATCACCGCCATCCGGTAGGAACAGGCCGCAGGCGGCAACCACAGGTCGCGTATCTCGGGAATTTGCCCGCGAATAACCGGCAAAGTCAGCCGGTTAAAGACCTCGCCGATGATCGCCGGTTCATCGGGCGGACGGCCGGTATAGGTCGAAAGATACAGCGGATCGGCGCGGCTGGTCAGGGCGCTGACTGTCATCACCGGAAAGGGCTCTGCGGCGTTGTAATATCCCGTGTGATCGCCGAACGGACCTTCCGGTGCGGTCTCGGCGGGATCTACCCATCCTTCGATCACCATCTCGGCATCGGCGGGCACCATGAGCGGTACGGTTTTGGCGGGGGTTAATCGGGGCCGCGCGCCAGAAAAAACTCCGGCAAATCCGATCTCCGACACCGTTTCCGGCAAAGGCAGCGCCGCCGAAAGCACCGTGGCGGGGTCTGCGCCCAAGACAATCGCCACTGGCATCGCGGCACCGGCCTGTTGCCATGTGCGGTGATGCGCAGCGCCGCCGCGGTGGGCAAGCCAGCGCAGGATGATCCGGTCTCGCCCAATCACCTGTGCGCGGTAAATACCGGCGTTGTAGCGCGCGGCGACCTCGGGTTTGCTGCCGTGCGGGCGGGTCAACACCACTGGCCATGTGATCAAAGGCCCGCCGTCACCGGGCCAATGGGTTTGAACCGGCAGGGTGGAGAGATCGACCTTTTCGATCACCTTTTGTTGCACCGGCGCGGAGTTCACCAATTTGGGGCGGGTGGCCATCGCGGCCTTGAGCATCGGCCAGCGTGACAGCGCATCGCGCATTCCCTCCGGCGGCGAGGGCGTCCGCAGAGCCGCCAGAAATGCGCCCAGATCATCCAGACCTTCGGGTGCAACGCCAAGCCCTGCAGCCACCCGTTCTGTCGTTCCGAATAAATTTGTCACCACCGGGATCTGTGCCCGCCTACCGCTGTCCAATAGCGGATGGTCAAAGCGCAAAACCGGGCCGCCACGCTCCAGAACCGCGCGGTGCACCGCCGTCATCTGATGGCGCACCGAGACCGGATCGGAAAGCGCGGTCAATTGCCCCGTAGCGGCATTCCATTGCAAAAATGCCCGCAGGGTCGGAAAGGGGGGAAGGGTGCGAATTGGGGCTCTCCTTTTGGGTTGCACATCGCCCTATCATCGCTGCGTCCCGGCAAATTTGACCGTCGTCAAGATTTCCTGCCGCTGCCGCGTTAGGACAAACCGGCGCTGGTGCCGGTGACGGCCTCGCGCCGCCCGGGTGCCGATTCTGCGCGCTCTGGACGCAAAAACTGTGCAAACCCCGCGCGAATTGCGCGCAAGACCGGAGCGTGCCGCCCTGATGTCAGAGTTTTCGGTGCATGTGCCGGTATTTCCGCAGCTTCCGGCCTTGGCGTTGCGCTGTGCGCCGGTGGCCCCGATGTCCATGGCGCTGGGCGGCTTTGTGGCGCGTCTGGCACAGCGGCACGCAGGGATGTTTCGCAGACTTGGGGCTTATGGGCGGTCACGCTTCGTAATTGACCCGACGGATTTGCCGGTTTCGCTGGCGCTGGAGCCGCGTGGCGGTTGTCCGCGCGTACAGGTGTCGCGCGGCCCATTGCACGGCGATGCACGCATCGCGGGGCCATTGGCGGCGCTGCTTGGGATGGTGCATGGCGCCTATGATGGCGATGCGTTGTTCTTTTCACGGGATCTGGTGATCGAGGGAGATACCGCCGCCGTTCTGGCCCTGCGCAATGCGATCGATGATGCCGAATTGGACTTGTGCGCCGAAGCCCAAAGCATGGCCGGCCCCTTTGCCGATGCGGTCAAACGTGTGGTTGCCCTTGCCGAAACGCGCACCGGTGTCGCCCTGTCCCGCCGTCAGGAGAATGAAGAATGGTGATGGAAATCGTTTGCCCCGCGGGCACACCCGCGTCGCTGCGCGCCGCCGTGAAAGCCGGGGCGCATACGGTTTATTGCGGCTATGCCGATGAAACCAATGCCCGCAATTTTCCGGGGTTGAACTTTGATCGAGCGGAAATGCGTGCGGGCATCGCCTTTGCCCATGCGCATGGCGCAAAGGTGTTGGTGGCGATCAACACCTTTGCGCGTGCGGGGGCAGAACCCTTGTGGCACCGGGCCATTGCGGATGCCGCAACCGCCGGGGCCGATGCGGTTATACTGGCCGATCTGGGGCTATTGGCTCATGCCGCCGCGCATCACCCGACTTTGCGCCGCCATCTGTCGGTGCAGGCCGCCGCCGCCAATGCCGATGTGATCAATTTCTACGCCGCCACCTTTGGCGTGCGCCGTGTGGTTTTGCCGCGCGTGCTTTCGGTGCCGGAAATCGCCGCAATCAATGCCGAGGTCGAGGTCGAAACCGAAGTCTTCGTCTTTGGCGGGCTTTGCGTCATGGCCGAAGGGCGCTGTTCTTTGTCCTCATATGCGACAGGGCAATCCCCGAACATGCAAGGGATTTGCTCCCCCGCGAGCCATGTGGATTACCATGAGGACAACGGTGTTCTTTCGGCCAAATTGGGCGGCTATACCATCCACCGCGCTGCTGCCGGAGAACCCGCGCCCTATCCGACCCTGTGCAAAGGATGCTTCACCGCTGAGGGCGCGTCCGGCCATCTGTTCGAAGATCCGGTGAGTCTCAATGCTGAAACTTTAATCCCGCAACTGGCCAAGGCGGGGGTGCATGCCCTCAAGATCGAAGGGCGGCAACGTTCGCGGGCCTATGTGGCGCAGGTGGTGCGCAATTTCCGCGCCGCCGTCGATGCACAGGCGGCAGGCAAACCGATGCCCGAAGGCATGTTGGCCCGTCTCACCGAAGGACAGGCCGCCACGGCGGGCGCTTACAAGAAAACCTGGAGATAGGCGATGCAATTGACCGTTGGAGCGAACCAGTTCTTTTGGAGCCCCGAGGATTGGAGCGCCAGCTACACGGCTTTGGCGGCTGCGCCGGTGGACCGCGTGGTTTTGGGCGAATTGGTCTGCTCAAAACGTTTGCCATTTTATCAAGACCGCATACCTGCGGCGATCGAGACGCTTTTGGCGGCGGGCAAGGCGGTGTCGGTGACCTCATTGGCGTTGATCACCTTGAAGCGTGAACGCAAGCTTGGCGCCGAATTGGTTGGAACTGGGGTCGATATCGAGATCAACGATCTATCTATGTTGGCCTATCTGCCTGAAGGGACGCCGTTTTCTATCGGCCCGCTGGTTAATGTCTATAACGAGGGCAGTTTTGCATGGCTGGCCGCACGGGGCGCGCGCAGCATCTGTTTGCCGCCGGAACTGCCGATTGACGCGGTGCGCATTCTGGCGCAACTGGGCCGCCGCCTAGGTGTCGCGGTCGAGGTTTGGGGACACGGGCGCCTGCCCTTGGCGATCTCGGGGCGGTGCTACCACGCGCGGCGCCACGGGCGCAGCAAAGACAATTGCCAATTCGCCTGCGAAAACGATCCGGACGGTTTGGATGTTACGACTCTGGAGGGGCAGAATTTTCTCGCTATGAACGGCGTGCAAACCCTGTCGGACAGCTTTGCCTGCGTCGATCATCAGATCGAGTTGTTGCAAGAGGCGGGGGTGACGGGGCTGCGATTGTCGCCGCATACCGGAGATTTCACGGCCGTCTGCGCGCAGTATCGCGCCCGTATCGACGGCCACGTTGCGCGTGGTGCCGTGGCAGCCGCCCTCTTGGCTGCCTATCCGGACCGGCGCCTCAGTGACGGGTTCTTGACCGGCGCGCGCGGCGCAGATTGGTCCGGCCCCTTGCCGTAGGCGGGGCTTGCGGTGCTGATCTGCGGTCGGCTTGATCCTGTTTGATCCGTTGGATTTGGGGCTGAACCTTAAGGCATGACATGGCACGATATATTCCATTCAGTGCTCTGGTTGATCTCGAGGATATGAACCTGCGGGCAGTCTACGGGTCCTGCCCGATATCCATTTTTCGACCACGATGTGGGTGAGATACGGGCGGCGCATGGGCATTGGGTGACGATAGCGACAGTGCGTTGGGGGGGGCGAAATTTACTCCGGAGGCGCGATACCTTTGACCAGCGGAGACCCTGACGCGGTCCGCAAGGGCAGGCTGGGGAAACATTGGCGCGGCTTGATGCCTGCCGGTGCGATCTGTGGCGTGCTGTTTGGTGGCACCGCTTGCGGGCGGGCGTCATTGGCCCCTGACAGATTTCACACCGCTTTGCTTGCGCCGTTTGATTTTGATCAAGACGCAGCAACGGGTTTTGGTCTTTGTCTGGGCAGATCCACCGTGGGACCGGCCCGTCAGGACAAGCCCGTCCGCATCATGCGGTGTATGCCCTGCCGGAGACCCCGATGACCCAAGAACCCCACCCGTGCGGCAAATGCAGCTTTTTCCAACGCAGCCTGTGGCGTCCGGTTGCCGGTGGCGCGCTTGCGACCCTGACGCGTGGTTTCACCCGCCGCGAGGTCGAAACCGGCGGCGTGGTGTTCCATCAAGGTGCCCCCAGCGATGGCGTTTATTGTATCTCCAAAGGCTTGATTGCCATACGCAGCTTTGCGCCCGATGGCAGTTCAAGTCTGTTGCGCCTCGCCTATCCAGGGGAATTGATCGGCTATCGGGCCTTTATGACCGGGCGGGATCATCGGACCGAAGCACAGGCAGTGCTGCCCTCACGGGTGTGCATCGTGGCGCAGCGCGATGCCAAGCAGGTGGTGCAAGCCTGCCCCGAGGTTCTGGCCCGTTTGGGGGTGCGCTGTGCCGACGAATTGGATCGCTGCCATGACCGTATTCACGATGCAGCGCGGGTTTCGAACAAGGCGCGGTTGGCGCAGGTGTTGGACCGGTTGATGGCGGCGCATGGCGCAGCAACGGGCGGCGCAATAAGCGACCAACAAGGCGGCGCGGATCGGATCACATGGCGGATGCGCCTGCCGATCTCGCGTCAGGATCTGGCCGATATATTAGGGGTTCAGCCCGAAACATTATCGCGGCTGATGACGCGGTTGGAACAAGACGGAGCAATGCGCGCTTCTGGACGCTGGATTGAAATGCCGTTTCCACCGCAAAAGCGGGCGGTTTGACATATGCCGCAGGGCGGGGCGTGCGGGAAGACTTGCCGATTGGGTTTCCGGTGACATTTTACCTGTGGCGTGCGCGGTGCAAGAGATCGTTTAGACATGTTTCAAACCGCATGCGGCCTGTCTCCACCGGGGGCAGCGCTCATTTGCGCCATGAGCTGGGCACGCATGGTGGGCTTTGGTGCCGCCGGAACCGGCGCCGGTGTGCGGATCTGACCATTCCCCAAAACGTTCGCCCCGTGCGCAACTTCGATGCCGCGAGGGTCGCCGCGCAGGGTGTCGATGGGCCGTTCAAAGATTTGGTAAAACGAAGGCATGGGAGAAGACATACAGGCCGAGAGACCCATGAACCTCATGGCGATTTTCCGCCCGAAAAGCGCAATCCACCGAACGCATGGTGTCGCCGGCGAATGTCGGATATTAACGTCGCGCGCAGGCCCACGGGCGCAGGGATCGAACGCAAGGTCAAAGACGAAGATTGGCCTGCCAAAGGTCCGGCGGCGACATCGCCGTATTATTGAATATACCGAAGGAGAGAAGAACATGAAAATCGAAGGACAAGCCGCAATTGTGACGGGCGGTGCCTCTGGATTGGGCGGAGCCACTGTCGACCGGCTGGCCGCTGCGGGTGCCAAAGTGGCGATTTTTGATTTGAATGAAGAGCTGGGCCAAGCCAAGGCAAAAGCCTGTGGCGGCGCGTTTTTCAAGGTCAATGTCACCGACGAGAGCGAAGTCGAAGCTGCCATTGCCGAAGCCGAAGGCCTGCATGGCAAGGCGCGGATTTTGGTGAACTGCGCAGGTATCGGGCCACCCGCCAAAGTGATCGACCGCGACGGCAACGCAATTCCGTTGAGTGGTTTCACCGGCATCGTCAATGTGAACCTCTTTGGCACCTTTAACATGCTGTCGAAATTTGCCGCCGCACTGCACCGCGCCGATCCGATCGGTGAAGAGCGTGGGGTGATCATCAACACCGCATCGGTCGCGGCCTTTGACGGGCAAATCGGCCAAGCGGCCTATGCGGCCTCTAAGGGTGGTATTGTTGGTATGACCTTGCCGGTCGCCCGTGAATTTGCCCGTTATGGCATCCGTGTGATGACCATTGCCCCGGGTCTGTTCTTGACCCCCCTGTTGGCCAGCTTGCCGCAAGAGGCACAAGACAGCCTTGGCGCGCAGGTGCCTTTCCCCTCGCGCCTTGGCGATCCGGACGAATATGCCCGTATGGTGGCGGCGATCGTCGACAACGCCATGCTCAACGGTGAAACCATCCGCTTGGATGGCGCGATCCGCATGGCGCCGAAGTGAACGCCCTGTTGGAAACCGTTGGCATTTCGGAACGCGCGCTGGAGATCAGCGCGCGTGTCGAACAATTCGTGCGCGAGAGTGTTGCGCCCTATGAGGGGGATCCGCGTTGCGGCGCGCACGGGCCATCGGATGAATTAGCGATGGAGCTTAAGGCATTGGCCCGCAAGGCCGGTGTTTTGACACCGCATATTTTGCCTGATGGCAGCCATTTGTCCCACCGCGAAACTGCGGCGGTCTTGATCCGTGCGGGCCTGTCACCGCTTGGGCCGATTGCTTGCAATGTTGCCGCGCCGGACGAAGGCAACATGTATTTGCTGGGCAAGGTCGGCGCGCCGGAGATCCGCGAACGCTTCCTTGCTCCGTTGGTGAAGGGTGAGAAACGCTCTGCGTTTTTCATGACCGAGCCGGCCGAGGATGGCGGCGCGGGGTCGGACCCGATGATGATGCAAACCACCTGTAAAATGGATGGCAATCATTGGGTGATCAACGGGCGCAAGACCTATATCACCGGCGCTGATGGTGCGGGCGTCGGGATCATTATGGCGAAATCCGATGATGGCGCATGCATGTTCCTTGTCGACTTACCCGATCCCGCGATCCGGATTGAGCGTGTGATGGATACCATCGACAGCTCGATGCCCGGCGGTCACGCGGTTGTCAGTATCGACAATCTGCGCGTGCCTGCCGATCAGATGCTTGGCGAAAGCGGCGAGGGTTTTCGATACGCTCAAGTGCGCCTTGCGCCGGCACGGTTGACCCATTGTATGCGTTGGCTTGGTGCCTGCGTGCGCGCCAATGAGATCGCCACCGATTATGCCAACCGCCGTATGGCTTTTGGCAAACCTTTGGTTGATCACGAAGGTGTCGGGTTCATGTTGGCCGAAAACCTCATTGATCTGAAACAGGCCGAGTTGATGATTTATTGGTGCGCCGATGTGCTCGACACCGGGGCAGTTGGCACCACCGAAAGTTCGATGGCAAAAGTCGCGGTCAGCGAAGCCTTGATGCGGATTGCCGATCGCTGTGTGCAATGCATGGGCGGCCAAGGGGTGACGACCGACACCATTGTCGAACAGGTCTTCCGCGAGGTCCGCGCGTTTCGCATCTATGACGGTCCGACCGAGGTGCACAAATGGTCCTTGGCCAAAAAGGTCAAACGCGATTGGAAAAAGGCACAAGATCAGGCGTGATGTTGCAAACCACAGCGCCAAAGGTGCCAAGGTAAACCACATGACCATAGGCGCCGCCGCGTGAAGGGGCGCCTATGGCGGGGGGGTGGTAGTGGCTGCCGGATCGGTGGAGCCCTCGCTCGAGCGCCCTCGGCACGACTGTAAGGCGGGTCGCGCATATTTCGCTTTGGGCTATGTGGGATGCGGGCCGAAATGATCCGCGCGCTGAACGGGCAGGCGGGAGCGGGCAGGCGTTTTAAACCCAAAGGTGGGTGCATTGGTCTTGTAGTGCTCTTGCGTTGCACCTGATGAAAATGTCCGGTTCGCCATGTCGCGTGCCACCTCTTTGGGGCATCGATACACCCTACGCGCCGCCGAACCCGCCAAGGGTAAAGGGCGTAAGACCTGCAAGCTGGGTTCGGGTGCGGGCGCAATCCGCTTGTGTAGGCGGGATGCGTGATTTATTCGTCTGACAACGCAAAATCTTCGGCGCTCTTGACCTGCGCCGCAACGGGAGGCCGACATGACCCAGTTCGACAAAACCAAATTGCCCAGCCGCCACGTCACCGAAGGACCAGAGCGCGCGCCGCACCGCTCTTACCTTTATGCGATGGGCCTGTCGGATACGGAAATTCACCAACCTCTCGTCGGGGTCGCCACCTGTTGGAACGAAGCCGCGCCGTGCAACATTTCGTTGAACCGCCAAGCGCAGGCCGTGAAAATGGGCGTCAAAGCCGCCGCGGGCACGCCGCGCGAATTCACCACCATCACCGTCACCGACGGCATCGCCATGGGCCACGAGGGCATGCGGTCCTCGCTCGCCTCGCGCGAAGCCATTGCGGATACCGTGGAATTGACCATGCGCGGCCATTGTTATGACGCGATTGTAGGCCTCGCGGGGTGTGACAAATCCTTGCCCGGCATGATGATGGCGATGGTGCGCCTCAACACGCCGTCGGTCTTTATTTATGGCGGTTCGATTCTTCCGGGCCGTTTGAACGGCAAAGACGTGGTCGTTCAGGATGTGTTCGAGGCCGTGGGACAGCACCAAGCGGGCAACATGTCCGACGCCGAGCTTGACGTTCTTGAACGCGTGGCGTGCCCTTCGGCGGGCGCATGTGGCGGGCAGTATACCGCCAACACCATGGCCTGTGTCTCCGAAGCCATCGGCCTTGCGTTGATGAATTCCTCCGGCATGCCCGCACCCTATGAAAGCCGCGACCAATATGGCGAGGCCTCCGGCGCCGCCGTGATGAATTTGATCGCGAAGAACATTCGCGCCCGTGATATCGTCACGAAAGAAGCATTGATCAACGCCGCGCGGGTTGTCGCCTGCACCGGTGGCTCGACCAACGCCGGTTTGCACCTTCCGGCCATTGCCCATGAAGCGGGTATCGATTTCGACCTCTTCGACGTCTGCGATATTTTCCGCGACACGCCTTATTTCGTGAACCTGAAACCGGGCGGTGAATACGTCGCCAAGGATCTGTTCGACGCGGGCGGTGTGCCTGTTGTCCTCAAGGAATTGGACAAAGCCGGCTTGATCTACCGCGATTGCATCACGGCATCGGGCGAATCCATCGGTGACGAGATTGACAAAATTACCCGCGAATTCGACGGCAAGGTGATCCACTCGGTCGCCGCGCCCCTGTCGAAAACCGGCGGCGTTGTCGGCCTCAAAGGCAATTTGGCCCCCGAAGGCGCGATCGTCAAAGTCGCAGGTATGGAAGCCCAGCACCAGCGTTTCGTCGGCCCCGCGCGCGTATTCGAATGCGAAGAAGACGCTTTTGAAGCCGTGCAAAAACGCGAATACAAAGAGGGCGAAGTCCTCGTCATCCGCAACGAAGGGCCCGCAGGCGGTCCCGGCATGCGCGAAATGCTCGCCACCACGGCGGCACTTTCGGGGCAGGGCATGGGTAAGAAAGTCGCGCTCATCACCGATGGCCGCTTTTCTGGCGCCACGCGCGGGTTCTGTGTCGGCCACGTTGGCCCCGAAGCGGCGCATTGCGGCCCGATTGCATTGATCAAGGACGGTGACACCATCACTTTGGATGCGGTCAAGGGCGACATCAGCGTTGATTTGACGGACGAGGAATTGGAAGCGCGCAAAGCCGATTGGAAAGGCCCGCGCGAGACGATTTATACCTCGGGCGCGTTGCAAAAATATGCCGCTTTGGTGGGCTCGACCCGTTTGGGCGCGGTCACCCATCCCGGAGCCAAGGCCGAGCGCCACATCTATATGGATCTCTAAGTTAAGAATGCGCCAGACGACGGGGTATTGGGCCCCGCCTCTTTTGCCGATTGTGAAAAGGCGCCCCGCATGTCGCGGGCGCCTTCTTCGCGTTATGGCGCTTGCGGCGACCCTGCCTTTGGCCGGTTGTATTTCGCCGATCACCGGCGGCACGGCACAGTTCGCCCAAAGCGGGGGCGACGATCAGAACCCACAACCCCGCAAAGCTCTGCGCCGGACGAGTATGGTTCGCGGTGCCGTGATCGTCCAAGGTCCGCGCGGTTATTGTATCGACGCCGAAAGCCTGACCTCGGGCGGGGTCTCTGGTGGATTTGCGTTGTTGGCATCCTGTGAAAGCCTGCTCGGGAAACCTGCCGATGCTCCTGTTGAGCCGGCTATTATGACGGTGACGGTTTTGCCGTTTTCCCCCCGTCCGATCCAGCCGCGCGCGCATGAAATGGCCAAGGCGTTGGCGCCGCATCATGTGTTGGACCAGATCAACGGGGACGGGTTGACCATCGTGCATCTGGCCACCGGCGGCACCGAAATTTCCTCCGGAGTCGATCCGAAACACTGGCGTGGAGCGATGTTGATCAATGGTCATATGATCGGCCTCGCGGTCTATGCGCCCAAAGGCAGCGCGTTGTCGGATGCGGCAGGATTGGAGGTCCTGATCGGGCTGGCCGAAGTGCTGCGCGAAGCCAGCCCGGTCAGGGCTGCCAAGATCATGCCAGATACCGCCCGTGCCGCGAAAAACTCGCAAAACTCTGGCCTGAACCCGACCAGCCCTCATGACGCGGGTCAACAACACCCCGGTCTGCGGATCGCCGGCGCAGAAACGGCCGGGGTCTCGGATGCGCCCCAGAGCCCCCCGAGAACCACCGCCAACGGCATATTGCGCCCGCCGCGCATGCCGGCCGCTCTATATGCGGCGCCCGCCCCGACCGGTACAGCCACCACACAACCTCGCGGAAAACGGATCAAAAAGCTGTTTCCGCGTTTGTTTCGATGACCGACTATCGGTAATACGGAAACGGTAGGTAGGATTCCCGAAACAATATGCGGGTATGCCGGAACACCAATGGCGCGCCGTTGGAGAATTTGCGCAGTCATCCCTGTCGGGCCGGCACAATAAGGCATGAGACAATGAGCAAGAACAAGGACCGCAGCGATCCCAAAAACGCGCTTGATGCCGACGGGCTATCTTTGTTCGACAGGCTGGCGCATCGCCGTGTTCTACGCCGTTGGGCGCGGTTCGCGGAACATGCCGACACCGCGCCGTTGCATCGTTTGCGCGCCCAACGCGCCCGGGCCCGCGTGCTGAAAATCCACCTTGATAAACTGATCCATGTGGCCGAAAGCCGGTTGGCCCTGCCGATGATCGGTTCGAGTGCCTTTCAAAAACCTCATGATGCGGATTGGTCGTGGCGACCGGAGCTTTGGCGCGGCCCGCTGGCAACGCCGGGGATGTCGTCGGTTGCAAGCAAATCCATGCTCGGCGACGAGGTGACGTTGTTTCATGACTGTGCCCTGTCGGAATTGACCCTGCGCCAGATGCGCAACCGCCGCGAAGAAGACCTCGCGCCTTTTGGATTGCGCATGGATGTTTTCAATTTCGATGGCTCGTTCCTGTCGCTGGTGGTGGATCTGCCCGAGAGCGCGACCACCGGATTGCAAAAACGCCATCTGGTGCGGCTTGACCTGATCGTGGAGATGGAAAAACCGCTCGAGATTTTTGCGCGGCTCAATATAAAAAACGGTCCGAACACCGAACAATTGGTGCGCGAAATTGAAGTTGTGGACAAACATGCCACGGTCGAATTTGATCTCGCCTATTCCCATTTGAACGAGAAGCGGATTGAGCGGGCATGGCTTGATCTGATTTTTGAAGGGCCGGAAATGAATCAGGTCGTGTTGCGCGATGTGACTTTCTCGCGTCGCCCGCGTGCCGAACTTTGATCCTCGCCGCGCCCGTAATGCCTGTGTTTGATATCTGTCCCGATGTCCGTAAAGGAGCCATGAGATGACCCAGCTGACTTTGACCAAAACCCGTCTGTTTGAGGGCAAATGGGAAGGCATCGTGACCACATCGGGGGGCGAAAACCATCAACCCAAAATCGAGGTCACCCACTTGGGTGAGGCTCTGCCCGGCATTGAGGTCACCGAGGACCGTGATAAGGGCGAATGGCAACTCGTCATTCCGGTTCCGGTGACATCCATTGGCGAGGGCGCGCATGTCTTTCTGATCCAGGACAGCGAGACGGGGGAAACGCTGGAAAGTTTTTCGGTCATCGCGGGCGAAGCCATTGCCGACGATATGCGCGCCGAAGTCGAACTTCTGCGCGAAGAACTTGATATGCTCAAACGCGCCTTTCGGCGGCACTGCCTCGAGACGATGTAAGCCGCTCGCCCGCTGTTATGGGCGGTATGCAAGTCGCGTCTCGGCAGGCTCCTTTCTGTCACGGCTGGTAAAGGGAGGCGTGGCGCCGCGCCGATGAAACACCTGTTTCCACGTTTCCGTGCGATCAACGATCTGTGGCGAAATCCCGATATTGTCCGCAATACGCCCCAGTTGCGCCCCATTCCGCTGTCATACACCTCCGCAATGAATTGAAATGCAGAGGTGCCGGTTAATGGATCGTTTGACGGAAATGGAAGCCTTCGCCACGGTGGTGGACCAAGGCGGCTTCACAGATGCCGCAAAAAAGATGGGGATTTCAAAATCCGCCGTCTCGAAACATGTCTCGTCGCTTGAAGCGCGCCTTGGGGCGCGTTTGTTAAACCGCACAACACGGCGCGTCTCGCCAACCGAAATAGGTTTGGCCTATTATGACCGCGCCCGCCGGGTTCTCAATGATGCCGGTGAAGCCGATGCGCTGGTGTCCTCGATGCAAAGCGATCCCTCGGGTCTTTTGCGCATCTCGGTGGCGACGGATTTCGGCGTCAATCATCTTTCGCCGGTGTTGGGCGAATTTTTGGGTGATTTCCCAGATATCACCGTCAATATGGTGCTCAACAACCGCTATGTTGAACTGATCTCCGAAGGTTTCGATATGGCGATCCGTATTGGTGAGCTTGAAGACAGCACCCTGCGGGCCCGCAAGTTGACCGAAACCACCAAACGTATGGTTGCCAGCCCCGAGTATTTGGCGCGCCATGGCCGTCCGCTCAAGATTGATGATCTGAACGAGCACAAATTGCTGCATTACTCCAACCAATCGGCTGGCAATGTGTGGAAACTGACCGCCCCGTCCGGTGAGAAACGCCAAGTGCGCACCTCTGGCGGGCTGAGCGTCAATGACGGGCAATCGCTGCTTAATGCGGCGATTTCGGGACTTGGTATCGCGTATTTGCCGAGCTTCCTTTACGCGGATGCGCTCGCTAAGGGCCTTGTCGAAGATGCGATGCCGGATCTGCCGGTCGAGACCCAAGGCATTTATGCCGTCTATCCTCCGGGGCGGTTCACACAGCCCAAGGTCCGCGCCTTTATCGATTTTCTGGTCCATGCCTTTGCTGAAAAAGGCCCGGTCGATTGGTAGCCCCATTTCTCGAGTTTTTCCCCCCGGCGGCCTGAATGGCCGACCTATGCCCGGCATTTGATGCCGGGCTTTTTTGGGGGGGGCGCTTGCTTGCTACGGCAGGGCGGGGTTATTCCGCGTTGAGCAACACCGCTTCGACGCGCCGATTGGCCTCGCGCCCGGCCGCGGTGAGATTGGCGTTGCGCGGGGATAGATAGCCCACGCCTTCGCCGTCCAATTGCCCGCGGGGTACGCCATAGGCGGCAACCAACCGCTCCACAACAGATGCCGCGCGGCGCTTGGATAATCCGATGTTGGTTTCCAGACCGCCGACACTATCGGTATGACCAACCAAGGCCACGCGCAGAGTGGCATCGCCAAGCAGAAGGTCCGCCAATGCGGCGAGGGAGGCGAACGGGCCGGGGCCCAATGTCGCCGAGCCTGTCCCGAAACTGAGATCATCCAAAACCACATGACCGGCGTTGCGCAGCGCTTCGGGCAGGGTTTCGGTCTCTTGCAGTGCCGGGCCTTGACCTGCGGGCCGTGCGGCAGGTCCATCCAGGGCCACGGGAGGCACGCCCGCCTTAGCCGCCTGTGCTGCGGGGCTCCCGATCGGAGCGATCTGCACCATGTGGACATAGCCGGAGGCACCGGCACGGCTGACCAGCAACAGGATGGTCTCCTCTCCTTCGGAGGGGCGGACTTTGGGCCGTTGTGTTGCAGTCGCAGTCGCCGCAGCCGTACCGGCTTGCTCTTGCTCCGGTTTCGCCGGTTGTGGCGATGCGGGCGCTTGTGACCGGATCGGGCGGCGATAGGCGGCGTAACGATAGTCGAACAGATCGACAAACATATCCGGCGCCGCAATCACATCCATCGCAAAGCGGAAATCGTATCCGCCGCAGCGCTCTGCCGCGCAGCGGTGCAGCGCAGTGAAGCCTTCGGCCTCCAATTGCGCGGCCAGCGGCGCCATCAATTGCAAGGTTTCAAGCCCGTCCGAGCGTACCCGCCATGACGTGCGGCTGACGCGGCCTTCGGCGCGGTCCATCGGAATCCCGGCTCTGGATTGGTTGCCGGTTGGATAGGCATAGCTCGCCGGGGCGGCGGTCTCGTGATGGGTTTGCTGGGCATTGCTTGGCAGCGACAACTCAAACGCCGCCGCCCCCTGCACCGTGCAGAGGGCGAGCGTGCATAACGTTACTGTGTATCCAAGCAACACCCGCAACGTTAAACTGTCCTTTTTAGCGCGATTGCGCGTGATAGGCGTCATTGGGGTGCATCGCCGTGGCCGAGGCGACGCGGTTCGACATGTTGAAAAATGCTGCCACATTGGAAATGTCCCAAATGTCGCGATCGGTGAACCCCACATCACGCAATGCCTGACGGTGGGGCTCTTCGATTGTGGCGCTGGCCTCGGTGATTTGCACCGCGAAATCGAGCATCGCCCGTTGGCGCGCATCCAGATCCGCCACGCGGTAGTTCATCATCAATTTCTCGCTCAACATCGGGTCGCCGGACAATTGCCGCACCGCCGCACCATGTGCCGTCAGGCAATAGAAACATTTGTTTATCGACGACACCACGACCGCGATCATCTCGCGCTCCAGCTTGCTCAGCCCGCTGTCGGCCAGCATCAGATCGTTATAAAGACCGGTGAAGGCGTTGAGTTTGTCGATGTCAAAGGCATGCGCCTGCAAAACATTCGGCACCATTCCGAGCTTTTCATTGCAAATATCGAAATATTTCTGCGTCGCGGCGGGCAGCGGATCGACCATCGGCAGGTCGAGTGCGGTCGGGTTTTGGGTCATGTTATTTTCCTCCCTGAAAAATGCGGTAGTGGTAGTTTTCAGTAACCGACATGCCGAGCGAAGAATAGAGCCGGTTGGCGGCGGTGTTGTCTTTTACGCAGAGCAAGGTCATCTCCGTCGCGCCCTGTTCTTGCGCCCAAAGCGCGGCGCGGCGCATGGCATAGCGCCCCCATCCTTTGCGGCGTTGTTCGGGCAGAACCTCCATCGCATGCAGCATGGCAATATCATTATGAACCGCGACATAGCCGGTGCCGGCGGGATAGTCTTTCATCCGGCCAAAGAGCGATGTTTTGGGCGTGGTGGCGCGCTCCATAATGGCCATGCGCGCGGGGCCAATGCCGCCTGCTGCCCAAATATCGCGTTGGATCGCCAATGGCTCCCAGATGCAAAAGGTCGATACCGTTGGCGGTGTCTCGCCGGTCAATGCGGCAACCGGCGCGGCATAAAGAGACACCGGATCGATGAGGCCATATCCGCGCGCGGCCAATGCATCATCAAGTGCGGCATCTGCGCCCTCTGCGCCGCCACGGATCATAAAGAGGGGCGCTTGCCCCATGCCGGTTTGGGCGGCCTCGACGGCCTCTATATCGGTGGGGGCGAATGATGTGTCGCGCAAGGATGCCGCAGACACACGTTTGCCCCCCGTGGCCCCCGTCGCGTCGCGTCCGTCGCGCACCAAAAAGGGCCCGACCTCTTGCGTTTCGGCGGCGGGCCAAGTGGCGTCCATTGCGTCAAAGTAGCGTTGAGAAGTCATGTGGGAAAGGCCTCGTTCAATTCGATTATTGCGGCGTCAATACGCGCACCATCATGGCCGCGGATCACGATATTCGCACCAAAAACGCCATCTTTGACGTAGGGGTAGGAGCCGATCGACAGATCGGAATATTTCTCTGCCAAATCCGACAACGGCCCCGCGATTTCGCCCTCGCCGCGCTCAATCCGCAGACTTTGGCTCAAAAGCGGCGCGCCGCCTGTCAGGGTGGGCAGCACGCTGGCGACCATCGCCTCGAACACCGCAGGAACCCCCGCCATCACATGCACGTTTTCGATCGTGAACCCTGGCGCGATGCTGACCGGATTGTCGATCAAATCGGCCCCGTCGGGAATGCGTGCCATGCGCAGGCGCGCTTCGTTGATCTGTCCGCCGCTGCGTTTGTAATGGGCCTCCAAAAGCGCGCGGGCATCATCGCGCACCGATATGGGCGTGTCAAAGGCGGCGGCCACGGCTTCGGCGGTGATATCGTCATGGGTCGGCCCAATGCCGCCCGAGGTGAAGACATTGTCATAGGCGGCGCTGAGCGCGCGCACCGCCGCGACGATTGCCGCGTGGTCATCGGACACCACCCGCACTTCGCGCAGGTCAATACCGGCGCGGGTCAATGCGCCGGCCAGATGGTGCATGTTTGAATCGCGCGTGCGCCCGGACAGGATCTCATCCCCGATCACAAGCATCGCAGCACTGGGGTTTTCGGGCATCGTCACTCTCCTTGAAACCTATTTGCTACAGGTATAGGCCCGCCCCATGCGCTTTCAAACCCCTCTTGAACCGGCCGTGCTCATCCGTCGCTATAAACGGTTTCTGGCCGATATCCGTTTGGCGGATGGAACCGAGGCCGTGGCGCATTGTGCCAATCCGGGATCGATGATGGGATTGGCGCAAGAGGGCATGCGCATTTGGGTCGAGCGCAACGACGATCCGAAGAAAAAGCTGCGCTATGGGTGGCGGTTGGTCGAACATGACAGCGGAGATTTCACCGGCGTCGATACATCGGTGCCCAACCGCGCGCTGCGCGAAGCTTTGTGCGCGGGGCAGGTGGCGGAATTTGCAGATTTTGACGAGGTTCTGCCAGAGCAAAAATATGGCGCGAACAGCCGGATTGATTTTCTGCTGCGCAAGGCGGGCGCGCCGGATCTGTATCTCGAAGTGAAATCTGTGACGCTGAGCCGCCAAGCGGGGCTGGCGGAATTTCCCGATAGCGTCACCAAGCGCGGCGCCAAGCACCTTGAAGAATTGACCGAAATGCGCCGCCAAGGGCACCGCGCCGCGATGCTCTATCTGGTGCAACGCACCGATTGCACGCGCACCGCCTTGGCCGCCGATATCGATCCCGCCTATGCCGCCGCCTATGCACGCGCTCGCAAGGCAGGGGTCGAAGCCTATGCCTACGCCTGTAATATCACCCCCGAAGAGATCACGCTTGGCGCGGCTTTGCCGCCACCGCCGGTCGCGTCATCTTTGCCGTGAAACTTGAACAAATGTCGCTGCCTCTGGTCCTTGGGGGCAAACCGTCCTAAATAGAGGCGAAATCCGGCGCGATCGGGCGCCCCCATCCATATCCGAGCGAGGCACCATGGGCGAAGATCATCGCGGCCGTATGACCAAAGACGGCATCCGTATCCACGAAGAGGCAGATTTTGCCGGCATGCATGCGGCGGGAAACTTGGCGGCAACAATCCTTGATGAGATCGCAGAGCACGTCTTTCCGGGGCAGACCACGGCTGAAATCGACCGTTTGATCGAAGAAAAGGTCAACGCAGCAGGGGCGAAATCGGCCACCATCGGTTATCGCGGTTATAAACACGCTTCGTGTATTTCGGTGAACCATGTGGTGTGTCACGGAATTCCCAGCGAAAAGACACTTAAAGACGGTGACATTCTCAACATCGACGTGACGGTGATTGTCGATGGATGGTATGGGGACACCAGCCGGATGTATGTTGCGGGCAAACTTGGCCGCAAGGCCGAGCGACTCATTGAAGTCACGCATGATGCGTTGATGCGCGGCATTGACGTGGTCCGCCCCGGCGCGACATTTGGCGATATCGGCCATGCGATCCAAAGCTTTGTCGAAAGCCACCGTATGTCTGTGGTGCGTGATTTTTGTGGTCACGGGCTTGGGCGCGTGTTTCATTCTCCGCCCAATGTGTTGCACTATGGGCGTCCGGGCACAGAGGCTGTTCTGGAAGAAGGGATGTTTTTTACCATCGAGCCGATGGTGAATTTGGGCCGCCCCGAAACCAAAGTGCTTGCCGATGATTGGACTGCCGTGACGCGCGATAAATCGTTGACGGCGCAGTTCGAGCATTCGATCGGAGTAACCGCCGACGGGTTCGAGATTTTCACCCTATCCCCCGCCGGTACCTTTCACCCAACCTACTAAGTAACCAAAGCACTGAATAAATTACCAAAGCACTGGTGAACACCCACATAGGGATACACTGCAGTAATTACGATTTCGTGACGATCGTGGGCAGGGGAAAGCAATCCCCGAATTCCCCATTTGCATCCTTTTTGGCGCGTTTTGTGTTTTTTATCAGTTGGTTAAATGTGGTGCGGCGGCGGGTTGGCTCTTGAATGCGGCTTGCGCTTCGGTAATACCCTTCCCATCTTGATCCTGCTGCACTGCCGCATGGCACCTGCCGCGTTTCCAATCGGGTAGCACAAGGAGGCCAATCTATGAGCTTTATGAAATCCGCAGCCCTCGCCGCCGTTCTCGGCCTGACCGCCACCGCGTCCGTCGCGCAAGAGGTCACGCTTCGCTTCCAACATTTCGTTTCGCCCAACTCCGCGAACCCGAAATACTTCATCGAACCATGGGCGAAGAAAGTCGAAGCCGACAGCAATGGCCGCATTAAGGTCCAGGTCGTGCCCTTTATGCAGTTGGGGGGCAAAGCGCCCGAGCAATATGACTATGTCGCCGATGGTGTGATTGACGGTGGTTGGGTAATCCCCGGATATCAACCGGGACGTTTTCCCGAAGCCGAAGCCATGGAAATGCCTTTTATGACCACCAAGAACGCCGAGGAAGCTTCGATCGCGGCGTGGGAGTTCACGCAAAAGCACCTTGCCGATGATTTTGCCGATGTGCATTTGATTGCCGCCCATATGCACGGGCCGGGAATCGTGCACAAACGCGCGGAAGAGATCAAAACCGTCGAAGATTTTGACGGTCTGAAGCTGCGCGGCCCGTCGCGCGCGGCGACGATGCTTTTGAACAAATTGGGCGCAACGCCGATTGGCATGCCGGTGCCCGCTTTTCCCGAAGCTCTGTCCAAAGGTGTGGTTGATGGCGGCGTGATCACCTGGGAAATGGCGCCTTCGCTAAAGCTTGATGATCTGGCTGACAGCCATACGGATGTCGCCGGCGACAAAGCCTTCTACAACCTCTTTTTCATCTGGGCGATGAACAAGGACGTTTATGAAGGGTTGCCCGACGATCTGCGGGCTGTAATCGACGCCAATTCCGGCGCGGCGACATCGGCTTGGGCCGGGCGTGCACATGACTTGGGCGACAGGGATGGCCGCGCCGTCATGGAAGCCGCAGGCAACACGCTCGCCACGATTAGTGTGGAGGAAACGGCGCGGATTCAAGCTTTGGGCGATGAGGTTGTGGCCGACTGGATTGAAGAGGCCAATAAGGCCGGTCTCGATGGTCAATTGCTGATCGACGATGCCCGCGCCCTGGTTGCCAAATCCGCAGGCACCGCGCGTCCGCTGGAATAATAGCATGACCAACTGCATTAAAGGCCGTCCCATATGTGGTGGCCTTTTGTGCTCGAGGGGGTCGTAAATGCGGGGAAAGGATGCGCTGCCGGAGGGCGGGCATCCGCCCAAGCGGCAAGGTGAATTAGGCTTTCTCCAAGAGTGAAATCACCGTGCCGCCGTATTTGCGCGCATCCAACACCTGCCATCCGGCGGGCGGGGTGATTGCCGCGCTTTCTTCCCAGACGATAAGCGCCTGATCGTCGATCCATCCGCCTGCCAGTGCGGCTGTGAGCGCGGCTTCGCCCATTTGTTTGCCGTAGGGCGGGTCCAGAAACACCAAATCGAAGGGTGCACCGTCATGTGCGGGCAATTTGCGCGCATCGCGGCGGAAAATCTGGCAGGCGGTCTTGGCCTCGCACAGTGCGATATTCTGGGTCAGTATTTTTTGTGCCACGCGCCCGTCCTCGATGAAACACACGGCATCCGCCCCGCGTGACAGCGCCTCAAGTCCGAGCGCGCCGGTGCCGGCAAACATGTCCAGCACCCGCGCCCCGCCCAAAGGGTCGCCGAAGCGCCCACCGCCCAAAACATTGAACAGGCTCTCGCGCACGCGGTCTGTGGTCGGACGCAAATGCGCGCCCGCATCGCCCTTACCAACCGAGGCCAAAGCGCGGCCTTTGAATGCGCCGGCGATGATCCTCATCTCAGCAGGCTCTTGAGATCGGTGCCGGGGTCGTCGATCAAGGCCGGATCGGGGGATTTCCGGCCGTCTATCAACCGTTTCCCGACCATATAGGCGCGTGGATCATTGGCCGCATCGACGGCCAGCAATGTCGCGCCACGGTAATACCAAAAGGACATTGCGCTGTCTTTGTCGCCCGTCCGCGTGATGATCCGGTCATAGCCGCTGTTCAATCCTGCGATTTGTAATTTGACGTCATATTGGTCGGACCAGAACCACGGCTGCGGCACATAGGGTTTATGCGCCCCCATGATATTTTCAGCCACGCATTCGGCCATATCAATCGCGTTGGGCACGGATTCGAGACGCAGCATCCCGCCCTCATGTGGGAAGCTGGCGCAATCGCCTGCGGCCCAAATTGACGGGTCTGATGTCTGGCCAAATTCATTGACCTTGATGCCGTTTTCGACCGGCACCCCCGCCGCTTCGGCGAGTCCGGCGCGGGGTCGGATGCCGACACCCACCACGGCGAAATCCACCTCCAGATGACTGCCGTCGCTCAGGTCAGCGCCGCTGACATGGCCCGTGCCCGTCAGCCGGAGCAGGCCGGTGCCTTCACGAATATCAACGCCATGCGCGGCGTGAAGCGCGCGGAAATAGGCGGAGGTTTCGGGGCTGGCGACACGTTGCAAAATGCGTTCGGCCATTTCGACCAGAACCACATGCAAACCGCGTTTGGCCGCGACGGCGGCGGCTTCCAATCCGATATATCCGCCCCCGACAATCAGCACCCGTTTTCCCGCCACAAAATAAGGGGCCATTGCATCCACATCCTGTAGATCGCGCACGGTGAAGACCCCGTCCAAATCACCGCCAATGGCGCGGGGCAGGCGGATCGGCTCTGATCCGGTGGTCAGGGCCAATTGGTCATACCCAAGCGTTTCCCCCGTGGCGAGCGTCAGAAGTTTATCCTGTGGCAGGATCGCCGCGACCTCGGCTCCCTTGCGCAGGGTGATATTTTGCTCGGCGTAAAAACTCTCGGGGCGCAGGAACAGGCGCGCGCGCTCCATTTCGCCAAGCAGGTATTTCTTTGACAAAGGCGGGCGTTGATAGGGCGGGGCATTCTCGCCGCCGATCAATGTGATCGCACCCTCAAACCCCAATCCGCGCAGCTTTGCGGTCAATGAGGCCCCGGCTTGGCCCGCTCCGATCACGACAATATGGCTCATCGCGCCCGTCCTTTCACAAGTTTCCTATGGCCCGCGTAGGGCGCGCGCCTATATGCTGTTCTAGACGTATCACAATGACAGACAGGATAAAGACGAATGACACTCAAGGTTGGAGACAAATTGCCCGAGGCAACGCTTGTTGGCATGGGGCCGAAGGGGCCCGCGCCGGTAGCATTGAGCGACAAGCTCAACGGGCGCAAGGTGGTGATCTTTGCCGTGCCCGGCGCGTTTACCAGCGTATGCAGCACCGCCCATGTGCCGAGCTTTATCCGCACCAAGGGCAATTTTGACGCCAAAGGCGTTGATGAAATTATCTGCGTCTCGGTCAACGATCCCTTTGTGATGGACGCATGGGGCGAGAGCACCGGTGCGACAGCGGCGGGGCTGACCATGCTTGGTGATCCGCAAAGCGAGTTCACCAAAGCCATCGGTATGGATTTCACCGCCCCCCCCGCAGGGCTGATCGCGCGCTCCAAACGCTACGCGATGCTGGTCGAGGATGGCGTTGTTTCGGTCTTCAACGCGGAAGAAAACCCCGGCATGTGCGAAGTCTCTGCCGGTGAGGGATTGCTGGCAGAGATTTAAGGCGCGTCGCCTTGCGGGATGCAGTATCCCGCGATGTTGCACTACGGCATAAGAGGGCGCTCCGGATCGGGGCGCCCTTTGCATAGATGGCTTTGCCTTGGGACCGCGATATGGGGTCTGCCGTTATTCTGAGCTCTGCGTGACCTGATACATGGTCCGTGTCGGGAACGGAATGTCGATGCCGCCTTCGTCAAAGGCCTCTTTGATCGCGCGGGTCATATCGGCGCGGAAGGCGAAGTAATCGCTCGATGCGCACCAGACGCGCACCAGAAAATCAACCGAACTGTCGCCCAAATTGGTGACCTGAATAAACGGTTCGGGGTCGCTCATGGCGCGTGGATCGGACAGGATCGTGGCGCGGATGATGTCATCGGCGTTCTTCAAATTCGCGCCGTATCCAACACCAAATGTCCATTCGGCGCGCCGCGTGTTATTGGAGGAATAATTGCTGATCACATTGCCCCAAACTTCTGAATTGGGAATGATAACCTGCGCATTGCTGAGGTCCGCCAGTTCGGTAAAGTTTAAAGAGATGTCTTTCACGGTGCCGGTTTGGCCTGCGACTTCGACAAAATCCCCGATTTTAATCGGGCGAAACAGGATGATCATCACCCCTGCGGCGACGTTCGAAAGCGTCCCTTGCAGCGCCAGCCCAATCGCCAGCCCGGCCGCACCGATAACGGCCACAATCGAGGTGGTTTGAATCCCGAAGGTATTGAGAACAAACAAAACCGCAAAGGCGAGGATGGTATATCGGGCAATGTTTCCGAGGAAGTTGAACAGCGTGCTGTCGAGGCGGGCATAGGCCTCGCCCATGCGTACCAACCGCCGCCGCGCCCATCCGGCGACGATAAAGCCGAGCAGTAAGATCAGCAGTGCCGAGACCACCGACCCCAAAGCCGAGGCGAGGAATTCCAGCGTCAAAACATCGGAAATTGAGGTGCCGTTATAAATGTCGGTGTGGAGGAGTTCTGTCAAAGTCATTGTGCCAGTTGGTCCATTTTTCGTGCCAGTTTTGCATCCAAGGGTGTCAATCCACCTGCGTCATGGGTGGTCAGCGTGACGCTGACACGGTTGTAGATATTGCTCCATTCAGGATGGTGATCCCATTTTTCCGCCCAAAGAGCCGCACGGGTCATAAAGGCAAAGGCCTGTGTGAAGTCTTCGAAGGTGAAGGTTTTGGAAAGGGCATCGCGCGTTTCCTCGACACACCATCCGGTCGCTTTCAACGGCTCCAGAAGCGGGCCTCGGCCGGTATCGCTTAGGCGTTCGGTCATTGGGGATCCTCGTCAGAATTGGATTTTCGGAATGGACCATAGTCGGTCAGAACGTCGATGTCTTGGTCTATGGCGCGGGTTTCTGCCGTGAGGAACTCGCTTACGGCGCGGGCAAAACCGGCATCAGCAATCCAATGCAACGAATGGGTTTTTGCCGGAAGATAGCCACGCGCCAATTTGTGTTCGCCCTGCGCCCCCGCTTCGACGCGGGACAAACCCTGTTGGATCGCGAAATCTATCGCGCGGTAGTAGCAAAGTTCGAAATGCAAGCACGGGTGATCCTCTAAGCAGCCCCAGTATCTTCCAAACAACGCGTCAGAGCCAATAAAGTTCAATGCGCCGGCAATGTATTTGCCGTCCCGTTCGGCCAGCACCAATAAAATATCGTCTCTCAAGCTCTCTTGTGCGCAATCAAAAAAGCTGCGGGTCAGGTAAGGCGTGCCCCATTTGCGCGCTCCGGTGTCTTGATAAAACGCCCAGAACGCATCCCAATGTTCCGGCTCGATTTGATCGCCGGTGAGCATATGGATCTGCCCGCCGAAGGTGGCGGCTTGCGCGCGCTCCTTGCGGATGTTCTTACGTTTGCGCGAGGACAGGGACGCAAGGAAGTCGTCGAAATCGGCGTAGCCGTCATTCGTCCAATGAAATTGTTGGCTGGCCCGGGGCATCAAGCCCATCGCACGGCCTGCGGCCGCTTCGTCTTCGGTGCAAAACGTGATGTGTAGCGATGAAATGTTATTGGTCGCGGCCAATTCTACCGCCCCCTGGACCAAGGCGCTTTGACCTTGAATCTCGTGCCCCTTACGGGTCAGCAGCCGACGCCCGGAGACGGGTGTAAACGGCACGGCAATTTGCAATTTCGGATAATATTGCCCACCGGCGCGCGCATAGGCTTCGGCCCATCCGTGGTCGAAAATATATTCGCCTTGACTGTGGGATTTGGCATAGAGCGGTGCGACCGCGATGATGGCACCCTCTTGCCGCGCCAGCAGATAATGCGGCTCCCATCCGGTGCCACGCCCGACCGACCCGCTGTCTTCCAGGGCCTTGAGAAAGCGGTAGGTGGTGAAGGGATCGGCAGGTCGTCCTACCATATCATCGGCACAGGCGCAGGCATCCCAATCGCTCTGCCCGATGGCAGATATATGGCTCACCGCTTCGATTTCGATCGCTGTTTCGCTCATATACCTATCTTCGTGCCTTGGGGCCGCGCGGCCTATCTCCAATTAATTGGGTCTACAGAGGCCGGATTCAAGCGGGGATTTCAGCCGCATAGCCCTCGAATGTGATATTTTGCGCAATGCGCCGTGCGCGGGTTTCTTGAGCACGGGAACGGATCGTCCAACACAAGACCCCCGCACCGCGTGTTTTAAGGTCCGCCACACGAGCGCGGGAGAGGTCTTCAGCCTGGTGGCTGATAAAGCTGGCGCCCGCCGCATCATAATCTGGAATGGCGCGCAGGCGCGCGCGCTTGGCCGCATTCAACATCGGCCAATCTTCCGACGCATAGTCACAAGTGGTGATTCCGCGCGGCACATCGGGTGCCAGAGCGGCCATTTGAATGACCGAATGTGGATTAAAGGACATCACCGCGACCGGGCCGCGATATCCGGTAAGCGCCGTGGCCACCGCCTGTTCCAATCGGCCGATGTTGGCGCCCAAACCGCCGTCTTGATCTTTGATCTCGATGAGCAATGCGGCGCGCCCCGCGACAATGTCGAGAACGTCGGACAGCTGCGGCATGCCACTGCCATTGCCGGCTTTGAGCGGAATGGTTTCAAGCGCGGCTGCGGTTTGCGCGTTGACGGCGCCTTTGTCTGCGGTCAATCGGTCGAGGGCATAATCATGAAACACCATGGCAGCACCGTCTCGCGACAATTGCACGTCGATCTCGATACCATATCCCGCCTCAACAGCGGCGCGGATTGCGGCGCGGGAATTTTCCGGCCGGGCCTGTGCCAGATCCCAATAGGCCCGATGGGCCAGCGGGGCGCGCAAGAATGCGTTCGGCAGGGCGGGAGCGTTGGTGCTCATTTGATTTGGAAAATGGCTTCGATTTCGACCGCAACGCCCAAGGGCAACGACGCCGCAGACACCGCCGAACGCGCGTGCCGCCCCGCGTCGCCAAGCGCCGCCACCATGAAATCAGATGCGCCGTTGATCACCTGTGGTTGCTGGGTAAAGTCTGCGGTGGAGTTGACAAACCCCACCAGTTTGACCAAGCGCACCAGCCGCGATAGATTCCCGCCGCAGGCTGCTTTGGCCTGCGCCAGCAGTGAGATCGCACAGGTTTGTGCTGCTGCCGCTCCGTCCTCGACCGTCAGATCAGCGCCGAGTTTTCCAGTGATCAACCCGTCGGGGCCGTTTGATATTTGCCCCGAGACATGCACCAAATCACCGACCTGCACGAAGGGAATGTAGTTGGCGGCAGGGGCGGGGGCATCGGGCAAGGTGATGCCCATATCGGCAAGGCGGGTTTCGATTTGGGTGCTCATGGCGCATCTCCATTGCAGGGCATTTGAGGCGTTCGCGGCCAAGCTAACGCGCGGATCGCGGGTTGCACAGAGACAAATGATCGATCCGGCACGGGAAACGGGCGGCCGATTGGATCGCGCAGCCCGGTTTTGTTCCGTGCGGTTTATTCGCGGAAGGCCTTGGTGAAGTAATCCGTGAACGGTTTGACCAGATAGGCGATCGGGGTGCGATCCGCCGTGCGGATAAAGGCTTCCACGGGCATGCCGGGGATCAAGGGCGACCCGGCTGGCAACTTGGCCTGCTCACCTTCTGAAATCACGATTTCCGCACGGTAATAGGATTGGCGCGTGGCGTCATCTTGGAAGGCATCGGCGGAAATGTGCACCACCCGCCCCATGAGTTCCGGCGTGGTGCGTTGATCAAGCGCCGACATCCGCAATGTCACGTCCTGACCGACGAAAATCTGGTCGATATGAATGGGCTCGATCTGGGCCTGCACCACCAACGGACGGTCCTGCGGCACGATATACATCAGCGGATCGGCGGCGCGGATCACCGAGCGTTCGGCAAAAACAGTGAGCCCGTAAACCACGCCGGACACCGGCGATGTGATGTCCAGTCGCGACAGTTGCTCCATCAAGGCCCGGCGTTGCTCCGCCAATTCCAATTCGCGATATTGCAGATCGCGCAGGCGGGTGATCGCCTCTTCGCGGCGCTGGCTGCCGAGCTTGAGGATCTCCAGATCAATCTCGGTCACGCGGCCCTCTGCTTGCGCTTTTTGGGCTGCCAGATCGCCGACAGAACCCAAAAGCCGCGCTTCTTCACGTTGCAATCCCAGCACCCGCGCCGATTGCGCAAGCCCGCGATCCAATAAGGATTTTTGGCTGGCAAGCTCTTCGCCGATCAACGCCAATTGCCGCTGTAGAGCATCGCTTTGCGCGGTGAGCCCATCGATCTGGTTGCCGATCTGGCTGCGCCGCTTTTGCAGTTGTTCTCGCGCTTGCTCTTCCGTTTCCGACCGTGCCTCCAACAGGCGCATTTGCCCGGAGACAAGGCCGGCAACGTCGCTGTTGGCTTGGCCTGCGCGGATCAAAAGCGGATCAAAAACGGCGGATTTGGTGCCGTCACGTTCGGCTTCAAGCCGGCCGCGCCGCGCCATCAATTCGTAAAGCTGCCCCTCGGTGATCGCCAATTGCGACCGCAATCGCGTGTCGTCAAGCCGCAGCAGAACCGTGCCGGCGCTGACGGTTTCGCCTTCCTTGACCAGAACCGCATCAACCACGCCGCCATCGGGGTGTTGAACGATCTGCCGGTTCTGATCGACCTCGATTCGCCCGCCTGCGATGATCGCGCCGGAAATCTGCGTGAAGGTCGCCCATGTGCCAAATCCCAACAGCAGCACGGCCAAGGTGATGATCCCCGCCATCAAAGGCACCCGCGCCGACCAGTTCGGCACATCATCTGCCGCCTTTGATCCGCCATTGCCAAGCAACAGGGGCGCGGCGGATTGCGCCGCAGGCTTTGTCGCTGCGCTGCGCGGCTTGGGGGCAGGGCGCTGGCCCGGTTTCGCAGCGGTCATCGCACGCCTCCGGGGGTGGTATTGGAACGAATTTGTTTGTGGTTTTGCACCACCTCGCGGAGCACATCCTCTTTCGGGCCATAGGCCACCCGCGCGCCGTTCTCCAACATGAGCAGCATATCGCATTCCTGAATGGCGGATGGCCGGTGTGCCATGATCAAGACCGAGCGGCCTTCGGATTTCATCTGCCGGATGGCGCGGTTCAAGGCTTGGCTGCCCTCATTGTCGAGGTTCGAGTTCGGCTCGTCGAGCACCAGGATCACCGGATCGCCGTACATTGCCCGCGCAAGGCCAAGCCGTTGGATTTGTCCGCCCGACAGGCGCCCTGAGGTGGCGCTCATCTGCGTGTCATACCCATGTGGCAGCTTCAAAATCATCGCATGCGCATCGGCTTTCTTTGCCGCTTCGACGACCTTTGCGGGATCTGGGTTCATCGACAGTTTTCCAATGTTTTCGGCAATGGTGCCGTCGAACAATTGCACCCGCTGTGGCAAGTATCCGATGTATTGGCCCAACATGGAGGGGCCGTAGTTGTCCAAGGACGCGCCATCGAGGCGGATTTTTCCCGCTGCCGGACGCCAGACGCCGGTCAAGGCCCGCGCCAGGGACGATTTCCCCGCACCCGACGGGCCGATCACCCCGACGGCTTGCCCCGGTTGCACCGTAAAGCTCACCATGCGCAGCGCGGCTTGCGCCTCACCGGGGGGGACGATGGTCGCTTGTTGCACTTCCAAAAGCGCCTGCGGCTGCGGCAATGGCGTGCGCGGTGCGCTGGGGGGCACTTCGCCCAAAAGTTCCGAGAGGTTCTCCCAACCTTTGACGGCGCGTTGCACCACCGCCCATTGCCCGATGGCCAATTCGATAGGTGCCAAGGCCCGCCCCATCAGGATCGAACCGGCGATCATCGCGCCGGGGCTCAATTCGTTCTGCAGCACCAGATAAGCTCCGAGACCCAGCATCGCCGATTGCAAAAACAGCCGGAAGGATTTAGTCGTAGAGGAGAACAGCCCGCCCAGATCGGCGGCATGGACCTGTTCCTTCAACGAGTTTGCGCGCAGCACTTGCCAGCGGTCGAATGCAGCATCGCGCATCCCCATGGCTTGCACCATTTCGGCCTCGTTGCGCATCTGCTCCGATACGGCTTCGGAATGCACATTCGCCATGGCGGCGCGGCCTTGCGGTTGCCGTGTGGTGATTTGGTTGGCCACGGTGAGGGCGATCAACACCAGGCCGCCAGCCAGTGCCAATAAGCCGAGCCAAGGGTGGAAAATCGCAATGGCGATTAAAAAGAACGGCGTCCAGGGAATATCGAAAAGTGCCATCAAGGCTGGCGAGGTCATTAGCCGTTGCACCGATTCCAGATCACGCAATCCCGTGGTGCTGGTGTCATCAGGGCGCAGGGCAGATTTGGCCAGAACCGCTTCGAACACCCGCCGGTCGAGCCGCGATTGAAATTGTGCGCCCACCCGCCCCATGATGCGCCCGCGGACAAAATCCAAAACCCCCATCACCGTGTAGAGGAACAGCACCAGAACCGAGAGCGCCACCAAGGTCGCCACCGAACGGCTCCCAAGCACGCGGTCGTAAACTTGCAACATATAAAGCGGGCCGGTCAGCATCAGTACATTGGCGAAAAAGCTGAAAATTCCGACGGCCCAATAGAGTTTGCGACTCTCGCGGCGGGTTTTGCGTAACTCGTGCCGGCCGGCTTCCAGCTGTTTTTTGGTGACCATGAGCGTCTTTTCGCCTTGTTAGGACCGTGATCTGACAATTCGATTTTGATCGTTTGTCCGGCAGTTTAAAACAGAAACTGTCTTATAGGTGGTTTCTGTCGCCAATTGGCCACATTGTGGCGATGACGCGGGCGCAAAGGGTGGGCATTGGCTGCCGATCATCTAGATAGGAACATAAGCTCAATAGCGCGGAAACTCCATTGCCTTATTCTTCTCTGCGGATGCTGTTGCGTCCTGTCCGCACTGCCTCGTTTTTCGCCGGCCTGATCGCACTGGCTGCCTGCTCAACGCCGGATCCGGCGCGGATGTCCGATGGTGTGTGGGATCCTGACGAGGCGGCGAACCGCCGGGTGCATGCGTTTAACAAAAAGCTGGACCGCGCCGTTCTGGCCCCGGCCGGGAAGGGCTACGTGACCATTGTGCCTGCGCCTGTGGTCCATGGGGTCTCGAATTTTTCCGACAACCTGTCGTTGCCCGGCACGGTGGTGAACAATCTGCTGCAACTTGATTTGGGCGGTGCGTTGACGAATACCGCGCGGTTTGCCTTTAACACGGTGGTTGGCGTTGGCGGGGTGTTTGATCCGGCAGGGTTGATCGGCCTGCATGAAAAAGACACCGATTTCGGCCAGACGCTGGCGGTTTGGGGCGCCCCCGAAGGCAGCTATCTTGAATTGCCGGTGCTTGGCCCTTCGACCCAGCGCGCCGCGACCGGCAAGGTGGTCGATCTGGTCACCAATCCGCTGTCTTATGCCTTGCCTGATCCCGAGAAATATTACGGCACCGGCGCCTCGGTCCTGTCTAAGCTGGGCGATCGCGGTAATTATGGTGATGCTTTGGATGATCTGTATTACAATAGCGCCGATAGCTATGCCGCCGCGAGATCGGTTTACATGCAAAACCGTCGCTTTAACGTCGGGGCGGCAGACGGGGGATATGATGATCCCTATGCCGATCCCTATGGAAGTTCGGACAATGACCCCTATATTGCGGATCAACTTGATCCCTATGAGGCCCTAAGCAATGAGTAAGTTTTCCCGCCGCATGTTTGCCCAAACCGCTTTTGCGGCGCTTGGCATGACGGCCTTTGCCGCGCCGCAAGCCGCGTGGGCTTTGAATGATGCACAGGCCAAAGCCTTGGTCGATAAAACTGTGGCCGAAATCAACCGTGTGATCTCTTCGGGGCAATCGCTTGGTCGTATGATTTCGGATTTCGAGCGGATTTTCACCCGCTATGCGGACGTCAATATCATCGCCCGTTCGACCCTAGGCCCGGATAGTCGCCGCGCAAGCGCGGCGCAGATGCGTGCGTTTACCACCGCATTTCGCGGCTATGTTGCGCGCAAATATGGCAAACGGTTCAACGAATTTGTCGGCGGTGTCATCACCGTGCAAGGCGTGCGCAAGGTAAAGAGCTATCACGAGGTGGTCACCATGGTGAAGCTCAAAGGTGAGGCGCCTTTCGATGTGAAATTCCTCGTGTCGGATAAATCTGGTAAGGATCTGTTCTTTGATATGATCATCGAGGGGATCAGTTTGCGCCTGACCGAACGAACCGAAATCGGTTCGATGCTGGACCGCCGCAGAGGCGATATCGACGGCCTGATCGAAGATCTGAAAAAGGCCGGTTGACCCGCAAACGCGAAAGATACAATTTTTGTTCTGGACGGCCCCGCCATATTGGCGCGGGCCGTTTTCGGTTCTGGTTTCGGTTCTGCGGCAGCGGGCGATGCCGGCTTTACGGTCGCTCTAGTTGATGCCCAAAATATCGCCCAACAGCCGCTCGATGGCATTGCGCGGCCGTTGCTTTTGCGCATTTGCGGGTGCGAGCTGGCGTTGCTCTGCGCGCGGGGCAGGGCGCAGCATCGGTAATGGGCGCACTTCGGTGCCCTCATGTACGCGGATCATCGTTTCGTGCCAGATTTCCGCAGGCAGGCCCGCGCCCGTCACACCGGTCAACGGTGTGTTGTCGTCATAGCCCATCCAGACGCCGGTGACATAATCGGCGGTGAAGCCAAGGAACCACGCATCACGTGCGGCCTGCGTGGTGCCGGTTTTGCCCGCCGCCTCGCGCCCCTCAAGACGGGCGCGCCGTCCGGTGCCGTTCTCGATCACGTTATGCATCATATAGGTCAACTCGCGCGCCGCATCTTCGCGGATCACCCGCTCGCCGATACCGGTGCCGTCATTGTTCATCAAGGCTTCGGTTTCGCCCTGAAGCCGCAGTTCGATCAATCCGTAGGGCGTGACCGACGATCCACCGTTGAGGATACCGGCATAGGCGCCGGCCATTTCGATCAATGTGCTTTCTGATGCGCCGAGCGCCAAAGCCGGCCCTGCGGCCAGATCACTTTCGATTCCGAAATCGGAGGCCACCTTGCGCACCATATCAAGCCCGACGCTTTGCGCCACTTTCACTGCCGGAATGTTGAGCGAATTGCGCAGCGCTTCGGTCAGCGTCACCGTGCCGTGGAACTTTTTGTCGTAGTTTTGCGGCGACCATGGCCCCGAACCGGGAATGTTGATCGTCAGCGGGGTATCATCGACCAGATCATCGTGGTGATAGCCAAGCTCCAGAGCCGTGGCATAGACAAAGGGTTTGAAGGCCGATCCGGTTTGGCGTAAAGCCTGCGTTGCACGGTTGAAGGCGCCGGACACTTTGGTTTTGCGCCCGCCAACCATGGCACGCACCGCGCCATCGGCGCTCATCACCACAATCGCGGTCTGGGCTTTTGATCCTTCGCGCACCTTGTTTTCGAAGACATATTTCATCGCGTCTTCGGCGGCTTGTTGCAGGCGCTGATCCATTGTTGTGTGAATAACCACATCTTCGGTGGTGTTGCGGGTCAAAAACTCCGGACCCGTGGACATCATCCAATCGGCGAAGTATCCGCCTGCCTTGGCCTCTGCCGCTTCGGAGAGCTCGGCCGGGTTGTCGCGCGCATTCTGTGCCGCATTGTCGGACAGATACCCCTGTTCATGCATCAATCCGATGATCAATGCGCCGCGCTCTTGGCTGCGCTCGAGATTGTTGGTCGGTGCAAACCGGGTCGGCGCTTTGAGCAAACCGGCGAGCATGGCGGATTCTGCGGGGGTGACCTCGGCGGCGGATTTGCCGAAATAGCGTTGGCTGGCCGCTTCGAACCCACGTGCCCCCGCGCCAAGGAAAGCGCGATTCATATAGATGGTGAGGATCTCGTCCTTGGAGTATTTCACCTCCATCGCCAGAGCATAGGTCGCCTCTTTGATCTTGCGCCAGAGCGATCCCTGGCGGCAATCATTTTCGTATTCGGTTTCGCTTTTCCAATCCTCGGGCACATAAGGCGTGCCCATGCACAAGAGCTTCGCTGTCTGCTGCGTGATGGTCGAACCGCCGTTGCCCGACAACGGCCCGCGCCCTGCGCTCAGGTTGATCCGCACCGCAGAGGCAATACCACGTGGCGAGACGCCGAAATGTTTGTAGAACCGCTTGTCCTCGGTCGCGATGATGGCGTTGCGCAGATGTGGAGAGACGGTTTGCGCGGTAACCACTCCGCCGAATTGGTCGCCGCGCCAGGCGAAGACATTGCCCTCGCGGTCAAGCAGTGTCACCGATCCGCGCGCGCGGCCATCAAGCAGGGCAGAGACTTCCGGCAGGGTCGAGGCAAAATAGCCGACGCCGAGCGCCAGAATAAGCGCTGTCACCGTGCCGACACGCCACCCGATCCCCCAAATAATACGCAGCACAAACCGTAGCAGTCCGATAAATGCACCCACGATAGGTCCACGCTTGCGCGCAGGGCGCCGGGGGGAACGGGCCGGTTTTGCCTTGGCTCTCGTGATTTTACTTTTGGCCTTGGATGCCGCCTTGGCGGTTTTGCCCGACTTGGCCTTGGGTTTGGCTTTGGACTTGGACTTGGAATAGCGTTTGTCCGCCACCAAGGGTGTGCGACGACGACCTGAATCACTCATGTATTGCCCTGCTCGGCTTCATTGTTTGCCACACAATACAGCGAAACACGCCGGATGTTGAGCCAAAGCCCATGCGGTTTGTGTTATAATTTTGCATAATAATTAGGCATGGTTGAGAAATCGCACAACAATTAATCAAATGAGGTGGGTTTTGCGCCGGTTTGACCCCGCTCTGACTTCCCCCGTTCTCGGATACGGGTTTTTTCTGAGCGGGCAAAATCGCGGTGCATGCTGCGCAAAGTAACTGAAGGGGACCAAGGTGAAACTGATTATTGCAACAATCAAACCGTTCAAGCTTGAGGAGGTCCGCGAGGCGCTGACCGAAATCGGCGTGCGCGGAATGATGGTAACCGAGATCAAGGGCTTCGGCTCGCAATCTGGCCACACTGAAATTTATCGCGGTGCAGAATATGCCGTGAACTTCGTGCCGAAAGTGAAGCTCGAAATCGTCGTGAGCGCCGCAATGGTCGATCAAGTCGTAGACACCATCACCACCACCGCCAAGACCGGTAAAATCGGCGACGGTAAGATTTTTGTTCTGGACGTCGGCCAAGCCGTGCGTGTGCGCACCGGCGAGACGAACGGGGACGCGCTTTAATCGGCGCCGAGGGAAAGGAAAGACTTATGAAAACTCTCACTAAATTTGGGCTCGCAGCGACGTTGATCGCGTTGCCCAGCCTTGGCCTTGCACAGGACGGCCCGACACCGGGCGTCAACGCATCGACCGACACCGTATTCATCCTGAACTCCTTGCTGTTCCTTGTTGGCGGCTTTCTGGTGTTTTGGATGGCGGCGGGTTTTGCCATGCTCGAAGCGGGCCTTGTGCGTTCAAAAAACGTTACAATGCAGTTGATGAAGAACGTCGCGCTGTTCTCGCTCGCGGCGATCTTTTACTACCTTATCGGCTATAATCTGATGTACCCGCTGGGCACTTGGTCGGTTGACGGCATGCTTTCGGGCGTTTGGGGCCCAGGTGTTCTTGAAGCCGTTGGCGTGACCGCCGAGACGGCGGATGATTATTCCTACGCCTCTACCGGTTCGGATTTCTTCTTCCAGCTGATGTTCTGTGCCACCACGGCATCGATCGTTTCGGGCACCTTGGCCGAACGCATCAAACTGTGGCCTTTCCTGATCTTCACGATCGTTCTGACAGCCGTGATCTACCCGCTGCAAGCGTCGTGGAAATGGGGCGGCGGTTTTCTTGACCAAGCCGGTTTCCTTGATTTCGCGGGCTCCACTGTTGTGCACTCGGTGGGTGGCTGGGCCGCTTTGACCGGCGCGCTGATCCTTGGTCCGCGTATCGGCAAATACTCCAAAGAAGGCCGCGTGATCCCGATCCCCGGTTCGAACCTGACCCTTGCAACTTTGGGTACGTTCATCTTGTGGCTTGGTTGGTTCGGTTTCAATGGCGGCTCGCAGCTGGCCATGGGCACCGTGGGTGATGTCGGCGACGTAAGCCGGATCTTTGCCAACACCAATACTGCGGCAGCTGGCGGCGCGATTGCAGCCCTGATCCTGACGCAGATCCTCTACAAGAAGCCTGACTTGACCATGGTTCTCAACGGCGCATTGGCCGGCCTCGTGTCGATCACCGCCGAACCGCTGACCCCGTCCTTGGGTGCGGCAACTTTGATCGGCGCTGCCGGCGGTGTGATCATCGTCTTTGCGGTTCCTTTCCTCGACAAGCTGAAAATCGATGACGTTGTCGGTGCCATTCCGGTTCACCTGATCTGCGGCATCTGGGGCACCATCGCAGTTGTCTTCACCAATGGTGATGCGTCGCTCGGCACCCAGCTTTATTCGATCGTTGTGGTTGGTATCTTCACCATCGTCGCATCCGGTTTGACCTGGTTCATCCTCAAGGCTGTGATGGGTCTGCGGGTGTCCGAAGAAGACGAGATCAATGGTCTCGACCTCGCGGAACTTGGGATGGAAGCCTACCCAGAATTCTCCAAAGGCTGATTATCTCCTTCCAATCAGCTGACAGAGTACTTCCCGGGCGTTCGCGCCCGGGATTTTTTGCTTCGGGGTCTGTTTTGTGTTGGCCTAGAGGGTCGCGGGGCACAGCGTTTGCGTCGCACGCACGCCCGCGTTTGGGCCGCGATGGTCGGCTCTACCGTGCCTTTCAACGGCCAAGAGGCCGACAAAGAGCGGGCTGATTGTCGCTATTCTGCGATGGTCAAAGCTTCGCGGCATTTGGACACCATGAATTCGGTAAAAAGCTGTACCTTTGGGTCGCGCAACTTGCGGCTGGGTGTCAGGCAGGCCAGCTGCGCGGGCAGGGGCGGTGTGGCGGCGGCGACTTCGACCAACGCGCCACTGGCCAAATGCTCCGCCACCTCGAAACGTGGTTTCATCACGATCCCCGATCCGGCCAAAGCCCATCCGGTCAGCACATCGCCATCATCGCTTTCCAACGGGCCGGTGACCGCATAGGCCCGCGCGCCGGTTTTGGTTTGCAGGCTCCAGCGGAATTCGCGGGCCCCCGGAAACCGCAGGTTCAAACAATCATGCTTGTCCGCGATCAACGCATCGCCATCTTCGGGCATCCCCCGCGCGGCAATATAGGACGGCGCGGCACAGAGCAGCCGTTCGCAATCGGCGATCACGCGGATTTTCAAATCGCTGTCCTCCAGCGGCCCCAAATGAAACGCCAAATCCAACCCTTCGCCCATTACATCTACGATCCGGTCCGACAATCGCAGACGGATGTCGATCTCGGGATAGAGCATTTTGAACGCCGGCACCGCAGGCGCAATCAAACGCCGCCCGATTCCCAAAGGTGCGGCGACAAACAGCGTGCCGCGCGGGCTTTGACTGGCCTGCATGACTTTGGCCTCGGCGGCGTCAATGGCATCCAGAATCGCGCAGGCCCCGTCGTAAAACAGCCGCCCGTGCTCTGTCGGGCTGAGCGACCGCGTGGTGCGGCTGAACAGGCGCACGCCCAGATGCTTTTCCAACTCGCCAATGCGCGCCGACGCCACGGCGGGCGAGGTGCGTTGATCGCGGGCCGCCGCGCTCATACTGCCCAACTCATAGACACGGACAAACATTTTGACGTTATTCACATAGGCCATTTTCAATGCCTTCTTGAAACTGCTGGTGGTATTTGCAGGATTAACAAAAAGCCGCCCGATGCGATAGCCTTGGCAGAACCGGGACCAATAGGAGAGATGCGCGATGTATGATCTGGCAGCGATGGGCGAATGGATCGAATTTGCGGTGCGTTGGGTGCATGTCATCACCGCGATTGCATGGATCGGTTCGTCGTTCTACTTCATCGCGCTCGATCTGGGTTTGCACCGCGACCGCAATCTGGCCTCCGGCGCCGATGGCGAGGAATGGCAAGTCCACGGCGGCGGATTCTACCATGTGCAAAAATATCTCGTTGCGCCCGATGCGATGCCCGATGATCTGATCTGGTTCAAATGGGAAAGCTATTCCACATGGCTCAGCGGTTTTGCCCTGATGTTTCTTGTCTATTACATGGGGTCGGAATTTTTTCTCGTTGATCCTGCCGTGGCCGATATTGCCGGATGGCAGGCTGTTTTGATTTCGCTGGCCTCGCTGGCCTTTGGCTGGATCGCCTATGACCGCATTTGCAAATCGCGATTTGGCGATGACAATACGCGGTTGATGGTGCTGCTCTATGTAATCCTCGTTGCGATGGCCTATTTCTACACCTCGGTGTTTTCCGGCCGCGCGGCGTTGCTGCACCTTGGGGCCTTCACGGGCACGATCATGTCGGCCAATGTGTTTTTCATCATCATGCCGAACCAACGCATTGTTGTTGCCGACCTCAAGGCGGGGCGCACACCCGACGCCAAATACGGCAAGATCGCCAAACAGCGCAGCACCCATAACAATTACCTCACCTTGCCGGTGATTTTCTTGATGCTGTCGAACCACTATCCCCTGGCCTTTGCGTCGGAGATGAACTGGTTGATCGCATCCTTGGTGTTTTTGATGGGGGTGACGATCCGGCATTATTTCAACACGCTACATGCCCGCAAAGGCAATCCCACATGGACGTGGTTGGCGACGGCGATCCTCTTTATTGTCATCATGTGGCTTTCCACCGCACCGATGTTCCATGCCGCAGAACGTGAGGAGGCCAGCGGCGCAGCCTTGCGGTTTGCGCAGGCCGAGGGCTTTGAAGAGGTGCATGATATCGTGCTGGGCCGCTGCTCCATGTGCCACGCGGCGGAGCCGGGGTGGGAGGGGATGCATTGGGCCCCGAAAGGCGTGCGGTTGGAGACAGAGGCGCAAATCGCCCGCCAAGCCCGCGATATCTATATGCAAGCGGGGCTGACCCATGCCATGCCGCCGGCGAACCTGTCCTATATGGAACCGGCCGAGCGGGCAAAAATCGTCGCATGGTATCGCACCGCCACCGGCGGGTAGGGCGCCGGGGCCCGCCGTGATGATGGGTGAAATTGCCGGTGGATAACTGCGATCTTGCGATGTGCGAATCGCGCTTGGGTATGCTAAGTCTTGGGGCATGTCCCAAGCACACCCCTATATGAGCGATCCTAACGCCCCCGATGCCCCCGCGCCCGTGATCCGCCAATTGGATGAGGGGGCGATCAACCGCATTGCGGCGGGCGAGGTCGTCGAACGCCCCGCATCGGCGGTCAAGGAATTGGTCGAGAACGCCATCGACGCCGGTGCGCGGCGCATCGAAGTGGCCTATGCGGATGGCGGTAAAACCTTGATCCGCGTCACCGACGATGGATGCGGCATTGCTCCCGATGATTTGCCTTTGGCGATGTCGCGTCATGCCACGTCGAAAATCGACGGCTCCGACCTTTTGGACATCCACACCTTTGGATTTCGCGGCGAAGCTTTGCCCTCGCTCGGTGCGGTCGGACGGTTGACCATCACCTCGCGCGTCAAAGGCCAAGACGCCGCAGAACTGCGCGTTGCTGGCGGTAAAACCGATCCGGTGCGCCCTGCCGCATTGACCGCCGGCACGGTGGTCGAACTGCGCGATCTTTTCTTCGCGACCCCGGCGCGGCTCAAATTCATGCGCACCGACCGCGCCGAAGCGGCAGCGATCACCGCGATTATCAAGCGTCTCGCCATGGCCGAACCCTCTATCGGTTTCACCCTGCGCGATGTGACGGGCGGCGGCGAAGGGCGCGTGACCTTCCGCGCCGATCCCGAAAACGGCGAATTGTTCGAGGCTTTGCATGGTCGTTTGGCGAATATCCTTGGCCGCGAATTTGCCGAAAATGCCCTGCGCATTGACACCGAACGCGAGGGGCTGCGGATGACCGGATATGCCGCTTTGCCGACCTATTCACGCGGCTCTTCGGTGGCGCAATTTCTTTTCGTCAATGGCCGCCCTGTTGAGGATAAGCTCCTGTTCGGGGCACTCCGCGCCGCCTATTTCGATTTTCTCAGCCGCGACCGTCATCCGGCTGCCGCGCTGTTCATTGATTGCGACCCTCAGCTGGTCGATGTGAACGTCCACCCCGCCAAATCACAGGTGCGTTTCCGTGACCCCGGCGTTGCGCGCGGGTTGATTGTCTCGGGGTTGCGGCATGCTTTGGCCGAAGCGGGGCACCGCGCCTCGACCACCGTGGCGGGCGCGACTTTGGGGGCGTTTCGCCCCGAAGGCGCAGGCCCCACCGCCAATGGCGCGGCGCGGGTCTACCAAATGGACCGGCCCTCTTTGGGCGCGCGCATGGCCATCTATGCCGCCCAAGCGCCCGCGCCGGAGTATCCCGCCGCGCCGCAATCGGGCGGCGGTTTTGCCGAATTTGCTGGCGGGTTCTCGGGCCGTGTTGAAGCCCCTGTCGAAGCGCCGGATCCCGAAATTCAGGACCTCCCTCTTGGCGCGGCGCGCGGCCAAGTACATGAAAACTATATCATTGCGCAGACCGCCGATGGGATGGTCATTGTCGATCAACACGCGGCGCATGAACGGCTTGTCTACGAGAAGCTCAAAAAGCAGATGGCCGCAAACGGTGTCGCGGCGCAGGCGTTGCTCATCCCCGAAATTGTCGAGATGTCCGATGGCGACGCTGCGCGGCTCATGGAGCACGCCGAAGATTTGAGCCGCCTTGGCCTGACGCTCGAGCCCTTTGGCGGCGGTGCGATTGCCGTGCGCGAAACCCCCGCGATCTTGGGCGAGGTCAACGCCCGCGCGCTGGTCCTTGATATCCTTGATGAACTGGCCGATCAAAACGAGAGCATGCAACTCCAAGCCCGCATCGAAGCCATCCTCAGCCGCGTGGCCTGCCATGGGTCGATCCGTTCGGGCCGCCGGATGCGCGCCGAAGAGATGAATGCGCTGTTGCGCGAAATGGAAGCCACGCCCCATTCGGGCCAATGCAACCATGGCCGCCCCACCTATGTTGAACTCAAATTGGCCGATATTGAACGGCTGTTCGGACGCACATGAACGACGTAACGCCGCCGGTTTTCGACCTGAATGATCCGATAATGCAACTGGGGCTTGTCGGGGCTGTGGTGTTGGCCCTGATCCTCGTTTTGTTGGTGATGACGGTGCGCGCAGCGGGCCGTTCGGCGCGTATGGCCGAGCCATTGGCACAGCAGATGGTCGCACTTGGCCAGCGGGTGCAAAGCTTGGGCGACGGGCAGCAGCAACTGGCAGGCGGGCTCAGCCATGTGTCCGAGGCGCAAGCCGCCGCGCAGGCCAATATGCTGCAATTGATGGAGCAACGCCTTGCCCATGTGTCGAATGCGATGCAAGAGAACCTGCAAGGCAGCGCGCGGCGTACGGCGCATTCCTTGGGTGAATTGCAGGAACGTTTGAAAACCATCGATAAGGCGCAGGACAATATCACCAAACTGTCCGGTGATGTGCTCAGCCTGCAAGACATTCTGTCGAATAAACAAACCCGCGGGGCCTTTGGCGAAATCCAATTGAACGATATTGTGTCCAAGGCCTTGCCCAAGGACAGCTATACGTTGCAAGCGACGCTTACCAACGGTAAGCGCGCCGATTGCCTGATCCATCTGCCCAACCCGCCGGGGCCGATTGTCGTTGATAGTAAATTCCCGCTGGAGGCTTACGAGGCGCTGCGAAACGCCAGCACGCAAGAGGAATTGAACCGCGCGGCGCAAGGCATGCGGTCCTCGGTCAAAGCGCATATCAAGGCGATCTCGGAGAAATATATCATCGAGGGCGAAACCGCCGACGGGGCGTTGATGTTCCTGCCCTCCGAAGCGGTTTATGCCGAGCTGCACGCCAATTTTCCCGCGCTGGTGCGTGAGGGGTTCGCCGCGCGGGTTTGGATCGTCTCTCCGACGACCTGCATGGCGACGCTGCACACGATGCGGGCGATTTTGAAGGATGCAAGGATGCGCGAACAGGCGGGGAATATCCGCCGTGAACTGGCGCTCTTGCACGGCGATGTGGATCGTTTGGGCAGCCGCGTCGAGAACCTTGACCGGCATTTCGGTCAAGCCTCCAAAGACCTTGCGGATATCAAAATCTCAGCCAACAAAGCCGGACGGCGGGCACAGCGTTTGGACAATTTTGATTTCGAAGAGCTCGCCCCCGATGCGCCAGGCACCGCGCCGCAGGCGATTGCCGAGGCGGCGAAACCGCAAGAATAGAGCGCAGGACGCGGTGCCAAACCCGATGGCCATCGGTTGTCGGCGACCTGTCCACAATGTCCAATGCTGCGTGATGTATGAACGTCACCCGTCGCGGTCGAGGTGAAATCCTTCAGCAAAGGCATGGGTTTTGAACGGGATTTGTAGCCGTGCCAATCGTGAGGGTTTGCATGCGCGCCAAAACGAGGGTTTGTTGAACGGTCTTAAATGGAGGAGGGGCTAGAGACATACTTAATATAAGCACGATATAGCTTATAGACCACGGCCTGCGAATGCTATCACGACAGTATAAAAGCCTTGCAAAAGGGGGATCATGAGTAGCACGAAACCACAAAAAACAAGAACTACACATAGTAAACGTGCTGTTGTTTTTGAATGATTCAGCCAGTCAATAAACATCCATAGGAGGATACTAGTTAACCGCTTTTGATCCTCGTCCTCTTGTCCTGTAAGTTTAAACGCCCTTAAATAGGTACCAGTTCCTGGTATTTCACGAATGTGTGAGCCTTCAACTTTGGCCTGTATAAGGTTTTTACCCGTTTCATCATCCCAATGCTGCCCGACAAGGTTATTTTCTCCCGTAATTTCGTTGAGAAATATATTTAGGCGCGCGCCTTCTGGGCTGAGTGGGTTCTTCACTTTATTGCTAGAAAGGTAATCTGACGCATAGTTCTTCACCAGTTCAGCAGTAACTCCATCAGAGGTTGCTGAGGCTGATGAGCCGTATTTCTGAATGAACTCAGGGCAGAAAACTACGTAAATAAGCCTCCCTACACCAAAGCAAGCGGCTGAAAAGTAAAGAAAATACCAATTAAAAGGTATCTGGAGAACAAACGGTATTTCTTCGTTTCCACCGAATGGAGTAGCGCTGTAACGCTCTGGGAATTCGGATGTAAAGGTCAACAGGATCGGAATGAATACAAGCCAAATTGATACTATCTTAACGGCTTTTGTTTCTAGCACAGACCTCAATTTTGACCAAGGTGACACCTCATACCCAACCCACTCATCCGGACCCGCATCAAGCACCTTCAAGCCTCTTAAAAGTGAGGCTTTCTGATCTTCCGAGAATTTGAAACTCATTCAAAACCTGTTCTTTTACCTACTATTTCTCAGATAGATAACGTCACCTCATTACCCTGTAAAGAATGCGGCCTGTAGCTCAACATAGGCCGCGACCCCCATATAACAGGTCCCTTTTTGAACCGTTTAACGATGCCGACATTTGTGCGCGTGCAGCCAACTGGCGCTTCGTGCACCGCGTAGACATGCGCGGTGCAGGTCGCCCCCGTGGGCGACGTTCCCTGCGTTCGCGGGGCTAAATCCGAAAGAACGGCTGCAACAGGCGCGGCAAGAGCCCGTTGAATTTGAGCGGCGCGTCGGTGGCCGCAAGGCAGATGCAATCCTCGCCGATGTCGGCAATGGGTGTGTGGTTGTCGGCCTCATCTGCGATCTCGATATCACCGGCGGCGAAACGGTCGGCTTCGTCGTGGAACGCGCCTTTGAGCACCAATGTCAATTCGGTGCCGTGGTGGCCGTGATCGGGCATCGCCGCCCCCGCAGGGATATAAAGCAATCGCACCGAGGCCTCTTTGGAGGAGGGCAAAATCGCTTGTTTGACGCCCATGCCAAGGGGGCGCCATTTCACCGCGTCCAAATCGCCGCCCACGTAATCTTGCACAGGCGCAGGCAGGGTGCCACCGGTGGACACACGCGGCGCGGCGGTGAAGGCATCGGCCGGTGTCGTGCCCGATTTGATCCGCGCCAAGGTCGCGGCAAAGCTGCCCTCGTCCATCGCGCTTTGGGTGTTTCGATCCAAAACCGCGCCGCCAAGCGCATCGAAACTTTGCGCACGCGCCCGGCACTCGTCGCACATGGACAGATGCGCGGCGATCACAAGGTTGAATGCTTCGGGTAGGCTGCCCGCCGCATAGCCCATAAGCAGGGCATCATCGAGATGGTGTTTGATTTGATCGGTCATGTCATCGTATGGCGCAAACGGTCGAGCGCCAGCCTCAATCTGGATTTAATGGTGCCGAGGGGAAGCCCCGTTTCGGCGGCGATTTCGGAATGGGTGAGGTCGGCGAAATAGGCGCGCTCGACCAAGGCCCGTTGTTTTTCGGGAAGCTGCGCCAAGGCCGTGGCCAGTTGCGCGCTTTCTTGTTGGAGCCCCAAAACTTCGTCCTGCGGCGGTTCCGGCTCATTGCCCCATGGCAGGTCTTCGGGCTCCGGACGGCGCTGTTTGCGCAGGGCGTCAATGCGGCGGTTTCGGGCGATGGTGAAAATCCACGTGGCCAAAGAGGCCCGCGCGGGATCGAACATATGCGCTTTGTTCCAAAGGGTTGTCATCACCTCTTGGGCGCATTCTTCGGCCATGCCCGCATCGGCGCCGGAATTGATCAAGAACCCCTTCACGCGCGGGGCAAAATGGGCAAAGACCGCTGCGAAGGCAGCTTCGTCGCGGGCATCACGGATACGCTGCATCTCTGCGATCCAGTTGTTTTCTGGCGGGGGTGTTTTCCCTGTCACGCGCTTTGCTCTCGCCTTCTTTGTGCTTCGTGTCTTTGACATAGCACGGCGCGCGTCCGCCGGCGAGGCATTGCAGCCATTCGCGCCACGCTCCGCGTCGGAGGTGGGGGGCAGATCGAGCAAATCTTGGGTGCGACTATCCATCAACATAACAGGTCTACGGAGCAAGCGGCCGCGTGGATCATTTTTTTCCGGGGGGTGATACTCTTTGTTTCGGCGCAAAGTGATCCGCAAGCCGCAAGAGTGCGTAACCTTTGTGATATATGCTCTAAAGCGCCCTCATTAAGAAAGACGCCCATGCCTTTTGAAAATAGCCCCCCTCGCCGCCGCATTGCCGTTATCGGCGCAGGGATCAGCGGGATGGGCGCGGCCTATCGCCTGTCCGAGCGCCATGATGTCACTTTGATCGAATCCGAACCGCGTTTGGGTGGGCATGCCCGCACGGTCATGGCCGGACGGTATGGGGATCAGGCCGTTGATACCGGATTTATCGTGTTCAACTATGCCAATTACCCGAACATGGCGCGGCTCTTTGCCGAATTGGATGTGCCGGTGTGTAAAAGCCAGATGAGTTTTGCCGCGTCGTTGCAAGACGGTGCGTTTGAATATGGATTGGACAATTTGAACGCGATGTTCGGGCAAAGACGCAATGCGCTGTCGCCCAAATATCTGCGTATGCTGCGCGACATCGTGCGGTTCAACGCCGAAGCATTGCACGCGGTGGAACGCGCCGACATGACCGTAGGGGAATTGATTGCGGCGCTTGATCTTGGCGATTGGTTTCGTGATCGTTATCTGTTGCCATTGTCCGGTGCGATCTGGTCCACGCCCAAAGAAAAAATACTGGATTTCCCCGCCGCTGCGATGGTGCAGTTTTTCGACAATCACGCCTTGTTGCATCACAGCGGCCAACATCAATGGTACACCGTTATGGGCGGCAGCATCGAATATGTGCGCCGGTTAGAGGCGGCGATGGCCGCGCGCGGTGTTGATATACGTTTGAACGCGCCGGTCGCCGCCGTGCGCAGAAACGGGCAGGGCGCAGAGGTTAAACTATACGGTGACGAATGGATGGGGTTTGATGAGGTGATCTTTGCCACCCATGCTGATGACAGCCTGCGCTTGCTCGAAGACCCGAGCGGTGATGAACGCGCCGCTTTGGGGCAGATCCGTTATCAACCTAACGACATCGTGTTGCATGCTGATCAAACGGTGATGCCCAAACGCCGCCGGGTTTGGTCGGCTTGGAATTATGCCGAAGCGCCCGGCCGCCGCGTCGGGCAAATTGATCTGACCTATTGGATGAATGCGCTGCAACCGATCCCGATGGAAGACCCGATGTTTGTCACCCTCAATAGCCAACGGCCGATTGATGAGGCACGGGTGTATGACCATGTCACGCTGCGCCATCCGGTCTATGATCGCGCGATGTTCGCGGGGCAGGCCGCAGTGCGCCGGCTTAATGGCGCGCAACATACATGGTTCTGCGGGGCATGGATGCGCGATGGGTTTCACGAGGATGGATTGACCAGCGGGCTGGAGATCGCCGCGCAGATCGAGGCCGAGTATGGCCTGCCCTTGGCGGCGGAGTAACCGACATGGCCGGGGTCGATCATATCGCAGGGCACACATGGCACGGACGCAAGGGTGCCGTGGAAAATACATTTCGGTATGGGGTGGACTATGTGTTGCTGGATGCCGAAGCAAAGGTGACCTCGCCGCAGCTTTTCGCACGCGGCAAACGGGGCGTTGTTTCCTTACATGATGCAGATCACGGCGGTGCACCGCATCATGTACGTGGGGCCCAATGGGTGCGCGAGTTGCTCCAACGCGAAGGTATCGCGTCGCCGGCGCGGATAGAATTGCTGGCACAGCCGCGGGTGTTCGGTCATGTCTTCAACCCGGTCAGCTTTTTCCTATGCTATGATGAGGGCGGTGCATTGCGTGTCGTGATTGCGGAGGTGACGAATACCTTTGGCGATCGCCATAGCTACTTGTGCGCGCACAACGATGGCAGCCCAATCCGGGCCGCTGATCACCTTGTCGCGCAAAAGCTTTTGCATGTTTCTCCTTTTCAACCGCAAAGCGGGCAGTATCGTTTCCGCTTTGACATCGGCCCCGATCACATCGGTATTCTGATCGATTATACGCGGGGCAATGATGCGGCAACGGGCGGGGTTACGGCGACCCTGACCGGCCCGCGCAGACCGTTGACCAATCGCCGTGTATTGGGGATGCTTTTGCGCCGCCCCTTTGGGTCGCGCCGCGTGCAGGCATTGATTTTCTGGCAGGCGATGAAACTTAAACTTAAGGGCGCGCGTTATCGTAACAGACCCGATGCACCCACGCGCAACGTGTCACGTTGATCCCCGAATAAGGAGCCATTTATGACCGCAACTGATCCCCTGCCGCAGGCCGCCGCCAAATGGGCTGGAAAACGCTATTGGCTGATTGGCGCAAGTGACGGGCTTGGCGCCGCACTGGCCCGTCATTTGAGCCGTGCAGGTGTGCAATTGGTGCTGTCGGCACGCAACGAGAAGGCGTTGCAAACCCTTGCGGAGGATTTGCCTGCCAAGGCCGAAGTGCAGGTGCTTGACGTGACCGACATGGACAGCATCACCGCCGCTCATGACAGGGTCGGCGCGGTGGATGGCGTGATATATCTGGCCGGTGCATATTGGCCGATGGAGACCGCCGACTGGGACGCGGAAAAATCGGCGGTTATGGCCGATGTGAACCTTGGAGGAGCGTTGCGGTGCCTCGGCACGATCGTGCCGCCGATGGTGGCGCGTGGTCACGGGCATGTGGTCCTGACCGGTTCGTTGACGGGGTTTCGTGGCTTGCCCGGCTCTATTGGATATACCGCATCAAAGGCCGGGGTGATGTCGTTAGCCGAATGCATGAAGGCCGATTTGCGCGGCAGCGGCGTTCAGGTGCAACTCGCCAACCCGGGGTTCATCCGCACCCGCCTGACCGCCAAAAACGATTTCAAGATGCCGCAAATCATGGAGCCCGACGCCGCTGCGCAGGAGGTCTTTGAATTGATGTGCTCGACGCGGTTTGCCAAAAGCTTCCCTGCACCTTTTGCGTGGTTGTTCCGGCTGTCGCAATTTCTGCCAAGCGGGCTTTATTTCCGGCTGTTCTCCTGATCCGGACCATGCCGCCATTTGCGCAGGATCAAAGACCGCCCCATCCAGATGGCGCAATCTGACCCTCGATATCAGCGCGAAAGGAAACGGATATGTTGGAAATTTCAGTGCGCAAAGTGGCACAGGTGATTTTAATGGCGCGGGAATTGACCCGCGCCGAAGGTGAATTGCGCGGCTTTATCGACAACCTCACCGAGGAAGAGGCCGTCAGCCTCGTTGCGGTGATGTGGATCGGCCGCGACAGCTTCGCCGCAGAAGAGTTGCAAGATGCGCTCGACACGGCCGCCAGCGAAGCGACCACACCGGCCAGCGATTATCTGATCGGAACGCCGCATTTGTCCGATCATCTGGAAGCCGGATTGGAGGCGCTGGGCCTTTCGGCCTCGGATGAGGAAGATGATCTGTTGCGGCCCTAACCGGCCACCGGATCACAGCGCGGCAATATGTTCGGTGAACAGCGCTTCGGCCCGCGTCCATATCGGCGCGCGTTGGGTAAGGCCTTGCAAGGCGGGTAGCAGCTGCGCGGCAAAATCTTCTGACGCTTCACGCGGCAACATCGACGGCAGGTTATCAATCGCCATGATATCAAGCACGGGCGCGTCACGCACGCGGTGGACCGGCGCGGCCCAAGTCGTCGCCTCGCTATAGAGCGGCACGGGGTTATAGTGACTGTCCGGATCACAAGCGATATCGCCAATGACGCTCAGGGCGCGCGGCGCGGTCACGGCATCAGGTCCGACGAACACCGGCGTGCCCGGGCGGGCGTAAATGCAGTTGAAGAAAATTTCGTGAGCGAGAATTTCGGGAAATGGTCCGCCCGATGCGGTCTCTTCCATGTCCCAACGCGTGGTGTCTATACCCATCACAGCGCATAGATCCGCCGCCCCGGCACCCACGCGGCCCTTTGCCCCGATGATCAAGGCTCTGGGTGTTTTGTCCGCAGCGCCCGCTTTGGCCAGGGTTCGCGTAAGATCGGCGTTCATCGCATCCTTATCGACGTAGGCCTCGGCGGGCGGACAGAGGCTGCCATCCTGCTGCGCGGCCCATGCGCGCAACGTGACCGCCGCCCCGGCATAGCCCGCCCAATATCCGAACGCGGCGATACGGCGGCCGGTTTCATCGGTCAGATATTCCAGATCAAGTAAGGTGCCGCCGCCCGCGCGAAACCGCTCTAAAAGCACCCGACCCGCATGTTGTCCCTTATAGGCATGGCCGAACATGATGTGGCGATGGGACAGGGGTGTGCCATCCTCGGGCAATTCCTTGAGCCCCAAGATCACCGCCTCTCTGGGCGCGCTTGCCCATGCGCCCTCAGCGGCAATTTCTGCCCCCGCCGCGATGTATTCATCCAGCGGGATAGCGCGTTGGACGCTGTCCTCGACGGTCAGCCGTAATCCCGCCGCCGTCAATGCTGCCGCGCCCTCGGGGGTCAGCGCCGCGCGGGCCTCATTTTGACGGGTTTCGGCGCGCAGCCAAAGATGCAATGCGGGAGATGTCATGGGACGGCCTTTGATCAACGAATGTTGAGGCATAGGGTAGGCTGGCGGCGTGCGATCCTCCATCCCCGTAGAATCCACAGGTGCAGGCCGGTTGCGCTCCGCAGCCCCAAGAAAATTGACAGTGCGCACCCGCACGGGGCACCTTAATGCAACGACCATCATGAAACCGCATCCTAAAACTCCATCGCGCAAAGGACATCCCGATGATCCCCGTTAATCCCGACCGCTTTCTTGCCGATCTCCATGCCCTGCGGGAAATCGGGGCTTCCGGTATCGGTAAGGGTGTGGTGCGCCCTGCCTTCTCCGGTGACGATATCAAGGCGCGGCAGTGGATCGCGGCGCGGATGACCGAGGCAGGCCTCAAGGTGCATATTGATCCGGTCGGGTCGGTTTGGGGGCTGGCCGCAGCAGAAAAATCGCTGCTGATCGGCTCACATAGTGACACGCAACCCGAAGGGGGTTGGCTCGACGGGGCGCTGGGCGTGATTGCGGGGCTTGAGATCGCCCGTGCATCGATTGAAGCGGGCGGGCCGCCGGTTTCCGCCGTGAACTTCGAGGATGAAGAGGGCCGTTTTGGCGTCACCACAGCCAGCACGATCTGGTCCGGCGCGCTATCATTGGAAGTGGCAGATGAACTGACCGACCGGGACGGGGTTACTTTTGCCGATGCGCGCGGAGCAATGGCGCATCTGGTCACCGGCCCGTTTGTCGATCCGGCGCGATTCAGCGGGTTTTTAGAGATGCATATCGAACAAGGACCGTGGCTCGATCAGGCCGGCGATATTGCGGCCGTGGTTTCGGATATCGTCGGCATCCGCGACATGCGCATCACATTCGAGGGTGAGCAAAACCATGCCGGCACCACGCCGATGCACATGCGCCGTGATGCGTTCCAAGCCGTCAACCTGTTCAACGTGCGGCTCAATGACCGGCTGCGCAATGTGGTGACGCCGCAAACGGTTTGGACCATCGGCCATATCAACCTATCCCCGAATGCCCACTCGGTTGTTCCGGGAAAAGCCGTGTTTTCAATGCAATGGCGTGACGGAGATACGGATCGACTGGCGCGGATGGAGGCAATCATCCGCGACACGGCCGCCGAAGTCGCGGCGGAGCAGGGGATGGAATTGCACTATTCTTCCTTGCTGGGGCTGGAGCCTGTGCCGATGGACGTCGGGGCGCAGGCGGCGCTGAAGGCGGCTGCCGAAACCCATGCGAAGGGGCGCTGGCGCGCGCTGCAATCGGGGGCGTTGCATGATGCGGCGAACCTATCACGTTTGATGCCGGTGGGGATGTTGTTCGTACCGTCGATTGACGGGATTTCCCACGCCTTCGAGGAAGACACCCATGAGGCAGATTTGGTCAAAGGCTTGGAAATTCTGGCCGATGCAGCCGGGCGTTGGGCGGTTTAAGCCGCGCGGTCATAGCCGCGTTTAAGCGCCCTTTCGCGCCACCGGTCGGCGGCTTCGGAGGCGTGGCGCAGATTGGCGAAAATGGCGATTTCCATCCGGCCCTTTCCGCCTTTGTGTCCCCATTCGCGCAAGACGGAGACCTCTTCGAAAAGGTTAAGGGCGATCTCGACGCGGTAGTATCGCGCAGGGCCGCAGGCGTTGGATTGATACATGAGGCAGCATGTCATGACACGAATCGTAGCGCCGCAGGCAATTCGGATCAAGAGCCGATAGAGACGATTCCGTAAGGTGGGCCGCGCCGGTCAGCTCCAATCCACATCCCCCAAACAGATATGGCCAGCCCCGTATATGGTTTTGATAAGCTGGGGATTTTTGGGATCTTCGCGGAGTTTTGTGCGCAACCGCGAGATCCGCACATCCATCGCGCGGTCAAAGCTTTCTCCCGCTCCCCCGCCAAGGGCCTCTTGCATCATGACGCGAGAAATCAGCCGCTTGGGTCGTTCGAGAAACAGCCGTAAAACTTCGCCCTCGGCATGGGAGAACGGGGCTTCGGTTCCCGTGGTATCGGTGAGGACATAGCGGTTAAGAGAGGCGGTCCAACCGGAGAAACGCGCCAATTGCCCGCTTCGCTCGGCCGGTTTCTTGGCACAAAGACGGGCGGGCGCCCGGGCGACGACTTCGGCCAGATCAAAGGGTTTTGTGATGTAATCATCGGCGCCCAATTCTAATCTCGTCACGCGGTCCTGGACCTGCGCCCGGCCTGAAATGATGATCACGCTCACCCCCTGTTCCCGCGCCAGTCGATGCACAAGGCCAAGCCCGTCTCTGTCGGGCAACGACAGATCGACAAGGCATAAATCCGGGGTGTGCTTTGCAAAGCGGCCTCGAATTCAGTCGCACGCGCAAAGGCCAAGGTGCGATAACCGGCCTCTTCCAATCGCGGTGAGTGGGCTCAAGATTTCGATCCTGCCGCCCTCGCGCAAAAGCGGGGGCATTCAGGTGATGGAAGGCCGTCACTGTATCGAGAATGCCTCACCATCAAGGAAAACCTGCTGACAGGCAGCTATACGCGCCGTGTATCCAAGGGCGATATCCTTGCCGATCTTGAAATGGTTTCCAATTATGTTCCGCGTCTGCGCGAACGCCGTAAAAGCCAGGCGGGCTATACCTCCGGCGGCGAACAACATATGGCCGCCATTGGCCGCGCCTTGATGTCGAAACCCGAAACCATTTTGCTGGACGAACCATCGATGGGACTTGCGCCGCAGCTCGTCGAAGAGATTTTCGGCATCCTCAAGGATCTCAACGAGAAGGAAGGCGCGACATTTCTCTTGGCCAAGCAGAACACCAATGTGGCGCTGTGGTAGGCCCATTACAGGAATATTCTGGAATCGGGTCGCGCCATGATGGACGGTCCTGCTGTTGATTTGCGTGAAAATCCCGATGAAAAGGAGTTTTACCTTGGCATGTCTGACGAAGGCCGTAAAAGCGTTCGTGATGTGCGCTCATATCGCCGCCGCAAGCGTTGGCTGAGCTGAGCCGCACTGCACGATTTGACCACCCTTGCCCACTGGCGCCGCGCCGCGCCCTATCTGAAGGAACCTGTCGATGTCCCGACATTTTGACGCCGCCGAAACCCGTAGCTCCGAGGCCCGTGCCGAGGATATCGCACAGGCGCTGCCTGCACAAATCGCCCGGGCGCAGGCTTTGCCCGGATATGCGGGAACCTTGGACCGCGTAGAGGCCAGCAAAATCACCTGTGTTGCCGATCTGGCCGCGCTGCCGGTGTTGCGTAAATCCGATCTCGGCAAGGCGCAGGGGGCCTCTGCGCCCTTTGGGGGTTTGACCACGCTTGCGCCCTCGGGCTTTGCACATATTTTCCAAAGCCCCGGCCCGATTTATGAACCGGGCCGCGTTGATCACGACTGGTGGCGCATGGGCCGCGTGTTGGCGGCGGCGGGCATCGGACAAGGCGATATCGTTCAAAACTGTTTCGGCTATCACCTGACCCCGGCAGGCATGATTTTCGAAAGCGGCGCCCGCGCCGTTGGGGCCGCAGTGCTGCCTGCGGGAACGGGGCAAACCGAATTACAGGCCCGCGCCTCCCATGACATTGGCGTAACGGCCTATGCCGGCACGCCGGATTATCTGAAAATCATCCTCGACAAGGCCGAAGCGATGGGGCTGAAGTTGGGTATCACCAAGGCAGTTGTCGGGGGCGGGGCATTGTTTCCCTCTTTGCGGGCGGAATACGCGGATCGCGGTATTGTCTGTTTGCAAAGCTATGCCACGGCGGATCTTGGAAATATTGCCTACGAATCCACTGCGATGGAGGGCATGATTGTTGATGAGGGCGTCATCGTTGAGATCGTCACCCCCGGCACCGGCACTCCGGTGGCTGAGGGCGAGGTTGGCGAAGTGGTCGTCACCACGCTGAACCCTGATTACCCGTTGATCCGGTTTGCGACCGGTGATTTGTCGGCTGTCTTGGCGGGGACAAGCCCGTGCGGGCGCACCAACATGCGCATCAAAGGATGGATGGGCCGCGCCGATCAGACCACAAAAATCAAAGGTATGTTCGTGCGCCCCGAACAGGTCGCGCAATTGGTTGCGCGCCACGATGAAATCATCAAAGCCCGGGTGATCGCGGCGCGCGCTGGCGAGATGGACACCATGCATGTGCAGATCGAAGCAACCGGTGGCGATGAGGATCGCTTTGCGGCCAGTATCGCCGATGTTCTCAAACTTAAGGGTACGGTTGAAATCGTTGCGCCGGGGAGCTTGCCCAAGGATGGCTTGGTGATCGAGGATCAGCGCAGCTACGAGTAGACCCAACCAGAATTCAAAAGAGGCCCGCCGGTTTTGGCGGGCCTTTTTTATGCGCGGTCGGTCCCTCTACCGCATTTTATGCGCATGGGCGCCGCGATGGCACGCGCGGGATGTTATGGCTGTCTTTGCGGTGCTTGCGCGATGGCACCTGAGGCGGCAACGGCTGCGCCGTGATTCCACAGTGCAGATTGTTCACGGCATTTTGCTCAGGTCCGGCGGGACCTGCTGCGGTCCTCACAAACGAAAAAGGCCGCCAACCGAAGGAAGCGACCTTTTAGCATTCAGCGCTGTCAGCGACTTAGCCTTGGCGGGCTTTGAAGCGAGGCTGGGTTTTGTTGATCACGTAAACGCGGCCCTTGCGGCGCACAACGCGGCAATCACGATGCCGATTCTTGAGCGAGCGTAGCGAGTTTTTAACCTTCATAGGTCTTCTCCTCATTCGCGGCGCAGGGTGCGCCTTTGGTTTCATTGACCCTTGTAAATAAGGGCGCTAGCGGGTGCATCCGGCGGAACGGACGCGTAAATCATGGTGGGCGATACTGGGATCGAACCAGTGACCCCTTCGATGTCAACGAAGTGCTCTACCGCTGAGCTAATCACCCATTTACCGATGCAGCGCCTCGCCCCATAAAAAGGGGCGCGGGGATGCCGCGCCGGTTCGCTGGTCAATAAAAGGAGTCGGGAGAAGGGTCAAGGGGCTTTTGATAGAGAATATTTTGAGGCATGCTCTCCTTGGAAGAGGTCGTTTCATGCCCAAGCACGCCTATCAAGTCATTTCGCCACCCGAGCGTCTCACATCGGTGGTTTTTGCCTCGCCGCACAGCGGGCGAGACTACCCTTGGAGTTTTGTGCGCAGCTCGGTTCTGGATGCGCAAATGATCCGATCCTCCGAAGATGCTTTTGTCGATGATCTGTTTTCTGCCGCGCCCTCTTTTGGCGCGCCATTGCTCATAGCTTGCGCGCCGCGCGCCTATGTCGATTTGAACCGCAGCGCCGATGAATTGGATCCCGCCTTGATTGATGGTCTGCCCAAGGGCAAGGCGCTTAACCCGCGCATCGCCTCCGGCCTTGGCGTGGTGCCGCGGGTTGTGGCCGGTGGGCGGGCGATCTATCGTGGAAAATTGCCGATGAGTGAGGTGCAGCGGCGCATTGATCTTTATTGGCAGCCCTATCACGCGAGATTGCAAAATTTGCTCAACACCAGTTACCGTGAATTCGGCATGTCGGTTCTGGTTGATTGCCATTCGATGCCCCATGAGGCCGTCGCAAGCATTGCGCGTCTGGGCGGTCAACGCCCCGATGTGGTGCTCGGCGATCGGTTCGGCGCCGCAGCAGATGAAAGCGTGGTCGACCGGATCGAGCGTGCCTTTGTGCATGCGGGGCTGCGGGTGGTGCGCAACACGCCCTTTGCGGGTGCCTATACCGCACAACATTATGGCCGCCCTTCGCGCGGGCAACACGCGGTGCAAATCGAAATCGACCGCAGCCTCTATATGGATGAAAAAGCCGTCCGTCCGAACGAGAATTTCAACGCCTTTAAAACCCTGATTGACGGGGTTGTGGCGGATGTCGCCCGTTTCGGTGCACGCAAAACTCCGTTGGCCGCCGAATAGCGCGGCCCGCAGGGCAGGCGGCACGGCCACTGTTTCGGGCTCAGAGGTGCCGTTCGACGGTCAGCAGGTTACATGGTGTCAGCGCTATGAGCCGTCTTTGGGGCCGTGCCCCGATGCACCGCGTAGACCGCGTCCTTTGACAATCGCTTCGGGGCCAAACTTTTTGCGGATTGCGTCCGTGGCCCGTTCGGTTTTGGCGCGCCGTTCGGCATCGGGATCAAGCAAATCTGCCGACAGATCCGCACCGCTTTCGTCTATCAAATCGGACAGGCCCACGCCGATCAACCGGTAGGGACCCTCATTGGGGCCAACCTGATCGAAGAGCCCCTTGGCTGTCCGATAGATCACATCAGCCATCTGTGTTGCATCGCGTAGCGACAGCCGCCGGGACAGGGCGCTGTGATCGCTGCGCTTGAGCTTGACGGTCACCACACGGCCGGCCAATGCCTTGGCTTTGGCCCGCGCGGACACCTTTTCCGACAACCGCCACAGATGCCCGTCGAGAAGTTCGGCATCGCCGGTGTCTTCGGAAAACGTCGTTTCGTTCGAAATGCTCTTCATCGGTGCATGGGCCGAGACGCCGCGTGTGTCTTGCCCCCGGGCCAGATGCCACAGCCTTTCGCCCATCGTGCCAAAACGCGCATGCAACTCGCGCCGGTCCCACCGCAACAGATCGGCAAAGCTGCGAATGCCTGCGGCCTCCAGAGAGGCTTGCCCGGCGGCGCCCACGCCCCAAATCATCCGCACCGGTTTGTCGTGCAAGAACGCAGCGGTTTCGGCCTTTCCAATCACCGAATAGCCATGCGGTTTATCGAGATCCGAGGCGATTTTCGCCAGAAACTTATTGTGGCTCAGCCCGATTGATCCGGTCAAACCCAATTCCACCTTCATGCGCCGCACCAAGCGGGCCAACATCACCGCAGGCGGTGCACCGTGCAAGCGTTGGGTGCCGCGCAGGTCCAAAAAAGCCTCATCCAGCGATAAGGGCTCGATGGCGGGGGTCATATCCTCCATCATTTGCCGAATGGCACGGCTGGCCTCGGCATAGGCCTGCATACGCGGCGCAATCACCACGGCATCGGGGCAAAGCTTGAGGGCCTGAAACATCGGCATGGCCGAGCGTACGCCGCGAATGCGCGCCACGTAGCAAGCGGTCGAGACAACGCCGCGCCGCCCGCCGCCAATGATCACAGGTTTGCCCGCCAAGGCCGGATTGTCGCGTTTTTCGACCGAGGCAAAAAACGCATCGCAATCCATATGGGCAATGCCGAGTTCGAAGAGTTCGGAGTGGGCGACGATGCGCGGACTGCCGCAGGACGGGCACCGTGCGGCACCTTCAAAACAGGTCATGCAATCGCGGCAGAGCGCGGGGAGAGGGGCGGTTTTCGGCGTCATGATCGGTGGCGGTTTGGTCCTATGCGCGTGGTGATGCGCGGTGGGAAGTCGCCGGGGCGGTCGGCGGATGGCCGGTCGCCTCCGGGGCATTGTGAATTGGCCCGTCCTTGTCACATGGCATATTGGCCTGGTGACCGGACCGCAAGTTGTCTGTTTCGCGTCGGGCGCGCGGACTTTTGGGACAGATGCACATTGGCGCTTGGGCGGGACTGCTTTAACCTTAAGGCAAAGTGCAAGAGAGCGGAATGAGATTTATGGACACGCGGTGTGCCGGGGCGAAAGTGGCGCTTTTTATCGGCGGGGACCTGGTGGCTTTGCTGCGCGACGATGTGCCCGATATTGCCTTTGCGGATCATTGGGATTTGCCAGGCGGTTTTGCCGATCACGGCGAGGGGCCTGTGGCCTGCGCCTGCCGCGAGACCCGTGAGGAAACCGGTATAAAGCTCGCGCCGGAGGATTTGAAGTTTCAGGCCGTTTACCCGCGCCCCGTCGGACCCGTGACGTTCTTCGCAGCGTATCTGCCGACCCATGCGCGCGCGCGATTGCGGTTGGGGGATGAGGGGCAGCGGCTTGAATTAATGTCGCCGCAAGGCTTTATCGACCATCCGCGTGCGGTGCCGCATTTGCAAGATTGGCTGCGGATCTGCCTGGGGAAATAGGCGGACACAGGGCGCATCCATCGCGCAGAAATGATATGAAAAGGCGGCATCCTTCTTATGGGGATACGGCCCTGATTGTGGCTTCGCAGGTGCCTATTTTAACGGGGGTTTCTTACGCGAAGCCGAGAACGGGTTTTCCAAGGCCAGCTCTTCGGCGGCGCGCTCTGCGTGCTGTTCGGCGGTTTTTTGTGCGGCGCGGGCGCGGTCGGCCTCTTCGGCGGAGGCGACCATATTCACCACGGGCGTCAATGCCTCGCCCTTGACCAGCCATGCCAGCGCAAAGGCAAACAAGCCAAAGGTTTCGAACCAGAAGATAAGGTGGTTTTCCTTGGTGAAATGCGCGATCCCCTCGCTGCCGACGGCACCAATCACAAAAAGCAGCACCAAAATCGCAGTGCAGCCAATCAGCACATTTCCGCAGGCCGCGTAGATGCTGCGTTCTGCGGCGCGGCTGCGGCTTTGAGTGCGGTCCAAGGGCGCGCGGCGAAAGTTTTCAAGACACATCACCGCCAGCGCGAGGAAGAAAGTAAGAGCGCTGATTGCATGCAAAATCGACGATCCGCCACTGCCCAGCCACTGCACCATCAAGGGCACGGGCGTTGTCGCCACCTCGGATGAGGTCGGAAATATTGCCACACCCACCGCGCCCAAAGCCGCCGCCATCGATACCCGGCGATCGGTGAGGAATTTCTCGATCGGGCGTTGTGCGACGCGTTGCGGTTCGGCCGCATAGCCTTTGTAGCAAAACAAGAAGATCGCAATTGCGCCGATCACCCCGACCAGAAGGCTGCGCACGGGGGTATAGTAGAATTCGGAAATCGAGGGCATGAAGTTGACCGTGGGGGTCACCGCCATGATCAACAACATCACAGGAAGGGCAAACCCCAACATTCCGGTCATCCGGCGCAGTTTGAGATAGGACAGCACCAGATCATTATGGGCTTTTTGCACCTCGCCCAACGGCGCCATGCCGCCGTTGTTACCGCGCTGCGATGGCGGTGTCGGAGCGCCGCTTTCGAGCGTGGTGGTCGCGCTGCGATTGCTGTCTTTGGAAACCGGCGTTCCTGCGTTGATGGTAATGGCCATTCTCTCGTCCCCAGATCAAATAGATAAACTCATGTCAGTATTGGCACATTGGTTAACACATGCGCGACCATTGGCGCACCCGCTTTTTAGGCGAATGGCAGAGATATCCACAACATATAGGTGTGCAGGGGCCTATTTGCCCCCTATTTAGGGCGCGTGGCCGACCTGAACCGGCCCAAGATCAGGCGCGGCGCATTTCGTCGAGAATCGCCCGCGCGGCGTCGGCGGGGCTGGGAGCCTGCCAGATCGGGCGGCCCACCACGATATGATCCACCCCGTCGGTGATGGCCTGCGCGGGGGTCGCCACGCGTTTTTGATCGCCCAACGCGGCTCCTGCGGGGCGCACGCCAGGTGTTACGATAAACTTGCCTGCCGCCGAGGGCAGGGCGCGGATCGCGGCGGCTTCTTGTGGGGAGGCGATGATGCCATCAGCACCCGCTTCGAATGCGTTATGCGCGCGTTCCAAAACCAGATCCGCCACCACGCCGTCTTTGATCAGGCTGGCATCAAGATCTTTGCGGTCCAGCGAGGTCAAAATTGTTACGGCAAGAATTTTCGTCTGCTTGCCACTGGCGCCCTCTTTGGCGGCGCGTACCACATGCGGATCGCCATGCACGGTCAGGAAATCCAGATCGAATTGTGCCAATCCGCGCACCGCCGCTTCGACCGTCGCGCCAATGTCAAATAGCTTCATGTCGAGAAAAATGCGTTTGCCTTGTTCTTGCTTGAGCTCATTGGCCAAGCCCAAGCCGCCGCCCGTCAGCATTCCCAGACCGATTTTGTAAAAATTCACCGCCTCGCCCAAATCTGCGGCCAATTGCAAACCTGCCACGGCGTTGGGGACATCCATGGCAACAATCAAACGGTCATCGGCAGGGGGGGAAGAATGGGTCATGGCGCAGCTCCGGTACAATAGGGCGAGGGTTTGTGCCCTTGTTGCGATCCGGACGCCGCACGTCAAGGCTTTGGCGCAGCATGTGGCAATCGCGATCGCAAAAGGCGAGAATTGGATCGGAGGGTGTCGCAGTATGATTGCCCTATAAAGGAACGGGCGCGAGGCACCATGAAAAGCCTCGCACCCGTCTCCTTACGCGTTACCGCGTTACATCGTCCGACAGCCGGCCGGATGGGACGTATCCTATGCCGCGAACCGAGGGGTGTCGTGGTTGCATAGCATCGTGGTCACGCGTTCTTCGGCGCTGGATTTCCGGCTCATCCGCATGGCGCCGATGCCCATCGCTTTTTGGCGCGCGGCTTTATGTTGTAAGCGGGCGCGCTCGGACAGCCCGAGGGCGATGGTGCGAAATGGCGCATCCAAAGGCGCAGCCATCTGGCAGGGGTAGATAAAATCCTCTCCCTCGGCGTGGAGGGTCACATTGGCCTCAAACGCGCTGAGGGCCGGATTATAACGAAGATCATCCAGTTGAAGTTTATCAGTATGCATGGCGTTGTGCCTTTCTGCTCGGGTGCGCTCTACGGCGCGGGTGATATACACATGGGCGTGTTTTCATGGATTAAACGCCCTTATCACGGAAAAGTTCCCTCTATTGTCCGGGCGCGCTTTGCGCTGTGCCTTTGGATCGGGGCGGATTGGTCATGTCCGCGCCAGAACACAGGGCGGTTTGCAAGACGAGGCCCCTGCGTCAGTTTGCGCATGTTTTTCGGCAGGCCTGCCCTTGAAGCCTCGCCTGCTTTTTCCCAAATTATCCGTGAGGCCCGATAAAAGGGGCGTGCCGCAAAGCGGGCGCCACCACCGGAACGGGCGCTTTATATAAGGAGAACGGCTATGGACTTGAACAAGTTCACAGAGCGCGCGCGTGGTTTCATCCAGGCGGCTCAAACAATTGCGATGCGCGAAGATCATCAGCGATTGACCCCAGACCACATTCTTAAGGCCTTGATGGATGACCCCGAAGGCTTTGCCAGCACCCTGATCACCCGCGCGGGCGGTCAACCGAAGGCCGTGCTTGATAATGTCGATGCAAATTTGGCGAAGATCGCCAAAGTGTCGGGCGACGCGGGCCAAACCTATATGGATCAAGCCACGGCCAAGGTTTTGTCCGAAGCGGAAGCCGTTGCTAAAAAGGCGGGCGACAGCTTTGTGCCGGTTGAACGGCTTTTGACTGCGCTGGCTTTGGTCAAATCCGGTGCCAAGGACGCTTTGACGGCGGGCGGTGTGACGCCGCAAGCGTTGAATGCGGCGATCAATGACATCCGCAAAGGTCGCAAAGCGGACAGCGCCAGCGCCGAAGACAGCTATGAGGCATTGGAGAAATACACCAATGACCTGACCGCTGCGGCGGAAGCGGGCAAAATCGACCCGATTATCGGCCGCGACGATGAAATTCGCCGCACCATGCAGGTGCTCTCGCGACGGACCAAAAACAACCCCGTTTTGATCGGGGAACCGGGCGTGGGTAAAACCGCGATTGCCGAAGGCCTTGCCTTGCGCATCATCAACGGCGATGTGCCCGAAAGCCTGCGCAACAAACGCCTGCTTGCGCTTGATATGGGCGCGCTGATTGCCGGCGCGAAATATCGCGGCGAGTTCGAAGAGCGGCTTAAATCCATCCTCAACGAGGTCACGGATGCGGCGGGTGAAATCATCCTCTTCATCGACGAAATGCACACGCTCATCGGCGCGGGTAAATCGGACGGTGCGATGGATGCGGCCAACCTGATCAAACCGGCGCTTGCGCGGGGTGAGTTGCACTGCGTTGGCGCGACGACCCTCGACGAATACCGCAAATATGTCGAAAAAGACGCGGCTCTTGCGCGGCGGTTCCAACCTGTGATGGTGACCGAACCGACGGTGGAGGACACGATTTCGATCCTGCGCGGTATCAAAGAGAAATATGAACTGCACCACGGCGTGCGGATTTCCGACAATGCGTTGGTGGCGGCGGCGACCCTGTCGCACCGTTATATCACCGACCGGTTCTTGCCCGATAAAGCCATCGATTTGATGGACGAAGCGGCGAGCCGTTTGCGCATGGAAGTGGACAGCAAACCCGAAGAATTGGACGCGCTGGATCGTCAGATCCTGCAAATGCAAATCGAAGCAGAGGCGTTGCGGTTAGAGGAAGATGCGGCGTCGAAGGACCGTTTGGAGACGCTTGAGCGTGACCTGTCGGACCTGCAAGAGCGCAGCGATCAGATGACCGCAACATGGCAGGCCGAGCGTGACAAGCTTGCCGGTGCCCGCGACATCAAAGAAGCGCTCGACAAGGCGCGCGCTGAATTGGATATCGCCAAGCGTGAAGGCAATCTCGCCAAAGCAGGGGAGCTGTCTTATGGTGTGATCCCCGACTTGGAAAAAAAGTTGGAGGATGCGGAAAGCCAAGGCACCGATGGGGTCATGGTCGAAGAGGCCGTGCGCCCCGAACAAATCGCGCAGGTGGTCGAACGTTGGACCGGTATTCCGACGACCAAGATGCTCGAAGGCGAGCGTGACAAGCTGCTGCGCATGGAGGATGGCCTGCACAAGCGGGTGATCGGACAAAATTCGGCGGTCAAAGCCGTGGCCAATGCGGTGCGCCGTGCGCGTGCCGGTCTGAATGATGAAAACCGCCCGCTGGGCAGCTTCCTCTTCCTTGGGCCAACCGGTGTCGGTAAAACCGAATTGACCAAAGCCGTAGCCGAGTTCCTGTTTGATGACGACAATGCCATGGTGCGCATCGATATGTCCGAGTTCATGGAGAAACACGCGGTCAGCCGTTTGATCGGGGCGCCTCCCGGTTATGTCGGATATGACGAAGGCGGGGTGTTGACCGAAGCCGTGCGCCGCCGTCCTTATCAGGTGGTGCTGTTTGACGAGGTGGAAAAAGCCCACCCTGACGTGTTTAACGTGCTGTTGCAGGTGCTCGACGACGGTGTTTTGACCGATGGGCAAGGCCGGACCGTGGATTTCAAGCAAACCTTGATCATCCTGACGTCCAACCTTGGCGCGCAATCGCTGAGCCAATTGCCCGATGGGGCCGATGCCTCGGATGCCAAGCGCGATGTGATGGATGCGGTGCGGGCGCATTTCCGGCCCGAATTCCTCAACCGTCTGGACGAGACGATCATCTTTGACCGTCTGGCGCGCGCGGATATGAGCGGGATTGTTGAAATCCAACTGGGCTTGTTGGCGAACCGCCTGACAGGGCGCAAGATCTCGTTGGACATCGACGAGGCCGCAAAAGTCTGGCTCGCGGACGAAGGGTATGATCCGGTGTTCGGGGCGCGTCCGCTCAAACGGGTGATTCAGCGCGCCTTGCAAGATCCACTGGCCGAGATGTTGCTTGCCGGGGATGTGAAAGACGGCGATGTGATCACCGTCAGCGCTGGCGCCGACGGTTTGATCATCGGGGATCGTGTCGGGGCGAGCAATCGACCCAAACCGGATGATGCTGTGGTGCATTAGCCGCGCATCGACCGTGCATTGGCGACCCTGTCGTAGCGGGTCACATGTGAGATTGGCCAAGGCCCGAACCCGCGAGGGTCGGGCCTTGTTTGCTTTTGCGGCGCCGGTCCGGGCTGACTTTCGCCGCCCGCAGTTGCAGCCATAGCTGCCGCCAAAATCGCAACCCGTGTGACGCTGTAAAGTCGCGCGTGCCCGCCGCAGTATTACAGATGGAATTTATCACTAATCTTCGGGCCGAAGGCGCTCGTGCCTGAACTCCGGCTATATTTGGTTCATGGCCGCGTCATGCCCGTTTCATGCCTCATAAGAGGATGAATAGGAGCTGCTCGGTGCGCTGGTCTGAGAACACTGCACATAGTCAAGAGAGGCGTTTGGTAATGGGCGTCTCTATTTGATCTGTTGTGTGTGGCCTGATCGGGTGGGGTTAATCGAGGCTGATTGCGCTGCGCACAATGGTATCGACCAAGGCCTGCACTTCTTGCATCGGCCCTTCTGGAAATGCGCGATAGCCGATGGTGACGTGATCGGGATCATCGGGCATTTGCGCCACAAAGATGTCATAGGGGCAAAAGCGGATATTCATCGGGTCCGCCTCCATCACCTTGCGCGACAGATGGGCCGAGCAAAAGCTGTAGACATCGGCGCGGGTGAACAACACCACATCCGATCCCACATCCGCGCGTGTGCGTTCTAACATGTCACCCACATGCGAGGTGCCATCGATGAGCAATCCCTGATCGAGAATGGCGTTCTCAAGCCCGAAGATCACATCATCATAACTCTCGTCTGTGACATATTGGATCAATCCGTTTTCGGCATGGGCCGCTTGCGGAGCGGTCATGAACGGCAGCGCCAAGAGCGCGGCAATGGCCACGCCACAGCGGATGAACCTTCTCATTGGGTCGGGCATGATATCTCTCCTCCGAGGTGGCGGCGTCGCATTTGCACAACGCGTTGTTGCGCGGCATTGCCCCCTGTGTTTGTGTGACTGTGATAGTCTAGCATAGCGCTAAACCTGACTTTGACACACATCAATTGAGGATACTTATGGGAATTGCGACGCACGCCTTGACGGTTTTGGCCTTGGTCTTTGTTCTGGTGCTGGGAGGGGCGGCGTTGATGGCGCTGTTGTTCTTCATCGTCGACAAACTCCAAACCAGCGATGCCATTCGCCGTAATTATCCGGTGATCGGGCGGTTCCGGCATATTTTCTCGACGCTTGGTGAATTCTTCCGGCAATATTTCTTTGCTATGGACCGCGAGGAAATGCCATTCAACCGCGCACAACGCGATTGGGTCACCCATGCCGGCACGGGCAAGGGCAATACCGTCGCCTTTGGATCCACCCGCAGCCTGTCGACCCCCGGCACATCGATCTTCATGAATGCGGCTTTCCCGCCGCTCGAAGATCAATTCGCCAAGACCGAACCGATGATGATCGGGCCAACGGCGGCGATCCCATTCGTGGCAAAATCTATCTTTAACATTTCCGGAATGAGCTATGGCGCGATCTCGCGCCCTGCGGTCGAAGCCCTGTCGCGCGGCGCGGCAGAGGCGGGCATATGGCTCAATACAGGCGAGGGCGGCATTTCGCCTTTTCATACGCTTGGCGCTTGCGACGTGGTGTTTCAAATCGGCACCGCCAAATTCGGGGTGCGTGACGAGCATGGCAATCTGAGCGACGACAAATTGCGCACAGTGGCCGAGCACCCGCAGGTCCGCATGTTTGAATTGAAGCTGGCCCAAGGTGCCAAGCCAGGGAAGGGCGGTATTCTACCCGGCGAGAAGGTCACCGCCGAAATCGCCGCGATCCGCGGATTGCAAATCGGTCAGGACGGGATTTCCCCGAACCGCCATCGCGAGATCGACGATTGGGGGGATCTGCTTGATATGGTCGGCCACATTCGCGAGGTCACAGGAAAACCCGTGGGGTTTAAGACCGTGATGGGGTCTCCTGACGCGCTGGAACCGCTTTTCAACCTGATCAATGAGCGCGGCGCGGACTGCGCGCCGGACTTTATCGCCATTGATGGCGGTGAAGGCGGGACAGGGGCGGCGCCGATGCCTTTGATCGATCTGGTCGGCATGCCCATTCGCGAAGCGTTGCCCATGCTGGTGGACCTGCGCGACAAACACGGGCTGCATGACCGGATCCGCATCATCGCCGCAGGTAAATTGGTAAACCCCTCTGATGTGGCTTGGGCGATCTGCGCGGGGGCGGATTTTGTCACCTCGGCGCGGGGGTTCATGTTTTCGCTCGGCTGTATTCAGGCGCTCAAGTGTAACAAGAACACCTGTCCCACTGGGATCACCACCCATGATCCGCGCTTGCAAGCAGGCCTTGTGGTCGAGGACAAATACAAACGCGTGGCCCATTACGCCAAGCAGGTGATCAAAGAGGTGGAAACCATCGCCCATTCGGTTGGCGTGTCGGAGCCGCGCCAAATGCGCCGCCGCCATGTGCGCGTGGTGATGGCCGACGGGCAATCCGTGCCGATGAACACCATCTTTCCCAGCCAAGATGGTCAGGCAGGCGTGACACATTAAGCAATAGGGCCGCGCATCGGGGTTTTTATATCACGCAGTCGGGTTCATGCGTCGGGCCGCTTGACGCGATCTTGCGCCCGGCGCGGGCGCTTTTTCCGGATCGGTGCAATATCAAACGTGCGGCGCCACCAACATCGGTCCGAGCCTGTTTTACAATGTCTTCTCCGATATCGACTTTGAGGTAAGCGGTGCGCAAATCAAGAGCACCGGATCTCCTATAAGCAGCACCTATAATCAGGTTGATTTGGCGGGTGGTACCGATGCCTTCTTGTCATATTACCAAGCAGGGTTTGGCGCGACGGGGCTCGCGGGGGTGAATGTATCGGCTGTGTCGCTTGAAATCCGTTGGAATGATGGCGTTAATCAGTTCGATGATATGGGCGATCTCTTCGGCGGATTTGCCGAAGGCGACAGTTTTGATCCGGATGATATCGGCTATGTGAGCCTCGTGGCCTATTACGAGGATGACGCGGGGACTTCCATCGGACTGGGCACGACGATCTTGCGGCTGCATAATTTTGAGAGCCTTACCGTCAATGTGTCGGATGTCGCCCCGGCGGTGCCACTACCTGCGGGGTTGCCGCTGGTGATCGGGGCGATTGCAGGTTTGGCCACATTGCGCCGTAAGGTCCGCCTTCAGGCGGCCTGACCGCGCGCCTCTTTAAGGGGATGCCCGACGAAAGAAACCCAAAGCCGCGATTCCCGTCGCGGCTTTGGACGTTTTAAGGGGCATCGGCGGTCCGACTCGCGAAAGCGCACGAAAATCCGACTCGCATGACATGATTCCACCTCTGCTTTTGGGGTGATTTGCATCGTATTCGACGACCTCTTGGGGATAAGTCTGTGGGTAACCCAACATATAGGGGGCGGCCTCCATTTCATGCCAAGGCTCGAGGTGTCGCAGATTGCAGAAATTGCGGCACTTCAGAATTTGTTTGCCATTTAAGTTATTGTATTTATTGAGATATTTAGATTTTTGAAGAAAAGATGACGATAACCTGAAAAAACCCCTTGCGGGATTTGTTTGATAACACTAGAACCCCCTTCACCGGCAGCGACGATACGCTAACGGGGCGCCAGACGGGGCGGACGGGACGGTCACAGAGGTGGCGGAAGCGG